>JAEIGA010000394.1_pt1 | contig 64235 bp, 52 predicted proteins | sample 9270691 | NCBI WGS metagenome assembly JAEIGA01 (sample SAMN17057246, study PRJNA624740) | gut metagenome | biome: biome; isolation source: fecal sample | host: Bos grunniens | place: China: Xizang | collected 2019 | reverse complement strand
CATGGGCAAACGCAAACATCGGTCAAAGATTAATGACCTTTGGCTGTGTACGAGAAGCTGAAGTTTTATTAGATAAGGCGTGGACTAACCTTGATTCATTAGAAAGCGATGATAGCTGGTGGTGGCAACACAGAGGATATGTCGCTACAAGAAAAGCTATGCTATATTTACAGATGCATGATAATATTCAAGCCCATACTTGTGCTGTAGACGCTAAAATTGCATTTGAACATGCATTGTTCAGAGGTGTAGATTACGCAATATCATTATCCGTTCTGGCAAATACAACCATGTTGAGAGGAGATCTAGTATTAGCGAGGACATTTGCGAATAATGCAGTGCTTACTGCATATCAGGTATGTAATGCAGAACAAAATGAGGAGAATTTGGAATATCTCATTTTTGTACTAACAGAAAGTGCCAATATCGAAAGCCAATTAGGTTACTATCAAGAAGCAATAAAAAGTTATGAGGTTATAAAAGACATATGTAATCAATCTAATATTGAGAACCAGAATATTAATGCGTATTTAGGCGCTACTTATGTCACCAACAAGGAGTATTCAAAAGCTGTAGACTGCTTGACAGTCCATTATGAACAATGTACTGCACCGCATTCAAAGGCAGAAAGTGGAGCATTGTTACTTTATGCAAAATATAAACTTGGACATAAGGATCTTTCCCAACTCGCTTATGATGTAGCTAAGCTGCAAGTTGATAACACATCCAAGATGTTTTCATTTATGTCAAGTCAAGAGAAGGAGAGATGGTGGATGTCGTACGAGAATGAGATTATGCCTTTTGTCGACCTAATGCTTATAAAGTCGGATATCAAAGGGGTGAATGGAATCATTGCAAATAATGAAATATTTGCAAAAGGTCTCTTGTTGAGAGCATCTAACCAACTTAAGACAGCAGCCTTGGGCTCTAATGATCAAGAAATTGTCACAAAATACTATTCTCTTGAAGAATTGAAATCTAGATGGTCACAAGCCTCTAACAGCGAAGAACAAGTCCTGCTAGAGAATCAAATATCTAAATTAGAAAAAGAATTACAGTCTCGTCTAAATACAAAAATAAGCGATGTGTCAACTTGGCAGGATGTTGCATTGAATCTAAATAAAAATGAGGTTGCATTAGAATTTGTACGCTTTGAGAACATGAACGAAGCTCAAGACGCAGAGTACTACGCCATAATAGTACGAAATGGAGATAAAGAGCCTCGTATAGTCCACTTATTCAATGAGTCGTCATTGAAACCTATACTTGAAAATAAGACGAATAAACCCATACATAAGTATGTTACGGATTTGTATTCCACTGGCTCTTCACAATACAAGGGCGAGGAACTCTATGAATTAGTGTGGAGCAAAGTTGAAAAAGAGATAAAAGGGTGTAAAACTATTTATTATTCCCCTGCGGGGCTTTTGAATGCGGTTTCTTTGCAAGCTATTTCAAACGGAAAATCGTATCTAGGAGAAAAGTATACGATGCATTTGGTTTCGTCGATTGGCTCAGTTCCTCAAATTAAAGCGGAAACTGCAGAAATTGGAGCAAAAGCTGTTGTCTATGGAGGAATTCAATATGATGTCGAAGAATCTATGATGATTCAAGCTTCTCGTTCTTACATGCCAACTAATTCTTCAACTTGGGACACAAGTTTCGGAGAGACTAGAAGGGGGTGGAAGTATCTCCCTGGAACTGATAACGAAGCCAAATCAATTAGCTCAATGTTTACCAATCATAATATTGATGTGAAATTGATTTCGGGTACTAGTGCAAATGAGGAATCATTCAAAGCATTAAGTGGAAAAGGCTTCAATGCTATCCACATTGCAACACATGGATTCTTTTTGTCAGATAACGCAGAACTCAAAAAGAATGCCTTTATCAATCCAACAATGTCTGATAAAGTTGGATTCGTTGACCCTATGATGCGAGCAGGTTTATTGTTCGCTGGCGGTAATAGAGCATGGACTGGTAAACGCCATATAAAGGATATTGAAGACGGCATTCTTACGGCAAAGGAAATCTCTACATTAGATTTTTCAAGTGTAGATTTAGTTATTCTTTCTGCCTGCCAAACTGGATTGGGTGATGTTAAAGCCAATGAGGGAGTTTATGGCTTACAAAGAGCTTTCAAACTGGCTGGAGTTCAAACAATCATTATGAGTTTATGGGAAGTTGATGATTGCGCAACTAGCATAATGATGTCTGTGTTCTACGAAAAATATTTAGAGGGAAGCTCTAAGGATGATGCTTTCAAGTATACCAATGATGCAGTTAGAAATTATAAAATTGATGGGAAGCAACCCTTTAATTCTCCCTACTATTGGGCTGGTTTTGTTATGATGGATTAATTGTTGTAATAATGCAGAAAGTTGCGTCTTTTGCATCATTACCCATTATTACAACAATCATCAATAAGTTATCTTAACACGATATTATGCGTAATAAATGCATCGAAGCCTCCTTTTTGGCAAAAAGCGCAATTTAGTGGTTCTGGATCTGCAATCTGGTGATATATTTCAGAAAATGCATCAGCAATGCCATTAGGAGTAACTACAGCCCCATCCGCTCCAGAAAGAATACATAAACGATTCGTAAAAGTAGAAAGATATTGCTTAATTGCGGGTATTCGGTTAAGTAACTGTATAGTATTGCCCAACTGATGCTTCCCATCTTTACGCTTATTACGAGATGAACCTATAGATATCTCGTGAATAATAAAATAACTCTTTAATTCGGAGGTGTAAAGCATCAAATCAGGCCTCTTTATGTGTTTAGACACATCGCCAAGTGCATTCAAGAAGTCTTCGTATTGAATGATTTTTAGCTTGAATGTATGACTATCGTTAAAATAAGTAGCATGTCCCTCTCCAAACGCTCTTACAACAGGTAATCCCTTGTGACGAGTATCAACAACATCAAACACAGCTATATCTTCTATCTCTTCGTTTCTTACGTTTAGTGGACCGACAATAGGTGCAACTCCAACTTGACGTTTATTGTTTAGGTATCCTAATAATTCATTATTTAGTAGTCGCTCCATTATTCTCTACAATTTGATTGTATGATTGATATATAGCTGCAATAGGATCGCTCAATACTCTAGTATTAATAATTTGCGTGCCATTCTTGGCAAATACCTTTAAGGAATGAGCATAACCGTCTTCCACATGATATACACTTATCTTATCTATAGGTAAAGAAGGTTTTCCGTCTTTCACTCCAAAATGAGCTTTGGCAGACAAAAGATTTAGATAATTTACAATATAAGGGCTATGAGTAGCTACTGCCAAACGAACCTGATGTGGTAGACTATCGTCAAAGCAACGACTTACTAACGAATCTATTAGCTCTGTCTGGCTCTCTGGATATAAACTCAACTCTGGCTCCTCTATAAGCAAACTAATCACTCTATGATTCCACTCTCCAAGATTCTGTTTTGCTGCAAAATTCTTGAGGTCATCAGACTCACTCAAATACTTGAACACCATTTTATTTGCAGCACTAACTGGGTCAAAATGATGTGTAAAATATTCTATATTAACACTAAGTGGACTTACATTTTGCATGCCAGATGATGCATCCTCAAAACCAATTTTGAATTTATTTTCATCGTTGCTTCCCGAAATAAAAAATTTCTCACCATTACTACCTTTCTCTACAATTAATTTTACGCCGAGATAATTAATTACGTGTTCGCGAATAACACGAGTTGCAGCAAGGAAATCCTCGAATGTCTGGTTTAAATAAAAGTCATAATTATTCTTAACCTTTCCTGCGACTAAATTAGGAATCATATTTCGCTTATCGCTAATAAAGGCGATCTTCATAAGGGATAATTCATTTACGGGAATTTCACACGAAGTATTGAGCTTCCAATCACTATATTTAATCGTGCAACTACCTACCCGATACACTATTTCTGTGTTGCGTTTTAGGTATCCTTCAAAACCAGCATTGCGCATATATGCTTGCCAAGAGAAACGAAATGGACTCTTTCTTACTCCAGACATTGCTAAATATGTACGAATGTTTATCATTTTGTAAATCCACTGAAAGAGAGCTAAGGTTTTAAGTATCGTACTTTTACCACTGCCAGACTCTCCTATCAATACCATAAAAGGAGAAATATTTTCCAAATAAACCTCTTTAATTGGACCAAGGTTTTTTATCATCAAATGTTCTTTATTCATAAATACGACTTTTTACCTATGAGAAAACGCTTCTAAATTACAAAGGTAACTAATTTTGTCTAAAAGACAGCAAAATATCCAATAAAATTACAAACATTACACCATAATAGTTTCTTATAACAGTTTAGTAAAGTTGGATATAATTATTATTTTAAATATTTATTACAATGCAATGAGTATTTAAAAATAATTACTAACTTTGCTGATGTTTAGGCGTTCTTTTCAATAATGCAGAATAAGACAGATATGGGAACTTTGCTCGTTTCTAAATCGTTACCTGTCGTAAATTCAAATTCTGTATGTCGTTTGTTTTCAGCGAGAAATAGGAAATACTATGTCTCCTCGTGTGGAAGGTCAATCGTTTCTCAATGCCGCAAATCGCTGCAATCTCTTTGAGATAGTCGTTACACTTCTGATTGGCTGGTATCGGGAGCAACTTGCCATTCGGGCAACAACCATCGTATTTAGCCAAAATTTGCAACGGAACATCCAAGAGGGGTACATCTACCGGTGCCAAGGTCTTTTGGCGGTGTGCGCGAAGCCAATGAAAAAGGAGCCGATTACTCGACTCCTTTAAAGTGGTGAATCCGCCGGGGCTTAAATGCTTTTTCGTTACGCACAAATTATCAAAGAGTTATGCTTGCTTTGTGATTTACACTCACACCACACTCATCGTGAATAATCACTTGTGATATTTTGACCTTTTGCCAACATAAAGTTAATGCTTGATTTTGAAGTAGTCAAGCACCGACTTATAGTTATCTTGTGCTGTAAGGCAGGTGTCGAGAAGGTATCCTCGGATATTGTTCCACTCTCGCAGACCTCGGTAGTAGAACATTTTGAGCTCCTCTGTAATTATGAATGGCACATAGCCATTTGCCAGACACTCCTTGAACATCACAAGTCTGCCGACACGACCATTGCCATCTTGGAATGGGTGTATCACCTCGAAACGCTGGTGTAGGTCGATGATATCCTCAAACGACTTTCGCTTTTTGCTGTTGTACTCTTTTAGAAGTGCCTTTATCTCGCGATGCACATCTTCGGGTGCAGTGGTCTCGTTGCCACCCACCTCGTTAGGTAGGCGTTTGTAGTCGCCAACGGTAAACCAATCCTTACGACTATCCGAAGTGCCAGATTTGAGTATTAGATGCAGCTCCTTGATAAGGCTCTCTGTAAGTCGCTCCTCTGCTCGGTCGATTATAAGATCGATGCAACGGAAGTGATTTGTCGTCTCGATGATATCATCTACACGCACGCTCTCGCCCTCGATACCTATAGTATTGGTCTCGAAGATATAGCGTGTCTGGTCGTGCGTCAGGCGGCTGCCTTCGATATGGTTGGAGTTGTAGGTGAGGTCGATCTGCGTCTTGTGATAGATACCACCTTTGAGTTTTGCCTCCTTCTCCTGGCGCAGAACAACGAGCAGTGGCATCGCCTTACGCTGGCGAGGTTTTCTACCAGGAAGCTCCGCCTCGGCAGGAATGTTCCAAGTCTTACCCACGAGAAGTGCGCCCTCGATCTTTCTGAGGGAGCAGTAATTACGCGCTGTGCGCTCCGAAATGCCAAATTTTGAGGCAAACTCTGCAACTGAAATATACTTCATACGATACGACTATCGGCAAGTTTTAGACCGATTTTCTGTGCAAATATAGCAATTATTGCCGATAACGGCAAATTATGTGGATATTTTTCTGCTATTATATCAAATAATTACACCATAAATAAAAATATCGGCTGGATTCTCACCCTAAAACACAACATCGCACGAACATCAAGGAAATTGATGTAGCAAAACAACAAGTCCCCCTTTGTCAGCGTTGCGATTAAGGCGAGAGCAGAGCAAGTTTACTTGTTATGCCGAGCCGCAACAACGAAAAGGAGCGCAGCGAACTTAAAGGGGGATTTAGGGGGAATGTGAATACTGATTCACGAAAAAAGGAGAGTTGTTTAACTCTCCTTTTTTCTGTGAATCCGCCGGGGTTCGAACGGCTTTAGCCGTAGCGGGGATGTCGCTTAGTGCAGACCATAAGGTCGAGCAATATACCACATCCTATCCCCGCAACCCGCATTAAGTGAGTAGGCGCGGGGGGATGATGTTGAGCGTATGCTTGCAGACTCTGTTTTAATAATACCTGCGAGCTTGCTCGTGTGGGATTATAAAAATAGAGCAGCAGAGTGAAAACTCTGCCGCTCAACATAAACTGGTGAATCCGCCGGGGCTCGAACCCGGGACCCCAACATTAAAAGTGTTGTGCTCTACCTGCTGAGCTACGGATTCTCCAAATACCAAGGCCTAAACCTTTGGTGGTGCAAAGATAGTAAATATTTTTATTCTACCAAAATATAGGGCAAAAATATCGTTTTTATCGCTACAGGCTGCCTATGGCCAACAATATCATACCGATAACTATCAGCACGAGATCCACGACCTTAGACCACACGTTGCGCTCGCCAAAAAGCAACACTCCACAGATGAACGAGACAACCACAGACGAGCGACGAATCATCGAGACTACGGCAATCATAGCACCCTCGCTATCGAGGGCGTGGTAGTAGAAGAAGTCGGCAACCGAGACAAAGAGGGTGATTAACGGTATGCTCCAGCGCCACTCGAAGCCCTTAAGGATAGAGTTCTTAAGGCTGAGCATCAGGGCGATAAGGCTCATAAGAAGGAGTTGGTAGACTCCAAACCAGCTCTGCACAAAGAGTGGTGAGAGGGCGTGAGCAGTGATGATATACTTATCGTAGAGACCACTGACTGCACCGAGGAGCATAGCCACGAAGAGGGCCCACACATAGGGGTTATTCCTAAAGTCGATACTCTCGCGCTTGCCTGCACGGCTGAGCAAATAGAGAGAGAGGATGGTAATAAGCACTCCACCCCACTGCCACAAGTTCAACTCCTCGCCAAAGAGCAGCACCGCACCAAGCAACACCACTACGGGACGTGTAGCATTGACAGGGCCTACGATGGTCAGAGGGAGGTGTTTGATGGCGTAGTAGCCACAGAGCCACGACGAGAGCGTGATGGCCGACTTGAGGAGCACCAACAAGTGGTCGCCGAGCTCTCCACGTGTAGAGGCCAAGGGGGTATCGGCCAAGAGGCCTAAGCCCAACTCAGCATCGAGGATTATGGGGAGGAACAGGAGCGCCGAGAAGAGCGTATTGAGCAGAAGGACTATAACCACAGCATTCCCCGACAACGAGCGCTTCTTCGCCACGTCGTAGAGACCCAACAGCAGGGCCGAGAGGAATGCCGAGGCTACCCACATCGCTAAGCGTAGATGAGGAGGTTAGCAATAAGGCAGAGAGCCAACGACATACTCGCCATAGCGTTAAATGTGCCGAAGGCAATACCTATATTACGTTGGCGTGTGGGAGTGACGAGGTAGTGTTCCGAGGCTACGATAGCCGTAAAGAGTCCACAACCGAGCCACAACAACCAGCTATTGGGCTGGAACGTGGCGAACCAGACGAGGAATAGCACACTCGCCAAGTGTAACAATGCACTGATAACCAACGATGTAGTAGCAGAGAAGTGTGATGGTATGGAGTGGAGACCGCGCTTACGGTCGAACTCCGCATCCTGCAAGGCATAGATAATGTCGAAGCCTGCGCACCACGCCATAACGACCAAGGCGAGCAACCAGCACTCAAGCGAGGCTGTACCCGTGACGGCCATATAGGCACCCACGGGGGCAATGCCGAGAGAGATGCCCAAGACTATATGTGCCAAGGCGGTAAAGCGTTTGCAGTAGCTATAGAACATCACGATACCCAAGGCCACGGGCGAAAGCCATCCGCAGAGAGGATTTATCGTTGTGGCAACGACAATGAAGAGCAAGGCATTGCCCACGATGAAGATGACAGCTCCTCGTGGCGATATCTTTCCTGCGGGGATTTCACGATCCTGAGTACGTGGATTTTCGGCATCGATGAAGCGATCGGCCCAGCGGTTGAAACCCATAGCCACATTGCGGGCAAAGACCATACAGAGCACGACTTGGACCAACAAAACTGCCCACCAATAGGGATTACTCTCGGCCAAGGCTACGCCAGATAGCTTCACGGCATAGACGAACGAGAGCAGGGCAAAGGGCATCGCAAAGATGGTGTGCGAGAACTTCACCAAGCGAAGGTAATCAGCAATCTTAGCCATACTACTCTCTATTAAATTCGCGCTCGACGACCTCTAAAAGCCACGCTGGGGCGCGGTGAGGGCGACGTGTTGTCTTGTCGATAAAGCCGAGGGTGGTAAGGCCCGTAGCTATATCTCTATCATCCTCGCCACGAATCTCGTACTTGAAGGTCATACGCGCCATAGGCATCTCCTCGACGATAGCCTTGACCTTGATAAGTTCATCGTAATAGGCTGGCTGTCGATACTTTATCTGCACATCGACGATAGGCATCATAACGCCACGACGCTCCATCTCAGCATAGGTGAGACCCGCCTGACGTAGCCACTCGGTACGTGCCACCTCGAAGAACTTGACATAGTTGGAGTGATGGACAATACCCATCTGATCGGTGTGGTGATACTCCACACGGATACGTGTCTCGAAACTCCTCATACCCTACTATCTTATGCGGTCAAGAGAGCGAACAAGCATCTCATCCTTAAATGTCGCACGCGCTGCCAAAGCCGTAAGGCCCAAGGCCAAGAGTGGCATAATAGCGGCCCAGCCAAACTGGCGGTGAGCCAAGCCCATACCATCCAACGCATTAGCGCCAGAGAGCCAGAAGTAGATAGCCTCGAAAACCAAGCAACCCAACAATACCACAATCTCCACAGCGCAGAGACGCACCTGAAGCATACGGTTCTTAAACAAGAAGATGGTGACGAATGGGAGTACCGTAGCAAGCACTAAGACGATACCCATCCAGAGGGTGCTCTGCGACTCCTGGTCGCCCTCAAGGTTGAAGGCAGTGAGGGTGAATACATCGCCACTATCGACAACGAAGGTTGCTATAGGGGTGAACAACGTGAGCGACATAAGGGCTGTCGCCACCAATAGGTAAAGTGATTGAATTCTCTGAATCATAGTATTTTAATTTAATTCTCTATTTTCTTCTCGATAAGGTATGTATTGCGGTCTACCGAACGACGATTAATCATCTCGCCCAAGAAGCCAGCCAAGAAGAGTTGTACACCAAGGATTATGGCCAACAAGGCGATATAGAACATAGGCTGATCGGCAACGGCTCGCCACATAAGGCCGTTGAACTGCGAGTAGAGTTTGTCGATGATAATCCACAGGGCTGTAACACCTCCAAAGAGGAACATCAGCGTACCAAGACTACCAAAGAGGTACATAGGCGAACGACCAAAATAGGACATAAAGGTCACAGAAATAAGGTCGAGGTAGCCCTTGACCATACGCTCGATGCCGAACTTCGATTTGCCATACTTGCGCTCCTGGTGCATCACCACCTTCTCGCCAATACGCTTGAAACCAGCGTGTTTGGCCAAGATGGGGATATAGCGGTGCATCTCACCATAGACCTCGATGCTCTTAACCACCTTGCGACGGTAGGCCTTGAGGCCACAGTTGAAGTCGTTGAGTTTGATGCCCGACATAAAGCGTGCTGTGGCGTTGAAGAACTTGCTGGGCCAACGCTTGCTGATGGGGTCGTAGCGACGCTTCTTCCATCCCGACACAAGGTCGTAGCCCTCCTCCAAAATCATACGACGCATCTCTGGAATCTCGTCGGGCGAATCCTGCAGGTCGGCATCCATAGTGAAGACCACCTCGCCCTCGGCCATCTCGAAGCCACAATAGAGAGCTGCCGACTTGCCATAGTTACGCATAAAACTGATAGCCCTAATCTGAGGATATTGCTCCTTCAACCGTTCGACGACACCCCACGACCCATCCGTAGAGCCATCATCAACCATAATTATCTCGTAGGAGAGTTGGTTGGTTGTGGCTACCCTATCGATCCAAGCAACGAGTTCGGGTAACGACTCCTCCTCGTTGAAAAAGGGTACAACAACCGATATATCGAGTTTTGAACTCATAGTATTCTAAGTTTTAGTATGTTAGTTATCACGCTTGACAACACCTGCGATGAGGAGGCCTGGCAGACCACCAAAGAGCATATAGTTATACAACGACGAGAAGAGTCGCTGAAACATCGTTGGCTGTGTCGAGTAACGCACCTTCTCAATCATACCATCAAAGGGCTTGATAAACTCCTCGGAGCTGATGCCCGCATTGATATAGGCACTCTTAATCTCGTTGATGCGCTCTACAAGGCCCTCAACATATAGGTCGTAGCCCATAGCAGAGGTGAAGACCGTATTACCCACACCCACGATGATACCTGCAAGCATCGAAATAAGGAGTATATAGGAGAGTACCGAGCCATAACCCATAGGAATCTCGCTCTCAGCAACTCTTCTACGGGCGTAGCGCACCAAGAGGTATATGAAGAGGATGCACGAAGCCAAGCCCTCAAGACCCAAAATCAATGACGAGCTAAGAATTGAGATATCGCTATAGACAAGCACATACTGCTCTAAAATATGCGAACACAGCATCACCAAGCCAAGCAATGCTCCCGAACGTAATACATCGTTCCAATAATTGCGTAGTTCCATATATCGTTTATTATCAAAGGTTTACATAGGATTATTTAATCTTCAATCTATCTAAAGTACGGTGGTAGGCCGCAGCATTGGCGTTATGCTCCTTGAGCGTGCGTGAGAAGTTATGGCGACCATCCATCTCGGCACGGGCACAGAAGTAAAGGTAGTCGTGCTCCTCGAAGTTAAGCACACCCTCTATGGCAGCCATATCGGGCATCGCAATAGGGGTTGGAGGTAGGCCCAAATACTTATATGTATTATAGGGTGACTCTATCTCCTTATGCCTATCCAAGACTCGCTTGATGGTGAAGTCGCCAGCAGCATACTTCAGTGTAGGGTCGGCCTGCAGGGGCATACCTATCTTAAGGCGATTGACATAGACACCTGCCACACGCGCCATCTCCTCCTTAGCAGTGGTCTCCTCGTGAACGATAGAGGCCAAGGTCATAGCCTCATAAGGGGTGAGGCCCAACCTCTTGAGTTGTGTAACACGCTCAGCCTTAGACCAATAGTTATCCGACTCGCGCTTCAGGCGACGCACCAAGGCCTCTGGTGAGATATCGGCATACACCTCGTAGGTATTAGGCAAGAATATAGAAAACATTGCCTCAGCACTCTCGAAGCCAAACTCCTCCATCAACTCCTTACTGCGGAGAGCCGACAGCAGAGCCACCGAGTCAGCCTCAATCTGTCGAGAAATCTTGCCAGCGAGAATCTCTGGTGTGCGCGCATTATTTATCGTGAGGCGCACGGCATTGTCGCAACCGAACTTTAGGCGACGAGCAACCTCGATGACAGTCATACCCTCGTCGAAGGTATAACTGCCTGGCTCGATACCTCGATCAAGGTTGATACGCTTGGCGTAGAGGTCGAAGGCAAAGGGGTAGGCCAACGAACTCTTTACCTTTGCCGTCATCTCTTCGTAACTCTCATCAGCACGAAGCACGACGATAAAGCGATCCTCGACGGCAGGTCTCAAAAACATAGTATAACCCCAAATACCTATGGATGAGGCAATTACGATAGCGACTAATAGTATTACAACAATTTTTCTTTTCATTTTCACTATTTTTTTTGCAAAGATACATTTTTTTTGTACTTTTGCACCCGGGTAAGTCTTATACGACCAGCTCCTGCAGAACTCCCCCAGGCAAGGAATTGAGCAAGGGTATGCGGTTGTAGCGGTGCGATATAAGTAGCTTACCCTTTTTTTGTATGCCTATCTCAACTCCCATAATCCTCTAAAGAGCACCCATCAACAACGACAACACCTGTGTCGAAGAGTAAGCACTGAGCCACATCGCAACAACAAAGGCCACAACACCCTTATAACCCCTATCTCCTGTACTACGTCTAAAGGCGCAGAGACTCCAGTAGAAATACCACATAGCAATCACCACGATATAGAGGAGCATCACTACATCCCAGAACGATAGATTACCGAGCATCTCCTTGGGGCTTGCACTAAAAATCGAGTAGTAAACTCTATCGAAGAGGATGCCTGGCAACATAAGAAGTATCACGGGGGCGTGGGCATAGAGCATACGGCCCACCATATCTACGAAGGGGGTCTTACGCGACACAGCAACCACAGCTACCAAATAGAAGATTACTACCGAGGTAGCCATAAGCACCACCTCATACAACAGATTTACGTAGAGCGAAGCATAACCCCACTGAAAACCTATGATGGAGTTAGGCACGAAGTCGAAGTGCCACCCAGCAATAGCTGCGATGATGAGCCACGCCAAACCTCCCAAGAGTGCCTTAGAGGTGGATAGATTCGTAGGGCGATTCAAAATCGTCTCCCTGAAACTGAAGTGAGGGATAGTCCTGCGACTTAGATATTTATTTACTTCGTTCGACATACTCGTTTGTTAAAAATCAATCTTGATACCAGCCATAAAGCCTATGCCATTATTTGGGTAGTAGGCATAGTCGTAGAGGTGATGGCTATTGAGTAGGTTGTAGCCATCTACGTAGAGTTCCACCTTGCCACTCGCCCTATAGCCAACGCCAGCCATAAGGTCTACTACAACAGGTGTAGAGAACTTATCGTGGGCAACAACGCCCTCCTCCAAGGCCGACCAAGTGCGTGGTCCAATCAATTCGCCAGCGACGTAGAACTTCCAGCGCTTAAGCGTATAGGCCACTCTCAACTCACCATTCATACACGCCTCCGACACAGCGAATTGCGATGCCGAATTGTCGAGGTGAGCATAAAATTTAGCTCCAATCTCCAAACCTCCAACAGGTAGATAATCCAACTCTGCACCTACGAAGAGGCGGTTGTTGTTGGCGCAATCGACACCAAAGAGACCTGGCTCAGTGATATACCAAACCACCTGGTCGCGCATAAAGTTAGCACCAAGGTACAACTTATAGCGCAAGTGCGAACTAAAGGCCGAGCCCATAGCACCGAACGAGAGGTCGTAACTGCGCGTATTAGGCGTTGCAAGCAGTGACTCACGATGGGCGTTATAGTCGAGGTATGGGTTCTGGCGATAGAGCGACGCTACGCCATTCTGACCGATATCGGTCTTAAAGCTAATGAATGGGCGCACATAGTCGAGACCCAGATTGAAGTATAGGTCGAGACCAGGGGTGACGAAGTGCGAAGGTTTCGCTCGGTGGCGCACCTTATCGTAGAGATATCCGAGCGAGGCCTTCAAATCGACGATGCCGAAGTTGCGGGCATAGTCAGCCTCAAAGCCAAAGCGTATATCGCTATAGCCATTAGGCGACTGCCACATATCGTAGCAGAGGTCGAGACCAACGACATTATCACTGAAATCACGAGCAAGACGAACAGAGCCTCCAGCATTAAACTCAGGAAGGAGTATAGTTCTATCGGTAAGTGGCTCAGGAGTGGTAGCCCACAAGTTGCCGTGAACCTCAACACCGAAATTTAGGCGGCTAAGGTCCACGAAGTTATCGCCATACTTAAGGCTTAAATCGGCATCGTGGAAGAGACTGCGGTAGGAGTCGCCACGCTTAGCATACTGGTTATAGATGCTCGAAAGGTAGTCCAACTCAGCCTCGAACATCTGATTACCCAAAACAGCACCACCACGTAACTTAAGACCATTGCGCATATCGTAACTATCGGCCATAGAGCGCATTACGCCATCGACATTCTCACGCGCAGAGTAACTTGCATCGTGCTTAACATCTACCCCGAAATAACCCACACGGATATTTTGCGTCAAATAACTCAACACGGCCTTAGAGGTCAAAGGGTAGCCCGTAGCAATCTCCGCGTAGAGTCGCTTGGCACGACCGAAGTCCCAATAACTCGCCTTGGCAGGCTGGAAGAGGTGATCCTCAAGAGATATCTGCCACGTATCGGGGTGTACCTCATAGGTAATCTCTGGCTCCAGCGGAGGATTATTGGCAATGGAGGCTGGGGGGAGTAACTTCGTCTGCGGAGTAATCTCTGGAGTATAGGTCGTTGTCACCTCCACGCGCTTATGCTCCTGTGCTGAGAGCGCGACTGGAAGGACCATAATAGTAGCTAAAACAACTATCTGAAGTAGTAGTGAACGTCTCATATTCATACTTTTTTCGGTTTCTATAATCTACTTAAGTGAGGCTATGCGCTTCTTGGCCTCATCCAAGATGCCATCATCCTTATAGCCATAGCCATCGACGATACTCTGGTAGGTTGCACGTGCCTGGAAACTATTGCCACGCTGAACAAAGATATCTCCCAGGATGAGGAATATCTTGGCCTGCCAATATACCGAATCGCACTCGCCAAGGGCATAGACACGCTCCTCAGCGCGGTCGTAATCACCTCTATTGAAGTCGTACTCCACGAGGTAGTAGTAGGCCTCTGTAGCATACTTATCGGTATACTTCTTCGACAACTCGGCATATATATCCATAGCCTCAGGGTAGTTACCCTCCGAACGCAATACATTAGCTTTAAGCAACTTAGCCTTAGCCTTAACCACCTTCGACGCATCGCTCATCTTAGCCACATCATCGGCCATAGCCTTCAACGCCACACCATCACCATAGAGTGCCGTAGCCTCAACATAGCCCTCAGCCGCAACAGCTCTTTTGGCACTATCGTTAGCCACATCGTACAACTCCCTATAGGCCTTTGCCGAAGCCTCATACTCCTTCTGGTCGAAACTCATTGGAGCATAGACACCCAACACACGCTCGGTATATTGCGACTTGCCACTCTCCAAGAGCTGGCGCATCGTTGCCAAGGCCTCACCATTCTGGTCAAGAGCAACGTAGCAGTCGCTCAAGTAGAAGAGTGCTTCGGTGCGGTTATAACCCTTCTCGAAGCTATCCAAATAGGCAACAAGGCGCTTCTGGGCAGACTCCATATCGCCTCCGAGGTAGAGATTCTTTGCAACAGCGAAGTTCAACGAATCACGGGCTGCAATGCTCATATCGCTCTGCACACCACTGCGCTCGGCATAGGCAAAGTACTCATCTACCCTACCCTCCGAGACATATATCTCGCGGATGCCTCGCATAGCCTCCATAGCCGCAGCCGACTGAGGGTCGAACTCCACGACAGCCTCATAGCACTTGCGAGCATCTCCCTTGCGGTCGAGGTTATAGTAGGCCAAAGCCAAGTCCGACAAAGCAGGGATGCGGAACTCCGAGGTAGTATCGTTATCGACGAAGCGTCTCAGCGTCTCAGCACCATCCTTATAGCGCTCAAGCGAAAGGTAGGTTCTACCCAACTCGTACCACGCATCATCGACATAGTCGCCCATATTATCCGAAACGATAGACTTCAAACGCTCGATTTTATTATTCGTCTTCTTGTCGATACCATCAACCATAGCGAGTTGGTAGTTGGCATAGTGGCGGTAATCGACTGGAGCCTGTGCTACGACCTTATAGGCCTTGCGGGCATCCGAGAAGTTGCGCGAGGCGAAGTAACTATCGCCCAGGCGGTTGTGAGCGTCGTAGAGGTAGTTGTCGCGCATAGTGTAGTCGCGAACAAAGGTTGTGAAGGCCTGCTGAGCCTTATCCATATCCTTGAGATTGAGGTAGGCGTAGCCGATGCCGTAGTTAGCAAAGAAGTACTCGCTCTCATTCTTTGGCGCACGACGCACATAGTCCTCATACTTCTGCGCCGCCAAGGCCATATCGCCCTTATGGTAGGCAACCTCGCCCTGCCAATAGAGGGTCAAGGCGTTATACTTAGGCACAAGGCCAATGGTCTCGGACTCCCTGAGCAACTCCTCGCCCAAGGCCCAGTCGCCACGCTCGATAGCGGCAATGGCACGGAAGACTGCCACCTTCTGGTGTGCAGCACGTATATCCTTATCGGGATTCTCGATATCCTTAATCGCTGTGTAGGCAGCATCGTAATCCTTTGAGTTATAGAAGGCTGCTATGAGCAACTCCTTAACCTCCGAGCAGTAGGTAGAGTGTGGATAGCGACGCAAGTACTCCTGCAACACATTGACAGCCTCGTTGAACATACCACCACCGAGTTCGTACTTCAAACGACCATAGTTCAACAACGCATCCTGCGCTATATCACCATTAAAGCCATCAACAGAGGCCATAGCAAAGGCATCGGCAGCGTGTGGCTTATCACCCAGGCGGAGGTAACTATCGCCGAGGTGGTATGAGGCATTCTGCGTGAGGTCATCCTCGGCACCACACACCCTCTTCAACGGCTCAACAGCATCGCGGTAGCGAGCCATACGATAGAGCGAATAGCCCTTTATATAGTTCTCCTGACGACCCATACTCTCCTCTGGCAGAGAGGTGATGTGGCGAATAGCATTGGAGTAGTCACCCTTGACGAAGTAGCTCTCGGCAAGGATGCGGATAAGGTCGTTCTGAGTCTGCGTAGAAGCCAACTTTAGGAGTGGTTCGCCCTGCGTAATGACACCGTCGAAATTACCCTTGCGGTACTCCAACTGCAACAAGTAGTATGGCACGATATCCTTGTAGGTATCGAACTTTGCCAACTCCTTAAACGTGCGCTCGGCATCCTCATCACGGCCCTCACTATAGGCCATATACGACAGATAGTACAAAGCGTGAGGATAGTACTCCGAGATCTTTGGTATGCGCGAGAAGTGGGTCTTGGCGTAGAGGTGTTCGCCATTGATGAAACGCAAGTAGCCAACACGGATATCATAACGCTCCTTGTCGTTAGCACTCAACGACTTATAATCGACCTCGTCGAAGAGTAGATCCGCCTCCTCGAAATTGGCATTGTCGCACTCATACGAAGCAATCATAAAGGCCATATCGTTGCGATGGAGGCTCTGAGGGTAGCGACGCAAGTACTCCTTCATCATACCGAGTTCGTTGCCCACGCCGAGTTCTACGGCACAGCGCACCTTGTGGTACTCTACCCACTCCACTTCAGCACTCTGGGTCACGGGGTTCAACTGAGCACCAAGGCGTTCCAACTCTACACGCGCCTCGCCCCAGCGACGACGCTGAAGCATACTCTCTACGTAGTCGAAGCCCTTAACCTTATCCGAAACCTGTGCATCAACACCACAAGGGAGCAAGACTAAACAGAGGAGCAATGCACCAAATATAATCTCTCTTCTCATATACTTAAATCTCTATTCGGGTTATACTTATCCACCAGAGGTTCGGCCTTAGTTGGCATACCCCTACAGTTTATAATATAATATGCGCAAAGATACTAAAAAATGAACAACGGTGCAACACCTATCTATAGTAAAAAATTGGCTTTTTGTCCCCTATTAAAACAATTATAAGGAACGATTATTGCCCTTAAGGGGCATATCAACCAAAATATTTAAAACTATGATACAAAAAGTCAGCCTTATAATGGGTGCTAATCGAGGCTTTAGACTCGATAACGGAGAGCCTCTTGAGAGCCTAAATCCTAAGGAGTTATTCCTTTTCGCTACGGGAGAGTGCGCAGGCCTTACAATCACACACCTGCTCAATGAACACATCGTAGATGTCACAAACTTCACAATCTCAGTCGAGGGTACACTCTCGACACCAACCCTCGTGGCCGAGAGCCGATTCACGAGTTTCAACATCATATACCGCATCGAATGTCGAACGCTCAAGGACCAGATAGTGATAAGCCGAGCCATAAACCTCGCCCACGAGAAGTATTGCGGATTGGTGCAGATGGCAAGAAAAATAGCACCCCTAACACACGAGACATCTATAGTGACAACGGGTGAGACCGAGGAGTAGCTCCCTCGGCGCAAAAAGAGATAAAAAAGGGCTGGAGACCACCTAAACAATCAGTTAAATAGGAGGTCTCCAACTCTCTTTATCTCAACTCTATATCGTCAGCTACGACATATCGATAGGCCGATATTGCTATGGCATAGTCATAGTGGGCAGAAATGGCATTTTGGTAGATTTGCAACCAACTGATTTGGGCCTGCAAAACATCTAATATCGTCGAGCGACCCTCACGGTAGGAGTAGGTGCTAATATCGAGGTTCTCCTGGGCTATGCGCAGGTTACGATTGGTTGCCTCGACTCGTTGTTGGGTCAGTATGAGGTTGGTCCAACCATCACTCTCGTTAAGCACAATATCATCGGCAACTTGCTCAATACCAAGTTCTGCCACACTCTCTGCACTACGGGCAGAACGCACCGCCTCACGTCGCTGGCCAAAGTGAAAAATCGGGGTATTCAGGGTAAGCAAAAGCCCTCCATTGAGGCGTGTGCCAGCACCCTTAATATTGGGGGTGTTTGGCTGCCAACGGGCATAGGCCTCAGCTCCGATATTAGGCAGATAGTTCGACCGCACAACACCCACATTCCAACGGGCGGACTCTCGCTGAGCAACCTTTGCCACATAGTCAGGATGGTTAGCCATAACCTCCATAACACTCTCACGCCGTGGCATATACATCGTATCGAGAATACTCTCATCGAGCAACACCCTTAACGAGGGGTCACTTCCGCGCAACACATTGAAGCCGTGTAGTGCCACCATCCACTGTTGCTCGGCAAGCGAAAGTTGGTACTCGGCATCACTCAGGCGAGACTCGACTTGAAGCAGGTCGCTCTTCGAGGTATAACCCTCCTCGAAACGGTGTAGCGCCACCTCACTAAGAGTCTGAACTATAGCGTAATACTCCTCTATGGCACGAAGATAGGTCTCGGCACGCGACAGTCGCCAATAGGCCACCTCAGCATCATAGCGAACAGCCAAGCCCTCCGACTCCTGGCGACTCAGCATAACCTGATAATCCATCTCGGCACGCTTAGCCGATGAGCGCACACGACCACCCGAAAATATCGGTTGCGACAGCGTAGTGCGCACACCCCAATCATACTGCCGCTGGGGCGATTGATTCCTAAACTCATAGCCTACATCACTGGAGAGATCGAGACGAGGAAGAAAGTCCCTCTGTGCCACGCGCAAATCGGCCTCGGCACCACTACTCTGGCTACGTGCAATGGCTAACGACTGGCTATGTTCCATAACTGATAGAACATACTCATTCATAGATAGTTGTGCTACAACAACCTCCGAAGTGAGCAATGCCACGACACAAATAAATAGTTGGCGAATCATACCTTTATGCGATAAAAAAGTGAATATATCACGGGCAACACCACAAGTACTAACAGAGTTGCCACAACAAGGCCTCCCATAATAGTCGCAGCCATACCGCCAAACATCGAGTCGAAGAGCAGAGGAGTCATTCCCAAGACCGTAGTAGCCGAGGCTGTAACGACGGGAATAAAGCGATCCTCGGTGGCTGTGACGACAGCATCAATGGCCTTAAGCCCCACACGTCGCAACTCCTCAATGCGCGAAAGGAGTATCACGCCACACTTAACGGTCATACCCACAAGGCCCAAAAGACCCAAGAGCGAGAAGAAGTCGAACATCTTACCAAGCAGAAGCAAGCCCGCAACGACACCTATAAATATCAGCGGAAGGGTGAGCAGGATGGCAATCGTATCAGCGAGGTTGCCAAAGAGCAACAACAGCACAACAAAGATTATAAGGAGCGTGATAGGCAGTTTATCGCCAAGTGCCCTATTCGAGAGCTCGCGGCTCTCTTGCTCACCAAAGACCTCCATACGATATCCCTCAGGGATATCTATCTTTTGGCGCAACTCATCCTCCAGACTACCAAATAAAGCTATGGTATTCACACCTCGTTCAGCATCACACTGAGCCTTCATAACTCGCTCAGAATCAATACGTCGTATCATCGATGGAGCATAGCCGAAATCGAAACCCGAAACAGCTTGTGTAAGGGCAAATGTGCGACCTCCAGAGGAGAAGATTGGCATAGTACCGAGGGCAGTCAGAGAGTTGTCGGTAGAGGGTTTGGTGCGGAGCAGTATGGGCATCTCCAAGTCACCATCGCGGTAGGTGGCAACATCAAGACCTGAGGATGCTATCATAAGCGAGCGGACCATAGAACTACGCTCGACACCCAACCTCTGCGCCTTGATTTGAGAGTAACGCGGTTGCCACACGGCCACACGATTACCCCAACTATTACGCACATTGCGTGTATCGTTACGCTCCATCATCAGTGCCATTGCACTATTTGTTAGGCGACTGAGCGTATCTATATCGTCTCCCACAAAGCCAAACTCGATGGTGGCCTCTGGAACTGGAGAGAGTCTAAAGAGCGAGGAGCGCAACCACACATCCGAGATATTCTCCCTCACCCACCTATCGAAACGCTCCTCGACAATGGCGGTATGCTTAGAGTCATCAACCTCGACAAGGATATTACCATAGTTCGGGCGCATAGAGTAGCTGCCACTGGCCAAGTAGTAGCGAGGTGGCGTACCACCAGCCGTAGTAGACACCTTGCGCACCTCAGGTTGTGCTAACAGCCAATCGGTGAGACTCTTAAGTCGCTCATCAGTAGTGGCAATATCGTAGCCCTCGGCCATAATAACATCGGCACGGAAGTAGGGTTTCGAGAGTTGGGGGAAGAAGTTTTGAGGCATACGCCCCATAACCCAAAGCGACAAAACGAAGAGGGCGACCACCACCAAAAGGGTGAGCCACCTACGACGAAGTAGCCACCTAACCAACTCGCCAAACCATTTAACGCCGCCACCCTGAGGGACCGACTGAGCACCTTCAAGTAGCGACACGCTCATCATCGGCACCTGCATCAAAGCAAACAGCCAACTAAGCAACAAGGAGAGCGCAACGACGATAAACAGAGGTCTAATTATCTCGGCAACAGAGGATTCAGCAATCTGCAAAGGCAGAAATGAAAGGATGGCAACGAGCGTAGCCGAGAGCAGGGCCATACGTGGGCGCATAGCACCATCCACCGCAGCAACACGCAGGGGAACACCCGTGGCAATGAGTTTTTTCGTATTATCCACAACCACAATGGCATTATCCACAAGCATACCCATAGCGATTATGAAACCAGCCAACGAGGTGCGGTTGAGCGTCTCGCCAAAGAGTAACATCGCCAGCAAGGTGGTGGCAATAACAAAGAGTAACGATGAGCCCACAACAACTCCTGAGCGAACACCCATAGCCAACATAACCAAGAGTACGACAATAACGACAGACTCGATAAGGTTTACCACAAAGTCGTTATTTGCCTTACGCGCAATCTCGCTCTCAGGGTAGAGGGCCACAATCTCGACACCTACGGGGAGCGACAGCGCCACCTCACGAAGTGTCTCAGCCACCCTATCGCCAACCTTCACCACATCGACCTCGGCATCACTCGCCACAGCAATACCGATAGCATCCTTGCCATCGACACGCATAATCAGCGAGGGCGGCGTATGGTAGCCACGATCCACTTCGGCAACATCGCCCAAGCGATACTGCTTCCCATCGGGGGCTATAAGCAATTGATTCTCAATATCTGACAATGAGGAGTAGGTACTACCCTCAATAAGTTCAACATCGACCTCACCAGCACGACGGCTACCCAGTCCAACGACACTATTCTGCTGGGATATGGCACGTGCTATATCCTCGGGTAGAAGGTCGAAGGAGGCGATAACCGCAGGGGATATCCAGACATTTACCTCAGGGCTACGCGACCCGTAGAGCATAACCTTCTCCACACCATCAATGGCATATAGTTGGCGTTCTACCCTCTTGGCAAACTCCCTCATCTCATCCCAACTAAATCCCCCACTTGAGACCAAGGCGTAGTAGAGGCCATAGACATCGCCAAAATCGTCGGCAACACTAATAGGGCCTACACCCGTAGGGAGACGCATAGATGCCTTATCGACCTTGCGGCGCAACTCATCCCATAACTGAGGAATACGCTCTGTCGGGGTGGCAGGGTGCAACTCCACAACAAGGCGACCATAGCCAAAATGGGCCTCAGAGGTAATCTTATATATATAGGAGAGGGTGCGCAACTCACGCTCTAAGGGTTCGACAACTAACTCCTCGACCTCTTCGGGAGTAGCACCAGCATAGGGCACCTCGACCACCGCACTCTTAATCGTAAAGGTGGAGTCCTCGCGCTTACCCATAGCCCAAAAGGCGTAGAGACCGCCCACAAAGAGTAGGACAAGGAGTGTATAGATGACCTGCGGGTGAGAAATGGAGTATCGTGATATGTTGAACATAGGCACTCGCTTTTTAGATTATACGCACACGCTCACCCTCTCTAAGGTGGTAGACACCAGCCACGACCACCCTCTCGCCAGCAGCGACACCCCGAAGGACAACAACACTATCACTGCCCATAGGCGAACCAAGCACTACCTCTCGTCTCGACACCCTATCGTCTGCGCCCACAACCCAAACATAGTTCTTATCGCCCACAGGGGCATAGATGGCCGTAAGTGGCAGACGCACAGCCTCCTGGTCGCGCTCAGGGGTGATGACCGTAGCGATACAAGTCATTCCAGGAGATATCGCGTATCGAGTATTATCGACATCGACCAAGCGCAACGACACGGGAAAGCCCAAGGCATCAGACGAGGTACGGGCAAAGCTCTTAATCACGGCACTGAAGGCCACTCCAGGCCACGCATCAAACTCCACGGAGTAGCGCGTGGTGGGAAGGCCCAAGAGATTCACAAGGCTTTCGGGAGCTGTAAAACCGACGGTTGTACTTACGGGATTGACTATGCGTAGGATGGCTTGACCACTCGACACACGCTCGAAGGCATCGACATAGGTGCGTTCGACAACGCCATCAAATGGAGCAAGAATACGGGTCTCCGAGAGCATATCAAGAGCGTTATCATAGGCCGACTGCGCCTGAGTCAAGGCATTCTCCAAGGACTCCACCTCCTGCTCAGAAATGGCCGAATGGGCCAAGAGCCTACGGGCCCTATCAAGGCGTGATTGAGCTTCGCGAAAGGCCGATTTTGAGGCCTCTACCTGCACCTCCACGTCGCGACTATCGAGGCGCGCAACAACCTCTCCACGCCTCACAGCAACACCCTTAGCGACAGGAATATCTACCACACGGCCCGATATCTTAAAGGCCAAATTCACAGCATCATCAGCCGTGGTAAGGGCAGGAAAATCATCCCTTTGGTACTCTACTGCCACAGCAGTCGTCACCTTGACAATTGGCGTATGGGTGGTGTCGGCTTGCCGTCCTCCGCCACAGCCAACAAGCAACAGAAGCAATGCTACATATCTATACATATACAAAAAAATTGACCATTCACGTTCCTCTTGTGAATGGTCAATTATCCTGCCACAAAGCCCTGCCCCTATAAATCTCTGATATTCGCTTTCGACTCTATAACGCCATCGCTTAGTACCACAACTCCTATATCAGCACGCATCATCGAGCGCAGAGTCATAGCATCGATGCTCATCTGCTCGATACCACAACACCACTCGGCATCGACCTTCGAGGCAGAGAGAATAACAATATTCTCATCCCCATAACACTTCCTAAGTTGCTCGATACCACGCATTTGTGCACCACTAATTTCACCATCATTGATGCAAAGCAACACTACGCGACCACTGCGCTGAAGCAGGCTCTCGGTGACATCCTCGCCCTCGGAAGTATAAAGATAAAAATCGTTATAGGTCAAGTCCGCAACCTCCTCACTAATGGTGACAGCCTCCACGAACTCCAAATCCTCATCCATCCAGCAGGCGCTATCCGTACTATCGAAGAGTTGCTCCTCGTTGGTTGTCACGCTCCTAAACTTGAGCATCGAGCGCACAGCATCACGCTCCTCGGCACGCTCACGAAGCACCTCCTCACGAAGATTTCGGCCCTCGTCGTAGGGCATAAAGTCGATAATCGGAAGGTGGCGCAAGGCATATATATTTATAATAAGAGGTACAGCAACCGCAAAAATCAGCGATAGGTAGTTGATTTTCAACTCCTCACTACGCTCGCTACGCCACACAACGAAGGCCATAACAAGCAACACCACATTCTTAAAAAAGGTCTGCCAAGGGGTTAGCTCAATAGCATTACCGAAGCATCCGCACTCACCAATGGGGAGTATCGTAGCGCTAAGGAGTGTGACAACAGTAAAGAGAGCGACGAGGGAGAGTGTAATAGTTGAGACTACCCTACTAAACACCCTGTCGGTGATGAGGCAACCCAAGGCGAACTCCACAACTGAGAGCACAATGGCAATGGTCAGCGAGAGAGGTAACAGCGCCTCCAAAGAGTAGGTAGCAAGGTATTTTTCGACAAAGATGGCCGTACCAACGGGATCGACACACTTGACAACACCAGAAAAGATAAACGTGTAGCCAAGGGCCCAACGTAGCGCAGTCAAGCCAACATTAGCGAAATTAAGACCCATAACTACTTATTAATCAATGGCAAAAGGTGAGCCATAATACGTTCGTAGATAACCTCTGGAGTTGCCATAGTACCCTCCTCGGTAGAACAGTTTACAACCTTGAGTTCGTCGTCTACCTCGGCAGAATCGAGATATACCTCACGCACCCTACGCTGCAAATCGAGCGACGCCTCGTGGATATCCTTGCCACCCTGGAGATAGCTACGGTCGTCGCCCTCGCGCACCTCACTAAGTTTTTTAGCCGTGAAGTTGAAGGGGACATCCAAGAAGAGCGACAAATCGGGCTTAGGGATATTGAACTCCTCGTACTCGGTGTGCAAAATCCACTCTCGGAGTGCATCACGGGTCTCGCCACGCTCCATCTTTGCACACTGGTAGCCTATATTCGAGTAGACATATCTATCGACGATAACGACCTTACCCTCAGACAACCAGCCTCGAATCATAGCCGAAGCCTCCGCCCTATCGCCTGCATAGAGCAGTGCAACTAAGTAGGGGTTTACACCCTCGACAGTGCCGAGGTCGCCACGCAAGAAACGAGCTATGAGGTCGCCATAGACGGGAGCATCGAAACGTGGAAAATGGAGATACTCCGACTCAATACCTTGAGCCAAGAACATATCTCTGAGTTTGGCAATCTGCGTAGATTTGCCAGCTCCATCGAGACCTTCAAGTACGATAAACATATTTTGGGTTACTATTTTAACATTCTTACTGCACGCTCGATACCCAAGGCCAACTGCTCAACCTCACCAAGCGTGTTATACATACCGATAGATGCACGACACATTCCCACTATGCCAAAGTGCGTCATAACTGGCTCGGCGCAGTGGTGACCAGTACGTATGGCGATGCCGAGTTTATCCAATATCATTCCCACGTCGTAGGAGTGGGTGCCGTCGATAGTGAAACTTACGATAGGACACTTATGCTCCGACTGACCATAGATGCGCAACCCCTCAATCGCCGAGAGACGCTCGGTCATAGCGCTAAGCACTCTCTGCTCGTGAGCCTCGATAGCATCCATACCTATTCGCTCGACATATTGCATAGCTTCGGCCAAGCCTACAGCGCCGATAAAGTTCGACGTGCCAGCCTCAAATTTCAATGGCAGAGGGGCGTAGGTTGTCTTAGCAAAGGTAACCTTATCGACCATATCGCCACCTCCCATAAAGGGTGGCATAGCCTCCAACAACTCCTTGCGTCCATAGAGGACGCCAATACCCGTAGGGCCATAGAGCTTATGGCCAGAGAAGGCGTAGAAGTCGTAACCACGCTCGGCAACGTGTCCTCCACCGTGGACAACACCCTGACAGCCATCCACCATAACCACAGCACCAACAGCGTGGGCCTTAGCAACGATAGGGGCTAAATCGGGGCAAGTACCAAGGGTATTTGAGGCCTCAGTAACAGCAACAAGGCGTGTGCGCTCGTCAATGAGGCTATCGAGCATATCGACAATCAAGTCACCGCGCTCATCGAAGGGCAACACCCTCAACTCCGCACCACAACGCTGGGCAGCCAACTGCCAAGGTACAATGTTGGAGTGGTGCTCCATCTCCGAAACCACAATATTGTCGCCCTCGTGGAGAAAGCGCTCACTCCAGGCATAGGCAACCAGGTTAATGGCCGACGTAGCACCCGCAGTGAAGATAATTTCCTGGCTATGCTCCGCGCCGATAAACTTGCGAACTACCTCACGAGCATCCTCATACATCTGGGTCATCTGACCCGATAGGTGGTGAACGCCTCGGTGGATATTGGCATTATACTGGCGCATAAGTCGGTCCGTAGCCTCGATAACGGCCAAGGGCTTCTGGGCCGTAGCACCACTATCGAAGTAGACCAACTCACGATTATTTACCTTGCGACCAAGAATTGGGAAGTCGCCACGCAGAGCCTCAACATCGAACATACGCTACAGCCTATTAAGTTTTTCGTTCAACAACGCCGCAAGGGTCTCCTCAACGCCCTCAATGGCTGAGTGGAGGACTACATCCTGCACAAAACCATCTATCTGCAAGCGCTTAGCATCGGCAAGGCTCAAGCCACGCTGACGCATATAGAGAATAGCGTCGCTATCCATTTGACCAACGGTAGCACCGTGGCTACACTTAACGTCGTCGGCATAGATCTCCAACTGAGGCAAGGTCTCGATATGTGCCTCGCCAATAGTAATATTGCGGCTCGACTGTTCGGAGTCGGTGCGCTGAGCATCGGGGGCTACATAGACCAAGCCTGAGAAGCTGCCGTGCGACTTACCCGAAGCGACACCCTTAACACGTGTGCGAGAGGTACAGTCCGAAGCTATATGGTTTACATCGGCAGTGATGCTGGCCTGATCCTCGTCCGTGAGGACAAAGACACCTCCCAACTCGAAACGTGCGCCACGCTCCATAAGGCTCGCAACAACACGCGTATCCGAAGGCGACACAACAACCTGAGTCATTCGACACTCGCAACCCTCAGCCAAAGCAACAGCCATATTAGTTGCACTATGATGATAGACCACGTGCAAAATATCGAGACGCGAACCACGCTCCATATCTATATTTATGTCCACAGCACCTTCCGAATCGGTAACGAGTAGGCGTGCCACAGAGCCAGACTCAACGACGATGTCGCCACCGACACCCTCGGTCAAAGCCCAAGCACCAGAGCCTACAACGCCCGACGCAGGGAGTCCCTGAGCAGACATAGTAGCTACTAAATCCTTAACAACCATAAACTACTCCTCCTTATAGTCGTTAATAAGCCAGTCGTAGCCCTCCTTCTCAAGTTTTAGAGCAAGGCTCTTGTCGCCAGTATAGATGATGCGACCCTTATACAAGACGTGAACATAATCGGGTACGATATAGTCCAAGAGGCGCTGGTAGTGGGTGATAACCACCGTAGCGTTCTCAGAAGTCTTGAGACGTGTGACACCCGTAGCAACGATGCGCAAGGCGTCGATATCGAGACCTGAGTCGGTCTCGTCGAGGATGGCCAACTTAGGCTCAAGCATAGCCATCTGGAAGATCTCGTTCTTCTTCTTCTCACCGCCTGAGAAGCCCTCATTCACGGCACGAGCCGTAAGTTTTGAGTCGAGCTCCACAATGGCACTCTTCTCCTTCATCATACGGAGGTACTCGCCAGCCGAGAGAGGCTCCAAGCCACGCGACTTGCGCTGCTCATTTACGGCCAACTTCATAAAGTTTGCCATAGTCACACCTGGAATCTCCACAGGGTACTGGAAACCAAGGAAGAGGCCCTTGCGTGAACGCTTCTCGATGTTGAGTTCCAAGAGGTTCTCGCCCTCAAACTCAACACTACCCTCGGTGACGGTGAACTTCTCGTTACCTGCCAACACCGAAGCAAGCGTAGACTTACCAGAGCCATTAGGGCCCATAATTGCGTGTACCTCACCAGCCTTAACGGTGAGGTTGATACCCTTCAATATCTGCTTGTCGCCTATCGAGGCGTGTAGATTTTCTACCTTTAACATATATCGTCTTTTTTTCGTTTCTCAATTATTTACTTTCGATTCCGCTACGCCACTAACCAACCGAGCCCTCAAGGCTTAGCGAGAGTAGCTTCTGTGCCTCAACGGCAAACTCCATAGGCAACTTAGCCAACACCTCACGTGCATAGCCATTAACAATCAGACCCACAGCATCCTCGGTAGAGATACCGCGCTGATTGCAGTAGAAGAGCTGATCCTCGGAGATCTTTGAAGTAGTAGCCTCGTGCTCAAGCACTGCCGATGGGTTATATGAGTCAATAACGGGGAAGGTGTGAGCGCCACACTTATCGCCAATAAGCAGGGAGTCGCACTGCGAGTAGTTACGAGCATTGTCCGCACCCTTAGCCACACGCACCAAACCACGGTAGGCATTCTGCGAACGCCCCGCAGAGATACCCTTAGAGACGATACGTGAGCGGGTATTCTTGCCGATATGTATCATCTTAGTACCGGTGTCGGCCTGCTGGAAGTTGTTGGTCATAGCCACAGAGTAGAACTCACCCGACGAGTTATCGCCCTGAAGCACACAGCTGGGGTACTTCCACGTAATGGCTGAACCTGTCTCGACCTGAGTCCACGAGAGGTGGGCTCCCTCACGGCAGATACCTCGCTTAGTCACGAAGTTATAGATACCACCCTTGCCGTCCTTATCGCCAGGGTACCAGTTCTGCACAGTAGAGTACTTAACATCGGCATCCTTCTCAACGACAATCTCAACAACGGCAGCGTGCAACTGGTTCTCGTCGCGTCGTGGAGCGGTGCATCCCTCAAGGTAGCTTACGTAAGAGCCCTCATCGGCAACGATGAGCGTGCGCTCGAACTGGCCAGTACCCTCGGCATTGATGCGGAAATAGGTCGAGAGCTCCATAGGGCAACGAACACCCTTTGGGATGTAGCAGAACGAGCCATCAGAGAATACCGCAGCGTTGAGCGCAGCGTAGAAGTTATCGGTATAAGGGACAACCGAGCCGAGGTACTTCTTAATCAACTCAGGGTGCTCCTTAATAGCCTCCGAGATAGAGCAGAAGATGATACCCTTCTCGGCCAACGTATCCCTAAAGGTGGTCTTCACCGACACAGAGTCCATAACGGCATCGACAGCGACACCCGCAAGGGCCATCTGCTCCTCCAACGGAATACCCAACTTATCGAAAGTACGCTTTAGTTCGGGATCAACCTCGTCCATAGAGTTCAACTGCTTCTTCTGCTTAGGAGCAGCGTAGTAGATAACATCCTGAAAGTCGATTTCAGGGATGTCGAGGTGCGCCCAGTTGGGGTGCTCAAGCGTTAGCCAATGGCGATAGGCCTTGAGGCGACGCTCCAACATCCACTCTGGCTCACCCTTCTTCTCCGAGATTAGGCGAATGACATCCTCCGACAATCCACGACCAATAGTCTCGGTCTCGATATCGGTGACGAAGCCATATTTATAATCGCCCGTTTGGAGTTCACTTAGTATATCTTTTGTATCTTTTTCCATATCTCTAAATAATAGCTTGCAAAAGTAACAAAAACTATTTAGAATGTCAAAAGATTATCAATCTTTATTTTTTATAGAGGTATAAACAGCACTTATCGCCCCATTCTAAGTCTGGACTAATCGTCCAAACCGAGCACCCTACTCTTGCGGAAAACGAACAGCGTAACGAGTGCTACAACCAGCGTAAGCAGACCGTTGAAGAGGAAGGGGAAGGAGTAGCTCTTAGTGACAAAGAGCCAATCGATGCCATCAATAATGAAGGGTGCAACGAGGATAGCCAAGTAGTTCACCACCATAACCAACGAGAGGGCGAGGGTGGAGAGGTGAGGTGGAGAGTTGGTGGCTGCCTTATCGTAGATGAGGGGTTGCATAACGCCATAACCTAAGCCAGTAAGTATCGCTCCCACAGCGAGTTTTAAGAAACTCGGATGGGGCAACGACATCACCAAGAGGCCCACTCCCATAACCAGCAACGACCATAGATTCGTGGCCTTACCAAGCAGGTTCATAACCCTATTTAGCACAAAGCCTGGAGCCATAATCGCAAGGAAGAAGAGCGATATCAAGAGGCCCGACTTAGAACTACTCATACCACCCTCCGAGGCTAAATAGGAGGTGTTGAACGTAACTACCAACGAGGCATAGGTGATGATAAAATAGAATAGCATCAGCCCCACGATAATCCTGCCATTAAGTCCCTGCTGTCGGCGTTGCGCTCCCTGTGGAGGTTCGGGCTCAGGGCGTGTATGGCTAAGGGCGGGAATGAGGATGAGCGTTACGGCAGGAAGTAGATAGACCACAAAGGCGAAATACCACTTTATATCAGCAAGATAGCCCGTCAAGGATGTAGCACCCACAAGGGCTAAATTATTCACCGCAGAACTAATACCGAGCTGTTTAATACGGTAGTCGCCCGTGAAGTAATCCACCACAAAGCCCGTTGATAGCGGAATGATTATACCTGCGCCGACACCCATCACAGCACCCAAAACAATAAGTTCCACAAGGCTACGTGAGAGCAACGACCCGATGCCACTAATCAAAAATATCGCCGAACCTATGACCAACAACCGAATCTTATTACCTCGCACCGACCAACGGCCCGAAAGCAACATAAAGGGGATAATCATCAGCGAGGGCAACGACTCAAGCATCTCAACCTCCAACTCGCTGGCCGAAGGGAATATCTTATCCAAATCTTCGAGGATGGGTGATATGGCCAAACCTGGAAGAGAGATGATGGCCGAGATAGACCAAATGGCCACTAAGGCCGTGAGTGGTATCGTACCTTTTCCTGTATTTATCTTCATAGTTATACTTTTTTAGGCCAAAAACACAACATATATGCCACGTAAGACGTTTTATATTGAAGATAGGATTTTGATTTTAAAATTTTATTTCATAACTTTGTTGATTGGAAAATAACTAAAACTTAAAATATAACGAAATGAACAAGGATTTACAGATTTTTGACTTGATCGCCGAGGAGCGTTCTCGTCAGATGAAGGGTATCGAGCTTATCGCATCAGAGAACTTCGTTAGCGACCAGGTGATGGCGGCTATGGGTTCGGTTTGCACCAACAAGTATGCTGAGGGCTACCCTGCTGCTCGCTATTATGGTGGTTGCGAGGTAGTTGATAAGATTGAGAATCTCGCTATCGAGCGCATCTGCAAGCTCTACGACGCTGAGTACGCTAACGTACAGCCTCACTCTGGCGCTCAGGCAAATATGGCCGTATTCTTCGCTTGTCTCAAGCCAGGCGATACATTTATGGGTCTCGATCTTTCGCACGGTGGTCACCTCTCTCACGGTTCACCAGTGAATATGTCGGGTATGTATTTCAATGCCGTAGGCTACAAACTCAAGGAGGAGACCGGTAACATCGACTACGACGAGATGGAGGCATTGGCATTGGAGCATAAGCCAAAGCTCATCATCGGTGGTGCTTCGGCATTCTCTCGCGAGTGGGACTACAAGCGTATGCGCGAAATCGCAGACAAGGTAGGTGCTTTGTTGCTCGTGGATATGGCCCACACAGCAGGTCTTATCGCAGCAGGCCTTTTGGATAACCCTGTGAAGTATGCACACATCGTAACCTCAACAACCCACAAGACCCTCCGTGGTCCTCGTGGCGGTATTATCCTTATGGGTAAGGACTTCGACAATCCTTGGGGCTACACCACTCCTAAGGGCGTAGTGAAGAAGATGTCTCAGATTCTTAACTCGGCAGTATTCCCAGGCATCCAGGGCGGTCCATTGGAGCACGTCATCGCTGCTAAGGCTGTTGCCTTCGGCGAGGCCCTCACCCCTGAGTACAAGGAGTATCAGCAGCAGGTAGTGAAGAACTCTAAGGCTTTGGCCGAGGCTCTCACTAAGCGTGGCTACAAGATCGTATCTGGCGGTACGGACAACCACCTTATGTTGGTAGACTTGCGCACTAAGTTCCCAGAACTTACTGGTAAACTCGCTGAGAAGTGCCTCGTGGTTGCCGACATCACAACAAACAAGAATATGGTACCATTCGACTCTCGCACTCCATTCACCACTTCAGGTTTGCGTTTCGGTACTCCTGCAATCACCACACGTGGCTTGAAGGAGGACAAGATGGACTATATCGCAGAACTTATCGACCGCGTACTCTCTGACCCAGAGAATGAGGCAAACATCGCTGCAGTACGCAAGGATGTAAATACCTTGATGTCGGAGTATCCTTTGTTCGCTTGGTAGTAGCGAGCATCAATATCGTGGCGTTAGGGTTTTAGGCCTTAACGCCATTTTATATCTATTATATTATAAACCACAGAACAGACCTATTATGAAGAAAATCGTCGTATGTGCTTTGGCCTTGCTCGGCTGTAGTACGCTTATGGCTCAGCAGGATAAGGGTGGTATCACCGCCGAAATGATGCAGGAGATACGCCTCGGCCAGACAAATTCCGAGGCCGAGAAGGCTGCACGCAATGCTTTGGCCATAAACCCAATAGCAGAACTTGCAACAAATGCCGACAACCTCGCAATGATTGACACCCACTTCTCGCACCGTGTGCGCACAAAGGGTATCACCGACCAGCAGCAATCGGGTCGTTGCTGGCTCTTCACAGGCCTCAACGTCTTGCGTGCCAAGATGATTGATGAGCTCGACCTACCATCGTTGGTATTCTCTCACAACTACCTCTTCTTCTACGACCAGTTGGAGAAGTGCAACCTCTTCCTTCAGGGTGTCATCGACACCAAACACCTCCCTATGGAGGATCGTCAGGTGGAGTGGTTGTTCAAGAACCCACTCAGCGACGGTGGACAGTTTACTGGCGTATCGAACCTCGTGATGAAGTATGGCGTAGTACCAAGCGAGGTGATGCCCGAAAACTACCAGACAAACAACACTACTCAGGTGAGCAACCTCCTAAAACTCAAGCTCCGTGAGTTCGGCCTCACCCTTCGCAACCAGAAGGATCGTCGCGCCCCCGTAGCCCTCAAGACCGAGATGCTCAAGGAGATCTACTCTATGTTGGTGCGTGCCTATGGTGTGCCACCAACCGAGTTCGAGTGGACTCGCCACGACAAGGAGGGCAACCCCGTGGAGACTAAGCGCTATACACCACAGTCGTTCTATGCCGAGTACTTCGGTGATATCGACTTGGAGAAGGACTTTGTGATGGTGATGAACGACCCATCGCGCGAGTACTACAAGGTCTACGAAATCGAGTACGACCGCCACGTCTACGATGGTGACAACTGGCTCTACCTCAACCTCCCTATCGACGAAGTTAAGGCCTTGGCCATCGCCTCTATCAAGGATAATACAGCGATGTACTTCTCGTGCGACGTAGGCAAGTATCTACTCTCAAAGAAGGGTACGCTCGACATCAATAACTTCGACTACGAGTCGCTTATGGGCGTGGAGTTCCCTATGAATAAGGAGGAGCGCGTACGCACCTTCGCCAGTGGCTCGTCACACGCTATGACCCTCATCGCTGTAGACCTCGACGAGGAGGGCAACGCGAAGAAGTGGATGGTGGAGAATAGCTGGGGTCCATCGTCGGGCTGGAAGGGCAACCTCATTATGACCGACGAGTGGTTCGAGGAGTATATGTTCCGCGTGGTGGTGGACAAGAAATACATCCCTGCCGAGACCCTTAAACTCCTTGAGCAGAAGCCTATTATGCTACCATCGTGGGATCCTATGTTTGCATACGAGGAGTAGCGAATGGCAACTGAGATAGAGCGTAAGTTTTTGGTCGTGGGCGAGTATAAACACCTCGCCCACACCTCTACTCTTTTGATTCAGGGCTATATAGCCTCTGGCCGACGTACCGTGCGTGTGCGTATCAGCGACGAGCGTGCGTGGCTAACAATCAAAGGACCATCGCAAGACGGAGGACTCTCACGCATCGAGTGGGAGAAGGAGATTTCGCAGAGCGAGGCCCGCGAGCTACTGCCACTTGTCGAGGGCGCTCTAATCGAGAAGCGCAGATACCTCATAGAGTACGAAGGTCACACCTTCGAGGTGGATGAGTTCTATGGCCAAAACCAAGGCCTCACCATTGCCGAGATAGAGCTTAAGGATGTCGCCGAGGAGTTTTGTCGCCCCAACTGGCTCGGAAGAGAGGTTACGGGTGAAAGACGCTTCTATAACTCACGCCTCCGCGAACACCCCTTCAGCGAGTGGAGCGACGAGGAAAAAGAGTAACCGATAAACCTATGAAACTACGAGCGAGAATAAGAGCCTTGTCGTAAGGCCCAATTTCGAGCGTCGTTGTACCATATTATATATAAGGATAACCACCGCGGTTATCCTTTTTTTGTGCATCATAGATAAAAAAGTTGCAGAAAAATTTGGAGAATCGATATTTTATGCACTATCTTTGTGATATCAAAATGATATCATAACAAATTAGCAAGAACAAAATCAAATTTATAAACCCTAAAAACTCTACCATTATGAAAAATTACACCTACTCTGGTTGGAAACTCAATGGCTTCGTTGCCCTTATCCTAAACCTTGCACTTGTGGGCGCAGCAATCTACGCTATCACCGTGCTTGCAAGCAACACCGTACTCATCGGCTGGGCCCTTGCTCTGCTTATCGCATCAGTTCTCTGCGCAATTATTATGATGTGCGGATACATAATGCTGGAGCCTAACGAGTCTCGCGTATTGCTCTTCTTCGGTAACTATCGTGGTACGTTCTACGACACAGGCTTCTGGTGGATAAACCCATTTATGTCGGCTAAGAAGTTGTCAATGCGTGCCCGCAACCTCAACGTAGACCCTATCAAGGTTAATGATAAGGCAGGTAACCCTATCCTTATCGGCTTGGTTGTGGTATGGAAGATTAAGAACGATGGTGCATACAACGCGGTGTTCGAGATCGATGCTCCCGTGGAGATTGGAGCGACTGGCTACAATACACGTATGAACGTATTGGAGAACTTCGTTGCCGTTCAGAGCGACTCTGCATTGCGTCAGGTAGCAGGCCTCTATGCCTACGACGAGAACTCTAACAACAGCTCTGAGGAGGTAACACTTCGTTCGGGTGGTGATGAGATCAACGACAAGCTCACCGAGGAGCTAAACGAGCGCCTCGCTATTGCAGGCATCGAGGTTATCGAGGCACGACTCAACTACTTGGCTTACGCCCCAGAGATTGCTGCTGCTATGTTGCGTCGCCAGCAGGCCGATGCTATCATCTCGGCTCGCGAGAAGATTGTCGAGGGTGCTGTATCGATGGTTAAGATCGCTTTGGAGCGTCTCTCTACCGAGGATGTTGTGGAGCTTGACGAGGAGCGCAAGGCCGCTATGGTGAGCAACCTGCTCGTGGTATTGTGTGCCGACGAGGCTGCACAGCCTGTAGTGAACACTGGTACACTACACAACTAATAGTCAAGACCTTATACACTATTATTACTATGGCTACGAAGGAGTCAAATACACGCAGTTTTGTTCTTCGCATTGATGGGGAGACTATGGATGCCATCGAAAAGTGGGCAGCCGACGAGTTTCGCTCTACCAATGGTCAGCTGCAATGGATCATTGCCGAGGCCTTGCGTCGCAGTGGACGCAAGCCTCGTGCAAAAAAGGTTAAGGAGGAGTCGGAAAATGTGGAATAGACCAAATTTCTTTAAGATTCGATTTGGCCGAATAGAGAAGTTGGCCAATCGACGTTTAGGCAAGAGCCCCGATGAGGGTGGCAAGTTTGGCTGGAGCGAATTCATCATTATCCTGGCCACAGCAGCATTTGCCAACCAAGACAGACTCCCTGAGACCCTCCCCCATCGTGAACTTATCGCGGCAGGAATACCGACACTAATTTTGTTGGTGGGCTTAGCGGTGGGATACTACCGCTTGGCGCCACGCTCCTGCTGGCACAAAGCCACCTACGCCACAGCCCTGTTGGCCCTCGCGTGGAGCGTTGTGCCTTGGATCCTCTACTTAATAAATGGGGAGAACTTCAGCCTTAACGCCGCTATCGAGGTATCGCTCGGCTCGCTCGTCGTGTGGGCAATAACCCTCGGTTGCGCACTCCGTTTGCGCTATATCCGTCGTCGCTCACAACAGGAGATTGCAATGATGCGCATCCGCGAAAGACGTCGTCGTAATACCCAATACCTATAGACACCTATAGGTTATGGGCTTCGGATAAATCAGAGCCATTGCCACTAATCGGCACAGTACTACAATATACCTAAGCAAAGAGAGGGTAAGGGCTTGATAATCATCTACTACACAATAGGAAAACTTAGAAAAAACTTCTTACTATGAAACGTCTGCTCTTATTAGCAACAGCCCTACTCGGTTGGGGTGTTGCCTATGGCCATAATATAGTCACATACCACGACACCGAGGTAGAGGCCACCGAGGCTTATATCAACGGTAATGACTTCCAGAAAGACCTACTCCTATATGCCGATATGCTGGGCGACACACACCCATACTTTGCCAAGAGCAAGCACCGCGCAACACTCGACAGACGTGTGAGCAAACTATATAGAGAGTGTGGCAAGCTGTCGGACGTTGCGGAGTTCAGAATCCTACTCACAAAACTTGCCACGTCGCTAAATGACGGACATACGGCCATCTACAACTTGGCGCCATCGAATACCATCTTCCCCGTAAGATTCACCATTGATGGCAATAACCCCATAGTTGTAGACCTCTGCTCCGAGGAACTCGGACACCTCCTCGGCAAGGAGGTGCGTAGCATCAATGGCAAGTCGCCAAAACAGATACTCAAACAGGCGCGCGAACTTCTAAGTGCCGACAACGACGTAAACTTCGAGAACTTGGCGACGGAGTATCTTATGCTCACCAACTTTTGGACAATGCTCGGTATGAGTAGCCAGGAGCTACACCTCACCTTCGCCGACAATAGCTCAACCACCGTCAATGCAATTGATAGGTATTGGCAAGAGTTGAAAATTGTGCAACTGCAACAGCAGCAATCTAATAGAGTCACAGCACCACGAAGGGTGTTGTTCGACTACCAAATCTTCGACAAGGAGGGCGTCTGCTACTTACAATTCAACCAGTTTGCCGACAGAGTCACACACCCCCAAATGAAGCAGTTGGCACGCTTCGACGAGTTTATGAGCCAGATGATGGCAGACATCGAGGCCAAGGAGATAAACACCCTCGTTGTAGACCTTCAGTACAACAGTGGCGGAAATAGTGCGCTTGGCAACGTACTGCTCTCGTGGCTAAAGCCTTTCGGGGAGATCGAGCAGTATAGTGCCGATGTAAGAATTTCGGAGTTGATGTTAGAGCGCTACCCCTACTATAAGGAGTTCACCTACGATGGCAAACCCTTGGAGTTGGGAAGAGTATATAGTGCGCCCACGTTCGACCAAAACAGAAAGGTACAGAGCAATAGCAACATCTCGCAAGACTCCACCTATCACGTGCTAAACCTCGACCCAGAACGTATATTTAAGGGCGAAGTCATCTTCATTCAGGGCAAAGATACGTTTAGCAGCGCAACGCTCCTGCTAACTACAGCGCGCGACAACGGCATAGGAAAGATTGTCGGAGAGCCATCAGGAGGTAGACCAAGTCACTATGGAGATATACTCTTCTGCATACTCCCTAATACGACAACTACGGTCACCGTGAGCCACAAGCACTTCATACGTCCCAATAGGGCCAAGGTGGAGTGTGAGTACCTACTCCCCGACGTAGACATCGATACCAACAATCCCGACAAGGATTTGGTGTGGGAGTGGATCGTAGCACACACAACAAAGCAAAACACCGAAACAAAGCGTGTCGAGAAGGAGGATGACTCATACCTCTGGGATACTATATACACACCATCAATGAACCAATAAAAAACTACTTACAATGGAGACCTCGAATATATATCTTGTGGTGATGGCCATCATATTCACCGTGCTGGGTTTTATGATGATGGTTGGCAAGGCTGATTTTGTGATGAAGAGATATGTGCGCGAATCGAAGAAGTATAACCTCGTACGAATGAGATTTCTTCACGCCATCTCCTTCATCCTTATAAGCACCGTATCTCTGCTTATATTCTTTGGCGTAAGCGAGATTGTCGTAGCCTGCATCATCATCCCTTTTGCCATTATACTTGCAATTCTGCAGTTCACCTGGGCAAGAAGAAAGGAGTAGAAAACTACCATAACTATCGAAATTATGAAAATAGGACTAATTATCGCCATTATAGGCACCCTCGCAATTATAATATTGGCTATCGCTATAATGCTGGGCAAGGCAGACTTAACGATGATAGACTACTACTTTAGTTCGCCCGAAAAGAGGGCACAATATAACGTACAACGTCTACGCCTATTGACAGGAGGCACGCTAATCTTCATTATAGCCTTGGAGTGGATACTACCCTTCGTCATAACCGCAGATGCTGCAAGTTTAATTGCACTAATTGTGGTTATTGCTCTCTATAAACTTCTTGAAAGCACGTGGGCAAGAGCAAAGTAAATCCTCAACTGAATTTAGCACCCCGAAGCGGTAGACCAATTTGTTGTCAGAGTGGGTTAGATTTGGCCTCGATATGAAAAAACTCCGGATGGGCTGTACTTGTTGTACTACTCATTCGGAGTTTTGATTAAGAGGTCGAAGATGACCCATTATCACAACAAATTTCTTTTTAGAAGGTTGTAGATGTGGCCTCGATTAAGAGATAAGCCCAGATGGGATATACTTGACGTATTTCCCATTTGGGCTTATGATTGAGAGGCTGCAGATGCTGCCTTATAAAAAGAAATTACTTTTGGCGGAAGTAGATCTGGATAGGCACTCCAGAGAAATCCCACTGCTCACGTAGTTTGTTCTCAAGGAAGCGACGGTACGACTCCTTGATATACTGTGGCAAGTTCACGAAGAAGGCGAACTGTGGCGTAGGCGTTGGGAGCTGAGTGACATACTTAATCTTGATGTACTTGCCCTTAGTTGCTGCTGGTGGGTAGTTCTCAATCAACGGCAAGAAGAACTCGTTGAGCTCGGATGTAGAGATACGACGCTTACGCGACTGGTAGACACGGATAGCCGCCTGCAACACATCCAAAATACGTTGCTTGTTGATTACCGAGGTAAAGATGATTGGAATATCGCTAAATGGAGCTAACTTCTTCTCCAAGAACTCACGCCACACCTTCATAGTGTTGCTATCCTTCTCGACCAAGTCCCACTTATTCACCACAACAACACAGCCCTTACGGTTGCGCACGATGAGGTTGTGGATATTCAAGTCCTGAGACTCGATACCCTGCTCAGCATCGAGCATAAGGATACATACGTCGGAGTTCTCGATAGCACGGATAGAGCGCATAACTGAGTAGAACTCAAGGTCTTCGGTAACCTTACCCTTCTTACGCATACCTGCCGTATCGATAAGGTAGAAGTCCATACCGTACATATTGTAGCGAGTGTGGATAGAGTCGCGTGTAGTACCTGCCACGTTGGTCACGATATTGCGCTCCTGACCAAGCAAGGCGTTGGTCATTGACGACTTACCTACATTAGGGCGACCCACGATGGTAATGCGTGGGAGCGAAGCGTCGTACTCGGCAGAGGTATCCTCAGGAAGATTGGCAAGGATGGCATCCATCATATCGCCCGTACCACTACCCGACATAGAGCTGATGCAGTAGGGCTCGCCGAGACCCAAGGCGTGGAACTCGTGAGAGAAGTAGATGAGGTCGTAGGTATCAACCTTGTTACATACGAGCATCACCTTCTTGCCCGAACGGCGCAAGATGTCGGCCATCATCATATCGAGGTCGGTAATACCCGTGCGCACCTCAACAAGGAAGAGGATGAGGTCTGCCTCCTCGATGGCGAGCATCACCTGACGACGAATCTCGTCCTCGAAGATATCCTCAGAATTTACGGTATAACCTCCTGTGTCGATTACCGAAAACTCCTTACCATTCCAATCGGTCTTACCATAGTGGCGGTCGCGTGTTGTACCTGCAGTCTCGTCCACAATGGCCTGACGCTGACCAACAAGACGGTTGAAAAGTGTTGATTTACCCACATTTGGGCGTCCTACGATTGCTACCAAACTCATATCTCTATATCTTTTATATTTCGCTTATACGCATATTATGGCGCAAAGATAAGACAATTCATTCAATTTTAGAAACTTTGCAAAATATTTACCATATATTTTGGTTTATTTATATAAAATAAGTACCTTTGAAGGATTATAAGCTTAGCCCTCTGGCGGGTAGGCTCCAGATTTTGAGGAATATGAAGAGTTATGTAAGAGATATAGCGTTGGCGGTGATGGTGGCAGTGGCACTCATTATGGGCAGTAGCAAGGCTTCGGCTCAGGCCTGTTGCGACCACACCTTCCACTACGCAGAGGTAGGTAGCGAACCACCAAGGATGGGCACCGAGTGGGGCATTGGCGTTGGTGCTGTCTACACAGGCCTGAGTAGTGTGTCATCGCCCGACATTCTTCTATCGCCACGTTTCGGCTTTCAGGGCCACCTCGATATGGCGATATGCTTCGGTCGCAACTTCGCTATAGAGGTGGAGTTGGACTATGAGGGTGGCTCAATAGATGCCAAGTATCAGGATTTGGAGCGTCGCATACGCACCACCTCGATAGATATACCCCTACTACTCTCGTTGCGCTTGGCAAACAAGCGTGTGCGCATAAACGCTGGCCCAGTCTTCGGTGTAATGTCAAAGGGCGAGTACACCCACAACAACGAGGTGATGATGTTTGGCTCGATAACCCCTACGTGGAATATCGCAGGAGGCATCGGCGTACGCCTTTCGAGATATTTCCTTATCGAGGCACGCTACATCCACGCCCTCACGGACAACAGTAACCAGTTTGGTGGCACGGAGCAGAAGGAGGGGTTAGACTTTAACACACGTTCCTATAAGGTGACCCTCGGTGTGTCACTTGCATTTTAACCGCTTTGGTAGCATAAACAACTATGAGTGAAGAGATTATAAAAGAGATATTGGTGGAGGGTGTAGATGCCCGAGAACTCTATGGCGCACAGGATGCCTACCTTGAGCAGATGCGTGAGCTATGCCCCAAGGTCAAGATTGTAGCACGTGGCGACAAGATTAAGGCCCTGGGTGCTAAGAGCGATGTAAGCGCCTTTGAGCGTAGGATGAACGCCTTAGTGGAGTACTACGTCAAGTATGGCCATATCTCCTCGGAGGTGGTCTCTCAGGCCTTCTCATCAAGCCTTGAGGAGTTATCGTCGGAACCCCCAGCCGTGGATAAGGATGTTATCGTCTACGGCAACAACGGAGCGATAATCCGCGCCCGCACAATCAACCAACAGCGTCTGGTGAAACTCTCCGAGAACAACGACCTACTCTTTGCTGTAGGTCCTGCGGGTTCGGGAAAGACATACACGGCCATAGCATTGGCTGTAAGAGCATTGAAGGAGAAGGAGATACGTCGAATAATTTTGACTCGTCCCGCTGTCGAGGCAGGTGAGAAACTCGGCTTCCTCCCAGGCGATATGAAGGAGAAGTTAGACCCCTATTTGCAACCCCTCTACGACGCGCTCAACGATATGATTCCTGCGGCTAAGTTGCAGAAATTCATCGAGGAGGGCACGGTGCAGATTGCTCCGTTAGCATATATGCGCGGTAGAACTCTCGACAACGCCTTTGTCATCCTCGACGAGGCTCAGAACACTACCCTCTCGCAGATAAAGATGTTCCTTACGCGTATGGGTCGCAACGCCAAGTTTATCGTCACGGGCGACGTAACACAGATCGACCTTCCACGACGCTCGGATAGCGGTCTGACAAAGGCGATGGAGACGCTCAAAAATATCGATGGCATAGGCATTGTAGAGTTCGACAAGCGTGATATCGTGCGCCACAGGTTAGTCAAGTATATCGTCGATGCCTTCGACAAGCGCGAGGAGTTGGAGAATAGCCTACGCAAGGATCGTCGCGAGGTAAATCAGGAGAACTAAAGGATTATATAAAAGTAACTAAATAACTAATAATCAATAAATTAAAACTTTTAGAGTATGGATAAGAATTTGAAAGGCTTAAAGCCAGCATTGGTTTGGAAGCACTTTGCAGAGATCTGCAACATCCCACACCCATCACACCAGGAGGATGCTATTCGTGCCTACATCGTTAAGTGGGCCGAGGAACTCGGATTGGAGCACAAGGTAGATGAGGCTCAGAACGTCTATGTATACAAGCCAGCAACCCCAGGTATGGAGGACCGCAAGGGTATCATCCTTCAGGCTCATACCGATATGGTGCCACAGAAGAATAACGACACTACCTTCGACTTCGCTACCGACCCTATCGAGGCATATATCGATGGCGAGTGGGTAACTGCTAACGGCACAACCCTTGGCGCTGACAATGGTATCGGCTTGGCAGCGGCTATGGCTGCTATGGAGGATGCAGAGCTCGTACACGGTCCTTTGGAGTGTCTGTTCACCGCTACCGAGGAGACTGGTATGGATGGTGCTTTCGGCCTTAAGGGCGGTATGCTCAAGGGCGAGATCTTGCTCAACCTCGACTCAGAGACCGAGGGTGAGTTGTATGTTGGTTGCGCTGGCGGTATGGATGTAAACGTGACATTCAAGTATCGTGAGCAGCCTTTGGAGGGCAAGTTTGCGGCCTACAAGGTTACTGTTAAGGGTCTTAAGGGTGGTCACTCAGGTATCCAGATTGGCACTCAGCGCGCTAACGCCAATAAGGTGTTGTTCCGCTTGTTGCGCCAGGAGACCGAGTCTTATGGCTTGGAGTTGGCATCTGTAGAGGGTGGCAATATGCGTAACGCTATCCCACGTGAGGCTTGGGCTGTTGTGGTTGTGCGTGAGGCAGAGAAGGCTATCTTCGAGGCTAACGTGAAGGCATACGAGAAGATTATCATCAAGGAGTTCGAGGGTATCGAGGACTCTATCGAGATCTTTGCAGAGCCTGTTGAGTGCCCTAAGGCAATCATCCCACACCTTGAGTCACACTCTTTGATTCGTGCTATTTGTGGTTGTCCTAACGGCGTACAGCGTATGTCTATCGCTATGGAGAACTTGGTGCAGACATCTTCTAACTTGGCTATCGTCGTCTCTAACGGCTCTACTATCGAGGTTAAGTGCTTGTTGCGCTCATCTGTAGATACCGAGAAGGGTGAGTTGGCTGGCGCAATCTCTTCAGTATTTGAGTTGGCAGGTGCTGATGTTGAGCTCTCTGGCTCATACAGTGGTTGGAACCCAAATATGAAGTCGCCAATCTTGCACACTATGCTTGAGTCATACGAGAAGCTCTACGGCGTGAAGCCATCTGTAACTGCTATCCACGCAGGCTTGGAGTGCGGTATCATCGGTGCTAAGTACCCAGGAATGGATATGATTTCATTCGGTCCTACCATCTGCTACCCACACTCTCCAGACGAGAAGGTGAACATCGCTTCAGTGGAGAAGTTCTACGACTTCTTGCTCAACACCTTGCGTAACGCTCCACGTAAGTAAGCCACGCTGCTCAAACGCTATACCCAAAATGAGAGAGCAATCGTACACACCAACCATAGGTGACGATGTAAAATGGTTTGTAGTGGTCAATCCCACCTCTGGCGGAGGCAAGGGATTGACCGACTACCCTGCCATCTCTAAGCTGTTGCGAGACAACGGCATACGCCACGAAGCGGTATTTACCGAACATAAGCACCACGCCACAGAACTCACCGTCACGGCAATAACGAGTGGCTACCGCCATATTATCGTGGTGGGTGGCGACGGCACTATGCACGAGGTTGTAAACGGCCTCTTCATCCAGAAGAGCGTTGCCCCCTCGGAGATCACCTTGGCGATGATATCCACAGGCACGGGAAACGACTGGATACGTATGTTCGGCATCCCTACACGCTACTCCGAGGCTATCCGCGCAATTAAGGAGGGTTACACCTTTTTGCAGGATGTGGCAGAGATATCGTACGAGGAGTCGAAGTATCGCCAGAAACGCTTTATGGCCAACGTGGCGGGCTTAGGCTTCGATGCCGAGGTAATCAGGCGCACACTCACGAGCAAGGCCAAGGGCTACCTCGGACGCAGTGGTTATCTATGGTGTTTGATACGCTCCTTCTTCTCGCACAAGGCTACGGGTGCTAAGATTTGGGTCGATGATAAGTTGGTGTTCAACGACCTACTCTTTAGCATCGCCATTGGTGTCGGCAAGTTCAATGGTGGAGGTATCCAGCAGCTACCCGACTCGGTGGCCGACGACGGACTCTTGGACCTCACCATAATACGTCCAGTGCATTGGTGGCACGTCATCTTCCGTATGCGTCGTCTCTTCAATGGTACGATCTACACCATTGGCCATATCTCACACACCCAGGGCAAGAGAATCCGCATAGAGTCCTCGCCCGAAACACCACTTGAAATAGATGGTGAGTTGTATGGTGTTACTCCCGTGGAAATCAACGTCTTGCATCGTGAGGTAAGAGTCGTTGTAAACAAGTCGTTCATCGACGAGATGAAGGCTGAGGCATAGCGATAAACAAGCCATAAAACTATGAATTGGAGACTATTTGGCCGAAGGGTTGAATAGTCTTTTTTTTACCAATCTTAAAAATAATTTGATCACATAACACTTAATAGTGTTAAAGGTTTGTAGGTTCTGAATTTTTTCACTATTTTTGCCCGAAATTGAAATAGCGTGTGTAAATAATAGCTGGCAACAACTCAAAAGGACAATATACAACAAAACAAATCACAATAACATAAAAAACAACCATCTATGAAAAAACTATTCACTATTTGGGCTGTTATGCTCAGCGTATTGTTCGCCGTGGGCTGTACGGAGAATAGCCAGACAGACCAGCCTAACAACGGCAGCAACACCGAGAATCCTGGCGATAACAACGGTGGCGAGAACGATGGCACTACAGATGAGCCTACTCAGCCAGTTATCTCTATCAAGGAGGTAGAGGTTAAGGCAGACTCTTTCACCTTCGAGGTTACAACAAACGTACCTGGTGTGCTTGGTTACACCGTAGTAGCAGAGGGCTTCTCTGCTCCAAAGATGGACGAGTGGTTCGCAGCAAACTCTAAGGAGATTGAGGGCACTGAGAACATCACCATCAGCAACCTCAACGACAACACTAACTACACCCTCTACGCAATTCTTCGCGCTTCAAAGGATGGCAACCTCAGCGCACCTAAGAACTATAAGTTCACAACTCCTGATGATGGTGTAGCAAACCCTATCACAATCGATAACGTCGGCTACGAGGAGGCTACCTTCACAATCAGCCTTCCTGGTAAAATCATCTTCCAGTGTATCGACAAGGCATACCTAACCCATATGGGCTTGACACCAGAGGATTATATCGCTACTGAAGGTATCGGTATCGTTACAAACGGTCCACTTACTGTAGAATGGGTTAATGGCGGTCAGTATGGTCCTTACGAGATGCGTTTGCGTGCTGGTAGCGAGTACTATGTTATCGCCGCTCAGTGCGACAACGCTTCAATACCTAACATCATTGGCGAGATCTACCTAAAGTCGTTCAGCACACCCCACAAGCCTACAACAACGGCTGGTGTGACCACAGAGATTACAAACGTAGACTCTACATCTGTAACCATCAAGACAACCCCTGATAGCGACGTTGCACAGTACTATGTTTATGTAGACTCAGCATCACAGCTCCATATGATTATGGACGACTACGGCATGGACCTATTTTTATCAACTGTTTTGAAGCAGGTAGTAACCTATGGCAATGGTTGGACTCTCACAGCAGCTAACGAGGCTACTTGGGGTGGTCTAACTCCTAATTTCGAATACAGCATCGCACTTATCGTAGAGGATAAGAAGGGTGCAAAGAACGCATCGCTTATCGACTTTACAACAGGCGACCAGTCGATGTTACCTCCAACTATCAACCTCTCAATCAGCGAGGCCGAGACAGATCCTCACAGCAACCTCGTACTAAACATCAAGGCAGATAACGCTGCAAGTGGTAAGGTCGTATTCCGTTCTACAGTAGAGGTTAATGAGCGTCGCTACGACAACTCAGACGAGACTATCGTAAACAACTGGGGTACCCCACTCAAGGCTGAGGAGATTGAGGCTATCAACTCTCCTGAGGGTCTCTCACTCACTATGCCAGACCTTTGGCCAGAGGTAGAGTACACCGCATTGGTACTCTTGTTCAACAAGGAGAAGGTTTCAACCCTTGAGACTACAACATACAACACCCCTGCACAGGCTCCAGCACCACGTGTTGAGTCAGACCTCTTCACATCGCTGCTCGGCGAGTGGACAATGACCTACACCCTCGTTCAGGAGAATGGCATACAGGCTACCGTAAGTGAGGTTGTAACTATCGCTCAGGGCGTAGACTCAAAGACAGAGACCGACTACCGCAACCAGAACCGCCTCGTAATCCTCGGTTTCCCATTCGAGGTGAATGCACAGGGCGAATACACTAAGATGCCTGTTCTCACACCAGCACAACTTTTGGAGATGTTGCCAAACTTATACGCTAAGGGTAAGAACCTCGTTTACCGCGACTACGGTCCAAAGATTTTCCTTGAGATTGGCCAGGGTGACACCCTCAGCGTGCCTACATCACGTGGCCAATACCTCTACAACTGGTCAGATGATGGCTTCCTCAACTTCTTCGGTTGCGACTACAACAACCAGTTTACCGCACCTGCGACATTCCCTGTAACCCTCTCGGCTGACGGCAACACCCTCACTATTGGTGCCCATCACGCTGGCGAGGAGTTCGGTTATGGCATCTACCGTCCTGCGGTATTCCTCAACGAGCAGACGCTTGAGGCGTGCGCAACAAGCGACATCGTTCTTAGACGTAAGTAATTAACAACTGGTGGTGAGGGAGACACCCTCGCCACCTTTAATATAATATAGAAAGAGATGAAAAAGATTCTTTTTGCTCTATTCGCCATCCTCGGCATCGTCGCTTGTGAGCAGGAGCCAAATGTGGAGATGGAGCAGACACTCAAGTTGTCGGTAGATAACAGCGAGATCTACGCCGACGGCGAGCAGGCAGCAACCTTTACCGTGAAGGACCTCCAGGGCAATGTCGTAGAGGGTGCTACAATCTACTTCGCTGAGACCAACGAGGCCTTGGAGGGCAACACCTTCAAGACCAAGTATGCTGGCCAGTATAAGTTCTATGCCAAGAAGGATAATGCGATATCTAACGACATCACCGTCGTAGCAAAGGTCAAGGAGGACACACCTGATGGTCCTGATGGTCCTGATGGTCCTGATGGTCCTGATGGTCCAAACCCTACTCCCGACACACTAACCCTAAGCGTAGACAAGCAGACTATAACAGCTGACGGTGTAGCAGTGGCTACATTCTCAACAGCACTCAATGGTGAGGCTGTGGAGGCTACAATCTACAATGCTCTCGACGACAGCGCATTACAGGGCAACACCTTCTCGACAACCGAGGCTGGCACATACACCTTCTACGCTAAGTACAACGACCTCGTATCGGAGAGCGTGAGCGTAACGGCAGAGGCTGTCATAGTTGAGGAGGAGAAGCCTATCACCATCGAGGCTTCGGCATACTCACTCAAGGCAAATGGCGTAGACACCATCTCGCTCTTGGTTATCCAGGATGGCGCTAACGTGACAAGCAAGGCTACGATCTATGTGAATGGTGGCGCGATGAATGGCAACAAGTTCTCGACAACAACCCCTGGCACATACACCATCTACGCCACTAAGGGCAGTGTGAAGTCGAACGAAATCAGCATCGAGGCCGAGGCCGTAGAGACTGGCACAACCATCGTTTTTGCGGAGGGCGTAACACTCACATCGGGCTGGTATGACGTAAACAAGAAGGGGCAGGGCGACAATGGCGATATCAATATGTGCTGGGCAGCAGCATCAGCAAATATGATTCAGTGGTTCCAGGATCGCTACGTAGCAGCAGGCAACACCCTCCCAGCATCGGCGGTTACGGGCCCTGGTACAAAGACATACAGCAACTTCGGCCCATACGAGTTGGCACTTATGGAGGTCTACCACTCGGAGTGGAACAACAACAAGGGTGGTCACCCAGAGGAGGCTATTCCTTGGTACTTCGAGGGTAAGCTCTATGGCGGTGAGTACGCTTCAGCAGGCTCTCAGGCAGCCCCTTTGACTGAGGGTGGCTACTGGAAGAGCGTTTGGAGCAGTGTCGAGCCACACATCTACCGTGGCTACAAGCACGACCTCTTCCCAAGCCAGTACCCAGAGATGTACACCTACTGCTATAACAACTACTACCTCTGGGGCAATGGCTCATCGTTGGAGGGCAAGCAGCGTTTGGCATACTTCTCTAACCTCGTAGTTGAGTCATTCGAGCGCGGTATGGCGAGCTTGACCATCGCTCTTAGCGAGAACATCGCATCGTTGCACCACTCGGTGACAATCTGGGGCTACGAAATCGACAAGGCTACAGGTCTGCTCACCCGTTTGTGGATTACCGACTCCGACGACCTCACAAGCGAGCCTAAGCAGCAGCTTCTTAACGAGTATAAGGTGAGCATCGGTGAGGGCCAGTCTCACATCAAGCTTTCGGGCAACACACGCTACGGCAACGCCTGGATAGTATCGCTCCACCCATTCTCTGGCTACAAGAAGTAGAGAGTGAGCGAATGAGCTATAAAGTGGGGGTATCGGCCATAAGGTGCGATACCCTCACTCTTTTTATGGGCAGGCGTTTGTAGGTCCATTTATTTTGATTACTTTTGTGGTATGGAGTTCAAGTTAGTGGCAGAGTATAAGCCTACGGGCGACCAGCCTGAGGCTATAGAGAAGATTGTGCAGTCGGTGAGCGAGGAGAGAGCCGAAGGCACAACCCTACTCGGTGTGACTGGCTCTGGAAAGACATTCACCATAGCCAATGCCATTGCCAAAATCAACCGCCCAACACTCGTCATAAGCCACAACAAAACCCTCGCAGCACAGCTCTATGGCGAGTTCAAGAACTTCTTCCCTGAGAATGCCGTGGAGTATTTCGTATCCTACTACGACTACTACCAGCCAGAGGCATACCTCCCCGCGACGGATACATATATCGAGAAGGACTTGGCCATAAATGCCGAAATCGAGCAGATGCGTCTAAAGACCGTGGCGACACTCCTGTCGGGACGCAAGGATGTTATCGTGGTGGCCAGTGTCTCGTGCATCTATGGCTGTGGCAACCCCGAAAGTTTCCATAAGTCGGCCATAAACCTCAGCGTGGGCGACCATATCGACCGCAACGTACTGCTCCACCAACTCGTGGATGCCCTCTACACACGTGTAGAACACGAACTACAACCCTCGACCTTCCGTATTCTGGGCGACTCGATAGATATTATGGCGTCGTTTGGCGAGTATGGCGACCTCTGCTACCGCGTCCTCTTCTTCGACAAGGAGATCGAGGCGATACAGGTCATCGACCCCAAGAGTGGTATGACACAGGAGTCGCTGTCGAATATGACAATATACCCCTGCAACCTATTTGTCACCACACGCGACCAGATAAACAAGGCGATGGAGCAGATTCGCACCGACCTCATCAAGCAGATAGCCTTCTTCGAGAAGGAGGGCCGCGAGGTCGAGGCACAGCGCATAAAGCAGCGTGTGGAGTACGACCTTGAGATGATTGCCGAGTTGGGCTACTGCTCAGGCATCGAGAACTACTCGCGATATCTCGATGGCCGCAATGCTGGAACACGACCCTTCTGCCTCATAGACTACTTCCCCAAGGAACTACTCGTGGTAATAGACGAGAGCCACGTGACAGTGCCACAGGTGCGAGGTATGTATGGTGGCGACAGGGCCCGCAAGGAGAACCTCGTGGAGTATGGCTTCCGCCTCCCAGCGGCTATGGACAACCGCCCACTCATATTCAATGAGTTCGAGAAACTGACCCCTCAGACCATATATATCAGCGCTACGCCTGCCGACTACGAGATAGCGCGTAGCAACGGTACCATCGTGGAGCAGCTCATACGACCTACGCATATCGTAGATCCACCCCTCATCCTACGCCCCTCGGAGCATCAGATAGATGATATGCTCGATAGGATAAACTATGTGGTAGGCAAGGGAAATAAGGCCATAGTAACCACTATATCGAAGCGCTCAGCAGAGGAGCTTTCACGTTACCTCGACCGCATAGGCGTAAAGAATAGCTATATACACTCCGACATCGAGACCCTGAACCGCATCCAGATTTTGGAGGACTTACGCGAGGGCCGCATAGATGTTATCGTGGGTGTAAACCTATTGCGTGAGGGTATCGACCTCCCAGAGGTAAACCTCGTGATTATCGTCGATGCCGACAAGGAGGGATTCCTCCGCAATGTGCGCTCCATAACGCAGATTACAGGACGTGCCGCACGTCACGCCGAGGGCAAGGCCATCCTATATGGCGACAAGGTAACTGGCACGCTAAGGACCTCAATTATGGAGAGCAACCGCCGACGTGCCAAGCAGGTGGCCTTCAACTTCGAGAACAACACCCTGCCCCGAAGCGCCAAGAAGAGTGGCTCTGGCCAGAATAGTCTACTGAGCGAAACCAACGAGGAGGGCGACTATATGCTCAGGGCTATCGAGGAGTTCTCGCGTAGCAAGGTCGAAGAGGACAAAAAGAGCCCATCAGGCAAGGCTAAATATATGCCCTATACATCTACCCCAAACGAGGCTATTATGGCCCAGGAGAGCGAAACAAGCTACACTGCCGAGCCATCAGTGGAGGATCGCGACATTGCCGTTGTGGAGCAGATGATCGACGAGGAGCGCAAAGCTATGGAGGAGGCTGCGAAGAGCCTCGACTTTATGACAGCAGCAAAGCACCGCGATAGGATGCAAGAGTTGAGAAGGATAGCCGAGCGACTAAAAAAATAGAGCTACAAATTGGTAAGATATCCAAGACATCGAGCAATGGCGTGCTAAAATATCGAAAATCTTTCGACGAATAGCAACTATGAAAAAGACAATATTCCGCTACTACTGCAAAAAAGAGCAGAGTAGCGGAATAACTATTTTATGACTAATACGAGTAGCGACTAAAGGGTTATAATCTATAGCACTTCAACTACACTGGCTCGACACGCTCTCATCTTTTGTATAATGCTAACGCGACTGGGGCGTATAGCTATCGAAGGATTTATCGGTATAGAGAACGATGATTCTCTCTACCTGTTTCGAGGGATTTGAGGTCACAGGAAAAATTACATCGGAGATATTTTTTTGCTCTACATTTGACTCCTGAGAATCGCTTTTTTCTTTTTCGTCGAGAGGAGCAGCGAAGAGCGAGGGAGCAACCTCCGAAACGCCATCCTCACGACCAGTGGGTGAGTGGGGCGCAACACCTCCGTTGCGATAGAACTGGCCGCTATCCAAGAGCAACCAATCAGGATTAATTTCGGGGAAGGCTTGCAGGATTTTTACCATAAAATCCAAACTCGGCTTGTTACGATTCGACTTAATATGGGAGATAGCCGAAGCCTCCACACCGATTAATTTCGCAAGCGACGAGGCATTGTGACCCGTCATTTCACACAAATATTCGAGTTTATCCTTCATTTTCTATATTTTTTACAAAGATACAAACATTATTTTTGTAAAGCAAATATTTTTGACAAAAGTAAATTGTTGATATATGTTAATAACATTGACAAATGTAACTGTTGTAATTATAGTAAAATCTGTAAAATCAATACTACTATAATCTAATTTAGTTAATTATGCATTAATTCCGTATTTTCAATCACTTAGATATTATTATGTAATAATATAGCGACATATATAGCCGATTACCTATTTTACACCTATTTATCTATATTCTATTTTATATAGATTTGCTAACCGCTTGATATATAGGTGTGTAAAAATTTAAATTAAATAGTTTGATTCAACTGTTTTATGTCAAAAATAGGGAATATTGGAGGACGTTAAAAGTTTGACGAATGTAACAATTAACAATTATTAACACTGCTGTTAGTTGTTACTTTTGTAACTTTTAATAACTTGTTAGCGTTGTCAATAGTTTACATTTGTAATTACAATTGTAAAGTCTGGGGATTTTTACATTGCTTACACACGTGAAATTGTGCGAAAATCTGCGAAAAGATATAGAGATGATTATTATGTTAAATAATAAAGGGTAGTAGACTGTTAATAACAGCGTACTACCCTAACAACTAATAACTTACAAAGTTATCAACAGCCCCCTACTACTGAAGTGATTTTGCGATTTCTGCAAACTCTTCTGGAGTCAAACTAAGCTTCTCGCGCTTAAAATCTACGTCGTTTTCGGTGTTCATAGGCACCAAATGGATGTGTGCGTGGGGTACTTCGAGACCCAAAACCACTGTTGCGACCTTAATACATCCTGTAGTTGCCTTGATTTTCTTCGCAATTGTTTTAGCGAAGAGGATCATCTCCTGTAACTCCTCGTCCTCCAAGTCGTAGAAATAGTCCACTTCGCGCTTTGGGATGACCAAAGTGTGGCCCTTAGCCAGAGGGGCAATGTCGAGAAAGGCAAAGAACCTGTCGTTCTCTGCAACCTTGTAGCAAGGGATCTCACCTGCTACAATTCGTGAAAAAATTGTTGCCATATACGCTATTAGAATTTAGTAAAAAATTGTTCTGTATTCTTCCTTGCCAAACTACCCTACTTTGTGGTTGCCTCAGCCCCCATTCAGTGGACCTGAAGAGCTGACTCCTGCTCTGCGTGATGAAGAGGTGCAATCACTCTCCTACCAACTCCAGGACTATGGCGAAGCGAGTGCCAGCCTCCATCGCCGAGAACTATATAGGCCTCAACCCACTCTTTGTACACCTTTGCCGAGTTCATTCACATCGACAAGAGACTACGGAGAGTGAATAAAGAAAAAGCGATATTCCTCTTATTTACTCTGCGAAGAGTGTTGCCGTAGGTGCGATAAAATTTTTGTGGTTCACTGTGGCTAAGTATTAAGTAGGCGCTTGACACTATCAATACCGCGAATCTTACGTATGTTGTCGAAGAGCGAGTTCAGGCTCTCGATGTCCTGAACGTAGATACTGATCGTGCCCTCGAAGACTCCGTCGTGGGACTGCACACTGATAGCGCGCATATTGATACTGAAATCGGCCGTGATGACCTTCGTCAGGTCGAGGATAATTCCCGAACGGTCGATACCTCGAATCTCCACGGTGGCAAGGTACGAGAGGGCCTTATGTTGCGACCACTTAATCTCCTCCTTGACGATGTTGTTGCCAAACTGCGAGGCCAGACGAATAAGCCTATCGCAGGTAGATTTATGCACCTCGATAGCACCCGTCTCAGGATTGCGATAACCCACGACCTTATCGCCAGGGATAGGCTCACAACACTCGGCAATGACAAAGTCGGGCTCGTCATCCTCCCTATCATCGCTGAGGATGGTGTCGTCGAGCGATGTTCCGTCGTCCTCCAAATCTACCTCCTCAGGCTCGTCATCGCCATCGGAGATAAAGAGTTTCCAGAACTTGAGTACCTTGCGCGAAGAGTTCTCCTTGAGCAGTTTTTCGAGGTTGTCGAGGTTGATGATGCCAGCACCAATCTTACTATAGAGCTCATCCTTATTGCTACACTCGTAGGCCGCCATAAGTTTGCGAATGACACGGCCGTTGAGCGATACGCCATACTCGGCTAACGACTCCTCAAGGTGCTGCATACCATACTCTATATTGTCGTTGCGCTCACGCTTGAGGTAGTCCTGAACCGACTGACGCGCCTTGCTCGTAGTGACCACACTCAGCCACTCGGTCTTGGGATGTGCCGACTCCGCCGTGATGACCTCCACCTGATCGCCACTATTGAGGCGCGCGGTGATGGGCATTATACGGTGGTTTATCTTGGCACCTATGGCGTGGTCGCCAATCTTGGTGTGTATGTCGTAGGCGAAGTCGAGGACCGTAGCGCCGTAGGGCAGGGAGTGGGCCTCGCCCTTAGGGGTAAAGACCACGATATCGCTTTTGTATAGGCTCAGTTTGAAGTTATCCAAGAACTCCAAGGCACTCTCGGCTGGGGAGCTGAGGGCCTCACGCACCTTGCGTAACCACTTATCCAGACCATCCTCCTCCTGGGTAATCGAGGAGTGCTTATACTTCCAGTGGGCCGCGAAGCCTCGCTCGGCGATGTCGTCCATACGCTGTGTGCGCACTTGCACCTCGACCCATATACCATCGGGGCCCATCACCGTAGAGTGGAGTGCCTCGTAGCCATTCGACTTGGGGATGCTCACCCAGTCGCGTAGGCGTTGTGGGTGGGGCGTATAGATATCCGTCACGCAGGAGTAGATCTGCCAGCACTGAGTCTTCTCCGAGGGGAAGGGCGTAGCCTTGAAGACGATACGGATGGCGAAGAGATCGTAGACCTCCTCGAAGGGTATCTCCTTGCGACGCATCTTATTCCAGATGGAGTAGATGCTCTTAACCCTGGCCTTCATCTCGTACTCTATATTATTGTCGTCCAAGACCTGACGAATGGGGGCCATAAAGCGGTCGATATATTGCTGGCGCTGTGGCTCTGTCTCCTCGATCTTGCGTCGTATCTCCTCGTACTCATCGGGGAAACGGTACTTCATACAGAGATCCTCCATCTCGCTCTTAATGGCGTGGAGACCAAGGCGGTAGGCCAATGGTACGAAGAGGTAGATCGTCTCGCTGGTGATCTTTATCTGCTTGTTGTGGGGCATAGCGCCCAGGGTGCGCATATTGTGGAGCCTGTCGGCAATCTTGATGATGATGACACGCACGTCGTCCGAAAGGGTGAGCAACACCTTGCGGAAGTACTCCGCCTGCTCCGAGCTATCGGCATTGAAGACCCCCGACATCTTCGTCAGGCCATCGACCATATAGGCAATCTTGGGGCCGAAGAGGCGCTCGATATCCTCCACCGTATAATCCGTATCCTCGACAACATCGTGCAGGAGGGCGGCCACCACGGACTTCTTGCCGAGGCCTATCTCCCTCACGGCGATAAGCGCAACCTCTATGGGGTGGATGATATAGGGCTCGCCAGAGCGACGGCGTACGCCCTTATGTGCCTCCTTGGCCAGGAAGAAGGCGCGCTTAATGAACTGCCAATCATCCTCCCTACGGCACACCTTAGCCTTGCGACAAGCCTCAACAAGTTCTTGCCACTTCTGCTCAATGAGAATCTCATCCTGACGGCTATACTCCATAACCCACACGTTTTTTGGTTTAATCTATTCAGCCTTAACTATATGCCAAAGGAGGGTACTCACATATAGTACCCTCAACCCCTTGGTTAGTATCCCTAACGAGTCTATCGAAGCGACGACTCCGCCATAGCATCACGGACACGCAACTCTATCTCCTCCATAAGAGCTGGGTCACCCTTCAGAGCCTCCTTCACCGAGTCACGGCCCTGACCAATCTTTCTGTCGCCATACGAGAACCACGAGCCCGACTTCTTGATAATCTCGTAGTCTACGCCCAAGTCGATGATCTCGCCAAGTTTAGAGATGCCCTCGCCAAACATAATGTCGAACTCGGCCTTCTTGAATGGAGGTGCTACCTTATTCTTCACCACCTTGACCTTGGTGCGTGTACCGAGCTGCTCCTCGCCATCCTTAATCACCGAAGCACGACGGATGTCGATACGTACGCTGGCGTAGAACTTCAAGGCATTACCACCCGTAGTAGTCTCAGGATTACCATATATCACGCCAATCTTGTCGCGCAACTGGTTGATGAAGATACATACGGTCTTGGTCTTAGAGATTGAAGCGGTGAGTTTACGCAAAGCCTGCGACATAAGGCGGGCCTGGAGACCCATCTTCGAGTCACCCATATCGCCCTCAATCTCTGCCTTTGGCGTAAGGGCCGCTACGGAGTCGATGACGATAATGTCGATAGCGCTTGAGCGAATCAACGAGTCGGCAATCTCCAAGGCCTGCTCACCATTGTCGGGCTGAGAGACCAAGAGGCTATCTACATCGACACCCAACTTCTGAGCGTAGTAGGGGTCGAAGGCGTGCTCAGCATCGATGAAGGCAGCGATACCTCCCGACTTCTGGGCCTCGGCGATGGCGTGGATAGCCAACGTGGTCTTACCCGAAGACTCAGGGCCAAAAATCTCAATCACACGGCCCTTGGGGTAACCACCCACACCCAACGCCATATCGAGGGTGATAGAGCCTGTGGGAATCACCGGCACGTCGGCAACGCTGTCGCTCGACATACGCATAATAGAGCCCTTGCCGAAGTCCTTCTCAATCTTATCCATCACTGCCGACAACACCTTGAGCTTGTCAGCATTTACCTGTACTTTCTCTGCCATAATATATTTCGTTTTATTTATTATCCAATATCTTGATTATCTGACCGTAAGCATCCTTGGTATCGACCTTCGAGATGATGTGGGTGATGCGGGCCTCGGCATCGAGGAGGAAGGTGGTGCGAACCACTCCCATATACTCCCTTCCGCACATCTTCTTCTGTTGCCATACCCCCATAGCCTCAAGTAGCGAGTGGTCGCCATCGGCCAAAAGGGTGAAGTTAAGGTCGTGCTTCGAGCAGAAGTTCTGGTGGGACTTCACCGAGTCGGGACTCACGCCCACAATCTTGTAGCCCCTCTTGAGCAACTCCTCCTTACCATCGCGGAGGCTCTTAGCCTCAAGCGTACACCCCGACGTATTATCCTTGGGGTAGAAATAGAGCACCGTGGGTGACCCCTTCAGGTCGGCAAGTGTAAATTCTACGCCCTCCTGCGTAACACTCTTAAACTCTGGGACTCGCGCCCCTACCTCTATCTTTGTCATATCTATTTTCACTATTAATTTGTTCTACATTCAAATCACTCCCAAAGTTACTCTTTTTTTCTGGATTTCGGAAATTTAAGTTAGACATTTTATCTATACAAATATAAGTAACTCTTATATCAGCCGCGCTACCCTATCTGTTTTACCTATCGAAGTTGGTCGTTTTCTGATATTTCACCCGATGACTTAGGCCTCGATGGTGATGGTCACCTGCTGGCGAAAGTCGCTCTCCGAGGTATTCAACTTAGCCCTGCACACAGGACAGCGAATGGCGCACTGGGTGTCGATATGCTGGTTGAGCAACTGCTCCGAAGAGGTAAGGCCAACGATAGTTGTGTGGTAGTCGGTATGCGAGCCACACTCGTTGCAATGGATGTTGTAGTTTAGTCCCATAGTCGTAGTCGTTTTAATAGTTTCCTTATCAATCACGGTGCAAAGATATGGGGGTGTTTTGACAGGTTGTGTCAAAATGAAAATAGTTTAGCGAGAGAGGGTAAAAAAAAATGGAGCGATACCCCCAAAAAGTAGGTATCACCCCATATTCGCGAGTGAGATATGGCCCTATCGCTCGAAAAGGACTGAGAGGAAGACCCCTCCTCCAAGCCCCTCGACAACACCCTTGACCATAAGGAAGGTGTCGTCGGTGGCTAAGTCCGAGGTCGCAGCGAGGGTATTCAGCACATCTGAGGCATCGATCATCACCACCAAGCGGCCGTTGGGCAACTTGAGGTAGCCACGGGCAGAGTACTCCGTGCCGAGGTAGTCGAAGGTACCCGTCACCTTTGCCGAGGTCTCGTCGTAGGCGTAGTAGACATCCTTGATTTGGTCGCGCGTAGCAACGACAGCCAAGCCATTACGACGTAGCGTGAGGGAGCAACAACCCTCGATGATGCCGAGTTTCTGGAGTTCGGCAACGCCCAAGGTTTCGAGTTGCTGGATAGCCACCGTAGCTAAAGGGTTATCGCCCAAGTACTCTATCTTTGCCGACTTATACTGCCACGTACCCAAGACCTTACTCCTCTGCGGAGCACCCTCCTTCAAGAGGTCGTAGGGACTCTTCTCGGCCTGGGGTTGCTGCTGCACCACCGCACCAAAGAGTTGTCCGAGGGCGCGACCCAAGTCGATCTGTGCCACGGCACGCTGTGGGGCAAAAGTGAACAACCCCACAACCACCGCAACAATAGCCAATCTCTTAATACTCAACATATTACTTCTTCAAAGAAAAACCAATCATCATACCGTCGTAGTTCTCCACCACCTTCGACACACCACTGAGCAACGACACCTTAGTACCGAGTGCCTTCAAGAAGTCGAAGAGGCGCTGGCAGTCGTGAACGATATCGAGGCCATCGGCAGTGATAAAAGTGTAGCCCGTCATAGTGCCGAGTTTGAGGAGCGTAGTGTTGAACTCCATAACGAGTTTATTGTCCTCAGCCGTATAGGTATAAGTACCTGTGAGTGTGCGCTTTCCGACAACCATAGTAAAGGTATTATCGGCCTTGAAACTATAGCTGCAGCTACCCGTCTTGATACCCACGAAGTCGTAGGCCTTCTGCAACTTAGGCTCGATGGTCTGCGTAGCGAGAGTACCCAACGCACCAGCCAACGTATCCTCGCTCTTGAGGGTGATAGCGGGGTCGGAGTAGTTCCAGTCACCCACGATAAGTGCCTCGGTAGCCTTACCATCCGTGACCTCGTCGATGATGGTGGTAGCGGCATTCTTAAGGAAGTTGGTGAGCGTCTGTGCCGAGAGGCTTGTGCTAAAGCCTACAAGCGCAACGGCCAAAATTAGTATCTTCTTCATAATCGTTTAGTTTGTGTTCTGAATAATTAACGTTTCAGCCACGCCTATTATTATAATAGGTATGGGCTAAAGCAGTGCGTCGAGCTCCTGCTCCATATCTGCCACCTCCTGCAACCAAGCACGCTCCTGAGCATCAGAAGGCATATGCAAGTCGCCACGAGGTGAGAGGCCCACAGCTCCAACCTTTGGGCCATCAGGCATTGCCGAGCGCTTGAACTGCTGAGAGAAGAAGCGACGGAAGAAGACCTTAAGCCACTTGATGATGGTGGCCTTGTCGTAGACATCCTCGAAGGCCAAGCCTGCCAACATAGCGATCTTGGCGGGGGCATAGCGACGACGGAGGGTGCAGTAGAGGAAGAAGTCGTGGAGGTCGTAAGGGCCTACCAAGTCCTCGGTCTTCTGTGCGATAGAGTCATCCTCGTTGGTTGGCAACAACTCTGGGCTCACAGGGGTATCAACGACGTCGAGCAGTGAGCGCTGGAGGGCACCCTCGGCTCTATTCTTGGCGTACCACTCGACCATATAGCGGACCAAGGTCTTAGGTACTGACGAGTTGATGCCGTACATCGACATCTGGTCGCCATTGTAGGTAGCCCAACCCAAAGCCAACTCGCTCATATCGCCTGTGCCGACAACCATACCGCCACACATATTTGCCACATCCATAAGGATTTGGGTACGCTCACGAGCCTGTGAGTTCTCGTAGGCCACCGAGCGCTCCTCGGCATTGAGGCCTATATCCTTGAAGTGCTGTTCGCAGGCCTCCTTAATAGATATCTCCCTGAGCGTACAGCCCAACTCACGCATCATAACAAGGGCGTTCTGGTAGGTGCGGTCCGACGTGCCGAAGCCAGGCATAGTGACACCGATGATGCCCTTGCGATCGAGACCAAGCAAGTCGTAGGTGTCGCAGACAGCCAACAGCGCCAACGTAGAGTCCAAGCCTCCAGAGATACCCATAACGACATTCTTGCACCCCGTATGCTCAAGGCGCTGGGCCAAACCAGCACTCTGGATAGCGAAGACCTCGCGGCAGTGGATATCGCGTGCCGCCTCATCCTCTGGAACGAAGTAGAGAGGCTCGATATGGCGACGCACATCGCCCTGATAGAGAATCTCATCGACCTCAATCTCCACGACACGCATCTCAGGAGCTTCGGGGTAGTAGAAGGTATTACGTGCGGTACGGCGTGTGGAGATATACTCCACGTCGATATCGGCGATGACCATACGGTCGTTGCGCACGAAGCGCTCGCTAACACCCAATACTCGACCCAACTCCGCAATCACGGCATTACCCGCAAAGACCAAGTCGCTCGACGACTCGCCGTGGCCCGAAGAGGCGTAGACGTATGCCGACATCGTGCGTGACGACTGCTCGGCGATGAGCGAGATGAGGTAGTCGTGCTTGCAGACCGACTCAGGCGAAGCCGAGAGGTTGAAGAGCAACTTAGCACCCTGCACCGCCTGCATAGATGAGGGTGGCACTGGCACCCACATATCCTCGCAGATCTCCACGCCGAACTCCACACCGTGGATGTCGAACATAAGATCGCTACCGAAGGGCACTTCTTGACCTGCAAAGCGAATCATACGATCCTTGATCGAGTAGCCCGAAACCCACCAGCGCAACTCCGAGAACTCGCCATAGTTGGGGATATAGGACTTGGGAACGATGCCCCAGAGTACGCCCTGACCAAAGATCGCGGCGCAGTTATAGAGGCGGTCGGCAAAGACCACGGGAAGACCTACGATACCGATAGTGGGTATCTCCTCGGTCTGCTGCATAAGCCACGCCAAGGCGCGCTCAGCATCGCTGAGCAACTTATTCTGCAACACCATATCGCCACAGGTGTAGCCCACCAGCGATAGCTCAGGCATCACAACAATCTCGACACCCTCCTTGAAGGCATCCTCCATAATCTTGAGTGCGCCCTCGGCATTGCGTTGCGCATCGGCAATATGCACACGTGGCACAGCCGCGGCAACTCTTACATATCCATATCTGTTATTCATCTTAAACTCGTTTTAGTGGTTGAAGCGCTACTCGCCCCAGATACGAGCGAGGTTGATGATGGTATTCATCGCCTTCTGCATAGTGGTAAGCGAGGCATACTCATAACGGCCGTGGAAGTTCATACCTCCAGTGAAGAGGTTAGGGCAAGGCAAGCCCATAAACGAGAGGCGCGAACCGTCGGTACCACCACGGATAGGCTTAACCAAAGGCTTGACACCAGCCTCAATCATTGCGCGCTTAGCCTTGTCGATGACCTGTGGGTGTGGCTCGACCATCTTACGCATATTGTAGTACTGGTCGCGCATATTGAGTGTGAGTACCTTCTCGCCATACTTGCGCTGGAGGAAGTTCACCACGTCCCACATAAGTTGCTTCTTAGCCTCGAACTTGTCGCTGTCGTGGTCGCGGATGATGTAGCTAATCTCTGCCTCCTCGACACTACCCTTGATGCCTACACAGTGGAAGAAGCCCTCGTAGTGCTCGGTATACTGTGGGCGCTCGAAGGCGGGGAGCAAGCCATTGAGTTCGGTGGCGATGTCGATGGCGTTAATCATCTTGTTCTTAGCCATTCCTGGGTGTACGTTACGGCCAGCGATGGTAATCTTCACGCCTGCAGCGTTGAAGTTCTCGTACTCCAACTCACCCTCCATACCGCCATCCATAGTGTAGGCGAAGTCGGCAGCGAACTTCTTAACATCGAAGTAGTCTACGCCACGGCCAATCTCCTCGTCGGGGGTGAAGCCCACACGTATCTTGCCGTGAGCAACCTCAGGGTGTGCTACGAGCCACTCCATAGCCGTAACAATCTCAGCAACACCAGCCTTGTCGTCGGCACCAAGCAGTGTAGTACCGTCGGTATGGATGAGGGTGTGACCCTTGAAGAAGCTCAACTCTGGGAACTCCTCGACACGCATCCACACATCGTTGCCAAGCATAATGTCGCGGCCGTCGTAGTTCTCAAGCACGTGAGGCTTGACGTTAGCACCACTCATATCGGGGGCAGTATCTACGTGCGAGATGAAGCCGATGACAGGGGCGTTCTCCAAGCCACGGGTAGCAGGCAGAGTAGCCATAACGTAGCCATACTCATCCATAGTAACCTCCTTAAGGCCGATGGTCTCCAACTCCTCCTTGAGGTGGCGCAAGAGCACCAACTGCTTGTCGGTAGAGGGGAACGTCGTACTTGACTCATCTGCCTGAGTGTCGAACGACACATATTTCAAAAATCTCTCTTTTAAGTCCATTGTGTTATCTGTTTTTTGTTGTTAGTTCTTAGTTTTATGCCATAAGGAGCCCTACTACTCCTCAATCTTTGCGCGACGTGAGTGCCAGATGAAGTAGGCTATGATAGCCACATACATCGCGATACCGAGGTAGACAGCACCCATAGAGTCGGCCCACGCTGTGAGCATCCAGTCGCAACCTGCAAAGGCCAAGATAGCGCTCACAACACCCATCAACGCACCACCAGCGATGAAGCCCGAAGCGATGAGCGTACCGCGGTTGTTATTAGCCTTAGCCTGCTCCTCGTTCTTGTGGCGGTTCACAGCCCAAGAGACCAAACCACCCACTACCAATGGGGCATTGAGGTTCATAGGGATAAACATACCCAAGGCGAAAGGCAAGGCAGGAACACCGATGAGGGTCAATACAAGGATGAGGCCAGCACCGATGCCGTAGAGCAACCAAGGGGTCACACCACCCATCATAAGGGGCTGGATGACAGCCGCCATAGCATTTGCCTGAGGCGCTACGAGGGCATTCTCACCCACGAAGCCGTAGGTGTCGTTCATAATGATCATCACACCAGCAACGGTAGCCGCTGAGACGAAGGTGCCGACGAACTTCCAAGTCTGCTGCTTCTTAGGTGTTGTGCCGAGCCAGTAGCCAATCTTGAGGTCGGTGATGAAGCCACCAGCCATAGAGAGGGCGGTACAAACCACACCACCGATAACCAACGCCGCAATCATTCCCGACTCTCCCTCAAGGCCTACGCTCACCAATACCAACGACGAGAGGATGAGCGTCATAAGGGTCATACCCGACACAGGGTTAGAGCCCACAATGGCGATAGCATTCGCTGCCACGGTGGTAAAGAGGAAGGCGATGACAAAGACGATGAGCAGTGCCACGATGGTCTGCATCCAGTTGCCCAACACGCCGAACTGGAAGAAGAAGAGCGTAGCAGCCAAGGTAGCGATGAGAATTGTGAGGATTCGCTTCATAGTGATATCCTTCTGAGTACGAGGCTCATCCGTAGCCACCTTCTTACCACCAAACTCATTCTTAGCCAACACCAAGGCGCTCTTGATGATGCCAGCCTGGCGAATGATGCCGATAAGGCCCGCCATAGCGATACCACCGATACCGATAGGACGGCCGATGTAGGTGTAGAGGTTTTCGGGGGTGAAGATGAGCGATGGGTTAGCCAAGATGCTCTCGTTGGTGATGCCCAAGAGCGACACCATAGCCTCAGCGTTCACAGCACTCTCGAACGAGCCCACCAAAGGCACGATGAAGAACCATACGAGGGCCGAGCCAGCGCAGATAATCAAGGCGTACTTCAGACCGATGATATATCCCAAGCCGAGCACCGCAGCCGAGGTATTGAGACCAAAGGTTAGTTTGAAGTTAGCGGCCAAGGCCTTACCCCAACCCCACATCTGCGTCGAGAGCGATGACACCCACGCACCGAAGGTAGAGACGATGAAGTCGTAGAGACCACCAATGAGACCCGCAGCAACCAATATCTTAGCCTGTGAGCCACCCTTCTCGCCCGATACGAGGACCTCGGTGGTCGCCGTAGCCTCAGGGAATGGGTACTTGCCGTGCATCTCCTTGACGAAGTATTTGCGGAAGGGGACAAGCAACACGATACCGAGGATACCACCCAACAACGATGAGAGGAATACCTGGTAGAACTGCGCATCAAGGCCCAAGATGTAGAGCGCAGGGAGGGTGAAGATAGCACCCGCCACGATAACGCCAGACGAAGCACCGATAGACTGGATGATTACGTTCTGGCCCAACATATTCTTCTTGCCACGCATCTGGCCAAGACCTACGGCGATGATGGCGATAGGGATAGCGGCCTCGAAGACCTGACCCACCTTGAGGCCGAGGTATGCCGCAGCGGCCGAGAAGAGTACGGCCATAATGATACCCACAGAAACGGAGTATGGAGTCACCTCCACGGGTGTCTCATTAGCCCCCATAATTGGGTTGTACTGCTCACCAGGATTGAGTTCGCGATAGGCGTTCTCAGGGAGCGACGTTTTAGGTTGATTCTCTTGCATAGTTTTATAGTTTTATTATGTGTTTGCCCGCGTGTGTGCGCATTATCACACAAAGATACAAAAAATTTTCAATCTTCCAAAGATGAAGTGGACTTTGCGGTAGCAATGCGGTACCTTGCCACACTTGTCACATCGTGTCACACCCCCACCCCCTGTGACAATGTGACAAGTGACAAGACAGCGAAAAGTACGGTGGCACGGAAGAGAGCAACACTTGCGCGACGCTTGCTATGCAGTAAGGAATATAGGGAAATTAGTGAATTTAGGGATAGGCTTGCGCGAATAGTTTTCTGAGCGCATTCCTAAAAATACCTAAATACCATAATTTCACTAATGACGTTAGGCGATAGTGCTGAGTG
>JAEIGA010000393.1_pt1 | contig 64269 bp, 68 predicted proteins | sample 9270691 | NCBI WGS metagenome assembly JAEIGA01 (sample SAMN17057246, study PRJNA624740) | gut metagenome | biome: biome; isolation source: fecal sample | host: Bos grunniens | place: China: Xizang | collected 2019 | reverse complement strand
CGCACGCAAATTTTCTGGATAAAATTCACTGTCATCAGATATATAATGAACACCCAATCGCTGCGCCATATCCATTTCACGCAGTACCGCATCCCGATGCGCCGAATCGACATTTAACGACAAAACAGCATCATGCACCGAACCAAACCGCTGGACCAATTCATTAAAACGCGCCGCCCCAATTCGCGGCAAACGCAACAACAATAATCTTTCAAATATATCTGACATATTATCAGTATAGGCGAAAAATCGAACCAAACTCCAACAAAAAATCCGCAACTGCGGATTTTTTTAACTTTTTGTCGTCTCGGTCTTTGCAAATTCATCCATCAGATATTTATATTTATCGCAAACGGATTTAGAAAGCGCATCTTGGTTATTTTCGTCACAGGATTCTTTTAAGTCTTTAATATCTTTAACAAAAGCATTGTATTTCGCAGAATCTTGTTCCTTTTGCTTGTGGATATTAGAAATTATGAACTGTTTTTCATCCATCCCCTTTTGTCCTTCGACCTTGCCACCAATTATTTTATTACCAAATAATTCCATTGCGCCGACACCAACTGCCGCACCACCAACCGCACCACCAACAGTCGCCCACGCGCGCTTTGACTTTTTAGCGTCTAAAATTCTTTGCCGAAGATCTTCTTCTTCAACCCACTCTGCGCATTTGATATTTTGCCCCATTTCATAATATTTAGCCTCAAAATCAGAAACATCAATCTTTGGATCGCGCGATTTTAATTCAACACGAACGAAACAAGTATTGTTTTCTGGACTTTCTGTATCTTCCAGCATCATGGAATAATTATCCGTATTACTGTATCTGGACGCCCAAACAAAAGTGTTTCCAACCCCGACATTATTACCAATACACGCATTCTTTTCATCTTCACGCATATCAATTTTTTCTGCGGGCTGCATTACTTCGGGCGTGACAGCCAAACTGCTTTTATGGTTTGCCGCCGCCATAGCGTTTATTTGATTTTTTGACACTGTCGCACGTGGTGCCGCCATCATCTGATCCGCCATAGAAACACGACCGCGCCCAGCCGAATTTGCCGCAGACGCCACATCCATCACAGCCAAAGCCAAAATCAAAGGTACAAAAAATCTCATACTCTCTTCCTTTAAATACTGACTGTATTATATCACAAAATGACAAAAAAATAAAGTCAAAAGAAAAAATGGGGTGCGTGCCCCCATAAATTTATTTTTTCCACTTCCATTCTATTTTGGATTCGCTGCCCCCACGCAATCTTTTTATATTTTCACGATGACGCCACATGCACAGTAATCCGATTGCCAGAAAAGCAAAACCAACATTAACACCAATCGCAAATCCTAAGATTGGTATCAAGCAAAAAACAACCGTTGCCCCCAACGAAGACACCCCACTGGTCAACGCAACCAACAACCATTCAATACCACAAATCACAAAAGACAACGGACTGACCGCCAACAACACACCAAACAGTGACGAAATGCCCTTGCCGCCTTTAAATTTCAACCAAATCGGATAACAATGTCCAACAATCGCAGCAAACCCACACCATGCACCAAACGCATCGCCTGCAATGTATTTTCCGACAAAAACAGCGGCAATCGCCTTGGCCATATCCAGCAGCCAAACCAACCCCGCCATACGCAAACCGCCAACGCGCATAACATTCGTTGCGCCGATATTACCACTGCCAACCTGGCGCAAATCGCCCTTTCCCATCAACTTTGTCAACAGCAACCCCATAGGAATTGACCCCAATAAATAAGAAATAATTAAACCAAAAATATATTCCATGTTATTTTTCCTTGATTTTATGTTTGTTTTTTATAAAATACCAGAAACATTTAGAAAATAAAAGGAAAATAAAGTGGCAAATCATAAGTCATCTGAAAAAAGAATTTTGGTCTCGGCCAAGAAAAACGCAATCAACACAGCACGCCGCAGTGCAGTAAAAACAGCAACCAAGAAAGCGCTGGTTGCCGTTGCATCTGGGGACAAGGCTGCTGCAACAACTGCTGCACGCAACGCAGAAAGCAAAATTATGAAATCTGCTGGCAAAATTATGCCAAAGAAACGCGCTGCACGCAAAATTTCGCGTTTGGCCAAGAAAGTTGCCAAAATGGCTTAATTCAAAAATTAAAAAATTCCCCGATTGGGGAATTTTTTTTACCACAAACAAAAACAACTTAAAAAAACCGCCGATTGGCGGTTTTTTTATTATCATTACATTCTCATCGGCATTAATACATACAATGCGTCTGTATCTTTGTCGGTCGAATTTAATTTCGTAGGCGCCAATGGGTCCTGCATTTCCATCTGGAATTTTTCGCCCTGTATCTGACCAGCGACATCCAACAAGAACTTTACATTGAACACAACTGTAAATGACGAATCGCCGTTGTATTCAATATCTAATTCCTGGGTTGCGGTGCCGGCATCCGGACTGGACGCATTGATAACCAATTTGTTCATACTGAAAGTCAGCTGAACAGATTTTGTTTTATCAACACTAGCAACAGAAACCAAGTCCACAGCATTAATAAACTGCTTTCTATCCAAAATTGCAATCTTGTCGTTACCTTTTGGAATAACAACGCGATAGTTTGGATATTGGGCGTCAACCAATTTACTTGTCAAAATAGCCGAACCAATTGTGAAACGCGCCTTGGTATCTGACAACTCAACCGTAACATCATCAACATTTGCATCTTCCAACAATTTGGACAATTCGCCGATTACGCGTCTTGGCAAAATAACAGACGGCATTTCAGCACTGCCCGCTGGTGCCGGCATTGCACACAATGCCATACGCTGGGCATCAGTTGCAACCGCGGTCAATCTTTTTTCACCGCTGTCATCTGAAATATGGAAATAAATACCGCCCAAATGATAACGCACATCGTCTGTTGGGATTGCAAACTTTGTCTGATTAATCAAATGAGCCAAATCACCAGTTGTCATTTGGAATTTTGTAGTCAAATTGCTGCCCGCCATTGCAGGGAAATTTTCTGCTGGCAATGTTGGCAAACGAAATACCGCACGACCACTGGACACAACCAATTGATCACCAGATTGCTTAAATGAAATTTCTGCATCATCTGGCAATTTACGAACAATATCATACAGCATTTGTACCGGCACAGTTGTTTTGCCAGCCAAAGTGATATCAGCGGCCACATGTTCAACCAGTTCCAAATCAACATTTGTCGCAGACAAAATCAAATCGTCTGCAACTTCTAATTTAACATTCATCAATATCGGCAGTGTCGCACGCTTTTCAACAATGGACTGCATATGTCCCAGCGCGCGTATCAAAACCTGACGAAATACTGAAAATTCCATTATACGCTCCTGTTTCCTTTATCTATATGTGTGGTTTCCTACACTCGTTGGTTTAACTTTACCAAAAAACACCGATTCGGTGCAAGACCAAAAGAACCCGAAAAACAAAAACATAAAAATTAATTTTTCAGCAGAATTTTTTCCAACTTAGCACGCAATTTTTTTACATCGTCGTATTTTGTTATTTTCCCTTTTTCTGCAATAGATATATCGCCACTTTCTTCGGAAACAACCAAAACAGACGCACCGGACACCTCACTCATTCCCAATGCGGCACGATGACGCGTACCATATTTCCAATTTAAATTATTTTGTGACAAAGGCAATATTGCCCCTGCATATGCAATCCGATTTTTTTCAATAATAACCGCACCATCATGCAAAGGTGTTTTATTAAAAAATATTGTCAGCAACAATTCACTGCTTACACGTCCATTTATCAAAACGCCCTTTTTTTCAATAACAGTATCGTCCATAGTTCCTGGGAAAACAATCAGTGCACCTGTACGTTTTGACGACATATATTCAACCGCCCCAACAATCGCATCCAATGTTTTTGTGTCTTTGGTTTTAATTTCACCACGTTTTAACACCCTGCGCCATTCATCAACATTTCCCATCAGTGCGATAAATTTGCGTAATTCTGGCTGAAAAACGACAATCAAACTGATTGATAAAAACAGTGCCATACCATGCAAAAACGCCCCCAACAAATCCAGGTGCGCCCACGAACAAATAAAACTTAACACCCACAGCGCCGCCAAACCAATCAATCCGCGCACCAATTTTTCAGAATGTGTATTTTTGATAAAACTGCGATAAAATACCCAAATCATCCCAACAATTATTACGATTTGAATCAGCCCAACCCAACTAAACATCTTTATTCTCCTTTGCCGTCTTCCTCTGTTGGCATCACTGTATTAATCAATTCCGAAACAGGTGTCCCCATCCATTCTGGATCATTGCGATACAGTGGCGCACCACGCGTCATCGCTGTTTCGCACGGATGACTGTCTGCCAACCAATTTTCCAACAAATCACCCGCGACCAAACCGATACCTGCACCTGCGACCAAACTGATACCGCCTGTAATAGGCGCCAACAACAACCCAATACCCGTTGCAGATGCAACCTTGCCCGCAACCGCCGCGCCGCTAATTTTTATATCAGGTTCTGCCAAACTACCACTTAAAGACACCGAATTAACAACATTTCCGGTCAACGACAATTTTAACCCTCGCACAGGAACGGTCGTTAAAAACAACTTCATTTCTTCTTCACCCAGATTTAAACTGCCCCCCAGACGAACATTAATTGCATTTGTTTCAATTGCAAAACCGTTTTGTGTTTCAAAAACCCCATCACGTAGTTTTGCATTTAAAGCCAAACAAGAAATCTTTATTTGATTATGTTTTTTTTCTGAACTGAATAAATCCTGGATGCTATGTCGCAGCGATGTTAAAAAATCTGTTCCATACATATATGCCACTAAATCAGAATGCGCATAACCTTTATCCACAGAATACACATTAACCGGCCCCGTTATTGTCTGCATAATTTCCGTCAGATTTTTACCATGCGCTTTGACATAAAAATCAATATTTACGGGCAAATCCGAAATAAAATCATTTTTATTTATTTCATGCAAAATTTCACCAACACGAACCCCGTTTCCAACAAACGCGACAACAGCATCCAAATTCCCATCTGGCATAACATCTGCATCAATTGCAAAATCAACATCGCCTTCTGCGATACTTAAATCCGAATCGATTCTAATCCGATTATCACGCAGGTTAAATTTCAAATCTAAATTCTGAATATTCAGATCTCGATACATAACAAAGTCATCTAATTCAATACGCAAACTTATCGTCTTGTTATACATAAAATCGCCGAACAATGGGGTATCTTTAAAAACATTTAATTCACGATTTGGTTTTTTGCTTTGTCTTCCGAATGCACTGGGGAACAAATGCATCAAATTCAAATAAGACGAATGAACATCTGCATTTATAATTGGATTTTCTGCATTCAAATCATAATCGCCAGACACAGTAAAATCTGTTCCATTACCGAACAAAGAAGACTTTCTGATTTTTATTTTATTTCCGTCAAACCCGCCCGCAATATTCACTTTTAAATCAGGCACCAACGACAAATCAACGCCAAAGAATTTTCCAACAGTTGGGACATCTGGCATATCACCCTTGATAATAAAATCGATTGGCAATTTACTGGTTCCTTCCAGCGCAATATTTGCAATTAACGCCTCGCCCTTGGTTGAAATCGCCACCTGAACAGGATAAATTTTTCTGTCCGCATTATATTCTGACAACGCAACAATAAAAGAAGAAACCCGTTTATCAAATTTTATCCAACCCGAATATTCGCGTTTATCCCTGCGCTTAACCAAACGAACATTCAAGCCATCCAACGAATATTTTTTCCCAAACACATTTGCATTTAAATTCTTTACCTCTACACTGCCCAACCCCATATCTTTAAAAGGATACAAATCTGGCGTCTTTTTTGTATCTGCACCTTCTTTTTTTGCAGCTATTTTTGGCACAGAAATTTTACCATCTTGATTTTTTTCTATATTTATCTTTGCGTCATAAATTCGAACATTCTGAATAGTCGGACGATTACGAAACAACGAAATCAAATTCAACCGCACATCAATTTTTTCCGCACTGTACGCATATTTATTTTTTGCCCAATCCGCATTTGCAACACGCACTTGATTTAATTCAATCCTTGGCCGCAAAGACAATCGCCAAGACACATCGCCATCAACCTGAACGGGCAACCCAGTTGCATCTTGCAGCACATTAACAATACTGCCACGCAATGTATCCAAATTAACCTGACTTAATGCCACAACCAAAGCAACAACCAGCCCGACGATCAACAGGCAAAAAATTCTAACCAATGGAAAAAACAAACTTCTTCTTACAATCATGGCAAATTAAATTCTAAAAACTTCATCACAGGCAACATAAAATCTGGCACAGCTGCACGCAACGTCATCATTTTCCCTGTGGACGGATGTTGAAAAGTAATTTTATATGCAAACAAAAACAAATTATTCGTACTTAACACTGATTGCAATACAGTATCTACTTTTTGTTTGCGTCCATACAAATCATCGCCGACAATTGGCGCCCCCAAAGTCAACGCACTATGCAATCTTAATTGATGCGTACGGCCTGTTTTCGGGGAAAACTTAACCCACGACAAACACGACGAGGCACTGGACAAAACCTCGTAATCAGTAATTGCACGTTGGGGTCTGGGGCCTGTACCGTTATTTAATCTTGTCTGCGCATCAAAGACCTGACCTTTTAACATAAAATTATCTATACAACCCTTTCTGGGGCTGATATCGCCATTTAATAACGCCAAATATTCTTTGTGCGCTTTTTTGTTTTGAAACGCATCCGCCAACACTTGGGCTGCGCGCTGATTTTTTGCAACAACCAGAACACCACTTGTTTCTTTGTCCAAACGGTGAACCAATGAAATTTTATCATACGGGAACAATGCCGCCGCCATCTTATCCAAAGATTTTCTGATACCAGTACCACCCTGCACTGCCAGCCCTGCCGGCTTATTAAAGACCACAATATCATCATCATTGTGAATAATACACTTTCGCAAAGATTCTAAATCAGATAATGTAAACCGTTCTCCGCTTTCAGTTTTTTTCGCCCGTGTATGTACATACGACAAAACAGTTGGCGGGATTCGCACAGCATCCCCAGCGGCCAAAATTTCGTTTCCCCTGACGCGTTTTGAATTTACACGAATCTGTCCCCCACGACACAGTTTATAAAATTCACGCTGTGGCATAGATGGAAACTGACGCAAAAACCAACGCAACAAGCGCACTCCCTCTTCAACCTTGGAAACAGTAATAAAATCAGCCATAAAAACTATTCACCAAAAGTTATTTGAACAAAATTCTTGCCGTTTTCATCTGCACAAGAACCCGTTGCGCCACCCAATTTTCCATCAGACATCTTGTACCCAACAGAATCAGACCAGGCCTTGGTTGTTAACGCATTACATTCAGACTGTGTCAAACCATCTATTTTTACAACAAACTGACGGGGATTTGCAGAGTCCACAGACAATATATAATTCCCACCATACGGATTTTTATCCGCCATACCAATAACAGAAAAGATAGTTTCTGTATTCATATTTGAAAAATCATCGTATTCAGCATGAATATTGCGAACCATTGTCACCATCTGAACAACTTCGTCATTAACGCTTGTCAATTTTTGAGTACGCATTGCAGTTGAAATCATACCGATTGCTCCAACTGTTATAACGCCCATAATCGCTAACACACCCAACATTTCAATCATAGAACGACCTGACTCTTGATACATTGAAAAACCTCTTATTTGCTATTTATGTATTTATATTCTATCATATTTATTATGAATATTCAATTTTCTGATTTAATTGCGAACGCACCTGCCGCGCCTGGGGTCTATAAAATGTACGACCAAGACGACAATTTGCTGTACGTGGGCAAAGCCAAGAATTTATTAAACCGCCTGCGCCAATATACAGACATTTCAAAATTGGAAACACACAAACAAATTATGCGCACACTGGTCGCCCGGGTTGATTGGGAAACCGTACCCACAGAATCAGATGCACTCTTACGGGAACAAGAACTTATAAAAACTCAACATCCAAAATATAACATAATGCTGACAGACGGGAAAATGTATCCGATGTTAGCTTTGACGGTTGGCGACTTTCCCCGCCTTTTAAAATTTCGCGGCAAAATTTCACAACGCCGCGATGTATACGGCCCATACCCTTCTGTTTCTGCCCTGAACGAAACAATAAAAACAATACAAAAAGTCTGTCAATTAAGAACCTGCACGGACACACAAATGCGCAACAGAAGCCGACCATGTATACTGCATCAAATCGGTCGTTGCAGCGCCCCATGTTGCTTTCCAAACAAACAAAAATATAATGACAATGTGCGTATTGCGCGGAAAATTCTAACCGGTGACAGTCAACCCATAATCGCTGATTTAACAAATCAAATGGCGAAACTGTCACAACAAATGGATTATGAAAACGCTGCGATTATACGCGACAAAATCGCCGCATTAACACACACATCAAATCGCGGCATACGCCAGAATACGCCGCATACACCAAAATTAGACTGGAACAGAAATGTATCAGATTTTGAAAAATGGGCCAACATCAAAATAAACCTTGTTGGCGTTTTTGACAACTCGCACCTATTTGGAAAACAACCCGTTGGCGCAATGATAACATTTGGGCATAACGGATTTGAAAAATCTGGATACAGACACTTTAAACTAAATAACAAATCGCGCGCCGGGAACGACATCGCAATGATGGGCGAGTTTATTGAACGCGCTGTATCACGCGGCCCAAAATTAGACGCAATAATTGTCGACGGCGGCATTGCGCAATGGCGGATCGCCATGCGTCACGCAAAAGGAATTCCCGTTATTGGCGTCACCAAAGGCGAAGTACGCGACGGCGACGAACATTTTATTATGCCAGACGGCAACATATGTCGCACATTACCAAAAGACAGCCCTTTGTTTTTAATGCTACGTACAGTTCGTGACGAAGCGCACAGATTCGTAATAACATATCATCGCAACACGCGTGCAAAACAAATGACGGCATCCGTTCTGGATGAAATTGACGGGATTGGACCAACCCGCAAACGCGCATTATTACAACATTTTGGCAGCGTACGCGCAATTATGGACGCGGACATTCGTGCATTAAGTCGTGTCCCAGGTTTAGGAAACGCAGCTGCAAAAAAAATATATGCCCATTTTCATACAGAAATGATATAATAAGAACATTAACAAAAAAGGAGAAACTATGAAATTTTTCGTTAACTTTTTATCGGCATTTCGCATTGCTGCATCATTTGCGATTATACCAACATTAATGCTAAACATGTATTGGACAACATTTATATTGTACACATTGGGCGCTGCATCAGATTGGTTTGATGGATATTTGGCACGCAAATATAATGTATGTTCTAAAATCGGCGGTGTATTGGACCACATAGGCGACAAATTTTTGGTTGTAAATACATTTATAATGATGGCGATTATGATGCCAGTTTGGTTTATTGTTATTCCAATCATCATAATGATTTGCCGAGAGCTATACATTTCTGGTTTACGCGAATTTCTGGGCACTCAAAAAATTGAAATGCCTGTACCAAAAGCACGCTTTTCAATGGGCAAAATCAAAACCACATTACAAATGGTATCCATTGCGGCGTTTTTATTGATTTTTGCAATTGGCACATTGATCACACCAGACTTGGAAAGCCGTGCTGTAATGTTCTTGATACATATATTGCCACGCATTGGCGTCTGGGGATTATGGTTGTCATTAGTTGCATCAATTTGGTCTGCAACACAATACACAATGACATTTATTGGTCACCTGAAAAAATTAAAATAAAAATTGCGCTATACGAAACAAAACCGCCGTATACGGCGGTTTTGTATTTTAAAAATCGACACTCAAAACCAACCCTTTTTATCAGACTTTGCCCCGGCAAATTCATTTAATAATTTCTTTTGCTTATCCGTCAACTTTGTTGGAATTTTAATAGCAACTTCGATATACAAATCGCCAAAACCGCCACTACGACGCGGATTCGGCATACCGTGTCCACGCACACGCAGTTTTTCCCCGACCTGTGTCCCAGCCGGCACCTTGACCGCCAATTTTTTATCGTCAATTGTTTCTATATCTATTTCGCCACCCAACGCCAATGTCGTAAAAGGCACATCAATACGCATAATTAAATCTGCGCCATTGCGAACAAATCGTTTATCCGGCCGCACACGCACATCCAGATAAAAATCACCCGCAGGCCCACCATTTGCGCCTGCTTCGCCCTGTCCTGCCAGACGCAACCGCGCACCATCTTCGATGCCTGCCGGGATTTTAACTTCCAGTGTTCTTTGTTTGTGTTCAGTTCCTGTGCCATCACATTCACTGCACTTTTTTGATATTTTGCGTCCCAGCCCATTACATTCAGGACACGGGCTTTCTGTCACAAAGAAACCCTGACGCGTTTGCACAAAACCACTGCCCCCGCATCGTGAACATATTGGTGCGGGCTTGCCATCATCAGTACCATTTCCATGACATTTTTCACATGTCACATTGCTGGAAAATTTAACCGTATGTGTTTTCCCAAAATAAGCGTCTTTTAAATCGATAACCACTTCGTCCAGCAAATCGCGTCCACCGCGTTGTGGCGCACCACGCTGAGCCCCACCAAAGCCGCCACCAAAACCAAACCCACGCATTGCTTCACGCAATATATCTTCCATACCGGCACCACCACCCATATCAAAATGGAAACCGCCGTTTCCGAACGGATTACCACCGAAACCTGCGCCACTGGCATTACCACCTGCGAACGCAGCATCCCCAAATCTGTCATACGCAGCCCGTTTTTGTGGGTCTTTCAAGATATCAAACGCATTATTTACTTCCTTGAACTTTTCTTCTGCGTCTTTGTTATCAGGATTTCTGTCTGGGTGATATTTCATCACCAACTTGTGATAAGCCTTTTTTATATCAGCATCAGAGGCATCGCGTGCGACACCTAAAACTTCATACGGGTTTTTATTCATATCGATATTCCATATACTTTATTGTTATCAAATATATAAGACCATATTATAAAAAATCAAGCCCAGAAATATAAATATGCTTAAATTCTTTGGGCTTGCGTAAAGTTTAAAAATGTTCTAATAATAAGACGATAATTATGGGAAAGAATATGAACACATACGATGCATCAGACATACAAGTATTAGAAGGCCTGGAACCTGTTCGTCTGCGTCCTGGAATGTACATTGGCGGCACAGATGAAAAGGCGTGGCATCATTTGCCAATTGAAATTATGGACAATTCGATTGACGAAGCTGTTGCCGGCTTTGCGAAAAAAATCACTGTAAAGTTAATTGATTCCAAGACAATTGAAATTGCGGACGACGGTCGCGGTATTCCTGTGGACGAACACCCAAAGTACCCTGGCAAATCCGCACTGGAAGTTATTCTGACCACACTGCATTCCGGCGGAAAATTTAACAATAATGTATATAAAACCAGTGGTGGTTTGCATGGCGTTGGGTCAGCGGTTGTAAATGCGCTGTCTGCAGAAATGATTGTTGATATTGCACGCGACGGATACAATTGGCACCAGACTTTTTCACGCGGTCTGCCGACCAGCCCGATGCAACGTGGCGAACCGACAAAATCACACGGCACAAAAATTCGTTTTACAATTGACGACGAAATCTTTGGGGCGAACGCGGTATTCAAGCCTGTAAAAATTTATCGTATGGCGCGCGCAAAATCTTTCTTGTCCCGCGGGATAAAAATCGATTGGCAATGCAATCCTGAATTATTGACCGAAGACATGAACATCCCTGCGACAAAAACATTTTATTATCCAAATGGTGTTGCAGACTTTTTGGCAGAAAAGACCGATTCTAAACCGCGCATTTTGCCACGCATATTCAGCGGCAGCGTTGATTTTCCCGACGATTCAGGTCGTGTTGAATGGGCATTGACATTTTTAACAGACGAAAACGGTGCTGCATCTGACGATGGTTTCTTTTCATCATATTGCAATACAATTGCCACAATTGATGGTGGAACCCACGAAACAGGCTTTAAATCTGCAATTACCAAAGGCATAAAGGCATACGGCGAAAAAGTAAACAACAAAGCCGCCGCCACAATTATTGGCGAAGATGTTTTTGATTCTGTTGCTGCGATTGTATCTGTATTTTACAAAACGCCTCAATTTTTGGGTCAGACCAAGGAAAAATTATCCAACCCTGAAATTGCACGATATACAGAAAACGCATTGCGTGACCCATGGGAAATGTTTTTGGCATCAGACCCAAAAACAGCAAACGCATTACTGGATTTTGTAATCAATTTGGCAAACGCGCGCATAAAGACAAAACAAGTCAAAGATGTTGCGCGCAAAACTCCAACGAAACGAATTCGTATGCCTGCAAAACTAGCAGACTGTTCAAAGCACGGCATTGCCGGCACAGAATTATTTATCGTCGAAGGGGAATCTGCGGGCGGCACTGCGAAACAGGCGCGCGACCGCGCGACCCAGGCTATTATGCCACTGCGCGGCAAGGTGTTAAACGTTATATCTAATTCAGACGAACGCTTTGGCGCAAACAAAGAATTAAATGAGTTAATTGACATTATTGGCGCAGGCACTGCCAAAGATTGGAACGAAGACAAACTGCGTTATGAAAAAATCATCATTATGACCGATGCCGACGTTGACGGCAGTCATATCGCATCATTGCTGATGGCATTTTTCTATCAATATATGCCCCAGTTGATTTATGGCGGCCACCTGTATTTGTCATGTCCACCATTATATAAGTTAACATGCGGCACAGAATCCATTTATGTTGACACGGATGAAGAACTGGAAGAATTAAAATCAACCAAATATAAAAACAAACGGGTTGAAATATCTCGATTCAAAGGGTTGGGCGAAATGATGCCAAATCAATTAAAAGAAACGACTATGTCGCCAAAAACCCGTCGTTTAATTCGCGTTGACCTGCCTCCTCGCACCGAAGAAGGAATCGAAGACACAGAAAAAACGCGCACAATTGTTTCTGAACTGATGGGGAAAAAGCCAGAATTCAGATTTAAATTCATAACCGAACACGCCCAATTTGTAAAAGACTTGTTTGTATAAAAGCCACAAAACACAAAAAACACATTTACACCGACCCAATGCTTGACAAATGCTATTTTTGTATTATAATATTGTTTGTAAAAGGAACAAAGAGATAATAAAAATGAGCAAAAAAAAGAAGAACACATATTTAATTAACTTTAATGTTATGTGCAATTTCAATGTATTCTCGGAATGCAAAGAAACGCCGCTGCCATTATTATGCGAAAACGGTGTAAAGCAAACATCTGCCACCGGCTGGATAAAATCTAAACCATTTCCAAATCCATGTGCATACGACATGGCTGTCACATACAAAGCAAGCCAAATGGGCGAAAAAATTGCATCAACAATTATTGAATACCTGGACAAAGAAACAAACGAACCAGTTGTGCAGTTATACCCAAGTTCTTATTATGTATTTAATGACGACGAAAATTTCCTTAACCGCTTGAACCACGCATCAAAACGAAACTTTCAGCGCGAGCTTGAAAAACGAATGCAAATCATTAATGCAGCAGCACAAAAAACAAAATAAAAAAACCGCCAAATGGCGGTTTTTTTAAAGACTATTCAAAGCATTTATTTTATCTTGGTTTTCAATATACTGCTTTGCTTTGGATTTACTAAAACCATATTCAGCCATCGCATCAGACACTCTTTTATCATAAGCATCTTCTTCAGCTTGTTTTTTTGCTTTTTCATCTGCCTTTTTTTGTTTTTCAGCTTGCCTTTCGGCTTCTTTACGCATTTTTGCTTCGTCTACGACACAACCCATCGCATCATCCCATTTGTGCAAATCATCATTACAATTGCAGCGTTTAAGAGTAGGATTCCAGCGTCCCGCCTTTTCACACAAAGCCTGCTTTGCTTTTTCAGCATCCTCTTCTTTTTGCTTCTGCAAATCTTTCAGCAATTTATCTGTTTGTCTTTCTGTCTTTTTATCGACCTTTGACTCGGTCAACTTTTCCTGTTTTTTCGTCAGCTCTTCAAGCTGTGCCTGTTTCTTTGCCTGGTCCAGAACACAACCCTGGCCATCAACAAAAGAATAGATATCGTCGCATTCGCAATCTTTTCTGCCCGGACGCCATCTTCCATTTGTATCCTCACACAGTTTTTTCTTTGCTTCTTCTGCCGCCTTGGCTTCTGCTTTCTTTATTGAATCATCAATTTCATTCACTTCTTTTGCTATCTTTTCCCAAGATTTCTGTCGTTCTTCCTGCAATTTTTTCTGTGCTTTCTTGGTCATTTCAGCTCGTTGCGATGCGGTATTCGCGTCCAACAAATCAACTGCTGAATTATATTGATCTTGGGTCAATTGCCCCGCCTGCAATCTTCTTTGCAAATCGGCTTTTTGGGCGTCGCTTTGCGCGTTTACTTCATTCAAAGATTTTTGCAATTCTGTTTCTGGAAGATTTATACCCAATTCTGTTGTATCTACCGTCATTTGCCCCCTTGGCAAGCCAGCGGCAACTTCTGCTGCGGTTGGGCCATCAGGCCTCGACACACCTTCAGCCTCCACAGTTATATTCAACCATTCACATTCTTTCTTGTCATCTTTCCAGTCTGTTCCACCTTGACATTTACACTCGTTAGAGCCCGGAATCAGAAAAGCATATTCAGCACAAGCACAAACACCAGGATTTGAATTAATATGCCCTGTCAGCTCACACTTATCGGTATTTTTACTCTGACCCTTGCCCATACACGTTGAATAATAAGAGAAAATAGTCCCGTCTGGTTTTTTACATTGTTTTTTCGTATGATTTCCACTGGGGTCAGAACACTCGGTCGCTATACACGCACCGTCATAACAATCTGCACTTGCAGCCCCCAACCCCCTAAGAACGGCATCTGACTTACAATCGTTTATAGAACAACTACCCGTTGCTGGGCAATCTGGAATATTTGTGTCCGATTCTATTTCAGGACTCTTAACCTCTTCCTCCGCTTTCTTCTCTTCCTTCTCTTCCTCTGCTTTCTTTTTCGCCTCTTCCTCTGCTTTCTTTCTCGCTTCTTCTCTTGCTGCTGCGATTTGGCTATCCAAATCAGAACTTGTCTTTTGTGCAGTTTCTATCTTGTCCTCGGTTTTATTCAGTGCAACCGCTTCACCAATATTGGCGGCAATACCAATCGTACTGACACCCAGGGTTGTAATACCCGCAATCTTTAATCCCTTGGTCGACTTTTGGCATTTTTCCAATTCTGCAATCTTATCCAACTTTTGCTGGGTCAATGTCGCAATTTTATCGTCCAAATAATCCGCACCCGCAACCATTGGAAACAGTGTGCACATACAAAATAAAATACCGCGTTTCATCTTAATTTCCCCCGCCATTAATAGAATTCAATTCTTTTTGTTTATTTGCAATGTCAGCATTTATGTCTTCCAGCTCGCCCTTTTTCTTGGACAATTTTGCGCCCTGGACACCGGCGGCAACGCCCGTCGCCACAACACCCGCCGACCCAATAACAGTCGCCGCAATCCAACCCTTTTTGGACTTTTCACACTTTCTTATTTCAGCATCCAATATTGTAATATCGTTTTCCAAGGTCGAAATCATCTGCAATTTTGCACTGTCGTCCGCATTTATACCACCCGAACCGACCAAACCATTTGCATAAACCGTATTGCTTCCAGCGTTCCCCGCACCAGCCGAACCAATAGTCGCCGCCGAAACATCAAATGACGCCACTGCCATTAACACAGCAACAAATAAAAACTTTAATTGCATAATATCCCTTCCCTTTTCTATTTACTGTGAATTATATCATAAAACCCGCATAAAACGAAGTTTTTTCTGCGCAAAAAAAAAAAAAAAAGAAGTATAATCAACATGTTAAACAAAGCGCGTTTAATTAACATTAAAATAAACTAAAATATTTTGGCAAAAAACACGCACCGCCATACCCCGTGATTAGCGGAAAATAAATTAGAATAATTTAGATAAAAGGAAATCGGGAATCGTAGTGTACATAACGCTACATGAGATTCCCGATTTACTTTTAGATAAGTTATTATAATTTATTTTTAGTTTAGTGGTGCACCCCAATGCTGCTGTATCGTTCTTTCTGCATCCATTGGGCTGACCAATACTTGCGGTGTCAAGATAACAACCAAAACTTCACGAGTCGCCGATGTCTCGCGCGAGCCAGACAATGCCATAAAGTCAGGATCACCCAAACCATAGCGTGTATCTTCGTTTGTTTGTTTTTCAAAACCTGATACAACCAACATTTGACCTGATTCCATGATAACTTCTTGCATAAAGCTGCGTTCTTCAACCTCTGGCAACTGTAATGTCACTTCGCCAATTGTTTGAGTCGACATACGCAACAATTCACGAACCGACATACGGAACAACAACAAAATCTTGCCGTTTTCTAAAACATTTGGCAACAACTGCATTGTAAACCCTGTTTCCAAATCATCTTGGTCAACAGTACTGGATTCAACAGTTGTAAAGTTTCTGGATTCAAAACGCTTGATATATCCTGTGGTGCGAGTATTGCTGACCGGCGCAACGCGGTTTGAACGTGTTGTCACACCAACATTTGTCACCAACGATACCTTGCCCTGCTTTGCCAAGGCTTCGATTAAGGCATTACTGCCCGCAGCACCTGACAAAGAACCGTTCATAATTTTATCCTGGGTATATGCGCCTTCGACCAACTGACCATTTTCCAAATGTGTCGCACCCGTTAATGCCGAGACAGCATTCGACAACACAGCAATGTTCATGGCGCTGGCTTCAGTCGATGCCAAATTATTTTTTGGATTCGCAACAATATTTAATCCAGATGTAGAATTAATAGCCGCCGCCAAATTCAACCCAAATGCAGAATCATTTGAAATAGTCACCTGCAACACTTTTACATCAATTGTTATCAGTTGTGACAAACGCTTGTTCTGACGGTCGATATATTCACCAACGCGACTTAGTACAGATGGCGATGCAGTCACAGTAATGGTTCCCAAACTGCGCGATACCGTAAAATCTGCATTTTCACTTTTACCTATAATAGAAGATATAGCGTTTTCAACTTCATCCCATTCTTTCAAAGTCGATTCCAAAGACACTTCATTTGCATCGTCTGTTGAAACAGATGTTTGATATGCAACCTCGGTCCCCAGGGCATACAATGTAAATGTCTTGGTTTCTGTTTCATAAAAAACAATTGAATTTTTATCATAATACCACAACAAATCTAAATCTGTCGCAACCTGAGACAATAAACCAGATAATTTACCTGTATAGGCAACATTAACCAACTTCTTTAATTTATCACCAGAAACCTGTCCATCAATTTTAACAGGGATGCCTGTAATAGAATAAATATCATTTGCCAAAACCTGTAACGACACAGGTTCATTTAATAATATTGTCACACCAGTATCTGTTTCAAAATGTGACGGCAAATTATTTTTGTGTTCCAACACAACAGACTTGTTTCCCAACCAAACACCTTCGGACATAGATACGGTATCACCACTGGCAACTTTGGCACGTGGATTTTTTGCCATTTCAAAGGCATCATACGCATTAACAAAATCCTGATCAACAGACGCCGCAACTTTTGCGGATTCTTTGGTTGTACACCCTGCCAGTGCCCCCAAAACCAAACCGCACACAACAAAGATTTTTACTGGCTTTATCATATCTAATTCTCCTACGACATCTTGATATTTAAATTATTCTTCGTTTGTTGAAATCACCAACACCCGATTCCCTTTATAAAACTTTGCATATGGCACAGGTGTTGCGCGCCCAAAATTACGAACCAGCGCAGACGCCACATCAACAAAGCGACCCTTGAATACCGCGCTGGCCTCAATCGGATATTCGCGTGGCGTTGTCCAAACCAAATCCCAGCCTTCTTTATTGCACCAATTTTGCAACACTTCACGCAATGTCTGACCATTTGCAACAACCCATGAACGAACTTGGTCTGTCAAAACAGCTGGCGCTTCGGCATCCGCAGACGCATCGACCACAATTTCCGTTTCTGTTTTTGTGATTGTTTCCGTGATAGTTTCCGTTTCTGTCGACATTTCTGTTATTTCTGTTTTAACACCAGACAAACCATTTGCCTTATCCGCACCTTTTGGTTCCGCCTTCATATTCATTTTGACAGCAAACGCATCATAGTTGTCTGCATACTTGCCACAATTTTTTCTGCCGCTGCGCGAAACAGTTAAAACATTACCGCCATCATCTTCCAGCGCTTCACGATGCAACACCCCCATTTCGGCACCCGAATTACATTCATCGTCAAAGCCAACCGGAATCTGGGTACCGTGCAACATATTTGCACCACCAGACCAGTCGCCATAATCACCGCGCGCACCCAAGTTAATATTGTTCTCAACGACCAAATCCGAACCTATCTTGGACACGATACGAATATTATCGTTCTGTTTTTTCTTGGAACAAACACCAGACTCGCAAGAAACTTCGACGTCTGCCTCACTCCCTGCGATTGGCCACGCAGGTATTTCTGTATATTCTTCCACTGTCTCAACAACATCGACCGTTGTTGTATCCACCAATTCCCACTGATTTTCATCAACAGTTTTCTCTTGTTCATAAAAAACTTCTGATGTGACGACCTGTGGCATCGTTTCAGCAGCAAAACAATACCCAGCAGCAGTTGCAAACATTGCACCAATCAATACTTTACGGAACATATCAAGACTTCCTTTCCCTATATTATTTATCTTATTTAGTTCTTATTATAACAATTTGACCGAATCTGTGCAAGACATAAAAAACACTTATTTCAACGAAAAAATTATTTTCACAAGATAAAATCGCACGAATCGCAAAAAGATGCTATACTAACTCTCGAACACAATATAAACCTGGGGGCAAAAGATTATGCAAAACTTTATTATATATTTGATTTTTGGGATATTTTTACTATCAACTATCGCCGTTGGCGTATATATTTTCAAAATTAACGCGCGCATTGCCAGCATAACAAAAACACTGGAACACCAATATAATTTAATTGCAAAAATTCAGTCTGTACTGAAAAACAAATACGCAACCAACGCCATCGCAGAAAACGCAGAAATGATTTACCAAGATCTGCTGCAAAGCCTGATTCCTGTTATGGCCGCCATCGACATTATGCCCCGCAACACCCCCGAGCATCCACTGTGGCGTGCATTGGGCGGCATTATGGACGAATACGCAAAAAACCCATTCGTGTTGGAAAAACTTCGTCGCAGCATAAAACTGGACACCGAAGTCGCACGAAATATTGACAATTATATGCGACGCGGCGACACATTTTTACATCATTTGAATTCGACTGAACCCGACGGATTGTTGGCATCAACATTTACAGACGGTTTATTGGGCCAATCATTAACATTTTTTGCCCAGGCAAAACAATTGGCGACACAAAACAATTAAAACACAATGGCAAAACTGTCAGAGAATCTTATCCGCGAAATATCAGCCAAACGCGACGAACCTGATTGGCTGTGCGAGTGGCGCCTGAACGCATTTCGCAAATGGAAAACGATGACAGAACCACACTGGGGCGCAACAACATACACACCAATTGATTACGACAGCCTGGATTATTATAACGAAGCCCCACCCGTCGACTCTTCTGACCTGGCACACATTTATGACAAAATGGGATTACCAGAAAGCGAAAAAAAAGCACTGATGGGAATGGCAACAGATACTGTCATAGACAGCAGGTCTGTTCACACATCCTATACGGCGGAATTAGCGCGCTTGGGCATAATTTTCCTGCCTTTTTCAGAGGCTGTAAAACAGCACCCAGATTTGGTAAAAAAATATCTGGGCTCAGTTGTTCCATCGGACGACAATTTCTTTGCCGCATTGAACGCATCTGTGTTTTCTGATGGGACATTTGTATATATTCCACCACACACAAAATGCCCAATTGATTTAGCCAGTTTTTTCAGAATCGAAACCGCAAAAATCGGGCAATTTGAACGCACATTAATTATTGCAGACACGGGCGCCCAATTAACATACATGGAAGGTTGCAGCGCACCGCGAAAACCAAACCACCAACTGCACAGTGGTGTCGTAGAAATCGTTGTATGCGACGATGCAACAGTAAAATACGCAACTGTACAAAACTGGTATGCAGGCGACTTTGACGGCACAAAAAACAACGGCGGCATTTTAAATTTTGTCACCAAACGCGGCGTATGCCACAAAAACGCAAAACTGCTGTGGACACAAATGGAAATTGGCTCTGCACTGACATGGAAATACCCATCTACTGTTTTACGCGGCGACGATTCGTACAGCGACTTTTATTCGCTATCAATAACACGCGGCGCACAAATTGCAGACACCGGCACAAAAATGATACACATTGGCAACCGCACAGTATCAAACATCGTATCATATGGCGCCGTGACAGACGCATCACACCAAACATTCCGCAGCCTGGTTTCTTTCAGTGGCAACGACTGTAAAAACGCATCAAAATGCGACAGTCGCCTTATTGGCAACAAGACCTCTGCAAACACCCTGCCCCGCATTATTCATAATGGCGAAAACAACCAACAATCACACGAAGCTTCGACCGGCACGATTGACACAGCAACATTAACTTATATGAATATGGCAGGCATAGACACAGACACAGCAACCGCACTAATAATTGGTGCGGCCGCTGCACCTGTATTATCACGACTGCCGATGGAATTCTTGGTTGAATCAAAACAATTAATACAAATGGCATTATCAAAGGATTAAACAATGCTGAAAATCAAAAATCTTTTTGTATCTTTGGGCGAACGCGAATTACTGTCCGACATAAACATATCCATACCACACGGCGCACGCGTTTTATTGTCCGGCCATAACGGCAGCGGCAAATCAACACTGGCAAACACAATCGCAGGGAATCCGCTGTATACAATAAAATCAGGCAACATTATTTTTGATAACACAGACATCACAACAGAAAACGCAACAACGCGCGCACTGATGGGTATATTTTTAGGTTCACAACACGTTCCAGAAATTGCCGGACTAACTGTATTAAGTTTTCTGAAACACTCTTGTGCTGCGCACGCACATTTTCAAACAGGTCGCGACTTGTCCATGCCTGAATTTTTAGAAACAATTAACAACGCCTGTGCACAATTAAACATACCGCGCGAATGGTTAAACCGCAGTATAAATGTCGGATTTTCCGGTGGCGAACGAAAAAAAATAATGCTGTTGCAATTGATATTGACCAAGCCAAAATTTGCCATATTAGACGAACCAGATTCTGGCGCAGACACACAAACACAACAGCTTATCGCAGACACAATAAAATCTATGCCCGATACAACATTTATGTTTATCAGTCATCAACCCGCCTTTACCGAATTGGTTTCGCCGACCGACACAATTTCTTTATCCAACGGCAAAAATATGATAAAATAAAAACAACACAAAGGAAAGGAATAGCTATGAAAACCCAAACCAAACCATCATTATCTTTGTGGACGATTACCGCGCCACTTAAAACATCTTTAATTATGTCGGCATTTACTTTTGCCATAATATTTGGCTATTCTTTTATTTCAAGCCTTATATATAAAACACCTGCACAAATGCCGCAAACGCCCTTATTTTTCCTATTGGGTTTAGGCTTTTTATTAAGCGTATTTTTAGTTGTACGAAAATTACCATCACCAAAAATGGACCAGGGGTCATTCGTTGCAATACACACATCTCAGACAATTTTATCTTCGGCGCTTGTTGGATTATCCATATTTCTGATATTGGCAAATCACCAAACAATTTTATTCAAATTAATGATGCTGGAAGCAAAACACTCGGGCGTATTATTAATAGCTCTAATCTTTACAACAATATTTCTTTTCTATCTGGTTGGACTTTCTATTATCAATCTGTATGTTAAAATCCGCCGCATACAGGAATTTAACATACCCACCTGGAAAATCGTTTTCAGCATACCGTTTGGGTTTTCTGCATTATGGGTACCGGGCTACTTTTTATCAAAACAGTCCACCAAACAATTCAACCAACCAATAAAATCTAAGATTTATTCCAGATTCATAAAATGGACAGTCACAGCACCGCAAAACACAATTGTCACATTTGCGTTTATCACATTATTATCGTGCATTGGGATTGGACTGAATTCTGTATTGCTGACGCTTTCTTTTGCTATGTTATTTGGCATTTGGATAATGCAAATCGGCAAAAAGAATTTTATAAAACAAATCCCAGGCAAGTATTCTAGTGCCGCTGTAATTATAAACATTGCACTGATTATCATACTTTCAACTATTTTTGCACTTGCGCCACAACGCCCTGCAAACATCCAAATAAACATATCAGACATAACAACAACCGAAACCACAGGAAATATTTAATGACAGGAATCATTACTTTTATTGGTCTAATATTGCTGCTATGGATTGGGCGTTCTATATTGATCCCCTTACTGGTCGCCGCATTTTTATGGTACTTAATGAACGCAATTGCAGATTATTATCGCAAAGTATTACCATATAAAACAGCGACAAACAAAAAAGAAAACATTTTGTTTCGTGCATTTAATTTGCTGTCCTATACAGCAGCATTCGCAACACTGTTTTTTATTGGTTTCCTGTTTGTCACACAAATTAAACCAATGTTTTCCGAATTGGTTTCTGTATTGCCTGTATTACAAGAAAAGTTGACAGGGTTCAGCACATACCTTTCCAATTCCATTGGATTTAAATTTGATACCAATATGATTCCGAACATAACACAAATTGCGGCAAACATTGGTTCGTCTGTGGCATCAATTGCCGCATCTATGGGTATGGTTATTGTATATATGATATTTATGTTTATAGAACAAAGCACATTTCATCAAAAATTTGCATCATTATTTCCAAACAAACGCCAATCAAAAAAATCGCGCTATATACTGGACAGCATCGATTACAATATGAAAAAGTATTTATTTGTAAAAACAACCATATCCGCCATTACCGCGATAATATCCTTTTTCTGGCTGCAAATGATTGGGATTGAATTTGCCGGGGTTTGGGCATTTATCGTTTTTGTCACCAGTTATATACCAACAATTGGTGCAATCGTTGCATGCGGATTGCCAATATTATACTCGCTAATAACAGCCCCCACATTACAACAGCCTATATTAACAGCGGTGGGACTAATCGCACTGCAAATATTATTTGGCAATATACTAGAACCAAAGTTAACCGGCAAAACATTAAACCTGTCAACACTTGCTATTTTGATTAACTTGGTTTTCTGGGGTATGATTTGGGGTGTAGCGGGTATGTTTTTCAGCGTTCCTCTGTTGGTTGCAACATATATCATTTGTGCCCAGTTTGATTCCACCAGATGGATTGCTGTTTTATTATCAGCAGACGGAAGCATCCCCGACAAAAAAGAAGAAGATTAAAAAACGGGCTTTATGCCCGTTTTATCATTGCAATCGCATTTTCCAATATTACACGCGCAGATTCAGAATCCAACCGTTCCTTTAAATCGGATACCCTGGTCCGCCCCATTTCAGATTGCGCCTGCACAGATGTTAAATTTTCTTCCAGCATACAAATCGGCAAATCTGTTTCCTTTTCCAGTTGCAAAACAAATTCACGAACCATCACAGTTGTTTCAGATTCCGAACCGTCCCCGCGCACGGGCAAGCCCACAACAATTCCGTGCACCTTTTCCACTTCAGCAATATCTGCAACCAACACAGCATGATTTTTCGCACCACGCGGCAACAAAATTGTATCACGCACAAAAACAAAGTTCATATCGGGGTCAGTCACCGCCACACCAATGCGGCGCACACCCCAATCTATTCCCAAAATGCGTCCGCTGCGCGGAAAAGCCTTGAAATCTGGCAAAATCATTGTATAATTCCTTTACTTTATAAATATAGGATTGAAAATGGCATTTAGCAAGCAACAATTACAAAAATTTGCACACTTGATTCACATCGAAATCGCACCCGAAAAATTGGAAGAAATGAACATCGATTCCGTTGTTGAATGGCTGGACAAATTACAACAAATTGACACTGCCGGTGTTGAGCCAATGTTAACGCCCGCAGAACACGGTGCGCCCGTCCGTGAAGACATTGTCACAGACGGCGACATTCGTGACCTGGTTTTGGCGAACACTCCTGACAACGCGGGAACATCACGCGGGTATTTCGCGGTCCCCAAAGTAAAAGACGGGGAATAAAAAATGAGCAAACAATCACCACAACTTTTTCGCGTATATTTGGTTGCGAAAGGCCTGTTTAAAAAACACATTATTGACACAGGTCGTCACAGCGAAGAAACAATCACAAATTTGTTTCAGACATTGGCGCAGTCAAACCCTACAAAAACAGACTGTATCAAACAAATATCCGGTTCATTATCGAACGGCTATATCGCACATTGTTTAACAAATGAAAACGAAAAATATTTTTACCAAACAGACATTCACAATCATGTCACATTAAATTGCTCTTTTGGTCGCAAATGCAAATGTCATAAATCACAATGTCTGGGGAATATCAAATCAGGTAAATGCACAAACAAATTTGTACAAAGCACTATTGGTATATACCTGTTTCCTGAATATTATTCAAAACAAAAGTAAGGACTAAAAATGCAACGCGATTTAGACTCTTTGAATTTATCTACTCGCACATCAAACAGATTAAAATCATTTGGTATTGATTCTGTTGCAAGCTTGTTAGACCTGTATTACAGCGATTCCAACTTTATTAAACACATTCGCCAACTTGGCGCCAAGGGCTATGAAGAAATAACAAGCGCAATTACAAAACTGCAACAAAACAGTTTTAACACAAATGACATTTCTGGCCTTGAACAGCAAAAACAAACCCTAGAAAACAAATCAAAAAATATTGATGCAGAAATTCGGGCACTAGAAGATGCAATAAAAAAATTAAACGCCGAAAAAGCAAAGTGCGAAACACAAATCAGAACAACAAACGCTGTATTAAAAGCAAAACAAAACGAAAGTAAAACAAAATGATAAACTTAACATTAACCGAAGCATTAAAAAAATTAAACAACGGCGAAATCAGCGCAGTTGAATTAACACGCGACTATTTAGACCGCATTGAAAAATATGGTGCTGATTTAAATTGCTATATCACTGTCACACCGGAACGCGCCATGGCTGATGCAGCCGCATCTGATGCGCGTCGTGCGGCTGGCGCCGCCCTGCCGTTGGACGGTTTGCCAATTGCAATGAAAGACTTGTTTGCAACACGTGGCATTCGCACAACAGCAGCATCAAAAATGCTGGAAAATTTTGTACCAGAATACGAGTCGACCGTTTCACAAAATCTGATTAATGCGGGTACAGTTTTACTGGGCAAGGTAAATCTTGACGAATTTGCAATGGGCACTTTCAGCAAGACCAGTTTCTTTGGCGCACCAATTAACCCATGGCAAATGGAAAAACGGTTAACCGCCGGCGGTTCATCTGGTGGTTCAACATCGGCTGTTGCGGGTGGTTTGGCAATCGCCGCAACAGGCACAGACACAGGCGGTTCTATTCGCTTTCCCGCTGCGATTACAGGTATGGTTGGCATGAAACCAACATATGGCTTATGTTCCAGATGGGGTTGTATTGCATACGCATCCAGTTTGGACACCCCAGGCCCAATCGCGCGCACTGTTGATGATGCAGCATTAATGCTGGCAGCAATGGCAGGACACGACGAAAAAGATTCGACAAGTGCGAAAAACGGCTTTAAATGCAACGGCCCATTGGAAGCAATTTTGGGCAACGGCAAAAAACTGCGCGTTGGTGTTATCAAAGAATTTGCAAATGTTGAAATTTCAGACGATATGAAAACATTGTTTGAAAAACGAATCGCAGATTTAAAATCCTTGGGCGCAGAAATAGTAGAAGTTTCTATCCCAAACATTCTGGACGCATTGGCGGCATATTATATAATCGCCCCAGCCGAAGCATCTTCAAACCTGGCACGCTATGACGGTATGCGTTATGGTTTGCGCGTCGAAGGTAATGATATATATGACACATTTGACAAAAGCCGTGCTGCCGGTTTCGGTGACGAAGTAAAGCGCCGTATGATTATCGGCACCGCCGTATTAAGCAGTGAATCATACGATGTATATTTTATGCAGGCAGCACGCGTTCGCCGTCTGATTTCCGACGCTTTTAACGCAGCGTTCAAGAAATGTGATTTAATCGTATGTCCATCCAGCGCTGGAACTGCAATGTCTTTGGCGTCCGATTTAAAACCGCTGGAATATTACGCGCTGGATTTATTTACCGTCGCTATGAATTTGGTCGGCATTCCTGCGTGCAGCGTACCATGTGGCTTGGCACAAAACGGTCTGCCACTGGGGATGCAAGTTATAGGTGCTCGCTTTGACGATATGCGTGTATTGCAATTGGCAAAACATATCGAATCTGCGGCAAACATCGACAACCGCCCAACAACAATTATGGGGAAATAAAAAAACGACCGCAACGGCCGAAAGAAAGGAGATGGTGGCTAGGGACGGAATCGAACCGCCGACACAGGGATTTTCAGTCCCTTGCTCTACCAACTGAGCTACCTAGCCAACGCGGAGTGAATATTAGGATACAAAAAACAAAAAAGCAAGGGAAAAAGAAAAAATGTTTACAATAAAAGGCAAAACATGTGATTGGGAATTGGTAATCGGTTTGGAAACACACATCCAAATATTGTCAAACTCAAAGGTTTTCAGCGGCGCATCTGCGGACTATAACCCCAGCATCAGCCCAAACACCCATGTTTCAATGATTGACGCAGGAATGCCAGGTATGTTGCCTGTACTGAACAAATTCTGTGTTGAACAGGTAATAAAAATGGGATTGGGATTAAATGCCGAAATTTCCCGCACCAGTCGTTTTGCCCGCAAACAATATTTCTATCCTGACCTGCCCCAAGGCTATCAAATTTCACAACCAGCGGACGAAGCGCCAATCGTTGGTCACGGTTGGATTGAAATTATGGGCGATGATGGGAAACCCAAAAAAATATTCATCGAACGTGCACACTTGGAACAAGATGCCGGCAAATTAAAACACGATGTACATCCAACAAAATCCTTTGCAGATTATAATCGTACAGGCGTTGGTCTGCTGGAAATTGTCACATATCTGGACACAAAAAATCCTGAAAACAACTCATATATTACTTCCCCTGACGAAGCCGAAAGATATCTGCGCGAAATTCGTGAAATTGCACGCGCGTTGGGCGTATCGCGCGCAAATATGGAAGAAGGCTCTATGCGCGCAGACGTAAATGTATCAGTTCGTCCAGTTGGCAGTTCTGAATTCAGAACCCGCACAGAAACAAAAAATATGGTTTCGTTTAAATTTATCAAAACTGCTATTGAATATGAAGCGCGTCGTCAAATTGAAATTTATGAAAACGGTGGCACTGTTTCACAAGACACAATGCACTTTAACCAAGGCGAAGGCACAACATCTGTCGCGCGCAGCAAAGAAGACGCACTGGATTATCGCTATTTCCCAGACCCAGATTTATTACCGGTCATAATCAGCGACGAACAAATCGAACGCATTCGCAGCACCATGCCAGAGCTACCATCACAAACACGCGCGCGCTATACGGCGGAATTCGGGCTGTCTGAATATGATGCTGCCAGATTAACAGAAACAACAGATATATCTCGCTGGTTTGACGCAGCGGTTATGGGCAACACAAAACGCGCAAAATCTGTTGCTAACTGGATGATAAGCGAACTGTTTGCGCATCCAGAAAACTATGACATCTTAAATGAAAAAAGCGGCATTGTTGACGGCATGCGAATCATCACGCCATCCGATTTGGCAGAATTGGTAGATATGATTTCCGAAAACGCAGTTAACGGAAAACAGGCCAAAGAAATCTTTATAAAAATGCTGGATGGAGAATCGGGAACGCCACGTGAAATCGCAGATAAATTCGGCATGAAACAAATGACTGACACGGGCGCAATCGAAAAAATAATAGACGATGTAATATCCGCCAATCCATCTCAGGTTGAACAATACAAATCTGGTAAACTTGGGTTACTGGGCTTCTTTGTCGGCAATGTTATGAAGGCAACAGGCGGCACTGCAAATCCTGCAGTTGTAAACGAGATTTTACGCAATAAATTGGCATAAAAAAGGATAAAAAATGACAAAACATTTGACTATTATTGAAAACAATCATATTACCGGTGTTGTATATGGCCTGGTTGAATTGCATGACGAAGTTGAAACAAAAAGAAATTATAACAACACTGTAAAACAAGTAAAACTTGCAAAAGCAAAACACTACTACAACAATACAAGACAAAAATGATTAATGATTTAATTAGAACTCTGCGCGAAATGAGTGCTGTAGAGGCAAACGCAAAAATACATCGTCAAGAAGAACGATATAAAAAACGTTATATTGCGCAACAATATAAACAAGCACAAATAAAACACATACAAAAGCAATACAACAATACAAAACATAAATAAAACTATGAAAAAATTCTTTATCCAAACCTTTGGCTGTCAAATGAATGTATATGATGGTTGGCGTATCGCCGCGATGTTGGAGCACCGCGGAATGCACCGTACAGAAACAGTCAGCGATGCCGACATCATCATATTAAACACATGTGCTGTACGCGCCAAAGCAACGGATAAAGTATTTTCTGCCCTTGGTCGAATTAGACGTGCAAAAAAGCCCTCTGCCCTGTTCGGCATTGTTGGTTGCGTCGCGCGCGAATCGGGCGCAGATGCGTTTCGCAGAATCCCCGATTTAAACTTTGTACTGGGGCCACAGTCTTACCATAAATTACCAGAAATTCTGGATAACCCTGACGCCAAACTATTGAATATTGATTTGGGCGGCCTGGAAAAATTCGACGAATTACCACAGATGGAAAAATCTCCCACCGTTGCATATATCCCAATTCAAGAAGGCTGCAACCATTGTTGTACATATTGTATTGTGCCATATACACGCGGCCGCGAAATATCACGAAAGTTTCAAGACTGTGTTAGCGATACAATACACGCAGCAAACACAGGCGCAATTGAAATATGTTTTCTGGGGCAAAATGTTAACGGTTATAAATATACCGACGAAAAAGGAAAGACATACAGACTGTCTGATTTAATCCGCGAAGCCGCAAAAATCGAATCGGTAAAACGCATCAGATTCACATCCAGTTATCCAACTGAAATGACAGATGATTTAATTGATATGTTCGCGGTCGAGCCTAAATTATTACCATTTTTAAATATGCCAATTCAAAGCGGCTCGCAAGATGTTTTGACGCGCATGAACAGACCTTATTCATTAGAATTATACACAGAAATAATTCGCAAATTACGTGTTGCGCGCCCCGACATACAAATTTCATCAGATTTCATTGTTGGTTTCCCCGGTGAAACAGACGAAGATTTTGAACAAACAATGAACATCGCCCAACAAATCAGATATATAAATTCATATTCTTTTAAATATTCTCCGCGACCACACACAGGCGCCGCATTAATGACAGACCAGATTCCAGAAAACATAAAAGCTGCGCGTCTGGCAGCGCTGGATAATTGCCTGAACGAAATTCAACGCGAATTCAACATCAATTGTATTGATAAAACAATGGAATGTTTACTAGAAGGCGACGACAAAACAGGCCGCCATTTGATTTATCGCACACCATATATGCAACAATGCGTGGTTGAAAAGCCGGACACAAACACACCCGCACCCGTCCTGGCAAACATTTGCATTACTGCTGCAAACAAAGCGTCACTGCGTGGAAAGTTCGCAAAGACATCAGAATAATAACTTTGCGCTGATTGATAATTTATAGTTCCAAATATTCTCGGCGCGCAAAATCGTTGCCGACACATTTCCGCCGACCGAATCCATCAAACTTGTAAAACCAAGATTCGCCGTCGCCGCCATTGTACTGTCGGTATTTACAAACAAATCCAATCCATAATGATATTCCAACCCAGATGCATTATACTTATATTCAAACGCAGTACCAACGCGCCCCATATATTCATAACTTAAATTATTTTCGACATCATAAAACTGTGCAGACACGCCAACAAATGGCGATATTTTCCACGAATCAGAATCATTAAAATCGTATCCTAAATCCACCAACCCATAACCAAATCTGGCACTGGGGCCACTGATTAACTTTCCATCATATAAAACAGAATCTATATCAAAATCCGCAATTGAGGCGCCTATTTTAAACCGCACAAACCAATCGTCCACAACAGAATAATTTCCACCAAAATTTATCCCGTATAATATACCTGAAAATTCATCATAATCTGACGCATATTCCATTTTTGCAACACTGATACCAACAGACAAATTTAAATCTTCCGTCACATTTCCGGCCATAGTCAGCCCCGCCCCATATAAATAAAAATCATCGCTTAAAATTGCAAACGGCTTTGCAACAATTTTATTTTCTGGAACCGTCAAATCTATCATATCCATTTCATTTATGATTTTAAGGGGCACGCGTAAAACATCTGGATTAAAACGCGCTGACTTTGACATAATTTTATTTATCTGATTTGTATCAACTGCAGAATCCAATTCTTCAACCAAAGCGTCATTTTCTGGCAAATTATCTACAAGATTGCTTTTATCTTTGTCTTCTATTATATCTTTATATTCTGTGTTTCGTGTTTGTTCGACATATAATTTTCCATCTTTGATATAGCCGACGCACGAATACATTTTATCACAACCACTTGATTCAAAGCGCACAGACGAATCGCTTATAACATTACCCAAAACGATTTCTGATTCTAATTCCATATCTCCGTTCATAACGAACACGACATTTTCACCAATTTCTATATCCGCCATTTTATTTGCAGGTAATCTGTCGATATTTAATTTTGTATTTTTGAAAATTATTTTATCAGCGCCATTTGCGGCATCTACAACATCCGCCAAAGAAAGCGCGGTATTGCTTTCCACAAACATCGTATAAGGCGCATTAAAATTAATTGGCACAATTTCATCTGCTTCAGAAATCACATGATAAACAAACGCATTTTTACCGACAATAAAATTTGCATTTATTTGACCACTGTTTCTGATTACAACCACACACCCATTACAAATTTCTATGTCTGATTGTATCGTACCGTTGTTTTCAATAATAACAGACCCTGTTATTTTAATAACATCGGGCGCAACCGTACTGTCGTCTGCGATAACAACATCATTTTCGAAGAAACATTCACCCACCCCGAACACATCAGAATTGATATAGTCTGGATTAAAAGGTGTATAATTCACCACTTCTGCGGCCGCCATAAAAATGGGACAAAACAGAAACAATAAAAATGACCTTAACTTCCCTAACATAAACAACAGCATACAAGATATATTTCCTAAATCAACAATATAAAAAAGCCCCGAAAAACTTCGGGACTTTTTTTTATGCTGCCTGTTTATTATTTTTCTAATTTGCCCCAGCCCGCTTTATATCCACCATCACGTTCCAGATAGATATTTGCGCCATTCAATTGTGCCGCGCTAAGCCCTTGAATCATATAAGTATGTTCCAAACGGCCGCTTTCGCCTGCTTCTAAGATTGGCAGCTTCACATTCAAAGCGTGAGAATTATTGCAGCATCTTGCATCGTTATAGCACGAACTGCATTGATACAAACGAACAGTATATTGGACCCCTGGACGCATATCTTTCAAATCAACCATCATTTTCAGACCATTATCTGTTTCACGGAATTTTATATGTCCCATCTTTGATTCACCGCCACGGCTGCTGTGAGTGTACATTTTAGCATACAAATGATTTACATCTGCATCTTCATAAGTTTGGTATACAACGATTGTATCAGATTCAATCATTTCAACAGGTTGTGCATATTGCACTTTGTGCATTGGCTTTTGATGATGTTTTTTTGCTGGACAGCCTGAACAGCCCGCCAATAAAACAACCGCACCCAATACAGAAGCAATCGTCAGTAATTTTTTTGTTAAATTTGTCATTAGTTTTCTCCTTTTTTTGTTGTTGGTACACAATACACTTTACAGTGTTTTTATAAATTTTCCGCAGGTTTGATTTCCTAGGAACACCAAGAAATCCGCCGCACACAACAATTTGAAACCTGTCCTATGCACACAAAAAAACAATTATGATATTTTTATTTTGCAACCATAACAAAAGGAGAGAGATTATGTATGAACTGTTGCAACATTTAATCGCGTTTAAATACGCATGTAAAATAAATCATTGGTCAACAGATGAATATTCAAAACACTTGCTGTACGACCGTCTGACCGAAGACATCGACACATGGGTTGATGAAATTGCCGAAACTTATTTTATGGCAGAAGGCAAAAAAGATTTTTTCAAAAGCGATTTACTAAATCCAAAATTTGTTAATCGCGACCCTGTAAAAGCGTGTGAAAAAATAATTTCATATCTAGAAAAATTGATTAATGACGACGACCTGAACGAAGGGTTAACATCATTACTTGGTGACATAGAGGAAGGATTTTTAAATAAACTTGCACTGGCAAAATTGGTTTAAAAAAACGCCCAATTGGGCGTTTTTTTGATTAGAACATAAATCTGATACCGACATCGCCACCAAAGTTATGGAATCCTGACTGTACATCAATATATGTATAACGAGCCGCCAAATCAACAGCGAAACGTTCCATATCAAATGTGACACCCAAAGTTCCCATACCTGCAAATCTGGTCTTGCTTTCGCTGTGACGTGGAACCAAATCGCCTTCACGTTTAATATCGGCAAACGCCATACCAACACCCATACCTGCGAATGGACGAACCATTTTATATGGACCAAATTCCATATAACTGTTCCACAACACAGTTTGCATCTTTGCTTCTACATCAATACCACCTGCTGCACCAAAGTTTTCTTGGTCAGATGTTTTGCCATAATAAGTCCATTCCAATTCAGAACGCACTGTATCACAAACTTCTAAACCCAAAGCTGCACGACCCTGGAAAATATAATCTGTAATAGATTCTTTGTTCCCATCATATTTATAGTTCAAGTTTGTATAGCTTAAACCGCCACGCAGACCAACATAAGGGTCCATACCCCACATTTGCCAAGAACTGCCCTGGTCTGGATGATTGATACCAGCAAACGCAGGACACGCCATCAACACAGCCAATGTTGAAATTGCTATTTTTTTCATTTTCTCTCCTTTTTAGTTTTTTTTTAGTTTCAAAGTCTCATGTCAACAATTTGATTCTATCAAGCTTATTTTATTTTTTACATAGGTATGATTCCCTTTAAAAACGGCAACACCTGATAAAAACTTGCATTTATAAAATTAAATATTATAATACCCACTGTCTGTTTCGGATGCGTAGCTCAGTTGGTAGAGCAACTGACTCTTAATCAGTGGGTCCAGGGTTCGAGTCCCTGCGCGTCCACCAAAATTAAACGGTCTTTTTATGACCGTTTTTTTTTATTTGCACACACAATCTCTGAAATGTAATTTTGTCTTTTTTATTGCTGCAATATCCTTGGTGCCTGCCAAAGTCATAACGCGACGCAAGTCTTTTTTCAGATAATCGAACACAGAAACCACCCCACGCCATCCGCCCAGCGCAAGCCCATATATCACAGGCCGCCCAATTGCAACAACATCGGCACCACTGGCAATCGCTTTGAATATGTGCGTACCACGACGAATACCGCTGTCAAATATAATTGGCACACGTTTATCTACGCGCTTTGCAACATCGGACAAAACCTCTATTGATGCGGGCGCACCATCCAACTGACGTCCACCATGATTAGAAACCCAGATTGCATCTGCCCCAGCGGCGATTGCAATTTCCGCATCATCTGGGTGCTGAATACCTTTAACGATCACAGGCAATTTTGTCATTTGTTTTACACGCAAAACATCAAACGGCGTTAATTTGTTTTGAGATGCCGCAAAGATACTGCTGATACCCTGCCCTTTTGTTTTTATAGTTTTTTTTGCAACATTTGGTAATTCCAATGGAAATTTAAAACCATTTTTTGCATCCCGAATTCGATTTCCCCCAACAGGCGCATCCACAGTTAATATTATTGCCTTATAACCTAAATCTTCTGCTTGTTTAATTATCTGTCTATTAAAGTCATCATCCTTGCTCAAGTACAATTGAAACCACTGTGGCGCCCCTTTACCTGCAGCGGCGATTTCCGCCAATGTAGAACTGGCATAATTACTGACGCTCATTATTGTTCCGCTGACCGCAGCACCACGTGCACTGCCGGCCTCGGCAGAAACATGCGCCAATCCATGCGCAGCCGCAGGTGCCGCAATAACAGGCAAAGAAATATTTATGCCTAATATACTGGTACTGATATCAGGATCAACAACCCCGGTCAAAACACGCGGATAAATATCAACGCAATCAAACGCATCAATATTTCGCGCCATTGTTTTTTCTGTTTCTGCGCCACCGTATATATAGTCAAAACCACCACTTGGGATCACTAATTCTGCCTGTTTTTCTAAATCATCGATATCATAAATAGTTATTTCTGTATCTGACATTGGCGCTTTATATTTATAGTTTGGTGCGATATAGCGATTAAAGTGCATAACTAACCAAATCACCAAAAGCACAACCAAAAAAACACACATTACAAAAATAATCTTTTTCATAGTAAAGCTCCTTTTAATCAGAATTTAACACAACCACAAAAAAGATTTGATACGACAGTTTTCACAAAAAAGACCGCGTTCGCGGTCTATTATTTTTTCAAATATGTTGACGGATTATAAGCCTTGGTACCTTTTCTTATTTCAAAATGCAGTTGAGGCTTATCAACCTTGCCCGTTTCGCCAACAACGCCAATCTTTTGACCAACCGTCACACGCGAGCCACGTTTAACGACCATAGAATCCATATGGGCATACACAGTCATCCAACCACCTGCGTGTTGAACAATCACTAAATTCCCCATTCCCTTTACTTCATTGCCGGCATACGCCACAACACCATTTTCTGCGGCTTTGACAGCCGTACCACGCGCCGCACCAATATTAATACCATCATTAAACAAACCATTTGACTTCGAACCATACGCAGACAGTATTTTTCCCCGAACTGGCCAACTGAACATAGACGAAGAACGCGCACTGATTGTCGGCAACTTCTTTGACGGATCAGACGAAATCTTTTTAGCAGGCACAGCCACAGTCTTTTTTTCTTCTGTTTTATTTTTTTGTGCTTTATCTTCAACCGTTTTATCTGTTTTTGCTGTGGCGCCAGACTTTTTTACCCCCGCCGATGCAACACCTGTATCTTTTTTCGCAGCCGCCACCGGCACATCTGTTAAATCAGGCACACGCAACTTTTGCCCAGGGCTTAAAACAAAAGGCACCTTTAAATTATTCATAACAGCCAAATCATTAACAGGGACTGCATATTTTCTAGACAAAGAATACAAAGTGTCGCCAGACACAACTGTTATCTCTTTTACATCCACACGCACAGGCGATTTTGTTGCCACAGCGGTCGGTTTATTAACAACCAAGACATCATCTGAAACCGATTCTTTTTCTGTTTGTTTTTGCGCAACCAATTTCAACTTTTGACCAACAGACAGCTGATACGGCACGCTTAACCCATTAGCCTGTGCCAACGCATCAACAGACATATTATGTTTTTTTGCCAAACCATATAATGTGTCCCCACGCGCAACGATTATTTCATCTGGGCTTGACGAAACAGTGTCTGTTCCACCGTACATTGGCACCTGCAAATAATCATCAGCAGTTGTATTTTCTACAGCAATATCCTGACCATATAATGCAACCGATTCGTTTTGCGACGGCATTGTATAATCATCAACGCTGGCATAAACAACATAATCATCATCAGACACAGTACCATAAAGTTCAGGCGACGCATAAACCCCATAGTCACTGGCAGCAGAATTATAAATTTCAGGATTTGTGTTTGGATCTGCCAACAACGCTGGATATCTGGCAGAAATAAAGTCACCAACTGTATCAGGGAACGACACAACTTTTGGTTGCAAATCACACGCAGATTGCGTCAATAAAACCCCACAAAAAATGCAAATGATTTTTTTCACAGACCAATTATATCATAAAATTAGTCACGACGCATAAACAAAATGCTGGATTCGAATAATAACCACATTGGCAGCGCCAATAAAATTTGTGAAACGACATCTGGTGGTGTTAATACAGCTGCCGCAATCACTATAAAAACAATTGCATATCGTCTGGACTTTACAACCACGCTTCTTTGTAAAACACCTATTTTGTTTAACAAAACCATTACCAATGGCAATTGAAATGCCACACCAAACATTTTCAGCAATCCAATTGCGAATCGCAAATAATCGCGTGCAGCAGGCAACAAAACATTTGGCACATTTGCTGACATATTTAAATCTATGAAAAATTTGAACGCAATCGGGAACAAAAAATAAAACGCAAACGCCGCCCCCAGCAAAAACAATATCGGTGACAACACAAGTATCGGCCATATAAAACCACGTTCTTGCTTCTTTAATCCTGGCGCAACAAATGCCCATATATGCCAAAGCACTGCGGGCAAAACAACCAACAAACCAACCATCGCAGCCAACGACAAACGAATCATTAACCCATCTGTTAAACCCGTATACAGCAATGCACCATCAGGCCATATGTTAATCAATGGCGCTGTCAAAAAAGTCTGAACAAACGGAGAAACATACCACCCTGATATAAAAGCACACAAAAAAATTAATGCACACCATAATATACGACGACGCAATTCCGAAAAGTGCTGCATCAGTGTCATTTTTTTCATTTCACAGTCCTTTTCTTTTTTGCTTTCATCGTTTTTTTCTGTGGCTTTTTCAATACAGTTGAAAATTCATCCAACACATCATCTGTTGTTGTTTTAATTAAATCATCAATTGGTTTTTCTAAATCAATTTGTTGCTTTATATTTTCAGACGCATCAGTAATTTTCCAAACAATACTTCTGATTGCTTTGACGACCTTGGCTAAAAATCTGGCAACATCGGGCCACATCCGTGATGGAATAACCAACACCGCCACCAAAATTATAACAAAAAGTTCTGCCCAACTAATTCCAAACATTTTTAATCGTAAAAATCATCGCCACCACTGGTGCTGACTGTTTTATGTCGGCTAATCTGAAAGAAATCCTTACCGAACTTTGTTTTTTCTTTCAGTCCTTTAAAAGAAACATCTGTTGTTGCGCCGGTTGCATCAACCACAGTCCAAGAATTTAATTTAATTGGCTTTTTATCAAAAACGACACTCATACTTCCTAAACCTTCTTGACCGCGCAAATTCAATTTCAACGCAAATGAATTTTTATAATCTGTCGTTTCCACCACATTTATATCCGCGTTTTGCAGGTCTATATTTTTTCTTATCAATATACCTGCAGGTGTACTGGACAACGGCACAGTCGTAATTTGATCCAGCGATTTATCAAAAAAATACAAATCCTGACCATCAGAAATCAATTGAATTGGCATATTATCATAATCCAATCTGACGCGTCCTGGACGCAACATAGAAAAAGTACCTTTTTCTTGTTTGCCATTTGCAGTCTGCACAAAATCACCCGACAGTCCGGTAATTGAATTCAGATATTTTTCTGCGCTTTTTACCAACCCAGAATCAACCCCCGCAAATGCAGACACAGAAAAAAATACAGAAGCCCAAAAGGCAAATAATTTTTTCATCAATTCATCTCTCCCTTAAACAATTCCAATATACGCGCACGCACATTTTCCATATTATCACGCACAATCGCACCGGCCGCCCTTTCATGACCGCCACCACCCAATTCCACAGCAATTTTATCAATAGGCTTACTGCGACTGCGTATAGATATGCCAATCTGTTGTGGCTTTTGTTCTTTTAGCAAAACTATATAATCCACACCCTGAATTTGTCCCAACAAATTTAGAACTGTTTCACCACGCCCATCCAAATATTTATAGTCCTTTTTAGAAACAGTTGCCAACGCCAAACGCCCATGGTAAAAGAATTCAGCATTTGCTGCGGTTCGTGCCTCCAACTGCACAGCTTTGCGCTGTTTGTTATTCATTAATTCTATTAAGCTGCGAATATTAACACCGCCATCTACCAAATCAGCCATTATACGAAGCGCATTACCATCGCGCACAAATTTGAAATTACCCGTGTCTGTCAAAATAGCCAACGCCAACAAATCCGCCGTACAGGAATCCATATGCAAATTCCCTTCACGCATAATCTGATATATAATAACAGCAGTCGCAGCCGCCTTTTCATCGTTCAAACAAAGATTCCCAATCAGGTTATCGTTTATATGATGATCTATTTCAACAATAAATTTTGCTGAATCCAAAATAGGACGCGCCCCGCCAATATGTACAGGATTGCCATAATCCACAACAATCGCCAAGTCGAACGGCTGGGTCATATCAACGCGTTCAAAGTATTTAATTCTGGTGCGCAACGGAACATTATCAAGACTGTCTGAAATATTTCCATCATAGACACATACTGGACTTGTCCCAAAATTTTTTTCAATCAATCGCGCCAATGCCAAAACACTACACAACGAATCGCCATCGGGGTTTTTATGCCCCATAACAGCGATTGACTTTGCGTTCTTTACGCGTTCTAAAAATTCTTTTATTTTTTCTTTCATGTTTCTTTTTTATTACAACGCAATATCTTCCAAAACAAACTGAACAGATGTGCGCCCGTTATATTCGTTCTCTTTCAATTTACCTAACATCATCATTTTAGTATTTGTATTCGCTTCGTCTAGTAAAAAATCACCAACCGGCGTACCAACCAGATTAAATCCAACAAACGACAACTGTGTTCCATTGCTGGTTGAAACGCTGCCGCGCAAATGTGCGCCATTTCCCATAACCGACGCATACCTTAACACAGTCCCAGTCAAAACCAAAACAGGCTCTTGATTTCCCTGTCCAAAAGGTTCCATTGCCGACATCTTTTTCACCAAGCGCATATTTGCGCCACCTGCATCCATTTGTGCATCGACAAAAACTTCTGGTGCAGGGATTTGACCATTCAGCTGATTAATGACGGCCTTCTCTAAAAACTCACAAAACGCAGCCTCTTTTTCTTCGCTTAATGAAAAACCTGCTGCTGCTGCATGACCGCCACCTTCGCTGACGATTCCTGCTGCCAATGCATCGTGAATAATTTTACCTAAATCAACACCATTTATCGATCGCCCAGAACCATTAATCTGACCATCTGCTTTTGTAGCAACACAAGACGGCAAATTAAATTTATCTTTCAATCGGCCTGCAATAATTCCCATAACACCGCCGTGCCAATTATCGCCACAAACAAACAAACTGCACTTGCCTGACTTGCAACAATTTTCAGCCATTTCAGTTGCACGCAACATAATTGCATTTTGAATATCAATTCGTTCCTGATTCATTTGATGCAATTTATTTGCTAAATCATTCGCAATCAAAGGATTATCTGTCAGCAACAATTCCAACGACGGCGCAGCAGAATCCAATCTGCCGGCGGCATTTAATCGTGGCCCCAGCGCAAATCCAGCGGCATAAACAGACGGTTTTTTTATGCCTGCCAAATCCATCAATACGCGCAATCCTAAATTTTGTTGCAACCCCAAAACCTTTAACCCGGTTGCAACAAATGCACGATTTAATCCAATCAAAGGCATTGTATCGCAAATAGTTCCCAGCGCGACAAAATCAGTATAATTCATCAAATTTTGTGAATTTAATTTTGCTGATAATTCGGGCATCAAATTACGTGACTTCAATTCGCGATTAACCGCAACCAATGTCAAAAAAGCAACACCAACACCCGCCAAGTAAGACAAACCAGATTCATCATCTTCGCGCTTTGGATCAACTACCGCATCTGCGTACGGCAAAACAGCGTCAGGCGAATGATGATCCGTCACAACAACCCCCAACCCCAGTTGTTTCGCATAATCAACTTCCTTGTTTCCGCTTATTCCACAATCAACAGTCACCAATAACTTTGCGCCACTTTCCGCAATATCTTTTATTGCATCATTATTCAGACCATACCCTTCGCCTTCACGCGTTGGCAAATGCCATACAACATCCACGCCCAAACCGCGTAAATATTTTACAAACACCGCAGTCGATGTAATTCCATCGACATCATAGTCACCATATATTGCAATTTTTTGATTATTTTCAACAGCGTCTGCGATTATTTGCGCAGCCTTTTCCATATCTTTTAAAACATATGGGTCAGGCATATATTCTTTGATGCTTGGATTTAAAAACAGTTTCATTTCTTCTTCTGTTTTTATTCCGCGCCCCAACAATATATTTTTTAACAAATCGTCTGTATCACTAAACCCATCGTACGCCGCCACCCACGCTTTTCCAAGCATGGATTTTTCCACTATTCTTTTCACGCTCTACTCTTTTTTCTTATTATCAAGCGTATTATAACCGAAAATTATTCAAATAGCAATGGCAGGATACTATCCAATATTTTACCAGTTGTCGGCACAGCGTTCCACGCAGCTGTACGCCATCCCCATGACTCTTTTGTTCCCTGGGGCTCATCTAAAACAACCAAAATTGTATACTGTGGCGCATTTGCCGGGAACACACCAACAAACGCAGTCACATTACGTTTATTATCAATTTTACCATTCGTATATTTTTCAGCAGTCGATGTTTTCCCACCAATTTGAATACCTGCGACACGCGCTCTTTTACCACTTGTTTCTTCTGCAACGCGCAACATAATTGGGCGCAACTTTGCGGATATTTCATCCGCCAAAACGCGTTCACCGTGAACGACGCCAACACTTCGTTTTTGCAATGTCGGATAAATATAAATTCCGCCATTAGCAACAGCGTTTACACCCAACAACAAATGCATTGGGGTCACAGCATACCCTTGACCAAACGCGACAGTCGCGCGTTCCACCGGCCCCCATTTTCGTTGTGGCAAAGAATTCTCTGTACGGCCAAATTCAAGGTTCAGCGCCTTGTCCATATGCAATCTTTCAAAGAATTCTTTTTGCGCGCCATCTGGCAATTCAAGTGCAATTTGGGCGCTGCCAACATTACAAGAATGCATCATAATTTCTTCTAAATTCAAACTGGGGCGTGGTGGCTTAAAACTGCGAATGTCTGTAATTTTTTTTGCAACTCTGCCGTGTTTGTCATATATAGGAAACGGTTTTGCGACATAATATTCTTTATCTTCACTGATGCCATTTTCCAACGCCAACGCAGTATTAAATATTTTAAAAATCGACCCCAGTTCATAAACACTGCGCATAGGCTTAAACAAACGATGTGACACAGGGTCTGCACGCAGGTTTTCTGGGTCAAAATCCGGCAAAGATACCATAGCGATAATTTCACCTGTTCGTGAATTCATCAGCATACCCATTGCCGCCTTGGTCTGATATTTTTGCATTGCAAAAGACAACTGTTCATAAAAAACAGACTGGATACGAGAATCCAAAGACAGCTGTAATGCATCTTTGTTTTCTGTCAAATAATCATTATATACGCGTTCTGCGCCCTCTAACCCGCGTCCATCTTCGCCAACAAAGCCGACAGCATGAGAGAACAATCTGCGCTTTGGATATTTTCTGGTCTGAACTTTTTCAATTTCCAAACCCTCCAGCTTTGCATTTTGAATTATTTCGCGTTGTGCATCACTGGCATATTTTTTCAATCGAATGAATCTTTTTGACGAATTAACCAATTCAATTGCATCAGCCAAAGAATATTCATAAGGCAACGCCTGATGAATAGTTTGCGCAACAGCCTCTCGGTCTTTTTCGCGCACAGCCTTATTACGCAAAATAATATGACCGGACGCAACATTTTTCGCCAAAATATCACCATTTCTGTCGACGATATCGGCACGATGCACCAACCATTCGTTATCCGCCCCCGCTAATCGCGCCCTGTTTGGCCCCATAATTCCCAGTTGCAATGTACGACCTGCAAACAACACAAAAGCAATCAAAAACACCGTATACAGCGTCTTTAGCCGACCGCGCGTCATTGTATCTGCGCGCGCGCCTGTAAACCCATGTTTAAAAATATCTTTGCCGACTTCGAACATTACTTTATTTCTTTTTCTTTTAAATCATTAATTGCGATTGATTTATTAAAACTTATCACTTCTGTTTTTGGCGCAATTGTCGTCACCATACTGCGCAAAATTTCAGGTCGAACAAACGATGCAAAACTAGCCTGGGCAACAGCGACTTTTTGTTGGGTCTGTACAATATCACGACGAACACGATTTATTTGTCTGTTTTGAGTACGAAAAGACACCTGCAACACAACAGTCAACAGCAACACAATCCCCAGGGCCCACGCACCTATTTGAAACATTTTTTCATCATCGTTCATAAAAATCCCCCCACAACCACAAATTATGTATCTATTTTATCATAAATTACGAAAAAAACGAATCATAGAATTCACGCCATTTAATCGCCCTGCCCCCAGATTCAAATTCAGCGAATTAAATTCAGATTCAATATCTATTTTTTTTATTTCATCCGACGTCTTGGAATCCAACATAGCAATAAATATCGCAACAATTCCGCGCACAATCGCAGAATCCGCACGTCCATAAAACCGATTCCCTGCGCGACAAATTTCAACAAAAGACGAACAACCCACAATCTCAGAACATATCGCATTATCTGGGACAGCGGCTAACCCCTTTCCTAAATCCATAACGACTTCTAACTTTAACGCATCATCATCAATTGCGGTCAGAATATTTTTTATATCACCATAGTTCATGTTTACCACCCTTGATTTGTCAAATCCAGTTCCAAACGCGCCGCATCTGACATACGCGACAAATCCCATGGTGGGTCCCAAACTAAATCGACCTGCACAGGCATATCGCCAACAACACCCTTAACCGATTCGCGAACCTGTCCCAACAACTCTTCCATCATCGGACATGTTGGACTGGTAAAAGTCATTTTTATTACGACCTCTTCGTTTCTGATATCAATATCATAAATCAAACCCATATCCCAAATATTCACAGGAATTTCTGGGTCATAGATTTTCTTTAACGCGTCAATAATATCTTGCTTTGTAAAACTCATTTTATAATTTCTTTTATATACCCAATAACCGTTTTAACTTCATCCTTTGAGTTATACGCCCCAACAGAAATCCTTATGCTGCCTGGCACACCCATAATCTGATGAATCCAGCTGGCACACATCTTTCCGACACGCACACATACACCGCGCGTACCAATCAGCGCGCCAAAATCCAACGCATGCATACCATCAACAACAAATGTTAACAACGCAGAATCACGGCCAGACAAAATCTTAATTTTTTCAATTTTGGATAATTCGTCATACATAAATTTTATCAAGTTTAAATCAGGTCTATTTTTCTTGATATCCGCAATTGCATTTTTCAACCCAGCAATCTGTGTTAATGGCAAAGTACCGGCCTCAAAAACATCTGGCGCAGAATTGTAAATAATATCACCACCTACAATTTTATTAACCATACCACCGCCAAAAAAAACGGGCTTATAATTATCCGGATTTTTTATATACATAACACCAACACCGGTATCGGCACCAATTTTATGTCCAGAAAAACACAGAAAATCACACCCCCATTTTTCAACATCAATTTCGCTGTGTACGACAAATTGCGCTGCATCCACCACTGTTATAACATTTGGATTTTTCAGTTTCGCGCAACCAACAATCGCTGCAACATCTTGGGGCATACCAATAACATTCGACATTGCTGTTATAACGACAACATCAGCATACGGAATATTTTTCGAATCGATATTATAATTATCATCCAATGGGCATAAAACTATACGTGCACCAGTCTGAACAAAAGGCAAGCGTGCACTGTGATGATCTAAATCAGACACCGCAACTGTTTTGCCTGCATCCAAATTTAACATTCTGGCAATCATATTCATAGCTGCTGTTGTACCAGATGTAAAAACGATATTATTTTTTTTCGCGCCTATAAAATCAGCCACACATTCACGCACCCCATCAACCATCACATCAACAGCCCCTGCACGCGCACAAACCCCACGCCCAGCATTTGCATATTTGTTCTGCAAAAAGTCAACTTCTGCCTCTATCACAGTCCCTGGTTTAGGATAACTTGCAGCCGCATCTAAGTATATGATTTTATTCATTTATGTTTTCTCTTGCATTTTGTGCTGATTATAATACACTTTGCCCGAATATCAATAGAAAGAAGGAGAAAAAGATGGCAATAAAACACGCAAACGATGCAACATTCGACAGCTTTATTGGCAACGGTATCACATTGGTTGATTTCTGGGCATCTTGGTGTGGTCCATGCAGAATGTTTGGCCCTATTTTTGAATCTGCATCTGAAAAAGCGTCAGACACAACATTTGTAAAATTTGAAATAGATGAATCCAACCGCCGCACACCTGCAAAGTACGGCATCCGCAGCATTCCCAGCGTACTGGCATTTAAAAATGGTGAATTAGTCGAAGCGCGCACAGGTCTGATGGACGAAGACACAGTACTGGATTGGATAAAAGAATTAAAAGGGGCATAATAATGGCCAAGAAGAATTATAAAAACATTGAATTGCCGGAAAAATACAAACCAAAACTTTCAGAACCTTATATGTGCCCTGAACAGTTGGCGTATTTTTACAACATTTTAACAGCACAAAAAGAAGAATTAATAAGCGAACGCGATTCTGTTTTAAACGCGGTCCGAATGGCTGAAAAAACCGAAAACGCCGGCGTTGGTGACGAATCAGATAATGCAACATATAACCAAGACATCACTATGGATTTGCGTATATCTGACCGAAACAATAAATTATTGCAAAAAATAAACGCCGCGCTGGACAGAATTGAAAATGGCACTTTTGGGTACAGCATATTATCTGGCGATGAAATTGGCATCAAACGCATGATGGCCCGTCCATTAGCTACACTGACTATTGAAGAGCAAGAAGAACGCGAAAAACACGAAATATAATCGGTGATTGTGTTCTGAAAAAACCGGCAAATGCCGGTTTTTTTCTTATTTCTTTTTAACGACTTTTTTTGTCTTTTTTGCAACAGGCTTTTTTCCCTGTTCTTTTTTTTCTGGCTTTTTCGTATCTTTAATTTCTTTTTTAAAGACATTCAAACCATCAGCCAAATTCTTCATCATGCCTGGGATTTTATTTGAACCAAACAAAATAACAACCAAGACGACAACAACTAAGATTTCAGCCCATCCAAAACGTCCAAACATTTTCATTTCCTCTTTTTACATTATTTTGTCACATAACAATCCAATCCATCAGCTTTGGCATTACGGCAAAATCCGTTTGCATCACCTGACGAATTAAATCCAACACGCAATCTGTATGTAGTTGTACCATTTTTCAACTGCGCCGCCAAAATAACAAATTGTTTACCACTAAACAAACCGGCGTGAGAAGACGCCAACTTGCGTTGCGCACTTTCTGCCAATGCACGCGTGCTATATGAACCAAATTGAACATACCAACTGAATACAGATGTAACAGCTTTCTTTTTAGCGACTGGTTTTGGTTGCGTCTTTACCACAGGTTTAGACACAGGCTTTGCCGCAGGTTTTGCAACAGGAGTGGGTTCTGCAACATTGGCTGGTTCAAACTTAACTTCTTTTCTGTCTTCTATTACGCGTACAGGCGCCGATTGTACCACAGGCTCGGATTGCACAGCCAGTTTTGGTTGTGCAGCCGGCGCAGTCTGTTGAACAGGCTGAACAACAGGTTGCTGTACAGGCGCAGCCGGTTTTACAGGCGGCATAACATTCATATCGATCGGCTTTCCCTGTTCATCTACCATCATAACAGGCGCATCTAAATCAATTTCCACAGACGAAGAAGATTCTGTTCCAATTGCGCGAATAATCACATACGACGCCAACACAATAACCGCCAAACCGACCGTCAACAACAGCCATGGTTTTTTAGGTCTTGGCGCAGCCAACGCCGGTGCCTCTGGCAAAGAATCCATAGATTCTGCATCATCTAAGTCAAGTAAATCCAAGCTGTTATCTTCGTTCATAACGTAATCCCCCCTGTAAAATTATACATGTATTATATCATAAAAAAGCCCAACCGCCAAACAGATATAATCAAAAAATTATTTTGGCATCTGCCCAAAGTTAGGAGGCACAATCAACTTATGATTTTCTTCTACAATTGGTTCTACTTCGCATTTTTTTGCACAACCTGCAACAACCATCGGTGTCAAGACCAGCGCAATCAAGATCAAAACTTTCTTCATATTATCCTTCCTTTCATTTAATTTTTTGGGGCAGTTCCCTGCCCCAGATTTATTACAATGGCATTTTAATTGCATCTTGCATCATTTGAACAAATTCTGCCAATGGAATTGTTTCCTGTTTTTGTTCACCCAGTCTGCGCAATGTCACAGTTTTATCAGCCATTTCTTTTTCGCCAACAACTGCAACGATTGGTGTTTTTGCCAGCGACAATTCACGGATTTTATAGTTCACTTTTTCATCACGCAAATCTGCACGTGTATTTACACCGGCACCACGTAGTGCGGCCACAACTTCGTTTGCATAATCCGCATGCTTTTCAGAAATAGGTGTGACAACAACCGGTTCTGGCGACAACCACAGTGGCAAATGCCCCCCCGTTGATTCCAACAGCACGCCCATAAAGCGTTCGATAGACCCTAACAAAGCACGATGCAACATAATTGGGCGATGTTTTTCACCATCTTCACCAACATAAGACAAATCGAATCGTTCTGGCAAATTCATGTCCAATTGCACGGTCCCACACTGCCATACGCGCCCCATTGAATCTTTCAAATAATTATCAATCTTTGGGCCATAAAATGCTGCATCGCCTTCGGCAATCTCGTACTCAATTCCATTTGCATCCAGCGCATGTTTCAATGCCCCTTCTGCCTTGTCCCAAATTTCGTCAGAACCTATACGAAATTCAGAATCCTTGCGCGTTGCCAACTTCATTGAAATATTATCAAAGCCGAACTTTGAATAAATATCTTTGATAAACTTTAAAATCTTTACAACTTCTGATTCCAACTGTTCTTCTGTACAGAATATATGCGCATCATCCTGCGTAAACTCGCGCACACGCATCAGCCCGGACAAACCACCCGCTGCTTCATAACGATAAACCTTACCGAATTCCGCAACATACATAGGCAAATCTTTATAAGACTTGATACCATGACCAAACACCAACATACCGCCCGGACAAGACATAGGCTTTATACAAAATGTTTTACCATCTTGGGTTTTCCCAGAATAATTATGCTCACCATATTTTGCCCAATGACCACTGCGCTCCCATAAACATCTGTCCATAACCGCAGGCGTACAAATTTCCATATAGCCAGCATTTTCCTGGCGTGCACGCAAGTATTCTATCAATTTGCGATAAATTTTATATCCCTTGTCATGCCAGAAAACAGACCCCGGCGCATAATCAGGTTCAAAGTGGAACAAATCCATATCGCGCCCCAGTTTTCTATTATCGCGCGCAGCAGCCTCTTCTTGCATTTTCAGGAACGCGTCCAATTCTTCTTTGCTGGCAAACGCATCAACATATATGCGTTGCAGCATTTTATTTTTTGCATTTCCTTTCCAGTATGCACCGGCCACACTGCGGATTTTGAACGCATCCCTTGGCAAGTCTTTGGAACTTTCCACATGCGGACCACGACACAAATCAACAAAATCACGGAAAGCATAAACAGACAACGCTTCGCCTGCGGCATCATATTCATTTAACCATTCCATTTTGTATGGCTGATTTGCGAATATTTCTTTGGCTTCATCAACAGAAACATTGCGTTGTTCAAAGCGACCGTTTGATTTAATTAAATCGCGCATTTCCTTTTCGATTTTTGCAAAATCTTCTTCGGAAAAGCGATATTCTGTATCAAAGTCATAATAGAAACCATTTTCGATTGCTGGCCCCCCTGCGAATTTAACATCAGGGTGCAATTTTTTAACAGCCGCCGCCATAACGTGTGCCAACGAATGACGAATTATTTCAATATCATAAGACATAATAAAATACCTTTACTTTTTATTTATTTTTTTAACTGATTTATTATAGAAATTTGTGCGGACCACCGCAATAGAAATTACACCCCCAAAGGGGTTGTAGTAGTTGTAGTAAAGATAATTTTAAACAAATTCATGATTTATATAGTATTACCACATGAGATAAAAGTCAACAAAAACCCGCCATACGGCGGATTTCTTGTCATTTATCAAAAATACAACCAAACAAAACAGCAAAAAAGAAACACACACTGCCGCCAATTACGAATAAATGCCATACCGCGTGTGAAAACTTCATCCTGCGCCACAGATAAAATATTACACCGATTGTATACGCCAGCCCACCGGCTAAGATAAACCACAGACCACGAACTGGAATATTACGAATCATTGCCGGCAAAATAAATAACAGCGTCCACCCCATCGCAACATATAATGCCACCATCCATTTTGGCTGTTGTTTTGGATTGCGAATTTTCATATAAGAACCAAACAATACAATTCCCCACAAAATCGCAAACACAGTCCAGCCAATAAAACCACGCAGATTTACTAACAAAAACGGCGTATAGGTTCCTGCAATCAGGGCATAAATTGCGACGCTGTCCCAAACTTCAAAGAAACACTCGTGCTTTTTACCGATTGTTGCATGACACATTGTTGAACCAAAATACAAAGTTATCATCGTCACGCCAAAAATCGCACACGAAACGATTGCCCATGGGTCACCTTTCAGCCCCGCAAACACAACCAATAATGTTAACGCTGCGACCGCCAACCCGATACCAATACCCTGTGTTAAAATATTAACCGATTCTTCTGCTTTGGTACTTGGCTTTTCCCAACGGAACAACCCTGTTGCACGCAAAACCTTTAACAACTTTGAACCATGCTCGTCTTTTTTTACGGCCTTGATTCTGGCTCTTTTTTCCTTGGTCATTTTATCGCTCCCTCGATTCGTTTAATTACGCGTTCACCACCCATAACAGTCATTATTGAATACAAGTCTGGGGTATTTGTACGGCCAGATAACGCAACACGCAGATTCATTGCAACATCGCCATTTTTAACACCACATTTTTCTGCAACCGCTACAATTTTAGCCCACCAAGTGTCTTTATCATCCGATTCGTTATATGTTACCAAAAATTCATGCAACACGTCCCTATTAAATTCATATTCTGTATTTGGAACAAACAATTCATCCCAGAAGAACGCAACATTTTCCAATGTCTGGGACCAAGTAATAAAGTCTTTACGCACACGCTTTGGATTATCGCGTTCGATACCCAACACGCCTGTCAGATATTGAACATCCGCCACCTGCATTTTGTTGACATCCGTTCCATATTCATTTGCCCATGCGACCACACGTGCAACCAATTCTGGCACCGGCAACGAACCAATAAATTCTTTCGCCCACCATTCCAGTTTATCAGTATTAAACAACGCACTGCTTGTTGGAATTTTTTTTACTCTTAATGGATAATTCCAAATAGTTGTATCTGGCTTTTTATTTTTTTCTTCTTCAAAACCAGACGCAACAATATTGTACAGGTAATTCAATACGGCTTCTATTGGCCAACCAGCTGTCAAATAATGCATTGTATTTGCTTCTGGGTCTGTACGTTTGGACAGTTTGCGCGAATTACCAGTTTGTTCATCCAGTTTGTTAATTGTTGCAACATGGATATATTCTGGATTTTGCCATCCCATCATACGGAATAATTGCAAATGTAAATTTAATGAAGACAACCACTCTTCACCACGTTGTACCAATGTCGTATGCATAAAATGGTCATCACACAAATGTGCAAAATGATATGTTGGCAACCCATCATTTGATTTAATCAAAACAATATCTTCTTCGTTTTCTGGGAACGCCAAACGTCCACGAACCTTATCATTATAAAATATTTTATTTTCTTTATTGCCCATTGAATACAAACGAATCGATGGCACTTCACCATTATCTAAATGTGCGATAATATCTTCTTCGGTCAAATCCCTATCACGTGCAAATTCGCCATAGATACCTGTTGCAAAACCTGCTGCCTTTTGATTTTCGCGAATTTTTTCCATATCTTCTGCTGACAAGAAACAAGGATACGCCAATCCACGCGCCAACAAGTCTGCCACCACAGAATGATAAATATCTTTGCGTTGCGATTGATAATAAGAACCATATTCGCCACCATATGTCGGGCCTTCGTCTGGTTGCAACCCGAACGCATCTGCACATTTTAAAATAACATCAACTGCGCCCTGCACTTCACGTTTTGTATCAGTATCTTCAATACGCAACATAAAAACACCATCTGATTGTTGTGCTAATTTTTTTGCAATCATCATTTGATACAATGTACCCAAATGCATAAAACCAGTCGGGCTTGGTGCAACACGCGTCACCATTGCACCTTCTGGCAAATTGCGTGCTGGGAATTTTGCTTCTAATTCATCCAATGTATATTTTGGTGCGCCGCCCAAAACGCGTACGATTAAATCTTTTGACAAACCATTTCTCATTTTACTTTTTCCTTTTCCCACTCTGCTTTTAACTTTGAATACATGATAACATCACATGGCGCACCGCGCACAATATACGATTGACGCAAAACGCCTTCTTTCTTATACCCTGCCCGAACAGCAACCGCCTGTGATTTCAAATTATTTACATCTACCCTGATTTGAACACGGTTCATCCCACATTTACCAAACGCAAAATCTTCTATAAATTTTATACCGCGTGTGACATATCCGTGACCACCAAAGTTTGGCGCCAACCAATATCCAATCTCTGCTGTTTTAAATCTTTCATCAAAACCAACAAAACCATGACCACCAACAACTTTTCCCCCAACTTGAATCAAATATGAGGGCTCGTTCAATGGCTCTATGGTTTTCAGATAATTATATGCATCTTCTGGTTTGGAATAATAATCCGCCCACTCTAACCATTGTGATAAAAAATCCCTATTTTTTGTCACAACATCAAAGAATTCTTGTGCCTTGTCAAAAGTTGCCTCTGGCTTAACCAGTTCAAAGTCACCACAATCGATTCGTTTTGGAAATTCGGTCATATCTATATATTCCTTGTGTTTTATCAAAGTCAATTCTATACTAAATATATGGAAAAACAAGAAATAAGAACATTTGGTCGCCGTCACGGCAAAAAATTATCCACCCGTCAACAAACATTGATTGACGAAGTATTGCCCACATTAAAGCCAACAGGTGGCGACATACTGGAAATCGGCTTTGGTGCCGGCGAACATGTGCGCGAATTGGCCGCGACACACCCAGAAAAAATCATCATTGGCGCCGAACCCTTTATGAACGGCGTGGCAAGTTTGCTGTCTGCAATAACAGACGAAAAAAACAACCTTGTTTTGGACGAATATAAAAACATCCGAATTTGGGCAGATGATGTTCGTGACTTCTTGCGTAAAACCGATTCGAAATTTGAACAAATCTGGGTCTTACATCCCGACCCATGGCCAAAAGCCAGACATGAAAAACGCCGCTTGTTATCTGCAGATTTTTTAAATACTTTATCGCAATATTTAACCGATAACGGCGAAATTATTATCGGCACAGACCACTGGGAATATTTTGATTGGATTCTGGAACAACTAAAACAAACCAACCTGTCTGCTATAATTCCAGAAATGGAAATCATACAAACACGTTATCAGCATAAAAACAAAGCGGGTACAACCGCACCAAAATATCTGGTTTTACATAACTAGAAATTAATAAAAAATTTCATACCTTTTATTAATTCTGGACGCAGCGCATTAATCAATCGTTTTGTCTGCTCTATACGCTGGAAATTAGGGCCAAAAGCGAAATGCAAATCAAACTTATTTTCCGGATTCCAATTATCCAACATACCGTAAATCCGTCCGACAAAATCAGACCTGTCCCCCGCATCTTTTGATAAAACCAACAGCAAAGCAGACGCATTTATTTTTCGCAAATTTTCAAACAAACTTTCCCAATCACACGAATCGATTTCGTTTATATCCAGACCAATTGTTAAATCCTTGTTAAAAAACAAGTCGCCCCTGATAACATGTGTTTGAGCAACCAAATCGTGCAAAGCCACATATTGCAAAAAAACCTGAGCCCCATACGCCCCCTGCTTAAACGCGGTATTTATATTCTCTGTAATCTGCGAAATTTCCGCTTCTGTTATTTTTTTATCTGCGAAATAAAATCTGGTAATTATTTTTGTATTTATATTTTCGACCCACGGCCAGACAACATGTATAGCATTCGGCGCAACGGACAACAACTTTATTTTCTTTTGTATAACAGTCTCCGCAACGCGTGCCAAATCGCCCGAATCGGCATCAGCACCACACCACAAAGCCACATTCCCGTGCAAATTATTCAAAAAGTCGTTTTTATTAATCATAGTACTTTTTACTTTATCATAAATATGATACAATAAAAATCATAATGAATGAAAAATTTAACAAATTTTTACTGGGAATCTTATGGACAACAGTTTCAACCCTTGCGTTGTGCTTTTGGCTTAACATAAATTTTGGGTTTAATTTGTTGTCGGCTGCACATTGGCGTCATCTGGCATATATGCAGGCGTCCCAACAACCGGTAAAAACAATATTCTATGTATCATTGATTATTGGATTTTCGTTTATAATTTTGGGTCTGTATGTTTTAATTCGTCCAAATCTGCGCAGAATAAAATTGATAAAAAAACACAAACAAAAAAAGCAACCCGAAACATCACAACCTGAAACACCGGTTGTCACAACACCAAGCATCAGCGAGTCTGCACGTCCACCAATTATAACGAACAATCGTGGTTCTATTGATTACAGCGCAGACATTCCGCCTGCGCCCGTTGTCGGCACCACCTACACACACAACAAACCACAATCCGAAAGAATAGAAATCACAGATTCAACCATCGTCCAAGACTATCCAGAAATAACCCAGATATTCCAAGATGCTGGGTACACAATCAAAGAACCGACAAACATTGGCGCTTTTTGCCCCGCTTTGATTGCAATTGGCAACAACACAACTTTATGGGTTGGCGCGGTTGAAGTTGGAACCAATGCGGTCCAAGGAATAATAGATGCGTTTTCGGCCATTTTTCGCGACACGCTGGAAGACATCGAAATCAACACACACGGTTTTGTGGTAAACGCAACTGATGCAGATGCGCCAAAATCATCAGACATAATGCTGTTTAAAACAATAGACGATTTGCGCGATTATATGCAAGACCACCGCAACACACCAGACGAAGACGATCCAGACGGCGAAGGGTTTGAAGCATATTCTAATTACATATCAACTGTAATAAAGCATTTGGGAACATTTTGATGAACATGAATTCCAGCATCGCAGAAAAAAAACTTATTGAACTGGGCATCAAAGATATGCCCATTATCGAATACGAACCCAAACCAACAACAGTATCAGCCGATTGGTTTGTTCAATACAAAAAGTTATGCAAAGAATTTATGATGTCATTAACAGATTCTGTCGACACCTTTGCAATCCAAGGTATGCCCCAAGATGATTTTATGAATATGATTATGGGAAAAAAAATACCAGAAAACTTTTCTATACGCCTGCGGATACCGCTTGTATGGGGCGGCGAATTATCTATTGATAATATGTTCATGTGCAAAACATTTCCACACTCTTACAATCTTGACAGGTTTATAATAGCACAAAGTGGCAACAGCATAATATGGCTGCCGAACCCTGCCAAGAAAGTATATCTGCCAATCAGTACACTTGGTGGCGGTCCGGGTGGCAATGGAACCGAAGACAGACTAACAGAAACTGCTGCATCACAAATAGTTGCAGACCGTGATTTTTAAAAACACAAAGCAGAGGCAAAAATTATGACTCTTGAAGAATTTTTATCTTTTGCAAAATCACGCGGGGCGCAATTATTCCCCCCGGCGGCATCAAATCAGATAAGCCTGCTGAACGGCGCATTGCAACAACGCAGATATGCTATGTTGCCCCATGTAATACTTGAACTTTATAAAAATGTTGGCGCGATTAATTTGGATACATCGTATATATTTGGTCCAAATGAAATTATGCGGGACAGCACATATCCAATTCCCAGCATATTAAAAATAAACGACGACATTGCACCATTTGGAAAAACGCTTGGAAAAACAATCTTTGGCAGAAACGATTTGTTCTGGTTTGCATTTGATGCATTCGGCACATTTTATATGTTGGACAATTTAAATCTGACACCAATGCGTCGATATGACGACCCATACAAAGCGTTATCAGATTGTCTTGTATCAGGAAGAATTTAAAATGAAAAAAATATCTGTATCTTTATCGGGACACCAAACCAGTATTACATTGGAAACCGAATTTATAAACGAACTGAAAAAACTTGCTATACAGCAGAATCGTTCGATTGCATCGATTATAAATGAAATAGATTCCACGTGTCCTGGCAATCGCAATTTATCATCCACAATACGCGTTTGGATTTTACAACAAGCCCTAAAAAAATAAAATTTATTCTTTTTTTGAAAAGGCACGCACACCAAAAATCGACACAATTAATATAATTATCATCCACATATTTAAACCAATTGCGCGATAAATTGTTTTATGTGCCCCCCAAACAAAACCGTCCAACACACCAGCTTGACCAACGGGCAAAGACGATATTATTTCACCATCGGACGCAACAAATGCACTGATACCAGAATAATTAGCGCGCACAACAGGCAAACCAGATTCAATCGCATATCTGCGCACCATATCTAAATGCTGATAAACCCCAGGGGTATTGCCAAACCAGTTGTCATTTGTAATATTTACAACCGCGTGAACTTCGCCTGAATTTTCCGGCAACAATGAATCAGAAAATATAATTTCATAACAAACAGCTGGCGCAAAAACAAAACCTTCGACACCAATCAAATCAGGTCCATTTCCACGCGCTAAATTAACGGGCGCAGGCAATATACCAAATGGACGATATTCGCCAAATGGGACCAAATGCGACTTGCTATAAATTCTTTCTATACGGCCGTTTTCCGAGGAAATCACCATAGAATTATAAACACCACCTGCGCCAACTGTATTTGCCCCAAAAACAACTGGCTTTTTCAAATCAATCGCCATATCAATAATATCTGTATCCATAACAACAAACGGATATGTTGTTTCAGGCATAATGACAATATCATATTCACCCGGAACACTTGCCAAATCCATTAATGATTTCAAGTTAAACTGTGCACGTTGTAAAGCTTCGGCTCTGTTATGGGTTGCTTTTTGTGATTGCGATGATGCAGGCTGAACAATACGCAACATTGTCGCATCTGTACCTGCCCCATTATCCGACAACGCCATATTATGTACACCAGCAAATCCGCCGTATACAGCAAACCCAACGAACAACAACAAAACACACCACACAGATTTACTTTTTATATTACGCAACAATTCAACAACAGCAGCAATTAATCCAACAAGCACAAAACTTAATCCCAACGCCCCCCAAACAGACATAGAATTAGCAATCGCCGGAAATGGCATCATTATATTTGCAATTGGATTCCACGGAAACCCTGTAAACACCCATTCGCGCATCCATAAAACCAACACCCAGACACATGCGAACAACCATATTCGTGACGCAGGCGATGCTTTTTTATTTGCGATTGCGACAAATGGCCACGAAAAAATAACCCCGCTTGCCAACATCAATCCTAACACACCGGGTACTGTCCATATTGCATATTGTGCCGCCAGTTCTGGCGCAACATAAATAGAATGCAAGACCCACCAAAACATAGCCAACCCATACATTGCCCCAAACGGAAACACGCGTAAAAAGCTGTGCAACAAACCGCCAATCTTTTTGTTTCGCACCGTCAACCAATACGCACCAGCAACCCCAATCAGCGTCCACCACCATTGATAAAAAGGCGCAAACCCCAATGACGCAACAGCACCAAATACGCCGTACAGCAAATATTGCAAAAATCCGTTTTCACGAACTTTTATATTTTTTAACCACGCAATTGTTTTAGCGCCTGGGCAACAATCTCCATCAACACAGGCAATTACATCTTCTTCGTATGGATTTTTTATTTTCATCTTTTTCAAAATCTTGGTTTCTTTTAATTCCATAACAGCGGCCTCTTCATCAGTAATATGGTCATATCCCAACAGATGCAGCACCCCATGCACCACCATATGCGCCACATGGTCGTGCACAGAAATATTCATATTGCGGGCTTCACGCACGACAGTATCCAAAGATATATAAATATCCCCCAACAGAACATCATCGCCCAATTCAAAAGACAGAACATTTGTCGGTTTATCGATATCACGATATTGACGATTTATCGACTTAATCTCATCATCATCGACCAAAACAATCGACACTTCAGAATTCTTGTATACGCCAGAAACCGCCGTATTGGCGATTTTTTCAAAATCTATTTTATATTTCTTCCACCGTTTATCATGGATATCAACATATACCTTCATTTGAAAAATCCCTGTTGTTAATTTGAAGTATTTTTTTAGATTCCATTTTTTTAATTCCGTCATTAAAAGCGACAACCTGTTTTTTTGCAGACAGATTATTCATTTTTTCTTTCAGTCTTTGTTTAAGCATGCCGTGTTCTGTACCGCTATACTTTTCAGACAGCTTTAAATTTTGTTCTGATAATTTATAGTGTTCTTGCTTTTGCTTCTTTGTCTTGGCCTTGTCGCCCAAACCTTCACGGCACAACGCAGCATTATAATATGTATAAGACTTTATTTCATCTGGCACAGATTTCATTTTATCAGAATTTATCAAGCTCTGAACAATCTTTAACCCATCGTCAAAACGTCCCATATGATAATACAAAATAGACAAGTTGCTATAAACAATATAGTTATTTTTATCGGCTTTTATTGCGGCTTTAAACTTCTTTTCTGCATCGGCATATTTGCCTTCTACGAACAAGAATTCACCCTCTTCGTTAAGCTTTTCAGACTCGCTTTGTTCTATGACAACATTTTTATTAAATTCTCGCATAAAATCCGCAGTCTTGCCCTGGAACAAATTTCCAGCCAACATAGTTTTAACTTCTTGGGTGCTAAAATATTCCTGCACAGGCAGTTGCACTGTACCTTTGGTTTTGCGGAACTTTGTTTTAGTCAACATACCATCAAGATTATCATAATATTTAACCCCGATTGGCTTTGATTCTTTTGCATTTCCATCATACACCAACAAACGCCCCTGGACCATATTCCGTTCGTTAAAAGAACTATCCTGTTTCTGTACAGCTGCAACAAACGGCTCTATTGTATAGGGCGCTTCACCAACAGATTCTAAAATAGCCTTTTCAGAAATATGCCCCAACATATACAGCGCACACACACCGTATTTATTTGGCATACCGCCCCATTGGGTTCCACGTTGTTTCCCATAGGCGCGCACATACACATCGACAATTTCCTGAATGCTTTTGCCTGCGTTTACAGCCTCTACTACTGGCACGCCCGAATTTCCCGCCAGAGTATATGTGCTTTCGCCTGCATTATATGCAGCCACAGCCAATCCCACAAACAATCTGGCAGGCAAAGGTTTTTTAAACGCTTTTTTCATTGGCGGGTAAACCTTTTCACGCATCCACGCGTCTACCAAAATCTTTGTTTCTTGTATCGAGATTTCCGAACCATTCCCCAATTTGCGCCCTAATATCTTGGATGCAAAACTGCGATGTTGTCTGTCTGCAATTGTAAACCCGGCACCAAAAGTCAATGTACCCGAAGAAGCTCCCACATCAAAATAAGCCTTTTTAATATAGCCTTCGGTGGAAAATATATGAGACAAAACATAGGGTTGCACAGCATCAATTTGTTTTTGCCACTCTTCTTCTGACGCGTTTGGATTCAGGACAAAGTTTTCGAACTTATCTTGTTCTTTTTCTGGCACAGAGTCGGTTTCTTTTTCGACATTTTCTTTTTTTACTTCTTCTTTGTCTTGTTCTGGCACGGGTTCTTTTACAGCGCCCGCGACAAAGGTTGTTGCAATCAAATAATACATCAAATAGCTGAACACCCAAGGGCGATTTTTAACAATGCGCGAAACGAATGTTTCTCCGATTTTTTTGCCTTCCTTGTTTTTAATATTTTCGGACAACTTGGCGCCTTTTTCAAAAGCAAATTCACCCCCGCGCAACAGCCCATTATCCACCATCAATTTATTTATTGCGCGCGTCAAATATTCAGACACCCACAAAGCCGAAACCTGCGTCCACTTTTTTCCCTGTTGCGCATTTTCTTTTAACCAGACGCCCAACTTATCCAAATCGATTTCTAATTTTCTATCACCTTTTTCATCTTGCGACACATTGGCAATTTCGTTCCACCGAACGGTATCAGGCACCTGTTGACCAACAGTAGCTTTACGCATTTTTTTTATTCTGTCTGCAAACAACCGAACACTATCGCCACGATTTTGAACAAACGTTTTATCTGCCATGCTTATCTCCTTCCCAATCCGGTTTTCTTTGCGATTTTAGAGCGTTTACGCGCATATGCAGGTGCGACAAACGGATAATCATCTGGCAGTCCCCACTTTTCACGATATTGTTGTGGTGTCAGATTAAATTTTCGTTTTATATATCGGCGCAGCATTATATGCCACGTTCCATCTTCCAGACATTGTATTTTATCGGGCTGAACAGAATCTTGGATTTGTTCATCAGTCACAGATGTACCGCGCAAAATTTCACGCGCGTTTTTAACCGCCGCCTGCATTGACAAAGCCGGATTAGCAGCGATTGCCGCCGCCGCCAGATTTGCGACCGCCAATGTAAAATCAGAATTTTTATTTACCAATTGCCATTTCCTTTACATTTTTCTAAGATAATTATATCACAAATAAAGCACAAATAAAAGTTAAGTAAAATGACACGACCACTTGCAGATTTAATGCGTCCTGGGACCATAGACGACATTGTTGGTCAAACGACATTGCTGGGCGAAAACGGCCTGGTTCGCCGTATGATTGACGGGCAAAAATTATCTAATTTGATATTATGGGGTCCGCCCGGCTGTGGCAAGACGACGATTGCGCGTGCATTGGCAAATTCTGTTGACATGGACTTTGTTCCGATGTCTGCGGTTTTTTCTGGCACATCCGACATAAAAAAGGCGATGGACGCAGCGCGCATGAATCGCGACATTGGTCGCAATACATTATTATTCATTGATGAAATTCATCGCTTTAACAAGACACAACAGGACACACTGCTGCCCTATTTAGAAGATGGCACAGTTGTATTTATTGGTGCGACCACTGAAAACCCCAGTTTTAATTTAAACAACGCGTTATTATCGCGCTGTCACATTGGCGTACTGACATCATTATCTACCGAAGATTTACTGACATTGATTGCGCGCGCCGAAGAATTCACCGGCAAAAAATTACCGTTGGAAACATCTGCCCGCACACACTTGGCCCAGATGGCGGACGGCGACGCGCGTTTTTTATTAAACACGGTCGAGTATTTAACAAACGCGAAATTCAAACAACCTTTGACATCTGAAGATTTAGATTCAGTGATACAAAAGCGCGCGCCATTATCAGACCGTCACGGTGACGAACATTATAATTTAATTTCTGCGGTTCATAAATCACTGCGTGCCAGCGACACAGATGCGGCATTATATTGGACGGCGCGCATGATGACATCGGGCCAAGACCCAATGTACCTGTTTCGTCGTCTGGCGCGATTTGCGATGGAAGACATTGGTCTGGCTGATCCGAACGCGATGCAGGTTGCGCTGTCTGCGTGGCAACTATACGAACGAATCGGCAGTCCCGAAGGCGATTTGGCCTTGACTGAATTGGTAATATATCTGGGCACTGCGCCAAAAAGCATTGGCAATTACAAAGCGCAAAAGGCCGCATACGCGGCGGCGCGTGCCACAGGTTCATTGATGCCCCCTAAAAACATATTAAATGCCCCGACCAAGATGATGAAACAGATGGGCTATAACGACGGGTACATATACGACCCCGACACACCGAACAGTTTTTCTGGTCAAAATTGTTTTCCCGAATCGATGGGTCGCGAACGTTATTACATCCCGGTCGAGCGCGGATTCGAACGTGAAATAAAAAAGCGTCTGGAATACTGGGACAAACTGCGGCACGAGTTAAATCAGGAATAAACCAGTGGTTAGTGGTGAAATAATTATAAAAAATATTGCCGCTCTTTGTCATCCTGTGGCTTGACTTTCATACCCAGGTCATATATCAATCAATTTGTCATCCTGTGGCTTGACCACAGGATGACAAAAGAGAGAACTTTACATATATAGTTTTAAAATTTTTTTGTAAAAAAACTTAAAAACTCTGTCATTCCACGGGTGCCCTGTGGAACCTAGGTGAATAAACAAAAAACTCTGTCATTCCACGGGTGCCCTGCGGAACCTAGGTGAATAAACAAAAAACTCTGTCATTCCACGGCTTGACCGTGGAACCCAGGTCTATGTTCGCAACGCGAACACAAATTTGCATAAATAACCTGGGTCCTGTGGTCAAGCCACAGGATGACAAAGGGATTGAAATATAACCTGGGTCCTGTGGTCAAGCCACAGGATGACAAAGAGCGGCAATATTTTTTTTATTATGTTAATATTTAAAATAATTCATTCACTAATCACTAACCACTTGTCCCTTGGGAATAAAAAAACCGGCGGGGCCGGTTTTTTGTTTAGCTTCCACTATTATTATTATTCATCAGATGTTGAAACGGGTTATTTCGCTTTGCTTCCGTATCTGCGGCGGCTTCTTTACCGGCAACAATAAGACTATATAAATCATTCAAACATTCAGAAAAGTTATTGCCGCTGATAGATTTCTTACATTTATATGTATCCGAACATTTATCGTCTGCAGCAACATTTTTACACGCCAAATTATAATCCGTTTTCAGTTGCTTTTTGTATGCAGTTGACTTGTCGCCATTTTTGATAAGAATATAATTTCCCGCCAAACAATCGAAAATCTCTTTTTTCGACCACGAAGTTGTACAATCTTTTGCACCAGAAATCTGAACATAATCGTCCTTGGACGCAGAATAAGAAGAACCACTGTCATCATCTTTTTCAGATTTTGCGCCGGCTGCTTTCAGATTATTCGTTAACACCGCCTTTTTTAATTGCGTTTTCAATCGACGCACCATCGATTCCAGTTGATCATATTGCTTGTACAATTGCTGGGTAAAAAAGGTTGTTTTCAAACCAATAACTTCCTTCATCAGTGCGCGGTCAGCGGAATCGGGATTTTCCGTCTTACCGATATTATAGGCATGTGTTGAACACATTGCGAACGGCGCGGCAATCATATCCTTATCTTCGCTCATACAGGAGTCATCTGCGGCAAAAGACGGCATAACAAACACAGCCGTAAACACCGCCACAATCAAACCATAAAAGATACTTTTTTTATTAACCATTGTTTCATCCGCTTGCAGGCACGCACTTCCCCAAATTAGTATCAAAATGACCGTTTCCATTTTGCTTACAGCACGCTTCTTGGTTTGTAAATTTATTTGCTGCTAGCTGATCCTTACTATACCATATATGTCCATGCATTTTACATTTGTTCTCGTTATCGTTGGCACCAACCGTCACAACCGTTCCGCCATTCCAATAGTTCCACATACCACATTCATTGGTTCCACATTCCCCCGTACACGCAGTGGCAACGCTACAATTACCGCTATTACATTTACGCACCCAACACTTTTTGGTCCCCTCTTCCCAACAGGCTTGATTTTCTCCCAACTTTTCGCATGAGCCTTTGTCATACGCTTCGGGGATATGGTTTAAATAGCGCCCAGAATCACTGTCCAGTGCGCGAACCCAATTTCCATTTCGCACATCGCTACGCAAATCAGCCGTTTCAACACAAACATCGCTTTGACTAAATTTTTTTGTATTAATAGCTTTGTTTAAAATTCTGTATCCATCAACACTTAATGCACAGTATTGTAATTTTTCATTGTCGCGCACGGTTTTATCGTTATATCTGCTGCCCCCCATATCCGTTGCGTCTTGTTCCAAAATGCGTTCCAACGTATCCAAATCAAGCGTACTGGCCTTTTTGCCACGGCGGCGCGAAAAGATGCCAATAGAATCCAACGCCGAAGACGCACACCCAATTCGCACCATACGGTCACCTTCGTAATTTTCATCAATCCATTCACGACGAACCTCATCGGTATCATCAGCCGAAAAGTATCCAATCATTGTGCAACGAATATCGTCCTGGGGAGGGACAGCAGTTTTTTCACGACATTCCATGTTTCCTCTAACATTGCCGATGGCCACAGACTTACCACCAACACAAGAGCTGCTATCATATTTTGCAACCTCATGATACGGTTGTCCCTTCGTACAACCTTTGTTTTCGTCGGTGCAAATACCATCTGATTGACACATATAACGACCCCAACGATTACACGAACCATTTAACATCATTAAAACATCGCTGACATCAACGCCCAGCATCAGCGCCGTTTCCAACGCTTCATACAATTCGTCTGCGACATTATCAAAATTGTCAAAAATCGGGCGCGCTTTGTCTTTAAAAACCTTGACCCGCTTTGGCCCAACACAGTTTCCACCACGCGAATCACAGCCCGCATAATCGAACAACGATTTTAACGATGTTTCCATCGCCTTTAACTGCACCTCTGCATTTTCAATCGCAGTCAAGATTTCGCCACTGGCCTGTTGACGGAATAAAACATCTTCACTGATCCCGGCGTTAATCGCATTCTGTTGCGCAGCGGTCACCCCAACCGGTGCCGCGGATTTGGCGTTTTCTGCATCCGCCTTGGCCTGTTGGGCGGCGGCCGCTTCGGCCTGGGCCTGGGCAACCAATTGTTTTTGTTCATCCAATGCAGCCTGCATTTGCGCCATCTGATTGGCGTTTTGTTGTTGCATTTGCTGTTGCATTTGCTGCATCTGCATTTGCATTTGTTGCATTTGTTGGGAATTTTGCGCAGCCGCCGCCTGGGCCGCGGCCTGGGACGCCGCCAATTCAGCCGCCTGTTGTTTTTGTGCGGCACTTGCAACAATTTGCGCAGCGATAAATTCAATCAAATCATCACCGTGTTTTTTACAATCTTTGTTCGAATTTACACAACCCGACACAACAGGTTTCGCCAATTCCATTGTTGTACACGCAGCACATTTTGGTTGCGCACAGCGTAAAATCAATGAATTACAGTTGCCGAAATCAGCCTTGGCCGCAGTGGCCGCGCCGGTACGATTGTTCATTAATTGGTTCCAATTATTGTTATTTGTAGACCCCGCATTACCGTTCCATGCGGTTAAATTACTGCCCGCGGTGGTTGCAACCTGCCCCACCGCCAAGGTCGGCAGTGCGCAGAAAACCAACAATAAAAATCGCTTAAATAATTTCATATCTCTCTGTATGGATAAATTTTATCATAAATAAAAAAAATATAAAAGGAAAAAATTATATTAGCGGTCAGTACAAGTGGTTAGTAGTGGCAGGATTTTTGCTGTGCTGCGCCGGGGCAAGTGGTTAGTGAATGAATAATTCATTAAACTCTGTCATTCCACGGGTGCCCTGTGGAACCTAGGCGAACAAACAAAAAACTCTGTCATTCCACGGGTGCCCTGTGGAACCTGGGTAAATAAACAAAAAAACTCTGTCATTCCACGGCTTGACCGTGGAACCTAGGTCCATGTTCGCAACGCGAACACAAATTTGTATAAACAACCTGGGTCCTGTGGTCAAGCCACAGGATGACAAAGGGATTGAAATATAACCTGGTCATGAAAGTCAAGCCACAGGATGACAAAAGAAAGAACTTTACATATATAGTTTTAAAAT
>JAEIGA010000392.1_pt1 | contig 64320 bp, 56 predicted proteins | sample 9270691 | NCBI WGS metagenome assembly JAEIGA01 (sample SAMN17057246, study PRJNA624740) | gut metagenome | biome: biome; isolation source: fecal sample | host: Bos grunniens | place: China: Xizang | collected 2019 | reverse complement strand
TTCCTCTAAAAGTGCTACAATGTCCATGAGAGTAATCCTCCTTTGTTTTTTGATTTCTGCAAAAACCATTATACCAAAGGATTTTAGATTACTCTCATTTTTTATTTTTCTTATTCAACTGACAAAATCTTTACTCTATTATGGAAACAAGCCTTGCATTTCTTGTCCCATTCTGATAGAGTTAGTATAACAAATATTTCATTATAAAGGAGACTTATTATGAGTGAACACACACATGATCACAACTGCGATTGCGGATGCAACGAAGAAGTAACTGTAACATTAACACTTGATAATGATGAAGTTATCGAATGTGCAGTTCTTACAATTTACAGTGTAGATAACAAGGAATATATCGCATTACTTCCATTAGATGAAGATGGAGACAACGAAGAAGGTGACGTATTTATCTATCGTTACGTTGAAACTGAAGACGGAGAACCTACTTTAGAAAACATTGAAGACGATGACGAATATGAAGCAGCTGCTGACGCATTCGACGAATGGCTTGATGAACAAGAATTCGAAGATATCGTGGAAGAGTAAGAAAAGACAGTTTGAGCCGGAGAAATTCTCCGGCTCGATTTTTATTATATTAAAAATTCACTAAACACATAATTGCTCACATCGATTCCTTGCCTGGTAAGCATCAAATGACCGTCTTTCTGTTTCAGCAAACCTTGTTCTATCAGACTTTGGATTTGCTCACCATAATATTCTTCCATGGTTTTTCCAAATGTGTTTTCAAATTCTGTTATCGACACACCTTCCATCTTTCTAAGTCCAAGAAACATGAATTCCTCCATCTGTTCCTTAAGTGACAGTTTTTCTACATTTTCCTGAATCGCACTCAAATCACTTGAATGTTCCATATAATACAAAAGGTCGTCTGTATTCTTATATCTTATATTATTAATCAAACTAGCTGCGCCCAAACCAATTCCCAGATACTCTTTTCTCTCCCAGTACCCAAGATTGTGTCTGCATTCTTTTCCTTCTTTGGCATAGTTGGAAATCTCGTATCTATGATATCCTGCTTTCTCCAGCAATTCTTCGGTACGATAATAAATAACTCGTTCCTCTTCTTCTCTTGGCAGGTCATCTTCCTTCGGACAACCTTCTCCATACACCTTTGCAAACGGTGTCCCTTCTTCCACTATCAGACTATAGGCAGAGATATGCTCCGGTTCTAGTCCAATCACGTTCTGCAAGGTCTCTTCCCAGCTTGACACAGTCTGCTTTGGAATTGCAGAAATTAAATCTACGTTAATGTTGTCAAAACCACACGTTCTCGCCAACTGATAACTTTCCAAGAATTCTTCGTAGGTGTGAATTCTGCCAAGCAATTTCAACTCTTCATTGTTGGTGGATTGAAGACCAAAGCTAATGCGATTGATTCCACACCTCTTATACGCATGCAACTTTTCTACAGTAACTGTTCCAGGATTCGCTTCAATTGTAATTTCTGCATCTTTTGCAATATCAAAATTTTCTCTTATTGCATAAAAAATTCTGGCAATCTGATTCACATCCAGCACAGACGGTGTGCCACCGCCAAGAAATATGGATGTAACTTGATAGCGTTTAATCATCCGTGAATTGCAAGAATGTGCACAAATTTCATCTGTTATCTTATCCACATATTTTTCTATTGTATCCCTATCTTGCGGTCCCGAAAGAAAGTCGCAATAAGCACACTTTTTCACACAGAATGGAATATGAATATATATTTCTAACTCTTTTTTCATGCAACTCTCCTCCATTTTATAACAAAAATGCGAACCATGTGGTTCTCTTAATGTTTCCTTCTTCCTTTGCTGGGTATACAGAAGGCAAAACAAGTCACATATACCCATTCACAACACACAAAGATAGTTAAATTCCCTGCTTATCAGGTGAAGTTTCTATAAATTCAATCTACTTGCCCCTAAATACCCACAATATTGAAAAAATATGGGTATTATGCGTGCAATCAAGCTAACTTATACCCATTCCCTATTAAAAGACAAATAAAATTTGCTGAAAATATAAATTTCTGGGTATAAATACGACAAAAGTACTCATCTATACCCAGAAATCGCAATCTAGCTGCCCAAACTATTTCTTCTCATCTAACTTCAACACACTCATAAATGCTTTCTGTGGAATCTCTACGTTTCCAATCTGACGCATTCTCTTTTTACCTTCTTTTTGTTTTTCCAGAAGCTTACGTTTACGCGAAATATCACCACCGTAACATTTTGCAAGCACGTCCTTACGCACCGCTTTAACAGTTTCTCTGGCAATAATCTTACTTCCAACCGCTGCCTGAATCGGAATTTCAAACAAATGTCTTGGAATCTCATCTTTTAGTTTCTCGCACATCTTACGTCCACGCTCATAGGCGCTTCCTGAGAATACGATAAATGACAACGCGTCCACTTCTTCTTTGTTGATAAGAATATCTAACTTCACAAGCTCAGACTTCTCGTATCCTAACATTTCATAATCAAACGAAGCATATCCGCGGGAACGAGACTTCAGTGCATCGAAGAAGTCATAGATAATCTCGTTAAGTGGCAAGTGGTAACGGAGAACTGCTCTCGTTTCCTCGATATATTCCATACCTTGATAAATACCACGTCGTTCCTGACATAAGTCCATAATTGCACCGATAAATTCAGAAGTAACCATAATCTCTGCCTTTACCATTGGTTCTTCCATGTAATCAATCTCTGTTGGTTCCGGAAGATTCGATGGGTTGGTAAGTTCGATTACTTCCCCATTTGTCTTATGCACTTTATATACTACTCCCGGTGCAGTTGTAACCAAATCCAAATTGTATTCTCGTTCCAAACGTTCTTGAATAATTTCCAAATGTAAGAGCCCTAAAAATCCGCAGCGGAACCCAAATCCAAGAGCAATAGAGGTCTCTGGCTCGAAATGTAAAGATGCATCATTGAGTTGCAATTTTTCCAGTGCATCTCGCAGGTCCTGATATTTCGCACCATCCGCCGGATACATACCACAGTAAACCATAGGGAGTACCTTCTTATAACCTGGAAGTGGTTTCTCGCATGGTCTGTCTGCATCTGTAATCGTATCACCAACACGGGTATCTTTTACGTTTTTCAGGCTGGCAGTGATATAACCTACCATACCAGCTGAAAGTTCATCGCAAGGAATAAACTGACCGGCTCCAAAATATCCAACCTCCACTACTTCGGCAGTTGCACCCGTAGCCATCATTTTCATATTAGTTCCTTTTCTCACAGAACCTTCCTTAATACGACAGAATACAATAACCCCTTTATAGGAGTCATACACCGAGTCGAAAATCAATGCCTGAAGAGGTGCATTTGCATCTCCTGTCGGGGCCGGAATTTTCTCAACAATCTGTTCCAGAACATCTTCAATATTTAGTCCCACCTTTGCAGAAATAAGCGGAGCATCTTGCGCCTCAATTCCGATAACATCCTCGATTTCTTCTATGACACGCTCCGGCTCTGCACTTGGCAAATCAATCTTATTGATAACCGGCATTACATCCAAATCATGGTCCAGTGCCAAATATACATTTGCAAGCGTCTGAGCTTCTACACCTTGCGCCGCATCTACAACAAGAATTGCTCCGTCACATGCCGCAAGGCTTCGCGATACTTCGTAGTTAAAGTCCACATGTCCAGGAGTATCAATTAAGTTAAAAATGTACTCCTCCCCATCGTTTGCTTTATATACAATACGCACTGCCTGTGCCTTAATGGTAATTCCACGTTCACGCTCCAATTCCATATTATCCAGCACCTGTGCCTGCATCTCACGACTTGTCAAAAGTCCTGTCTTTTCAATAATACGGTCTGCCAAGGTTGACTTTCCGTGGTCAATATGCGCGATAATACAAAAATTTCGTATTTTCTTCTGATCTATTCCTGCCATCGTGTTCCTCCCGAATACTTCATAATAAACAATTCTACGCCAAGTGTATCTGTAAGAATCCCTGTCTTGATCGCCTCTTCTGTCTCCACACTGTCTTCTATAATAGTTCTCAATTCTTTAGCGGAAAATGCTTTTGCCTGGGACTGAAATTTACCCACCACAAACGGATTGATTCCGATTTTCTCTGCAATTTCTTTTCGGCCATAGCCTTGCCTGTCCATAGTTTTCACTTCCAACAATTGCTTGAACTGTCTGGTTAATAAAAACAAAATCCGCATTGGCGGTTCCTTCAGCGCCAGCAAATCATAATAATACTCCAGTGCTTTTCGCTGCTTTTTATCTGCAACAGCATTTACCATGTCAAAAATCTGATTGGTAATCTGCGTTGTACAAATCTCTTCCACATCTTCTGCAGTAATGCTATCATTATCTAAGGTGTAGCAGAATAATTTTTCCAATTCCTTCTGTATATTCTCCATATCCGTGCCAACCTTTGCCAGAAACAATCGCACCGTGCTTTCACTAATCAATTTTTGTTCTTGCTTGACATTACCTGCAACCCAGCGAACGAGGGTGTTTTCATCCTGACGCCCCAATTCCACTGCGCGTCCCTTTGCCTGCACTGCCTTATACAATTTTCCACGCTTATCAACTTCCGTTTCCACGAAAATCATGGATGTGGTATCCGGCATTTCCTTGATATAATCCGCCAGTTCCGGAGACGCACTTTTAAACAGTCCTGTATCCTCCAATACAATCAAACGGCGTTCTGCAAAGAAAGGTAACGTTTCTGCTAAATCTATGACTTCATTAATGTTAATTCCTTTGCCTTCATAGTACGCATAGTTCATGTTGTCATCGGGAGAAACCATTGCATTCCGGAGCTTATCCTTATACTGCTTCTTCAAATAAGCTTCTTCGCCATACAACAAATAAACGTTATTCAGTTGTCCGCTTTTTAAATCTTCATTCAGACTCTTCATGTATGTCCGCCTTTCTATGCATACTTCAATATATTTTAATATAAAAAGCAATCAATTGTCAATCTATTCCCATCTGTTTGGAGAGTAATTGCACCATTTCGAACCGTCTCAAAAATCTTGCACCCAATGTCCTTTAATCGCTTAAGTGTTTCCTGATGCGGATGCCCATAAGAATTATCTTCACCCGCGGAAATAATTGCTATCTCTGGCTGCGCAGTCCGCAAAAATGCTTCCGAAGAGGACTGCTTTGAGCCATGATGTGCTACCTTAAGCACTGTATATTCACGGTCTGTCAATCGTTTTGTTAACGCATCTTCTCCTTTCGCCTCCACATCCCCGGTGCAAAGCATGGAAAACTCTCCAAATGTAACTGACAACACCAAAGAACCTGCGTTTCCACCTAAATGATGGTCTGAAGGAGAAGGCTGAATACACTCTATTTGTAAGTCCCCTTCTTTAATGCATTTCCCTGCATCTATCATCACAATAGAAACTCCTGCCCCCTTCGCAATTTGAGCCAACTGTACCAACGCATCATCCTTCTTCCAGTTTGAAGGTAACACAAGCCGTCGGATTTCAACGCCCACATCCTGCCTTATTAGCATCTCCTCAATTCCACTGTAATGGTCTGTATCTCCATGGGTCACAAACACATAGTCCAGCGACGCAACGCCCTGTGACTTTAAAAAAGGTTCCATACGATATTTTCCAAGCTCCTCCACATCACTGCTCCCTCCATCAATCAGGTATGTATTTCCTTTGGGTCCTCGTAGGAAAATGCTATCCCCCTGCCCCACATCCAGCATGGTAACAGTTAGATTCCCCGCAGGACGATATGCCATTAGAAATACAGCAAAACTAAGGCTGGCACAAAATATACCAAATAGAACTTTTCGTTGTTTTCGTTTCCGATTTCGTTTTAGCACAGTTATGCCTATTACAAGAATGATATAATAAAGCATTATCTTCCACAATTCAGGCTGTCCCATTACAATTCTCCAACAAGGCAGTTTGCTTCCCACCCTATTTAGCACCTCAAAAACAGATAAAATGAACTTGCATATATACAGGCACAAATTTCCCATCGGCCATATAACAAACCCCATAAGACCTCCCACCATGCCAATTCCCAAAAGCACACTCGTCAGTGGAATAATAATAACATTTAATGCTAGAGAATACGTTGGTATTTCATAATAAAACCATAGCAGAATCGGGAACAGCATAACATTAATTGCCACACTTGCCCACACTCCGGAAAGCAACCGCCACCGACAAGGGGAGATTTTCTCCAACATAGGTAATACAAATAAAATCCCCAGAATTGCTCCATAGGATAATAAGAAACCTGCATCCATAAGATACAAAGGCTGTATTCCAACTGTCACCCCCGCCGCTACCAAAAGTGCTGTTATCATATCATAAACTCGCCCGAACATATCTGCACCGATACGAAACAAAAGCATGATATACGCACGAATCACGGATACGGAAAAGCCTATCATCAGCGCATACATACTCAAGACCAAAATCGAAAGGACACCGGCAGGAATATAGCCTAGTCCAGTCTTTCGAATGATTTTGTATATACCAAGCCCAATAAAAGAAATATGTAACCCCGAAATCGCTAGGATGTGTCCAATACCATTTTTTTGATAAAGTTCTTTCATTTCCGGCTCCATGTCACCCTTTTCGCCCAGAAGCATTGCCGATAGTATTGCACCATTCTCTTCTCCTACAGCTTCATAAATCAAGTTTTTCCAGTGAATTTTAAATCGGTACAGTTTTTCCATACACCAATTTTCTTTGCCGGATATCTCAACCACCTTGTCACACCATACTGCACCATAGATATCATGCTTTGCATAATAAAACCTTTGGTCAAAATTGCCCGGATTTCTCGCTACATCAAAACATCTTGTAGTACCCTGCAAGGCTACAAACTGACCTATTGCCACATCTATAAAATTGTCGTCATATACCATAATGTTGGAATCACTTACGGAATTGTTTTTTAGATATAATATTTGAAATTTAGATAAACTTGTTTTCTTGTATACCTGTCCGTGTATTAACACGGATTTTTCATTCTCATCATAAAAGATAGAGGAAGCGGGTATCTCTGTCGTAGATTTCCCGCTTATGACTATCAAAATTATCGCTTGAATCATCAAGAAACACAGGCACACAAAACATAATGGCCTTGTTTTTATCATATCACTTCACCTCAAGCAAGGTGGCATTCCACTCAAGTGGTCTGCTTAGGTCAATGGTCTTTTTATAAACCACATCGCTTGCTCCATCAATCAGAATCTGCACCTTTGTAACATTTCCATTTTCAATGACAGAATTCACAATGGAATAAATGGCAACTTCAGGATTTAAATCATAACTATCTGACACGAACTTAGAATCCAGGTTCACGTAACAAATCCCTTCACGGACAGACACACCTAAAATCGTTGTACTCTTTGGTACTGTCGCCTGTGCATCAGAAGCACTTGTTCCTTTTATCAGTTGCTCCACCACTAATCTTTCTATGGTTGTATTCACATTATAGCGGACGTTCGCCTTCTTGTTACTGGTTAACGCCTTCCCATCCTTACTTGCAAAATAAAGTGTTAAATCTGTGGTTTGATACGAGTCAATGGATGAACCTGTACTTTGCACAAAATCTTCCGCCCGCATCAAGCCTACTGCATTGCCATCGCCGTCTGTCAATGGTTCGTCGTCTACATAAAATCTAACAAAATTTACATTTTCCACTTGCACCAAGGTCTGTACAAATGCGGCACGTACAAGCACCTCTGTACTCTTAGCAAGTTTCTCATAAGCAGAATTAAAATAAACGTCCAAATATCCCTTGTTTAATTTATACTCTTCCACTTTCACCTCTTTCGGCAAAACGGAATGAAACTTTAATTTTTCCAATGCCCCTTCTACTGTTGTCATTGGATATGTTTCCTGAATCAATGCGTTTCCATCTGCATTTACATAATAAACATACATTTCCTCCGTACTTTTCTGCTCTGCGCAAGCAGTAAACAGCACACATAACAAAATAGAGAGAAGCACTCCAATTTTCTTCTTCATATTTTTCCTCATTTCTCTATGCAATATAGGTTAGTGGAATTCTTACCGTAAAGGTTGTTCCAACTCCTTCTTCGCTGTGAACCTTCACTGCACCACGATGCATAATCACCGCATTACGTGCAATTGCAAGTCCAAGTCCGGTTCCACCAATTTCTCTTGAGTGGGACTTATCCACCCTATAAAAACGTTCAAAAATATGGTCTAATGATTCCTGCGGAATTCCCATACCGGAATCAGCAACTTTGACATAAAAATACTTGTGGTCTGCATTCAAAGACACTTGAACCCAACCTTCTTCCTTGTTGTACTTGATTGCATTTTCAACCAGATTGGAAATTGCCAAAGTAAACTTCACTTCGTCAACTTCAGCCGTAACCGGACGAAAACTTTCAAATACCAGCTCCACATTTTGTTTCGCTGCAATTGGTCGTAAACGTTTTAAAATTCGTTCTACCAATTCATTAATATTCTCTGGTTTGACATTTAAATCTGCAGATGTCTTATCCATCTTTACAAGCGAGAGCAAATCATTGATAATCTTGTTTTCACGCTCAATTTCTTCCGTGATATCACCCATAAATTCTTTATATAGTTCTACCGGCACATCCTCCTGCGCAAGCAAAGAATCCGCCAATACCTTCATCGATGTCAACGGAGTCTTCAGCTCATGAGACACATTGGATACAAATTCCTGTCTGGAATCATCCAGAATCTTCATACGACCTAACATCTTATTAAAAGCTTCCGAAATATCCTTCGTTTCCTGATATGTATCCACATGTAGGAAATCACTGTCATATCCTTCCGTAACGTCTTCAATTCCTCGTACAATCTTCTTTAAAGGTTTCATCATATGTCCGGAAACAAAAATACCCAAAAAGATAATAACCAATATGAGAAGCCATAAAACCGTATTGGCTTTTCCCTTCAGCTCTGCCATAGTTTCATAAATAATGTCCGTGGATACACTGGCTAAAATCACACCTTCTACCTGTACTTTATCTTCCACAGTTATCGTAATTGGCGTTGTAATATCCAGATACCTTGCTTCCGAATCATAAAAACTTGTTCCGCTTCCCGAAAAACAGGTAATAACGTCAGGCGCAATCATCGTCTTTCCTTCATCCGTTCCAAAGGTATCCTTCACAATACGGAAATTCTTATCCACAATGATAACACGTCCATTATAAATATTAGAAAATTGTGATAATTCCGCATCCACCACATCGGACACCGGCGATTTCATATAGGTACTCTTTGTAAGCTGATTAGACAAAATAATGCATTGCTCCTGTATCTCAGCCGTTCTCCACGCAACTGCCCTGTCCTCATAGGCTCCAACAATCACTTCTTTTACTAGAAAACAAGCGATGCTGCTTATGATAATAAGCAGCATAACGATTCTAAATTGTAAACTTTTCAATATTTTATTTAAAATAATAACCCACTCCCCACTTTGTATATACATATTTCGGATTGCTAGGAAGTTTTTCAATTTTCTCTCTCAAACGTCTGATATGTACATCTACCGTTCTCGCATCTCCTGGGTAATCGCTTCCCCATATAAGCTCTAACAATTGTTCTCTACTGTAAACTTTATCCGGGTTGGTTGCAAGCAATTCTAACACATCAAATTCCTTTGTTGTTAAATTCACTTCAACACCTTCGATAAAGACTCTTCTATTTTCACGATCAATCTTCATATCGTGTTTTTCCAAAACATTGCCCGGTTTTTCATTTTCATCTTTTTTACGTCCACGTCGCATAATTGCTTTGATTCTTGCTTTCACTTCCAAAATATTAAATGGTTTCGTAATATAATCATCTGCGCCATAATCCAAACCTAAGATTTTATCCATGTCGTCGCCCTTGGCTGTCAACATAATAATCGGTACATCAGAAAATTCTCGAACCTGCTGGCACACTTCAAACCCATCCATTTTCGGTAACATAACATCAAGTAAAATCAAATCATACTCTGTAGCCTTCGCCATCTCAAGGGCTTCCTCGCCATCATATGCACAGTCAACCTCCAACCCGTCCTGAAGCAGGCTGAATCGAATTCCTTTCACAATTAATTTTTCATCATCCACAACCAATACTCGTTTTCCCATGAATAATCTCCCTTTATTATACTTTGATTAAATCTTTGATTTTTTCAAATAATCCCTCTTTAATTCCTGAAATCAGCATAATCTCATCAATACTCTTAAATCCACCATTCTCATTTCTGTATTGAATAATGCTTTCCGCTCTAGAAGCCCCAACACCCGGCAGTGTCATCAGTTCTTCTTTCGTTGCTCTATTCAGATTTATCTTTCCATCATTTTCCGTTTCGCCTGCAAACGCCTCTGCAAATGTAGGCACATACACTCTCGCCTCATCCACAAGGACCTCTGCCTGATTCACCTCTGATTTGGCAGCGTCCTCACGAAATCCTCCTGCCATCTCCACGGCCTCATAGATTCTGCTGCCGGCCGACAATTTGTACACACCTTCCTGCTCAACAGCCCCACAAACATAAACATAAATATCTGCATTCGTTTCTTTAGAACTTTTCGCTTCTTCCTGTGTATCTATAGATTCCAAGTCAAATGTCTCATTTCCCTTTGCCTTGCATGCAGTCAAACTAAGCATCATTGCAAATATCAATAATACAATTCCATATCTTCGCATACTTTCCTCCGTAGTATCACTACAAAGAACCCCTCTACGCTTAGATAGTATTATTTTAGCGAATTTTGTTTTAAATTACAAGCAACATTTTATTTCCGTTGTTATTTCCATTGGAAAATTGTAATACCAATGACCGCCACTCCAAGGCCAAGCACTTTTCTCCATTCAAAAGGCTCCTTATCCATTCCAAAAAGACCAAACAATTCTATGAGATAGGAAACTAAAAGCTGTGCTGTCACTATGAGAAGTGCTGATTTCGCAGGACCTAATATTTCCACGCTTTTGATAACTGTCCAAGTAATGCCTGCCCCTATTACTCCGCCAAGCAACACATACTTCGGTTCCACCTTTGCCAAAGTCGCAATGGAGTCTCTTCCTGTAATCAGCCAAGCCCCTACACATACTAAAAATGCAGTCAACTGTACCCAGCCATTGGACACCCACATCCCTGTTGTCTTTGTTACCTGTGTGTTAAATACACCCTGTACACTCATCAGTGCACCGGATAATAATGCAATAATAAACCCAATCATTGTCATTCCTCCTTTTTCTTAATATGGGAAGTATTTCCAATAAATTGGGTTGTTATACACTACTGCGTAATGTATGCTAGGCATCCAACGCTTTCTTTAATTTTTCAATCATTTCATCTATGTGTTTCTTTTCAATTACAAGCGGTGGAACTAATCGAAGGACATTTCCACTTGCTGAGATTGCGATTAAACCTTGCTCCATTGCATTTTTAATCACATCACCAACTGGTTTGTTCAAAACTAAGCCTTGCATCAAGCCCATGCCTCGACGTTCTAACACCGATTCAGTGGTCTTTACAAGGTCATTCAATTTTTCTTCCAAATATGCGCCCACTTTTTGCACATGCTCTATGATATGTTCCTCTTCAAAGATTTGAAGAACCGTATCAACTGCAGTACAAACCAATGGATTTCCCCCATAGGTTGTTCCGTGGTCGCCCGGAACAAGTGAATACTCTGCAACTTGTTCTGTCATTGCAAATGCACCAACCGGTACACCATTTCCAATAGCCTTAGCCATAGCCATAATATCCGGCTTCACACCATACCCTTGCCATGCAAACATACTTCCGGTACGTCCCATACCACACTGTATTTCATCAAAAATAAGCAGGATATCATTTTCATCACAAAGCGCGCGCACTTGTTTTAAAAAGTCTGCATCTGCCGGATAAATACCACCTTCACCCTGCACAGGTTCCATGATGATTGCACATGTTCTTTCTGTAATCTGCGCCTTCACGCTTTCTATGTCATTAAAGTCAGCAAACTTCACACCGCTAATCAATGGCTCAAACGGTGTGCGATAATGTTCATTGCCTGTTACGGAAACAGCGCCCATACTTCTTCCATGAAAAGAATGGTTCATGGCAATAAACTCATATTTGCCACTACCTTTTGTATATGCATATTTTCTGGCTGCCTTTAATGCACCCTCAATTGCCTCAGTACCGCTGTTGGTAAAAAACACACGGTCCATCTGGCTTGCTTTTTTTAAGCTCTGCGCCGCCTTCGCCACCGGTTTACTGTAGAAAAGATTGGAAGTATGTGTCAGCATCTCTATCTGACTCTTTAGGCATTCCGTAAATTTCGAATGTCCATAGCCTAAAGAACAAACTGCAATTCCTGCCGCAAAATCCAGATACTGTTTTCCTTCTGTATCATACAGATACACGCCTTTGCCCGTTTCTAATACAATCTGATATCGATTGTAGGTATGTAGCAAGGCTTCCTCAGCCTGATTGATATAATGATTCATACGAAAACCTACTTTCATTCATCCTTTAAAATCGCTGTACCGATACCTTTATTCGTAAAGATTTCCAACAACAGACAATGCGGAATACGTCCATCTAAAATATGCACCTTGGAAACTCCACTGTTTACCGCATCAATACAATTCTGAATCTTCGGAAGCATACCGCCGCCAATATAACCTTCTGCCATGAGTTTTTCTGCTTCTGAAATCGGCAATACCGGAATCAATGTTTCCGGGTCCTTCGGGTCTTTATAAACACCCTCGATATCTGTAAGGAATGCCAGTTTTTCAGCCTGCATTGCCTGTGCAATGGCACATGCCGCATCATCCGCATTAATGTTATATGTGTTGTAATCATCATCCATTCCTATCGGACAAACAATTGGCAAGAAATCTTTTTCCAATAAGTCCCACAAAATCTGTGCGTTTACTTCCTTCACATCTCCAACAAATCCAATATCTTCTCCATTGGAATATTTCTTGTTCACCTTGAGAAGTGCACCGTCCTTACCACTGATACCAATGGCACGCACGCCTAATGATTCCACTAATTGAACCAGACTCTTATTTACCTTACCAAGTACCATTTCCGCAATCTCCATGGTCGGCTCATCTGTCACACGGAGTCCGTTCACAAATTTCGGCTCCATTCCCAAACGGGAAACCATGCTGCTGATTTCTTTACCACCACCATGTACGATAATCGGCTTAAATCCAACTAACTTCAAAAGTGTCACATCCTGGATGACTCTGCGCTTTAACTCTTCATCCACCATGGCACTTCCGCCATATTTTACTACAATTACTTTTCGATTAAATCTTTGGATATAAGGAAGGGCTTCAATCAAAACCTCTGCCTTGCTTAAATATTTTTCTAATTTCTGATCCATAACTAGCTCCTATAATCTGCATTGATGCTAATATATCCGTGTGTCAAATCGCATCCCCATGCAGTTGCTTTTTCATTTCCCATTTTAATATCTGCTGTTGCAATCACTACTTCCTGGGATAAAATCTCTGTTGCCTTTTCTTCACTGTAGTTTAGTGCAACACCATTCTCTGTTATCTGAATTTTTCCTGCTTTGCTTTCAAAGAACAAATCAACCTTTTCCGGGTCAAACTGTGCGCCAGAATATCCCATGGCACAGATAATACGTCCCCAGTTTGCATCATGTCCAGCAATCGCAGTTTTTACAAGGTTGGAGCATGCAATGGATTTACTCAAAATCTTGGCCTGCTCTTTTGTCTCAGCACCAATAACATTTACTTCAAAAAGTGCGGTTGCACCCTCACCGTCACCTGCCATCTGTTTTGCCAGATACTCATTCACTTCACGAAGGCCTTTGGCAAAGATTTCATAGCTTTCCGTATCTTCCACGATCTCTTGATTTCCTGCCATTCCATTTGCAAGTACTAAAACCGTATCATTGGTAGAGGTGTCTCCATCTACAGAAATCATATTATAGGTATCTTCTACGTCTGCACTTAAAGCTTTCTGAAGTGCTGATTTAGAAATAGCTGCATCCGTTGTGATAAAGCTAAGCATGGTGCACATGTTTGGATGAATCATACCTGAGCCCTTTGCCATACCACCGATGGTAACTGTCACTCCGTCAATTTCTACCTGCAAGGCAATCTCTTTCTTGCAAGTATCCGTTGTCATAATGGCCTTAGCAGCCTCTGTTCCAGCTTCGATAGAGTCACATTTGGCCATTGCCAATTTCTCTACCCCAGTTTTGATGCGCTCAATAGGTAGTTGCATTCCTATGACACCTGTGGATCCAACCAAAACCGCATCTGCTGGAATTCCAAGAACATCGCTCACCTTATTCGCAGTTTCCTTACAGTAGCCATATCCTTCTTCTCCGGTACATGCATTCGCAATCCCTGAGTTTACCACAACTGCCTGCGCATATGCACTTTCCTTCACAATCTTTTGATCCCATTTCACTGGTGCCGCCTTTACCACATTGGTTGTAAATGCACCTGCTGCCTGGCAAGGCTTTTGGCTATACACCATCGCCATATCTGAACGTCCTTTGTATTTGATTTCTGCGGCAATTCCTGCTGCTTCAAATCCTTTCGCAGCGGTTACCCCACCCTCTATTATTTTCATATCTAGTCACTCCTCGTATTACTGATTGAATGCTGTAATATTCTCCTCATTCAATGTGAAATCATAATAATTTAAGTCTTCTCGTCTTGTCCAACCAATTTCTTTCCAAAACGCATTTCCTACATCATTTTTCGTGAATGCAATTAAAGAAACCTTATTAATTTCTTCTCTTTTTAATGCTTCCATGGCTTTAACAACCATCGCTTTTCCAATGCCTCGCATGCGGTATTCTTCATCAACACAAACATGATAGAAGCATCCTCTTCGTCCATCATGTCCACACAAAATACTTCCAACTATTTTGTCATCCTCCACCGCAACTACACTTGTTGTCGGATTTCTTCTTAAAAAGCGTTCCACACCCTCACGCGAATCATCAATACTTCGGATACCAAATCCTTTTATTTTCATCCACAAGTCTTTAACGCCGTCATAATCGTCCATTGTCATTACTCTAATCATGTCAATTTCTCCTATGCTTTTTTATGGAAACATTGGAACCAAATTCAATCCTTCCGTTTCCGGCAAACCAAACATGAGGTTCATATTTTGAACTGCCTGACCTGCTGCACCTTTTACAAGGTTATCTATCGCTCCCATCATAATAACACGGTTGGTACGATTGTCAATTACAAAATTTACATCCACATAGTTGCTGCCTTCCACCCATTTTGTCTGAGGGCAGAGACCCTTGTCTAATACGCGGACAAATTTTTCTTCTTTATAATATTTATCATACGCGGCCCTTACCATTTCTTCTGTTACACCAGGTTTTAAATTTGCATATGCAGTTGCCAGAATTCCACGATTCATTGGAACAAGGTGTGGGGTGAAATTAAGTACCACATTTTCACCGGATGCATATCCAAGTTGTTCTTCAATCTCTGGCGTATGTCTGTGAGATGCCACCCCATATGCTTTGATGTTTTCATTCACTTCACAATACAGATTGTCTACCTTGGCACCACGTCCCGCTCCGGAGGTTCCTGACTTCGCATCGATAATAATGCTGCTCATGTCAATGAGACCTTCCTTTGCCAACGGATAAATGGTTAATATAGAACAAGTTGTATAACAACCCGGATTCGCAACCAATCTTGCCTTCTTTACATCTTCACGATTGACTTCGCACAAACCGTAAACGGCTTCCTTTATAAACTCAGGACTCTTATGCTCTATCTTATACCATTTTTCATAAATAGCAACATCTTTGATACGGTAGTCCGCACTCAAGTCAACGATTTTTACTTTGGATAGTATGTCTTCATTTAATATAGAAGCAAGGAACCCTTGCGGTGTGGCTGTAAAGATAACATCCACCTGTTCTGCCAACGCTTCTATATTATCATCCAGACAAACATCATCTACAATCTGAAACATATTCTGGTACACTTCATAATATTTCTTATCTATGTAACTTCTAGAACCATACCATTTAATCTCTACCTCTTTATGTCCCATCAATATTCGCACTAATTCGCCGCCGGCATATCCGGTTGCACCAATGATACCTGCTTTAATCATAATAAACCTACCTCATATTTTTATATTGCATAATTATACACACGTTATGCATAATATTCAATAGTTAATTTTACACAGTTTTTATCTATAATGCAACCCATTTTATATTACTTTTTTATATAAATGTAAATTTTTATGCATAAATTTTCATTTTTCTCTTGATTTTATGCAAAATTAGGAGTATAGTGTGCATATTGATTACAAAAACGAATTTTTAGGAGGCATATATTATGAAAGAAAAAGTTGTTTTAGCATACTCCGGTGGTCTTGACACCACAGCCATTATTCCTTGGCTAAAAGAAAATTTTGATTATGAAGTTATCTGCTGCTGCATCGACTGCGGACAGGGCGAAGAACTCGAGGGACTTCATGAACGTGCAAGATTATCCGGCGCTTCTAAATTATACATAGAAGATATTGTTGATGAATTCTGTGATGACTATATCGTACCTTGTGTACAGGCAAACGCTGTATATGAAAATAAGTACTTACTTGGTACTTCTATGGCTCGCCCTGTTATCGCGAAAAGATTAGTTGAAATCGCAAGAAAAGAAGGTGCTGTTGCTATCTGCCACGGTGCTACCGGTAAAGGAAATGACCAGATCCGTTTCGAACTTGGTATCAAAGCACTTGCACCAGACATTAAAATCATCGCTCCTTGGAGAATGACAGACATCTGGACCATGCAATCTCGTGAAGACGAAATTGAATACTGCAAGGCACATGGCATTGATTTACCATTTGATGCAAGCCACAGCTACAGTCGTGACCGTAACTTATGGCATATCAGCCACGAAGGTTTGGAATTGGAAGACCCAAGTCAAGAACCAAACTACGACCATTTATTAGTGCTTAGCGTTTCTCCTGAAAAGGCTCCAGATGAAGGCGAATACATAACTATGACTTTTGAAAAAGGTATTCCTACTTCTCTCAATGGTGAGAAAATGAAAGTATCTGATATTATTAAGAAATTAAATGTACTTGGCGGAAAACATGGTATCGGTATTATTGATATCGTAGAAAACCGTGTGGTTGGTATGAAATCTCGTGGTGTATATGAAACACCAGGCGGAACCATCCTGATGGAGGCTCACCAACAATTAGAAGAGCTTGTATTAGACCGTGCTACTATGGAAGCGAAAAAGGATATGGGTAACAAGCTTGCTCAGATCGTTTACGAAGGAAAATGGTTTACACCACTTTGCGATGCAGTAAGAGCATTTGTAAAATCAACACAAGAATATGTGACAGGTGAAGTGAAATTCAAGCTTTACAAAGGCAATATCATCAAAGCCGGTACTACTTCTCCATATTCTTTATACAACGAATCACTTGCAAGCTTTACAACCGGTGATATGTATGACCACCATGACGCAGACGGATTCATTACCTTATTCGGACTTCCACTCAAAGTTCGTGCAATGAAATTAGCTGAAGTGAAAGCAAATGAAAAATAAACACAAGGATATAATTTAAGGGATGTGGTCATTTTCCACATCCCTTTCTTATTAGATCTTATGTATAAATAACCCACTTCTCAGTTTCGGTTCAAACCAGGTTGATTTCGGTGGCATTAAAAGCCCCGCATCTGCAACGTCGAACAGCTCCTGTATGGAAGTCGGATACATGGCGAACGCTACTTTTGCATCCGTGGCCACTCTTCGTTCCAATTCCTCAAGTCCGCGAATCCCGCCGACAAAATCAATTCGCGTATCAATTCTCGGGTCACCAATTCCGAGAATCGGTGTAAGTAACTTGTTCTGTAATATAGAGACATCCAATCCATCCACCGGATGAGAACTCTTATCCGCCTCTTTCACCTTGCAGCGATACCACTTTCCTTCCAAATACATTGTAAATTCGCCTTTGCAACTTGGATGATGTTCGGTGTTTTGGTCTAATGCTACATCGAATACTTTGGATACTTTTTCCAAAAACTGCTCTGGTGTGTATCCATTCAAATCCTTCACTACCCGATTGTAATCCATGATCATTAACTGCTCATCTGCAAACAAAACTGAAAGAAAGAAATTGAATTCTTCCGTTCCATCAAAATCAGATTTTCGCTCTCTTCTTTTCAGACCAACCTTAACCGCTGAGGCTGCCCTGTGATGCCCATCTGCTATGTATATTTGTTCAATTTTCTCGAATTCATTTTGAATCATTTCAACCTGCTCTTCACAGTCAATCCGAAATACGCGATGACGGATTCCATCTTCAGATGTGAAATCATACAATGGTTCTTCCTGTTTCTTGGCTGCGATTATTTCATTGATAGTGGTTCTGGCACGATATGCCAGATAAATTGGTCCTGTCTGTGCATTGCAGGCATCTACATGCCGGATACGGTCTCGTTCTTTTTCTTCTCGCGTCTTTTCGTGTTCCTTGATGATTCCATTTTTATAATCATCTATAGATGCACACGCCACTAAGCCGTCCTGTACACGACCATCCATGGTCAATTCATAAATATAATAGCAGGCCTGACTTTCCGTCACGAAATCGCCATTCTCTACCATCTCCCACAGAATGTCGTGTGCCTTTTGGTACACCTTTTCATCATAGATGTCAAAGCCAACCGGAAACTGTGTTTCCGCTCTGTCTATGCGCAAAAAAGAAAGTGGTTCTCTCTCTACTTCCTTCCTCGCCTCCTCACGATTATATACATCATAAGGCAATGCAGCGATGCGCGATGCCTTATCCTCACTTGGTCTTATTGCTTTAAATGGGTTAATAGTTGCCATAGTTGTTTTCCTTTTATTTCCTAATTTATGTCTGTGTTTAGTATACTGTGAAATAATGTGTTTTTCAATGTGTTTGTGGTTTTATTCATTCACTTTTTGTATCTTACAATCGATTATATTGCACCTGTACATCTCCTGTTTCTATATTTATTTTTTCTTTCTTTAGCAAAGTATATTTTTCTTGTCCTGATGTATAATCTAATTTATGTTTTAAAAAGAAAGTTCGACACATCTGTTCATTTTCATGTTCCTCTCTAGCACCTAAAAACAAATAAACAATTTGATTCATATAGCTATTCTCAAGTAAATAATCTGCCTGAACAAGCGAATACTTGTTAAACTTTTTGTTATAATGAAAAATCAGTTCATTATTGTCCAAAAAATCTCCCAAATAGCATAATGGTTCTAATCGTTCCTTCATCTCGTTATAAAATTCACTTTTTTGAATATGTTCTAGAGTGATTTCTCCAGTTAGAATTGAATCAAAGATATCTGAGCGCTTTCCTTGTTGGATTTTAGCATTATCCCTTAATTTATGCAAGCCTGCAAGATGATGAAAATCTGACTTTTCGAAAGAAATTGTAAATTCCTTCAGTCTTCCCTTTCGTCCCAAAACAAAACGATATTTATACCGCAACAGTAGGTTGAAACCCATTGCGCATTTCTTTAGTAAATCCATATTTCTCCTTTCTGATAAATAAACCCTGTCTTTCGACAGGGTTCATGTTGCATTTTCTTTCGGTTAAATTAACCTACTCCGGTTTGAGGTATCGCTGCACAACCCCTCCTGAAAGCTCCACAAGACAATGCGTTCCGGTACACCCTCTTGTCTCTACGCTTGAACAAACACACCTTGTTGCTTGTTACTAATATTATTATATGGACTGTAAAAAAATATGTCAATATTTTTCACAAAAATGATTTTAACCTTTCTACAAAATATTTTCATTATCCACACGGTGTGGATAAAACTTCATTAATCACTCTCATCGCATTTCCACTCCAGAACTTCTCCATCTGTCGCTCAGTAAACCCTCGCTTTTCCACTGCATGATACATTTTTCCCATCTCACCCATATGTGCAATCTCAAGTTCACCTTCATCAAATCCGTCGAAATCAGTTCCTACTGCAATGAAATCTTCTCCACCCGTTTGGTACATATGCCATACATGGTTAGCAATTTCCTCTACCGTTGCCTTTCCATTCTTATTTATAAAATACGGGTACAAATTAATGCCTGCTATTCCGCCCTTATCTGCCAGTACCTTTATCATCTCATCGGAGAGGTTACGTGGATGATTGCACAGGCTTCTTGCATTGGAATGTGAAGCCACAACTGGTTTCTTACTGTGTTTTAGTACATCCCAGAAGCCACCGTCAGACAAATGGGACACGTCGATGATCATGCCTAGTTCATTCATTTTCTCTATCACCTCAATGCCAAAGGGTTTTAAACCTTTCTGCATGGTTTCAGCATCTCTGCTATTGGGACAACCAATACAGTTTTTATGATTCCATGTAAGCGTGATAAGACGAACGCCTTCATTATATAGTATCTGAAGACGATTTAAATCACCATTCAGGATTCCTCCTTCTTCAACAGTTAAGAATGCAGACATTTTCCCATCTTCATTATTCTTAATCATGTCATCAAAACTACACGCAAGTAACATATCCTGCGAACATTCTGCAAACTCCTTTTTCCCTCTAGCAATCATTTCCAATGCTAATTCATAACCTATGTCATAACGATTTTCTCCCGTAATCGCATCCATGTATATGAAACATGCAAAAAATTGCGCCATACTACCTGCACTCTTTAACTTCTCAACATCCACACAAAACCGATTGCTTTTCAAATTTGTATCTTTCTCGCGCATTAACATCCAAATTGTATCGCAATGCATATCAATTAATCTCATTTTTTTCCAGTCTCCTGCATAAATTCTATTATTCTAGTCTACTCTATTTTAAAGGAGTTGTATATATGAGAACAAAAATTGGTGTTGTTATTTGTGGGTTAGATAATCAAAGACAATATGTAAGCGATGCTTATATTCAGGCAGTGAAATCAGTAGGAGGACTTCCAATTATTCTGCCTCTTATCAAATCAAAAACTGTTATTCGGGAATATATAGAGCTATGCGATGGTTTTCTGTTTTGTGGCGGTGGAGACATTACTCCGCTTCTTTTTGGACAGGAGCCTGCCACAAATGTAGGAAAAACAGACATTACCTTAGATTTGTTCCAAATTCGACTTATGAAAGCCGTTTTAACGGCTGACAAACCTGTACTTGCCATCTGTCGTGGTATGCAGGTATTAAATGTTGCATGTGGTGGAACAATATATCAGGATATTAACCTTGTTGATTTTGAGACCATTAATCACATGCAAAATAGTATCTCCCGCAGAGATATCAGCCATAAAGTAATCTTTGAACCAGAAAGCAAAGTGCATAAAATACTTGGCAGTTTTGCATATACAAACAGTTTTCACCATCAGTCTATAGACCGACTTGGGAAGGGACTCGCCGTTTCTGGTTTTACCGGCGATGCAATTGTAGAGGCAATAGAAATGCCATCACACACCTTTGTCCTTGGTGTGCAATGGCATCCGGAAAGCATGTTGGATTGCTCCAATATGAAGCAACTATTTTTTGCTTTAATTCGGTATTCAAAGGTTATTCCTTAAAATATCTTCGTGGTCCATTTCGTGCAATCCCACACTTCATCTACCACATCACGATAAAACTCAGGCTCGTGACAAATTAAAAGCACACTGCCTTTGTAATCAATAAGTGCACGTTTTAATTCATCTTTTGCATCTACATCAAGATGATTCGTCGGCTCGTCGAGAAGCAATATATTTGTTTCTCGATTAATTAATTTGCAAAGTCTTACCTTCGCCTGCTCACCACCACTAAGTACTCGTACCTGACTTTCAATGTGCTTGGTCGTTAAACCACATTTCGCTAAAGCAGAACGCACCTCGTATTGTGTGTAGGACGGGAACTCCTTCCAGATTTCGTCAATACAGGTGGTCGCATTGTCTGGCGCAGCCTCTTGTTCAAAATATCCAACAAGCAAGTTTTCGCCAAGTTCCACGGAACCCTCAAGTGGCTGAATTAACCCTAGAATACTTTTCAGAAGTGTAGTCTTTCCGATTCCATTTGCGCCAACAAGTGCTATCTTGCTTCCTCTTTCCATGGAAAGTGTTAGCGGTTTGGAAAGTGGCTCGTTATATCCGATTACCAAATCTTTTGTCTCGAAAATATATCTTCCCGGTGTTCTTCCGACCTTGAAGTTGAATTCCGGCTTTGGTCTCTCCGCTGCAAGTTCAATCACATCCATCTTATCCAACTTCTTCTGACGTGACATAGCCATATTTCTGGTAGACACGCGGGCTTTATTTCTTGCAACGAAATCCTTTAACTCACTGATTTCCTGCTGCTGTCTCTTATAAGCTGCTTCAAGTTGCGCTTTCTTCACTGCATAAACCTCTTGGAAATGGTCATAGTCGCCCACATAACGGTTGAGTTCCTGATTCTCCATATGATAGATGATATTAATGACTTCATTTAAAAATGGAATGTCATGGGAAATTAACACAAATGCGTTCTCATACTCGATTAAATACCGTTTGAGCCATGCAATATGTTCTTCATCCAAATAGTTGGTAGGCTCGTCCAAAAGAAGAATATCCGGCTTTTCCAAAAGTAATTTTGCAAGTAATACCTTGGTTCTTTGCCCACCGCTTAAGTCTGTTACATCGCGTTCTAAACCGATATCCATAAGACCAAGTGCTCTTGCCACTTCTTCTACTTTTGCATCAATGACATAGAAATCATGTTGCTCTAACAAATCTTGAATGGTTCCAGTTTCCTCAAGCAGTTTTTCCATTTCCTCCGGCGAAGCTTCCCCCATCTGTTCAAACATCTTATTCATGTCTGCTTCCATGTCGAATAAAAATGCAAAAGCAGAGTTTAACACGTCGCGAATGGTCATTCCTTTTTCCAAAACTGTATGCTGGTCAAGGTACCCCACTCGTACATTCTTTGCCCATTCAATTTTTCCTTCATCCGGTTGTAGTTTGCCTGTTACAATATTTAAAAAGGTTGATTTTCCTTCACCGTTGGCCCCAACAAGCCCAATATGCTCTCCTTTCAAAAGGCGGAAGGAAACATCTCCAAAGATGGCTCTGTCACCAAATCCATGTGTCAAATGTTCAACGTTTAAGATACTCATTTATATGTAACTCCTTTAAGTTTGATTTCTTTTGATATTCTAACAGAAAATTTGATAAAAATAAAGATAAATGCAAACACTATCTGCGAAACATTCTTCGAAAGGAGTACATGCGCATGAAGGAAAAAGAACATCCGGTTATTGAGATAACCACACGTCCGGGAAATGTTTATGATGATGACAATATTCCGGAGATTGATTTACCAAGACCTTCTAACGTTACTACAAACGTAACACCTGACGAAGTGCCACGTCGCGATGGCCCTGGCGGGGAATAAATTACACAAGCCACAAAAAGAGGGTAGCCCAACATGCGGGTTACCCTCTTAGTATGTCTTATTTCTGAACAATATTGATAATTCTTCCAGGTACATAGATTTCTTTTACGATTGTTCCTGTCAATTTATCAGCGATTGCCGCTTTACCGGCTGCGATAGCATCATCCTTTGATACATCTGCAGGTACTGTAATAACTACTTTTGTTTTACCATTGATTTGAACAGCAACCTCGATTTCATCATCCTTCATTGCTGCTTCATCATAGGTTGGCCATCCTGCGTTAAATACAGTTCCTTCATGTCCTAACTGTTGCCACAATTCCTCTGCCATATGTGGTGCAAATGGTGCCAATAATACAGCAAGTGTGCTTAGTGTTTCCACATCTACACCGCCTTCTTTCTTGGCGATTTCCATCAACTTATTGTTATATTCCATGAAACCGGAAATAACGGTGTTCAAGCTAAAGCTTTCCAAACGGTTTGTGATATCATAAACCATCTTGTTGCGAATCTTAATCATTTCTTTTGTAGCAGCCACATTCTTGTCCTTGCTGTCAAGCACAAGATTCCATACACGGTTCAAGAAACGATATACACCGTCAATACCACGGTCATCCCACTCTGCATCAAGTTCCGGTGGTCCAACGAACAATTCGTACATTCTGAGTGAGTCACATCCGTAATCTCTTACCAAATCATCCGGAGAAACAACGTTTCCTTTTGACTTACTCATCTTGATACCATTCTTACCGGTAATCATACCTTGGTTAAATAACTTGGTAAATGGCTCTTCAAAATCAACTACACCGATGTCATATAAGAACTTGGTATAGAAACGTGAATATAACAAGTGAAGAACTGCATGTTCTACACCACCAATGTACATATCAACTGGAAGTAACTCGTGTGCTTTTTCTTTGGATACCAATTCTTCTGTATTCTTGCTGTCCACATAACGCAAGAAATACCATGAAGAACCAGCCCATTGTGGCATGGTGTTTGTCTCACGTTTTGCCGGCTTTCCACAAACCGGACAGGTTGTGTTTACCCAACTTTCAATGCCAGCAAGTGGTGATTCACCTGTGCCTGTTGGTTCATAAGAATCAACCTCCGGCAAAGTAAGTGGAAGTTGGTCTTCCGGTACAGGCACTGCACCGCAGTCTGGACAGTGAACTATAGGAATTGGCTCACCCCAATAACGTTGACGTGAGAATACCCAGTCACGAAGTTTAAAGTTCACAGTCGCTTTACCAATACCCATCTTTTCGATGATATGTGGTGCTTCTTTCTTAAGCACTGCAGATTCCATACCGTTCCAATCACCGGAATTAATCATGGTTCCTGCTGCTTCTGTGTAAGCTTCTGTCATATTTTCGATTTCCACGCCATCTTTTGCGATAACCTGGATAATCGGAATATTAAATTTGGTAGCAAACTCAAAGTCACGGTCATCATGTGCAGGTACACACATAATTGCTCCTGTACCGTAATCTGCTAATACATAGTCAGATAACCAGATTGGTGTTTTAGCACCATTTAATGGGTTGATTGCATAAGAGCCTGTAAATACACCTGTTTTTTCTTTATCCTGAAGTCTGTCAACGTTTGACTTCATAGAAGAATCATAAATGTATTTTTCTACTGCCTCTTTTGTCTCCTCTGTAGCAAGGCTTGCTGCAAGGGCATGCTCAGGCGCAAGTACCATAAAGGTTGCACCATGTAATGTGTCCGGTCTTGTTGTATAAACCGTAATCTTTTCATCTCTTCCTTCTACCGGGAACTCAACCTCTGCACCGTAGGATTTCCCAATCCATTCCGCTTGCATCTTTTTCACTTTTTCCGGCCAGTCAAGTTTGTCCAAATCGTTCAATAAACGGTCAGCATATTTGGTAATACGGAGCATCCATTGACGAAGATTCTTCTTGGTCACTTCTGTACCACAACGTTCACATTTACCATTTACAACTTCTTCATTTGCAAGACCTGTCTTACATGATGGGCACCAGTTAATAGGAAATTCTTTCTCGTAAGCAAGTCCTTCCTTGAACATTTTCACGAAAATCCATTGTGTCCATTTATAAAACTCAGGATCTGTTGTATTTACTTCCATATCCCAATCGTAAAGGGCTGCAATTTCATTAATCTGCTTCTTAATGTTAGCCACATTTTCTGCAGTAGAAATTGCTGGGTGAACTCCCATTTTAATTGCGTAGTTTTCCGCCGGAAGTCCAAACGCATCCCATCCCATTGGGTGGATGATATAGTAGCCTTTTAATAATTTATAACGGCTCCATACATCGGAGATTACATATCCTCTCCAATGACCTACATGGAGTCCATTTCCTGACGGATATGGGAACATATCCAGACAGTAATATTTCTCTCTTTTTCCATTCTCATCTTCTTTTACATTCACCGGGTTCGCTGCCCAGTTTTCACGCCATTTCTTCTCAATGGCCTTATGATTGTAAGGTGTTGCCATGATTCATCTCTTCCTTCTTAAAAAATCTTTAGTTATTGTATCATATTCGCATAATTTGTCAAGATTCTTAGCGCAATTCTTCTTGACATTAATGTGTTAAAGTGCTAATGTTTTATTATTGTATATCATGTTCCGTGGGTATGCCTCGGGACAAATAAAAAACAAACAAGGAGGTAGCTTATGAGCAACACAAAAATACCATACAAAATCTATTTAGACGAAAATGAGATGCCTAAGCAGTGGTATAACTTACGTGCAGACATGAAGAATAAACCAGCTCCTCTTTTAAACCCTGCAACAATGAAACCAATCACGCTCTCAGAGCTTAGCGAGGTGTTCTGTGAGGAACTCGCAAGACAGGAATTGGACGAAACCACTCCATACATCGATATTCCGGAGAAAATCTTGAATTTTTATAAGATGTATCGCCCAGCTCCACTTACCAGAGCTTATTGTTTGGAAGAGAAACTGCAGACACCTGCCAAGATTTATTATAAATTCGAAGGAAACAATACCAGCGGCAGCCACAAACTTAATTCTGCAATCGCGCAGGCTTACTACGCGAAAGACCAAGGGTTAAAAGGAGTTACAACAGAAACCGGTGCCGGCCAATGGGGAACTGCTCTTTCTATGGCATGTTCTTATTTGGATTTGGATTGTAAAGTATATATGGTGAAATGTTCTTACGAACAGAAACCGTTCCGACGCGAGGTTATGCGTACATATGGTGCCAATGTTACTCCATCACCATCGATGGAAACAGAGGTTGGTAGAAAGATTTTAGAAAATCATCCTGGAACAGGCGGAAGCCTTGGATGCGCAATTTCAGAGGCTGTAGAAACAGCTAGCAACTTAGAAGGATATCGTTATGTTCTCGGAAGTGTACTTAACCAGGTACTACTCCACCAGACCATTATCGGATTGGAAGCAAAAGCTGCTATGGATAAATACAACATCAAACCTGACATCATCATCGGATGTGCAGGTGGTGGCTCTAACTTGGGCGGTTTAATTGCTCCGTTTATGGGCGAAAAACTTCGTGGTGAGGCAGATTATCAATTCATTGCAGTGGAACCTGCATCGTGCCCTTCTCTTACAAGAGGTGTATACGCATACGATTACTGTGATACAGGCGCGATTTGTCCACTCCAGAAGATGTACACTTTAGGAAGCAACTTTATCCCAGCTTCAACTCATTCAGGCGGACTTCGTTATCATGGTATGAGTTCCATTTTATCACAGCTTTACCATGATGGTTATATGGAAGCACGTTCTGTTGAACAAACATCCGTATTTGCGGCAGCTGAATTCTTTGCCCGTGTGGAAGGTACACTTCCTGCACCGGAAAGTAGCCATGCAATTAAGGTTGCAATTGATGAAGCATTAAAATGTAAAGAAACCGGCGAAGAAAAGACGATTCTTTTCGGACTTACAGGAACTGGTTATTTCGATATGTATGCATATGAGAAATTCCACGATGGTAAGATGACAGATTACATCCCAACAGATGAAGAATTACAAGCAAGCTTTGCTACGTTGCCAAAGATTCCGGAATAAGATTATATAATAACAGAAGCAAGTCACTAGGACTTGCTTCTTTCATGTTTACTTTCTATTTCTTTTATAAATGCTTTTCTTTTCACCGGTGAAATTAATATCATCCGATGCACGCCGTCTTCTACATAATCAATTTGTATGCGCCTAAGTGACATCGCTGCTGATGAAAGAGGATTCATTGTTTTCTTTACATCTACGATATCTGCATATCGAACTCTGGCTTTACCATATATGCTCATGGAAACCAGTAAATGTTCTGAGTACAACACATATCTGATTTTAAACAGCGGAATGATGATAATCGAAAAACCAATCGCCATCAATAATGTTCCCCATGCAATTTTCCCCGTCTTCAGAATCGGTTCTACTGCAACCCATATCATCAAAACCTCACAACCGCCTAGTAATAATCCCAGCCACCAATCAACTGCTGTTCGATACACCACTCCTTGCTCTGTCTTCTCAATCGCATTGTACATTGCCTTCTGACTGTCACTTGTTGCCTGTATTCTGCCGCATTTGTATATCAGATACACAAGCGGAGCAAAAGTCGCAATTAAAAATATCGGCAAAAACAATGTTCCCAACGGTCTACATGTGATGCAACAAAACATAATGTATGCAAACATAATCTGCACAACTAAGTTCATCAAAATCACAATCGGGTATGCCACTCGCATTTCTGACTTTTCTGCCTCCTTGGAATACTTAGATTCCATGTTGCTTTTTACCAGATAAACAGCAATACTCATCACACCCATTACCAATGCAATTACAAAGAACAATAGAATGAGTGAACCTTTGTCGGACCAGTTGTCTACTTCACCTGCCGCATTATAATGCATGGGAAGTTCATCTGGAATCTTGCTCCAAAAGATAATCGGTAACAAAATAGTAAGTGCACCGATTAAAAGAGAAACCTTATAAAGATTTTTAAACATGTGCATATTTTGTTCTTCTGCCATAGTCTTCCCCCTTCCAAAAGTGCCAGAGTCATAATGACGCTGGCACTAACATTTATTCTACAACTCCGGTACTGGTGGTCTATCCGGGTCCAAGATTTCGGAAGCATCAAACAAATCTGATACGTTGTTCTGTGCCCCAATTGCATTCTTATAAATGCGGTATCCGTCTAAGTTCCTTCTACCCTGACGCATATAATCCGTTCCTAAGAATGTCTGATATTTCGTGGAATCCACGGTACAGAAAATACGGAATCCCTGTTCTTTAAAAAACTGGAATTTCTCATTACTTGATGGATACTCTCCAAAATTCGCATAGAAATCCTGACCATGTGCAAAAATCAAGGTGTTTGTTTCCCCAATAATCGGTTCCACGTTGCGTTTCCATCTTTCTGTATCTTTCTTGATGGTTTCAAGACTTCTGTCTCCCACTCTGATATGTCCCCAAGTATGACTTGCAAATTCCCAACCATTTGCTTTCATGGCATCTGCTACTGCTTTTGCCTCCTTGCGTTCTGTTTCCAAATCAAAATCCGGATGTGCATCCAGCCATTTCTTCTGATGTCTGTCACAGGTTGGATGATTGTAATCATAAGTCTCATCCGTACGGTATCCCAAAACTCCGTTATATCCGGTCATAGCGATGATACCCTTTGCACCCTTGTAGGATGCATCCGGATGCTCTTCTACAAATTTATCTAAGATTGGTACGTAATCGTATGCACCAAGCTTCATTTCGCCACTAGCATCGTAGTATTCATTTACTACATCTCCGTTCTCATCAAGAACTAATCTAGCCGCATATCCATAATTATCATAAGCATGGTAATAGCTTAAATCATCCATAGACATAACAAATGCCTTTTTCCCTTCCGGAAGTAGGATTTCTGCTTCTTTCCATACCTCTTTTCCATTCTCATCCTTTGTCACTTCGTACAAATCATGAATGCTGACCATAACATACCCTCGGTCATACATTTCCTGTGTAATGGCATTAAATTCGTCGATAGTTGTCATCCACTGATTGTTTCCGGCAGCTTGAGAATCCATTGCCTGGTTTTTAAAAGCGCGTTCTTCATCTACCACCAATGAGTGATAAAAGATATGTGTGACTTCCTCTAATTTCACAGGTACACAGGCTGCTTTTTCTGCTTGTATGTCAGAAATCATACCCTGTACTTCCTCATCCTTTTCGTATCCTTCAATTCCTTTTAAGATTTTCACTGCTTCATCATATCCATAGGAAGCTGCCATACGTTCTGCTGATTCTATCAGTTCTAATCGTTTTGCTGCTTTTTCATTTTTGTCATTCTTGTTGTTTTTGATATTACCACCTGTCTGTACAGTGGAACCAAATGAGAGTTTCTCCCATGGTTTGAATTTCACGCAAACAACAATTAGTGCAACTGCCACCACAGAGGCTATAATCCCTATTTTAATCCTCTTTTTGCGGCGTCTTACACTGCGTTCAAATTTCTTACGCTCCAACAATCCCATTTTCTTAGGTTCTTTCATACTTCTAATCCCCCTTACTCGTACATTATATTCTTCAGTATATTAATTTATTTAACAATCATGGCATCGCCAAATGAGAAAAATCTATATCGTTCTTTAATTGCTTCTTCATAGGCTGCTAAAACCTGTTCTCTGCCTGCTAAGGCTGACACCAACATCACCAAAGTGGATTCCGGCAAATGGAAGTTGGTAATCAAGCCATCCAATACTTTGAATTTATATCCCGGATAGATAAAAATCTCGGTCCATCCGCTATATTCCTTCATCCTTCCACTCTCGTCCGCCGCCGACTCTACTGTTCTACAACTGGTTGTCCCAACGCAGATGACACGCTTCCCATTATCTTTCGCACGGTTTATCTTCTCTGCCGCCTCATTACTTACCATGTAGAATTCAGAATGCATATGGTGTTCTAATATATTCTCCACTTTTACCGGTCTGAAGGTTCCCAGGCCCACGTGCAAGGTTACACGTGCAATCTCAATCCCTTTTTCTTCTATTCTTTGAAGTAGTTCCGGTGTGAAATGCAATCCCGCTGTAGGTGCCGCTGCTGAACCCGAGTGTTTGGCATATACTGTCTGATAACGATTCTTATCCTCTAACTGATGCGTAATATATGGTGGCAAAGGCATCTGCCCCAATTGGTCCAGAATCTCCTCGAAAATGCCTTCGTATTCAAATCGTATCAAACGATTGCCTTCCTCTACCACATCTACGACTTCACCAATCAAGAGTCCTTCACCAAAGCTGATTCTAGTACCAACCTTCGCCTTCTTTCCCGGTCTCACCAAGGTTTCCCACGTGTCATTTTCTCCTCGTTTTAATAACAGCACTTCAATCTTGGCATCTGTTCCTACTTTTGCACCAAAGAGTCTGGCCGGAATTACTTTTGTTTCGTTGATAACTAAGCAATCTCCCGGTTCCAGATAATTTATCACATCTTTAAATACATGGTGTTCTACTTCACCCGTTTCTTTATCTAATACAAGAAGTCTTGAACTGGAACGATCCTCCAATGGGTCCTGCGCAATCAATTCTTCCGGTAGGTCAAAATAAAAGTCTTCTTTTCTCATTTTATAAACCCTTTCATCTCTCGTCCCTTCTATTATATCCGTTTTTGTCGAAACGCGCCACCCTATTTTTCCAAAAAAAGAAACCGCAGGTATTCCTACGGTTTCAATTCATGAATTAGTTATAAAAAACTCTATTTCTTTCCTCTTCCGCCTCAATGTCTTCTTCAGACATATATTTACGGAATACGCGTTCTAAAATTCTGTTTGCAATCACCATATAGAGTACCGGAACAAACAATCCAATCATTGGTACACATACAACCGTTACAATGGCCGCTACAAAGAGTATCAACAGCAACAACGACCATCCCAAGCTCGCGATTGAGATAATGAAACAGTTCTTCATAAGTGCTTTCGTCGAAAGTGCAAATCTTGCCATATATGGATACACATAAGTCATCCATATAATAAGGACAATGAACAATACAACAATGATTCCCATTATAATTCCTGCACCGGATATATTTTCTCTTAACTGGTATAAAATATAGCAATCATACGCCCCAAATAGCAACAATGCAAAATTGATAAGCCATACAATTGTACCTTGTTTGAAATTGGACTTGAATGCACTGAAAAATTCTTTATATGCATATCCACGATTGTATCGCACTGATTTATTCACCGCATAGTATAAAGCGGCTGTTGATGCCCCAACCGTAACAATCGGAATGGAGCACACACACCATAAAATACTCAGAATTATGCAATCACATATTTTTCCAAGCGTTGTCATTAAACCATTATCATAATTAAAAAGTCCTGCCATCATATTCACTCCTACTTCTTATGTGTATTACAAATGTTATGCACGCATCTGTGCACCAAATTGACTTTCCAGTGCTGCCATTACTTTTTCAATCACTGTATCTGTCATGTCGTCTGTTACATCACAATCCGCTGACGCAAGTTGAATCTTAAATGCCATACTCTTCTTGTCTGCACCTAATTTCTCGCTCTCGAAGATGTCGAACAGTGTTACTTTCTTGATTAACTCATCACATGCTGTGATTGCATCAATGGTCGTTCCACATTCTACCTTCTTATCAATCAATACAGAAATGTCACGGCTGTTGCCTTTGAATCCTGTTTCCGGTGTGTACTTGATTGCAGTTTTAAATAAGTCTGCTAACAAGCTGTAATTGATTTCTGCAATGAAAATCTTCGTATCGGCTTTCTTACCGCCGGCAATATTCATATTGTCAACGATTTCATAGCGGAGTTGTCCGAAATGTCCAATCTTTTCACCCTTACAGTATACATCTGCAGTTCTACCCGGATGTAAGTATGGTACATTTCCTCTCTTGTAAGAGAATGCCAAATCATTGTATGCCGCAAAGCTTTCTAATGTTTCCTTGAGTGCAAAGAAATCCTCATCTGCGCCACAGGTTCCGAGACAAAGAATCTTTGTTTCTGTTGGTGGCTCTGTAAGCGGTAATGCTTTTGGAAGATAAATATTTGCAAGCTCGAAGAAACGCATTGCTTCGTTGCCGTTTTTGATATTATTTTCAATTACTTTTACCATAGAAGGAGCCATGATAGTTCTCATGATACTCAAGTTTTCTGTGATTGGATTTAACAATTCTACAACTTTTCTTTCCTCAGCTTCTTCCGGAATTAAGAACATGTCGAAATCAGTCTTCGCTGTCATGGCGATAGTCTGGATTTCAAAATATCCTTGTGAACATAAATATTCCTTCACTGCAAGTTCTTTTGACTGGTATCTGTTAAGTCCACCATTTGTAACTTTTGCATCATCAAGGAAGGTAGGGATTACTTTATCGTAACCGTATTCGCGGATGACTTCTTCTGCAATGTCTTGATATCCTTCAATATCGTCACGATATCTTGGAATTGCAAGGGTAAGTTCTCCGTCCTTTGCTTCTACTTCGAATTGAAGCGCATTTAAAATGCGAACCATGTCTGCTTCCGGAACTTCAATACCGAGTACGTTGTTTACTTGGTCAACTGTTACCTTGATAACTCTCTTTTCTGTGGATGCTCCGCCTGTTACATCAAAGTGGCTGGAGCTTACCTTTGCAACACCGAGTGTCTGTGCAAGGTTTAATGCTCTTGCCATACCACATTCTACAGTGTATTCATCAATTCCTTTTTCAAATCTTGCTGCCGAATCAGAGCGAAGTCCAAGACCTCTTGATGTCTTACGCACGCTGTCTTTTAAGAATTTCGCAGCTTCAAACAATACTTCTGTCGTTGTTTCTTTGATTTCGCTGTTAAGTCCGCCCATAACACCTGCAAGACCTACTGCTTTTGCCTTGTCACAGATTACGAGATTGTTGTGATTTAACACACGCTCTTTTTCATCTAATGTGATAAGTGTTTCACCATCTTCTGCCCTACGTACTACAATAGAGGAACCTTCTAATGTGTCCAAATCAAAGGCATGCATTGGCTGACCGATTTCTACAAGCACATAGTTTGTAATGTCCACCATTGCATTGATTGCGTTATGACCTACTGCAATCAATCTTCTCTTCATCCAAAGCGGAGATTCCATATATTTTACATCGTAAATATAGTGTCCTAAGTATCTTGGACATGTTTCTTTATCTAATACTTCAACGCTAATATTTTCATTTACGGTGCCGTCTTCTTCGTAGCTGTAGTCCGGTGCCTTAAATGGCTTATCAAGGAATGCTGCAACCTCTCTCGCAATACCGATTACTGACTGACAGTCCGGACGGTTTGCTGTAATGGAAATATCAAAGAGATAGTCATCCAATTCCAAATAATCTCTCATTTCCATTCCAAGTGGTGCATCTTCCGCCAAAATCATGATACCGTTCACATCTGCTCCCGGATACCAGTCCTTATCCAGTTCCAATTCTTCTCCGGAACAAAGCATACCGTAAGACATCATATCCACCATTTTTCTTGGCTGAATTTCAAGACCGCATGGCAATTTAGCTCCTACTAATGCTGCCGGAACCTTTGCTCCTACGAACACGTTATTTGCACCTGTTAAAATGAGATGATCGTGTCCTTTATCTCCACAATCCACATGACAGATTTGCAAATGTGTTCCCTCGTAGTGCTCCATGGCCGTAATTTGACCTACAACTACGTTTTCTAAATTTTCACCTAAGTATTCGATACCTTCTACTTCAAAACCAGCGGAGAAGAGTTTTGTTTCCAGCTCTTTTGGTTCGATATCGATATCTACATAATCTTTTAACCAACTATATAAAACTTTCATAATGCCCTCCTCTTTATGCCTTAAATTGTTTCAAGAATTCTACGTCATTTTCAAATAATTTGCCCATGTGGTTGATTCCGTATTTGAGCATAGCGATACGCTCGATACCGATACCAAATGCAAGACCTGAGTATTTGCTTGAATCGATACCGCAGTTTTCCAATACCTTGTTATTTACCACACCACCGCCTAATACTTCAATCCAGCCGGTTCCTTTACAGAGTGAGCATCCTTCGCCACCACATTTGAAACAGCTAACGTCTACTTCTACAGATGGCTCTGTGAACGGGAAGTAAGACGGACGAAGTCTTGTTTTAGCCGCATCTGAGAACAATGCCTTTACAAACTGGTCTAACATTCCCTGCAAATCGCAAAGTGTGATATGTTTATCTACTACCAAGCCTTCCATCTGGCTGAACATTGGTGAATGTGTTGCATCACTGTCAGAACGGAATACTTTTCCAGGAACAAGCACCTTAATTGGTGGCTTCTGTGCATCCATTACACGGATTTGTCCAGGTGATGTATGGGTACGAAGCAGCAAATCTTCTGTCAACCAGAAGGTGTCCTGCATATCTCTGGATGGATGGTCTTTTAATACGTTAAGTCTTGTGAAGTTGTGGTCGTCATCCTCGATTTCCGGTCCTTCAAACACGTCAAATCCCATACCTACGAATACATCAATAATTTCATTCTTGATGCATGTCAAAGGATGTAGATTTCCTGCCTGCACTTCTTTTACCGGAAGTGTGACATCCACTACTTCTTCATCGTAGCGTGCCATCATTGCTTTCTTTTCAATTTCAATTTTCTTTTCATCATACAAGCCTTGTACCCAATTTTTAATCTCGTTTACAGCTTGACCATATGCTTTCTTTTCTTCGTTTGGAACGTTTTTAATTCCGCCCATCAATTTTTGAACTTCTCCGCTCTTGCTGAGATACTTTGTCCAAAAATCTGCCAGTTGTTTTGCGTCTTGCACCTGTGCAAGCTCTGCCTGACATTCTGTTTTGATTGTTTCCATACTCATGTTTTAATCCTCCTAACAACAAAAATCCTCGTCCCTAAAAGGGACGAGGTTAATCGCGGTACCACCCTAATTCCTGACATGCTATTGTCAGGCACTTAAGACTGCGTAACGTGCAGCATCCGTTATCTCCTACTAATCTTTATTTCAGAAATACAGCTCCCGTGGGAAATTCGATTCCTATCTGAACTAAAGGGAACTTCCAGCCAACGATTCCCTCTCTCTGTTAGAAAATAGTGCTCTACTAAACACGATCCTTGCTTTTGTTATTCAAAATACTTTTCTATTGTACTTAAATTTGATGAGGTTGTCAACTAATTACTCAACAAACTCTTTAAGATTTTGTGTCCAATCCATCAAGATATTCTTCAATAATACGGTTAATTTCTCCACCAAACAGCATTACATACATACAAAAATACATCCAGAGCATAATAATGATAATTGTAGTCAAACTTCCGTACATATTTGAGAAACCTTTGAAAATATCTAAATACATTGAGAATAAAAAGGATGCAAATGTCCAGCCAAATGCAGTAAATATCGCTCCTGGTAATTGTCTAAGCGGCTTTCCTCTCTTGTTTGGCAAAAATTCATACATCAATGTTGTAATGACAATCAAAAGACTAATGGTAACAACTGTTCGTATTTCAATAATAAAATCAATCACATATTGAATCACCGGAATATATTCATTTACAAGCAAGCTGATACTGTTACCAAAGCCCAAAAGTACGAGACATAGCACAATTGCAATTAAAAATAAAATCGTATACAATGCTGCTCGCAGTCTCAAGAAGAAATAATTTCTAGTTTCTACCGTTCCTCGAATCGTAGTCAATCCATTCGAAAGGGCAAGTACGCCTCTGCCTGCTGACCAAAACGCCACCAACAAGGAGATTGTGATAGTTGTCCCTGTCTGACTATATACCTCGTCAATCACAGAAATAATCGTGCCACTGACTGTCTTAGGAAACACCTCGTATGCCACCTCGATAATATCTGCCTGCGTAATTGGTGTAACTCGCACCAACGTCATCAAAAGCATAAAAATAGGCACCAAAGAAAGCATCAAGAAAAATGCTGATTGTGCTGCATATGCACCCACATGATGTCCTGCAATTGTTACTAAAATATTTTCAAGTTTTTTCAACCATTGTTTCATATCATTTCACCTGCGTACCAGAGTAAAAAAACTGTAGAATCTGCTCATAAGTCTTCCCGGTTTTTGCTATTTCATTCGCACCGTTCTGACTCATTCCAATTCCGTGACCATAGCCTCCACCCTCTATTATATAACTTTTACCATTTTTTTCAATGGTAAAAAATGCGCTCGGTAAAAGCTTGGTACTTTGAATGACTTTTCCATCTTGCTTTTGTATCTCATACCCGCTACCACCAAGAGCTGCACGTATCTTATTTTCTGTTTCAACTGTTATAGTTTTTGTAGTGCCCGTCACTGTTAATTGAAGTGCGATTCCCCCTGACCCCTTTTTGGTGATTTCTATATTTTTGAGTTCTCCAATATCTTTTCCCGTGTTTAACTCAATGAGATTTTCTAACGTTTTTTGCGGTATAGTTGCTTCCCATTTGTACCATGGCAAACTGCGCTCGTATGCATTTCCCTGCTCATCACAGATTGGGACACCTTGTAAATATTGGTTACCCTCGCTTTGCTTCGTTCCCCATGCTTCCACGTTGGTTGAATGTCCACACGAGGTTGAGTAATAGTAGGTTTTTACCACCCGGTCCTGATACCACAATTTTTTTCCACTAGTTTCATTCACCGCCCGCGTAGTTGTTTCCTGCTCCTTTGAATTGCCATATACCTGATAGGAAACACTGTCATCCACATGAGCATAATACTCAGGATATCCGTAGACCAGCATCTGACAATAAGCATAGCTTCTGGCACATATAGCTTGGCATTTTAGGGCTTCCGCTTCATACGATGCAGGCATTTCACTCGGAACAACTGCGTAAAGATACTCCTCTACCGGCAGTTCATTTACAATTACAATTCCTTCCGGCGTGGAATACAGTTCCATAATCCCACGATAAGAAGGGGTTCCATAGCCTCGATTGAGAGAGTGTATTGTAATTCGGGTATGATCGTCAGAGAATATCTGCGTTGGGCTATGGTCAGATTTTGTCTCAGTTTGACTGTCGCCATCTTTAAATTTCGGTGTAATGCGAATGGAGCCGTGCTTGAACAATTCATGGTCAGGCGTAAGGGTAAGGATTTCTTCTGGCGCAATCTGTTGCATAATTTCTGACTCTTGGCTACCTATTGTACTTTTAGCTTTATCACTTGTGTTGCGAGTAGATTTCATAACGACATTCAAGCCATATTCCGCCGACAACTTTACTTCTGAATGCGCTATTTGCTTGAACCCATCTGTCTTAATCACTACCCGTATCAGCGGTTTTTTTGAATCTGGCAAATAGTCACCTGTAGGCAGTCTGGATTCCACATTCTGTTGACCTCGCTTTTCTTGTGTTAAAGGCAATTTCTGTAGTAGCTTGATATTGAAAAGGCCCACTATCAACACTGCCACTCCTATATATAATACTTGTATCTTTCTTTTCAAGGTGAACCTCTTGTCCATTCTTTTTTGTAATATATGCAAAGTATTATTCTAGTATTACCAATCACTTTCCTTCATCTTTTTTATTTCCTTTTTCTGTTTCTTTTATGTTTGCTCTTCCGTTTGCGCTGGGTATAAAACATATCTAATTATGCGCAAATACCCATTAATCATGAAAAGCAAGTAAAAATAATGATTTTTTCGTATCGACTTTCTATAGAAACCCTTCTTAACGTGAAAAATACCCATGTTTTCAAAAAATCATGGGTATTTTAGTCCTATTTACAGTCAATTATAGAAAGTGACCGCTTATCTTTCGTTCTATGTATCCAAAAAGGTTCAAAGAACCTTTTTAAATCCCCCAAAATGCCGTTTCCCGTATTTTGACGCCTAGCCTTAGCTAGGTGGGTGTCCGCATCTGCTTTTTTGTCTTCCACTGCAATGATGGCTTGACATATTACAGAGATATAGGATTCCCATTTCAAAATTTGTAGGTTCAAAATAACAGGATTATCGCACATTCCAGGTTCAATATTTATTATATGCGAATCCACGCTTTTTATCAATAAAAATAGCGTGGAATGTTTTAACAAAAGGCCCTACAGCAAATAAAAAGGAGTGAGTTCCTCAAAACTCACTCCAAAATTTGACATATTTCAAATTATAATTGTGGACCTGCTTCTACTAATGCTTTACCAGCTTCGTTAGTTGTGTATTTAGCAAAGTTCTTGATGAAACGTCCAGCAAGGTCTTTTGCTTTTACTTCCCATTCAGCTGCATCTGCATATGTATTACGTGGGTCAAGAATGTTTGTATCAACTCCTGGAAGTTCTGTTGGTACTTCGAAGTTGAAGTATGGAATAGATTTTGTTTCAGCTTTTTCGATTGATCCGTCAAGGATTGCATCGATAATACCACGAGTATCTTTAATAGAGATACGTTTTCCTGTTCCATTCCATCCTGTGTTTACTAAGTATGCTTTAGAACCGTTTTCTTCCATTTTCTTAACTAATTCTTCAGCATATTTTGTTGGATGTAATTCCAAGAATGCTTGTCCGAAGCATGCTGAGAATGTTGGTGTAGGTTCTGTAATACCACGTTCTGTACCAGCAAGTTTTGCTGTAAATCCAGATAAGAAGTAGTATTTTGTTTGTTCTGGTGTCAAGATTGATACTGGAGGAAGTACTCCAAATGCATCAGCTGAAAGGAAGATTACATTCTTAGCTGCTGGTGCTTTTGACACTGGACGAACGATGTTATCGATATGGTTGATTGGGTAAGATACACGAGTATTTTCTGTAACACTACCATCAGCGAAATCGATTTTTCCATCTTTATCTAATGTAACGTTTTCTAATAATGCGTTACGTTTGATTGCATTGTAAATGTCTGGTTCAGATTCTTTATCAAGGTTGATAACTTTTGCGTAGCAACCACCTTCAAAGTTGAATACACCATCATCATCCCAACCGTGTTCGTCATCACCGATAAGAAGACGTTTAGGGTCTGTAGACAATGTTGTTTTACCTGTTCCTGAAAGACCGAAGAAAATAGCTGTATTTTCGCCGTTCATATCTGTGTTTGCTGAACAGTGCATTGAAGCGATACCTTTTAATGGTAAGTAGTAGTTCATCATAGAGAACATACCTTTTTTCATTTCTCCACCATACCATGTGTTAAGGATTACTTGTTCTTTGCTTGTGATGTTGAATGCTACAGCTGTTTCAGAGTTAAGTCCTAATTCTTTGTAGTTTTCAACTTTTGCTTTAGAAGCATTGTATACTACGAAATCTGGTTCGAAGTTAGCAAGTTCTTCTTCTGTTGGAATAATGAACATGTTTTTAACAAAGTGTGCTTGCCAAGCAACTTCTACAACGAAACGGATAGCCATTCTTGTATCAGCGTTAGCACCACAGAATGCATCTACTACGAATAATCTCTTGTTTGAAAGTTCTGCAAGAGCAAGTTTTTTAAGTTCTGCCCATACATCTTCTGAGATTGGGTGGTTATCATTTTTATATTCGTCTGTTGTCCACCATACTGTATCTTTAGAGTTGTCATCCATAACGATGTATTTATCTTTAGGAGAACGTCCTGTATAGATACCTGTCATAACGTTAACAGCACCAAGTTCACTTTCTTGTCCTACTTCGTAACCAACTAAATCAGTTTTTGTTTCTTCTACGAATAAATCTTCGTAAGAAGGATTGTATACGATTTCAGTAGTACCAGTAATTCCATACTTTTCTAAATTGATTTTTGACATCTGTTGTTACCTCTTTCTTTATAAATTTGAATTTTTTACTAAATCGAACATATTATACAAGATACAGGTTGTCTAGTCAATATCTTGTTTGCTAACTTTGTTAACTTTTTAACCTTTTAATATGTTTTTTACAGTTTCTTCCATCTTATCTGCATCGCATTCCAAAGTGTGAAGGATTTTCGCATCACGAATTTCTTCTACCGCGTTTGGAATATCCACATTTGAGATCACTTCTAATGCGTCAATCAAGTCAAATTCTTCTAAAGAGTCATAGTTAGCATCGATTGCTGTCATAACACTTCTTGAGAACTTATATGGACTTGCCGTTGAAGCAATTACCGTCTTGCGGCCGTCACCACTCTCTTGTCTGTATTTCTCATATACAGAAGCTGCAACTGCAGTATGTGTATCCATCACATAACCAGTTTTCTTATATGTATCCGCAATCTTTCCCTTTACTTCTGCTTCCGTTGCATAACCTGCTGCGAAATCAGAAAGATTTGCCTTCATATCATCCGACAATTCATAAACGCCCTTTTCTTTCAACGCTTTCATAAGTTCACTATTCTTATTCGCATCGCATCCTGCAATCATGTAAACCAAACGCTCTAAGTTGCTTGAAATCAAGATGTCCATAGATGGAGATATCGTAAGAATGAACTCTCGATTTCTGTCATACACACCAGTCTCAAAGAAATCAAACAATACTTTATTGTCGTTGGACGCACAGATGAGTTTTCCTATCGGAATTCCCATGTGTTTTGCAAAATAAGCAGCAAGAATATTTCCGAAATTTCCAGTCGGAACTACTACATTGATTTCTTCCCCTGCAGCAATTTCTTCATTCTGCAACAACTTTGCATAAGCATATACATAATAAACAATCTGTGGAACTAAACGTCCAATGTTAATTGAGTTGGCCGATGAAAATTGGTAGCCTGCTGCATCCATTTCTTTAGCAAGTTCTTTATTTTCGAAAATCGCTTTTACTCCGCTTTGTGCACAGTCAAAGTTTCCATGAATGGCAACAACAGATGTGTTTGCACCTTTCTGTGTTACCATCTGAAGTTCTTGTACCTTACTTACACCATTTTTCGGATAAAATACAATAATCTTAGTGCCTTCTACATCTGCAAAACCTGCAAGAGCAGCTTTTCCGGTATCTCCGGAAGTTGCTGTTAAAATTACGATTTCATTTTTTACATTATTCTTCTTTGCAGAGGTTGTAAGTAAATGTGGCAATATAGAAAGTGCCATATCTTTAAATGCAATGGTCGCGCCGTGGAAAAGTTCTAAATAATATGTATCTTCTACTTTTGCAAGAGGTGCTATTTCCTCTGTGTCAAATTTAGAATCATATGCTTTTGCGATACAGTTCTTCAGCTCTTCTTCCGTAAAATCTGTAAGAAATTGCTTCATAACTGCGTAAGCAGTTTCCTGATAAGACATCTCTTTTAATTCATCCAATGTCACATCCAATTTTGGTATGCTGACCGGTACATACAAACCGCCATCATCTGCGAGACCTTTTAGAATTGCCTCGGAAGCCGCTACTGTTTGTTCTGCATTTCTTGTACTTTTATATAGTAAGTTCATATCCATACACCTTCTAGTTATTTCTTTTATTATTTGTATAGTTTACCAATCCGCCTGCAGCGATTAATTTCTGCATGAATTCCGGAAATGCCTGGCCTTGGAACTCGGTTCCTTTTGTGCGATTGTAAATCTTACCGCTATCGAAATCTACTTCCACTTCATCCCCAGCTTCGATTCCTCTTGCCGCTTCTGGACATTCAATAATCGGGAGGCCAATATTAATTGCATTTCTATAGAAGATTCTCGCAAATGTTTCTGCAATAACACAGCTAACCCCAGCTTCCTTCAAGCACAATGGCGCATGTTCTCTAGATGAACCGCATCCAAAGTTCTTATTAGCAACAATCAAATCACCTGGCTGTACCTTCTTTGCAAATTCAGGATCAATGTCAACCATGGCATGACTTGCCAATTCCTTTCCGTCAAAGGAATTTAAATATCTTGCAGGAATGATAACATCTGTATCTACGTTATCTCCATATTTAAATACGTGTCCTAATGCTCTCATTATCTGTCACCTACTTTCTCCGGATTTGCAATACAACCTGCTATCGCACTTGCAGCTGCCACTTCAGGTGATGCAAGATAAATCAAGGAATCTACGTGTCCCATACGTCCTACGAAGTTACGGTTTGTAGTAGAAACACATTTTTCACCTGCTGCCATAACACCCATATGACCGCCCATGCATGGTCCACAGCTTGGTGTATTAAATGCACAGCCCGCTTCGATAAATGTGGTAACAATACCTTCCTCGATACATTGCAAATAGATCTTCTGTGTTGCCGGAATGACCATAACACGAACATCCGGATGTACCTTGTGGCCTTTAAGAACTGCCGCTGCACGTCTCATATCTTCCATTCTACCGTTTGTACAAGAACCGATTACAACCTGATCAATCTTAATTGGCTCCATCGCCTCTACCTCATCAATGGTATGTGCATTGCCTGGTAAATGTGGAAATGCTACTGTAGGTCTCACCTTAGATAAATCTACTTCTACCACCTCATCATACTCTGCATCTTCGTCAGCAGTGTAAATGGTATACTCTTTGTCAGAATGTTCTTTCATGTAGTTTTCTGCTTTTTCATCTACTGGGAAAATACCATTCTTCGCACCGGCTTCAATCGCCATATTTGCCATGGTAAAACGGTCATCCATAGATAGATATTGAATACCATCTCCAACAAATTCCATAGATTTATATAGTGCACCGTCTACGCCAATGCGTCCGATAATATGTAAAATAATATCCTTACCGCTTACATATTTACTTGGTTTTCCTGTAAGCACAAATTTAATTGCACTTGGAACTTTGAACCACAACTCTCCTGTTGCCATTCCGGTTGCAATATCTGTTGTCCCAACACCTGTCGAAAACGCACCTAAAGCTCCATATGTACATGTGTGAGAGTCTGCACCGATGATACATTCTCCTGCAACTACGATACCTTTCTCCGGTAAAATCGCATGTTCAATTCCCATCTGTCCAATTTCAAAATAATGCTTCAAGCATTGGCATTTTGAAAACTCACGAATAGACTTTGAATTTTCTGCCGACTTAATATCTTTGTTTGGTGTAAAATGGTCAGGCACTAAAACTACTTTATCTTTATCAAATACTTTATCTGCCATCTGGTTAAATACAGGCACCGCCATCGGTCCTGTGATATCATTTGCCATAACCACATCTAATTTCGCTTCAATCAGTTGTCCTGGAACTACTGAATCCAATCCCGCATGAGCCGCAAGGATTTTCTGCGTCATTGTCATTCCCATATTCAGGTCCTCCCTTTTGTAGAATACTTATTCAGTCATTCTAGCACATTTGAAACGGTTATGACAAGACATTATCACTACTATTATAAAAGAAATTACTCCAAAAACGCCAAACATAGCACCGTGAGAACCGTCTCCTGTTTTCGGTGCTTCTGTAACCGGTGTTTCAATCAGTGTTATCTGCTCCGGTTCCGGTTTTTCTATCATGGTGTATTTCGGTGTGGCACTTACCTCATAGAGTAACTCATCGCCTTCCTCTGTCCATGCCGGCATGCTCACCAGCATTGGTGCAAATTCATATTCCTCATCTCCCGAAATATGTATCTGATAGATACCGTCCTCCACATCTTCAATCCGAAACATATTCTCATTGCCTACATGTTTCGCATATTCATGACTAATCGTTTGCTTTAAAACCTCTTCAGCCTTTGTAATGTCAAAGTTCTCTCTTTCACATACCTTCTGGCAATACAAAGTCAGGTTTTCTGCCTCCTCCGGCAAAATCACTTCGATATATTTACTCATTCTATTCCTTCCTCTCTCCTGTCACTACAAGACGATGGGTGTTTATTCCATATGGGGTACATGTAACCAAGGAAACTAAATCTTTCTCTTCTTGCATCTGAAAAACTTCCGTCTCGTCAGGCCGTATTACCTGAATGCTGCAAACTTCATATATCAGTTCCTTTTCTCCCACATATAATGTAAAGCAATCTCCCATCTCCAGTTTATCTAATCTCAAAAATAGTTCTGCGTGAGGTAGCCCCCGATGTCCTGCAAGAATACTATGTGCACCCTTGCCACCTCCCAGCGGGCTTCCTTCCACCATGCAACCGATTCCATTTTGCAACACCTTTTCTTCTGTCCCTTTATATATGGGTAAATTCACATGAATTTTTGAAATCATGATTTGTCCTATATTATCTTCTTGCGCAAACACATTCCTATGCAGGTTTTGTTGAGCACTCCATTTAGTTATAGGTGAATAGAGACACAATATAACTCCTAATACCAGTACACCATACGGAATGATTTTCCTCATTACTAATTCACCCAGTTCGGTTCTTTAATTTTGGTCTCATTTCTTTGGGAAAATCCTGTATTATCGGTGACTTTTTTGACATTCCATTTACTTAAATCCAAGAACCATGTGGCATCTACACCAGTTGCGTAGAATGTTTTATACATATCAGTAACATTGGAAGTGTTCCAGTCGCCTATATTTCCTATACTAAATGTGGTTGAATGCTGTGCCATCTGATAGCACATATATTCCATGGTAGTAACCTGCGACACATCCCATTTGCTGAGATCCATTATGATGGACGAAGTATTAAAACCGAAGCCACCAAACATCCATTTCATGCTCGTAACCTTTGACACATCCCAATCATTTATACCAGTGATTGTAAGAGTTTTTGCATCCCATGCAAAACACTGGAACATGTATTCCATATTAGTTACCTGAGAGGTGTCCAATTTTCTCACATCCAGCTCCGTACAATCATAAGCATACTGGAACCAGTGCGCTGTACTTTTGGGTTTAATGACATCCTCAAAAATAATCTTGGTGACAATGCGGTTATCATAGTAATTTCCATCGTACCAAGGAACCTGATTCTCCGAAGTATACACCGCCTCTTCAAAACCGGTGTATAGGCCTGTTACCACTCTTCCATTGTACATATCTCCCACTCGAATGGTATCTGCTGTTCGGACAAAACGAAGGGATGTGTCAGTTGCAGAATAGATGGCATATGCAACCGTTTCCTTCCAAATAGCTTTTAAGGTTACATCTCCAATTGGCATAACGAACTGGCCGGTATATACTTTCCCGTTCTCGTCCTCCCAACCTTTGAAGGCATAACCTTCCTTCTTTGGTGTTGGTAAATTTAATCTTCCTCCATTTCTTATCATCCTTGAAGGAAGAATATCGGTATTTTCATCGGAAACAAACCGTAGTTTGAAATTTTTGTATCCAATCTCGTACTCAAATTCCAATTGAAAAGCAGTTTCCTTCGCTTTAGAAATCGACCATGCTCCACGTTCTACTTGAATATCCATTGCTTTACTTGTCTGTTCAGCAATCGGTATATTCACAGAATTCTCCCCCGCCAAAAGAACCTGTTCCTCAATTTCAAAAACAAGGTTCTTTGTATTAACCGGTATCTCCTGTCCTTTGGAACACAACTGCCAATCATTGCATTCTGTAACGCGAATATTTTCAATTGCAATTGGAACTAGCGACTGATTATTGATGTTAAACTTGCTGATACTGTTATTTCCCGATTCGTTAAACGAAATAGATATGTTAGTTGGAATGGTTACGTTTACATTTTCCGCTGCATCTGCCGCCATTACTGAATTATTTGTAAATAAGATAGTGAAAAGCAATGCAAAAACTGCAAGCATTCCTTTTCTCTTTTTGCGGATACCTCCGATAATTACCATCACAGCCGCTCCAAGAGCCACTATGTACTTGAGCCAAACTTTAGAATCTCCCGTTTGCACTGTCTCACTATTAGTATTTTCAGGTTCTGTCAACTCTCTTTCAACCTGATTTATTGTATCTGCTTCGATAGTAATATCCACGTCTGTTGTAGCCTTACCTGCTGCATTTACCACCGTACCTATCGTCAGGCAGGCACAAAGTAGAAGTAATACTTTCCCTAAATTCTTCTTTATTCTTTTCATCATTTCACCTCAATTGTGATTGGGAATGCGGAAGATACATTCCCTTCTTCCGCATACCCTACTTTCAATCTACATTCATGTGTCCCTTTTGTCAGAGCCTTCTCTAATTCAATCCAATTCATTTCATAGCCGGGCTCTATCTTCTTCGATGTGTAAATACAGTTCCCATTTTCATCAAATAATTCAAATACAATCGGATAATGATTGTTTTTGATGTTTTTGATATTAAAGTTCTCACTGACTTTACCTTCAAAAACCGCCCTTGAAGAATAGTTGACATTCATTTTCCCTTCTTCAACAATTGCATTTAACTCCTCTTGTCTCTTGGAGGTATCTATTTCTGTAATTTGATTCACATTTGTCTCGTATTCTGAAATTGCAAGCTCCGGTTCACATGAATTCCCCATTATCACTACGAACAAAAGAACCAGAATCCCTATCACACCGAAAATAATACTTTTATTTTTCTTCTTCGCCTTGTTCATACTCTCTTATACCTTTTAGTTGAAATTAAATGTTAACACCATGTCAAAAGCCTTTGCAGACGCTTCTGATTTTGTAAATGCTCCTCGCTCCACATCAAATGATAAAACTTGAGTTTCTCCGGAAGGAATCGCTATTTCCGTATTTCCGAAGGTGACAGAACCACTTGTACTTTCTGTTCCGCTTGTTGGAGCAACTAATTTCAGTGCACCAGCTGTTCCAACTGAAAATTTAATGGATTTGGTATCCTTTGAAAGGTTTTTTACATTCTGAGAATCTGCCAATAGTTTCCATCCGGAATCTCCAGCGTTCATATCTATTTTTGCCAAGTGAACCCCAGCAATTGCACTTACGTTTTCGATTGTCCAATTGGTAGGCAAGGTATTGCTGCCGTCTGCGTTAAATACAATCGGAATGGTGGTTGGTACCGTTACGGACACATTGTCCATTGTGGTTTCTTTTACTTCGATTTTTACATCCGAAGATGCTGCGTATGTAGGAACTGCTGTCCCTAAGATTACTGTTACTGATAATAATGCTGCTAATAATACTTTTCCTGTTTTCATGTTATATTTCTCCTTTTCGCTTTTGTTTTTTGATAAATCTAATACTTAAAGCACAAAGTGCAATCCCCGCTAAATTCATATAAAGAGGTGCGGGCGCACCAGTGTTTGGAAGTACAAAATCAATTTCATTAACAATATCTAAATGTACTTCCCCGCCTTGCGGCATTCCCTCTTCATAAATCTCGTATCGTTGCTGTTTTCCATTTTCGTCTACTGGACTGCGATATCCAACAGGCGGTTTTGTTTCTTTTACATAGTATGGAACTATGGCATATAATGCTTGAAACCGAAGAATTCCGTTTTCATCCGTTACGCCTTTTGCGAGCTCCTGCTGGCACTGTTCATCCGAATATAGCGTGAATTCTGCTCCTGGCAGTGGCTTGTCATTGGTATCTTTTTTATGAATAACCAACTCATATGTAATTACTTTTTCTTCTACAGTAGGAAACATATAAGTCGATACTGTCTTTCCATTTCCTTCGCCCGTTATCTGACAAACAAAAGTTTCTTCATTCAACAGATATCCTTCTGACGCACATGTTTCCCATATCACAAGTGTTCCCAGTGGAAGCGCCTCATATAGCGTATCTCCTGAAACCAAATATCCTTCGGTATACCGAATGATTCCCTGTTCATCTGTTTCAAACACCCACGTCTTTGCCGGTGTCTTTCCCATACTTTTCGGATTCACATTCTCTTCCCATAGACCTTTATAATACTGAACCGTAAACTGTGCACCTTTTAAGGTTCCTGCTCCCTGTGGTTTGTTCTCCTTGGTATCTGCATCTACCTTTTGTAACAGAATATCCATTGGATTGACTTGTGGATCATCTGCGAATTCTAATGTAGTGGTCTTTTCTGCCGTGACGGTAAACTGAGTAATTTTATCACTTTTCGCATAACCCTTTGGGGCTTTTATTTCTTGCGCGTAATAAATACCGCCAGCCAGCTCCACTTTATTTGATTTTCCGTCTGCTCCCATTGTCAACGTTCCTACTTTTGAACTTTCTGTTAACGTATCACTTTTGTAGATACCATATTGTGCTCCTTCCAGTGAATAAGCATTGTTTCCATCACTTATGCTTGGATTTTCAGATGTTTTTACACCCATTACAGACCCATTCTTTTCGACTTCATAAAAAGCCAGATTCTGTAGTTCATCCGAAGCGGTAATTGCCATATATGCTTTGAAATTCTCCGGCGGTGTTGGATACTTATCCGGATTGTTCACCAGATCCCAATAGAATTCATCATATTTTGCACTTGCCCCTGTTTCTCTCTCGCCAATGTTGGCATCCGATACAGCAATCGCAGTCAAAACATGTGCTCTCTCATCCGTACCAAGCGTGTTTTTCGGACCATTATAGCCATAGTAAAGCGCCTTTCTAAGAATCTGATTCGTACAAGGTTCTATTCGAGTTACGCTGGTTCCTACTGTTGGCCAAGACTTGTTATACTGTGCACAAAATGCATGTGTACCATTCACATAATATCTTCCTGTACTTATTCCCCAGGTGATTTTCTGATATCCGGTAACAGATCCCGCTGATGCATCAGCAGAAATGGATTTCAAAGCCACAAATGTACAAATCATACACAATAACAGCAACATCGATTTTCGTTTTCCAATATTCAATTTTCTTCCTCCTTTTCGTTAGTGCATAAAAATTTGCATAACAAAAAAGTATACAATCATCCTATCATGCCTCCTTTACACATGAATTTTTTCTCGAGAAATTGTGCTCGTTTTGGATAGTTGGGATGATTCTCCCACTTGAAATAAGATTTGCTCTCCGACGAGTAACCATACTATAGTCCTGATCAAAAGAATTGTCAATATGTTTTTCCTGAATTTTTTTGCTTTGCTTTTTTACTTTGTGTTAATATGCTGGTTTTTCATCTCATACTGGGTATAGAGAGCATTTTCTTAGCCCTCCATACCCAGAAACCTTAAAAATTTATCAAAAAAACAAGATATTTTTAAGAAGATTTTCTATATATGCTGCTCAGAACACAAAAATACCCACAATTCCATGAAATTGTGGGTATAAGTCCATATCAAACACCAATTTATAGAAAGTCCAGTTCTTCAAGCCATACCGTTGCACAAGCATCACTCGGCATGCGAAGTCCACCTCGTGGTGATACATCCACGCTACCAACCTTTGGTCCATCCGGCAGACAGGAACGTTTGAATTGTTGCATAAAGAATCTGCGATAGAATGTCTTAAGCCATTTCAAAATCGTTGCATCATCATAGGTTCCGGCAAAAGCATATTTTGCCAGACGATAGATTTTACTTGGTGTGTAACCAAAACGAAGAATGTAGTACAGATAGAAATCATGTAATTCGTATGGCCCTACCAAATCTTCTGTCTTCTGTGCAATCTCGCCATCCTTTGGCGGCAATAATTCCGGACTTACCGGAGTATCAAGAATGTCAAGAAGTACTGCTGAAAGTTCTTTGTCCTGACAGGTATCTGCATAATATTTCACCAAGTGGCGCACCAATGTTTTTGGAACAGAGCCATTCACTCCATACATGGACATGTGGTCCCCATTGTAGGTTGCCCATCCAAGTGCAAGCTCTGACATGTCTCCGGTACCGATTACCATACCGCCCGTCATGTTTGCAATGTCCATCAACACCTGTGTACGCTCTCTAGCCTGCGCATTTTCAAAGGTCACATCATGCACATTTTCATCATGTCCGATGTCGCGGAAATGAGTACGAACTGCATCTTTAATCACTACTTCCTTGAGTGTTGCCCCCAACTTTTTGGTCAAGGTACAAGCATTTTGATAGGTTCTGTCTGTAGTTCCAAAACATGGCATTGTGACAGACTCAATCTTGCTTCTTTCAAGCCCCAGCATATCAAATGCTTTTGCAGTAACCAGAAGTGCCAATGTGGAATCCAAACCGCCGGAAATACCTACAACCGCACTCGTGCAGTGTGCATGCTGCATACGTTTTTTCAATCCCATTGCCTGAATAGTCAAGATTTCTTCGCAACGGTTCTCACGGTCCTGTAAATTTGATGGCACAAATGGCATCGCCTCTACTTTTCTTGTTAAAGTTGTTTCCTCTATATCCAACGAGAATGGAATTCGTATCGCTTCATTGCTATCTTCTAATGGGTGGAAAGATGTGTTTTTCCGTCTTTCACTGATGATTCTATCCACATCAATTTCACTGTAAATAATATCGTTAACAAACTGTGGTGATTCACTTAAGATAACACCATTTTCTGCGATGATATTATGGCCACCGTAAACCACATCCGTTGTAGACTCTCCCTCACCTGCATTTGCATATACATACCCTACAATTATTCTTGCAGACTGGCCGCGAATCAAGTCTCCGCGATAGGTATCTTTCCCTACTGCTTCCGCGCTTGCAGAACAGTTTACAATGACAGTTGCCCCTGCTAAAGCAGCTTCCACGCTAGGTGGGTTTGGAGCCCATACGTCTTCACAGATTTCTGCTGCCACAACCAAATTTGGCATATCCACACAAGAGAACAATAATTTAGGTCCAAATGGTATCTCTTCTCTATTTATCAGCAACCACTCTGCCTTCTTAGGTGCCGGACAAAACTGTCTCATCTCATACGCTTCACCACTATTTGGCAGAAATGTCTTTGGCACTAGACCAAGTAATTCACCGTGACTAAAAACTGCCGCTACATTGTATAATTTCCCATGTACCACATACGGAAGTCCCACAATCATGAGAGCATCATGCCCCTCTGTATGTGCAATGATTTCCTGCAACGCTTCTTCTGCTTTTTTGAGGAGCGCATCCTGTGTAAACAAATCTCCACAGGTATAGCCTGTCACACACAGTTCCGGTAAAACTACAAGCTTTGCACCGTTAGAAACTGCTTCATCAATTGCCTTGCATATTTCCTGCTTATTGTAATCTACATCAGCCACTCTCACATTTGGTGTCGCTGCCGCAACCTTTACAAAACCCTGTTTCATCTTCAAAGCCCCCTATCTGCTTTTCTTTAAGATTTCCTTTAATTCCTCTACTGTAAATTGATAACTGGTATTACAGAAATGACAGTGCATTTCAATCTCCTTGCCGTCATCAATCATTTCCTGAATATCTTTTCTGCCGATACTGATTAATGCTTTTTCCACACGCTCTTTGGAACAGCTGCATTGGAACTTGGTTGGCATGGTATCTGTAAATTCCACATCCATACCTTCCAGAACGGTTTCTAAAATCTGTTCCGGTGTCATTCCTTTATCCAACATGCTTGTAACCGGTTCTAGGTTCGCAATATTTGCCTCTAGTTTATCCAATACTGCATCTTCAACAAACGGCATCACCTGGATGATAAATCCACCCGCCTGTTTTACGGTATTGTCCTTCTCCATCAATACACCAAGCCCAACGGAAGATGGCACCTGCTCCGATGTTGCAAAATAATAAGTCAAGTCCTCTGCAATCTCGCTGGTTGTTAAGATAGTGTCTCCAACATAAGGCTCCTTCAGTCCCATATCTTTGATAACACTTAATACACCTAAGCCCAATGCTTTTGCCACGTCTAATTTACCTTTTTCACTTGCCGGCAGAATCACCATTGGCTCTTCTACAAATCCCTTCACGTTACCATGTACATCTGCTGTCACCGTAAGACCCTTAATTGGACCATCACATTGAATCTTGATTGTCAGCATGTCTTTCTCATTTTTCATCATGCTTCCCATCATCGTTCCTGCTGTCAGGAGTCTTCCTAATGCAGCTGTTGCAACCGGGCTTGTCCCGTGTGCTGCACGTGCTGTCTCTACTACATCTCTTGTTGTTGCTGCAAATGCACGTACTTGGTTATTTGCAGCCATTGCTCTTACAATATAATCACTCATACTATTTCTCCCGTCTATCTAAATTATACACATTTACCACGTTCTCGTGCCACCACATAAATACGTTCGCTAGTTTTCGTAGGTGCATTTTTTGTAAACGCATCGTATGCGGTTATATATTCCAAACCGGACCTTTCAATCAGTCCTTTTATTGTTTCCAAATCATACGCCTTTTGGAAATGTGTTTCCTGATATTTTCGATACAAATCTGAATCAGTTTCTTTGATAAATAAACTCAATTCATATTCATTTATCTGCTCATCTTCATAGTAATAATTATCCCAAATAAAGCTACATTCATCCCTGTCTTCTGCAATTGTCTGATTGCCTAATACTTCGCTATATTTGTAAACCGTGTTGAAATCAAAAATAAAAATTCCTTTCGGGTCCAGATAATTATTCACCAATCGAAATACTTCTAACAAGTCTTCTTCCTCTGTAATGTAATTGATAGAATCACAGATGCTGACAATGGCTTTTACCGTCCCGTACAGTTCAAACTCACGCATATCCTGTAGGAGATATAAAATATCATGTCCGGATTCTGCACGTTTTCCCATCGCAATTTCCAGCATGTCCTCTGCATTATCAATCCCAATCATGTCATAGCCAACTTGCGCCAGAAGTTCTGTCATGTTGCCGGTTCCGCATCCCAAGTCTAACACAAGACCGTCATGAATACCATATCCTTTTAAAAGTCCAATTAAATACCCTGCCCATTCTTCATATGGAATGTTATCCATAAAGGTATCATAGACAGAAGCAAAGCTCGTGTATGCGTCCATAAACTTACCTTTCTTGTTAGAAATACTTATCTAATGAATTGTAACACAGAATTGGAAATAAGTCCAATTGTAAGTTACGTTATGTGATATTACAAATTTTCCTTGAAAACATATTTCGCATATGCTATATTATTTCTAGAAAGATTCTCAATCTCATTTAAGACCTAGTTTAAGCTAGGACTGAGTAATTGGGGATTTTTTTCTTTTATATCAATAATATGTAACCAAAACTTATTTTTTGCAGATGATTTCTGCACACTCATTCTTACATTAAACAATAAGCCCTTCATATCTACGCAAACAGTAAAATATGCATATCTCGAAGCATTTCCATGCGAATTTGACACATTGTCACGCACTAAGTGGGCAACACTAAGCAGATTAGGAATACTTCGCAGTGTTGTTATTTTTAATTCCTTAAGTTTTCTCGGTAAATTCTGAAACCTCGTTCCACTTCCCAAAGTCTCTTTGATTCCTTTTTTGGTAATTTCAATCGCCATACCACTTTCTTCATTAATTACTTCTCTGAATAATCCTTCTTTTTCTAATACAGGCAATATTGTCTTTTGCAACCCAATATAGTCATTCATTTTCTGCTCTATACCATAGCTTGCAATTTCTTGCTGTATATTGACATTCAAAGAATATGTATGTTCTCTCTGAACATTTTCTCTTGCCATATACATTCTCCTTTTTATGAAATTAATTTAATTGATTTTTTTGGTTGATTTACCATGAAAAAATGACTTATCTTGAAGAAACTAGAATAATAAATCAAATCGTTCCTTCAATGTGATATGTTTTGAATTATATTCTCTCTGGTACTATTTTGTCAAGCAAAAATGAGTAAGCTCAGGAGCGACCTGAACTTACTCATATATTTCGGGTTGAAAGACAAATAATTGTCCGCACTGTATGCAATCAGCCCTAACTAATAAAATAATATACACAAAACTGCTTTGCATCAATCAATTTCTGTATACATCTGCCATAACCCTTATTTTTTACCAATCATCATTAGGAAGTACTATCCCATTATCTACATCATCTGATTCTGTTTCTTTGCTTGATGTGCCTTTTTCTACTTCTTTATTATTTTTCGGAATATCGCTACTTGTGGCATTTTTTCCCTCATCATTTGGGGATAATTCTTTCTCATTTTTTTCGATGTTTTCAACTTTTTCGTTGTCACTGTCTATTGCTGCAACGTTTGAACTTTCGCCTTCGTCATTCTCTTTTTCCGTAACAGACATATCCTCCAAACCATTCTTATCAGATGAATCCTTATCTACTTCTGTTGACGTAAAGCCTCCATTATTACTATCTTTATCACATAATGCACATCCTGTAACAAAAACAAAACTAATAATTAGGACAAATAATATAAATAGTAATTTTATTCTCTTCATATTTTTACCACTCATCATCAGGAAGTTCAATACCATCGCTAGTAGAAATAATATCTTCTACGTTACACATCTCCACTTCCATTTCGGGCTTTAAATATTTCTCGTTCTTCATCTCTAGTTACCTCCCTTAATTTACATAAGAGTGTGCAGAATTACCATATTTCATCATTGCCTTAACCAAATCAGCCAAATGTTCAATGGTACTGTCCTTCTTACTGCAAGCATACGACTCAATGCTATAACAAACCGTGTTGCTGACTGCTACATCATCCTTATACATCGTTAGATATACCTTTTCACTCATTTGACCAGCATTCAATCCGCTAAACTTTACAGAATACACATCGTTTTCCAACATAAAATTATTTGACGAAATATTCCACTCATTTGTCTCGCTAGTAATTTTCAAGGTCAATCCCTCAATATTCTCGGCAACAAACTTGAACATCATAGACACTGATTCATTTAGATTCAGACTTGCACCTTTCCATGCAATCAACGGATTTTCAACCGTTTCATAGGCCGTGTCAAGCACATTAGTCAATATCGGTTCATCGGCAGTTCCCCAGAGTAGTTGTGTTTCAGTCAAATTAGCGTTTACTAAGTTCTCAATATTGTAATTCGTATACAACTGGGACTGCGCACCGTAATGCAAAAGGTCAACAAGCAGGGTACGTAGTTCTGCATATTCATCTGTAGCATACTTTTCCAATGTACTATAACAATATTGTGCAACACTGTACTCTCTTGTTTCACTGGCATACCCAACGTCATTGTAGGTGGCATAAAGTGTAGCATTAATCGTATCATTCATTTGATTAGGTGCAATATTGCGAAAGCGGAATACATATCTTTCGCCTTCAATCACATAATCCTTAACTATTGTTTGCTTCCCATTGATTTCAAATATTACATATGGCTCAGTATATCCTACTATGTCAAACAATGCTTTATCAACCTTATAATTAATTGCAAGGTTATGTTGCAAAGTAAGTGAAGCCCCTTTGAAGGCGAGTTTTTCTATAGTCGGAATTTCTTCAATAACTTCATCACCACATTCGGTGCACAACTTGTGATTGATACCTATTGTCTCGGGCGTAGCATTATTAACTACTTTCCAATCACTATATTTATGACCTTCGACACAATTCTCGTGTATAGACGGATGAAGATCAAGATTATCTCTTATTCCATCGCCATCATAATCCTCAAAAGTAGAACCCGAGCTATTTTTGTATAGTGTGAAATTATTGCCCTGATGATTAAATAATGAAATCATTTTAATCGGAACATAAAATATTACACCTTGAGCCGACTGATTCTCAATTAAAATAGAAGATACAGTATGTGTTCGCGCATAAACAGACCTAAATATTTGTTCCTCATCACCATCAAAAATCAACGTTCCGTTACTTAATTGAAAATAATTAGGATCCCTAGTCTCTAAATTTCCTCCTATGCGCAAAATAGAATTTTCTTTACTCATAGTTAAACAACCATAATCGCCAGAAGAAGTAAACATATTTATGTCTTTACATACTTTTAGGAAACCGTTATTTATGATGGAAATATTGCCAATAATACTTTCTGAAATTGTTAGTTTCCCATAAACTATGATACATCCATTACCATTTTCCCGATGTTCTCCATTAACAGTATACGCATTATTAATTGTGCCATTAATCGTCACAACACCATCCTTAGGCACCGTCAATTTTGCATTGCATATCATATTGCATGTAATGTTACAATTAGATAACCATTGGTCTTGTAATAAATACACTAATTTATAATCAGAAATATCGTCTAGCGCAAGGTTCCCATATATGCATGTGGCATAACCGTTATTATCCAAAGGACTTCCGTTTAATAAGTACTCTCCATACAACTGGAGGTCACTTAAATATTTAATTCCATTTGGATTTTTAACATAAATATTTGCAGCCTTCAAAGCATAAACGGATTGCTGTACTGTTCCATCAAAACAGAATATACCCGCTGTAATATCACTATAATAATCATCGTATATGATGTACGAATTATAATTTCCACTAAGCGAAATCTGCGCTGTTTCTGAGTACTGTATAAACCTACCATAGATATGTGTTCCAGAATATGAACCGAAGGAAAAAGTTATGTCCCCATTAACATCCATTTTCCCATTGTTTTCCACAAGCAAAGAACCAGTGACATTGCCATCTATTATGAGAGTCCCATTATTTCGAATATATGGGGCGTTTTTAATAGCATATTTTTGTGTCACTATATCTTCAGTAATGTTACCAACTATTCTAAGATTTGAGTTGTTTTCGACTAAAAGCTCGCCCTCATAAATTCCTCCAACAATTTGAATATTTGCAGAAAATGTATTCCCACAGCAATATAATGAACTTGTTTCTATTTTATCCGAACCATGTTTCAATATAGTTTTAGTAGTGATTTGCCATGTTTCATAATTCGAGAACACACGCTCACTATATGCAGTATTTGAAATATTCTCTCTGACTTTAGAAATATAATCAGCATAAAAATTATCACCGAAATTTGTTTTTAAATTGTTAATCAACGCCTCTGTTTCATTATTAATAGTAGATACCAAACTTGCACATTCACCCAATGCACACCGCATGCTTGCAGCATACGCACTCATTAAAGTTTCATATTTTTCGATATCTTCTACTTCAAATTGTTCCTGAAATATCGTCTGTTTTTCTTCCACACTATGCCTCATCAAATTACTATATTGCGCCAAAATCATAGTGACCTGATAATTTTCAATTGATGGTATATCCAAAATCCAATTAAAGATAATTGTATTAATCAGTCCAACACTCGCCGTAACAGCACCAAATACAGATATTAAAGTTTTCGACGACGACACCCCGATTCCTTCGGCCACTTCCTTCATAACAGAAGATGTTATATACTTTGCCGCTTGTTTAGAAACTGTCTCTATCAGTTTTTCTGTAAAATACGTATCAATAAAATATCCAACAAAACCATTTTTTAACTGAGAATACAATCTGTTCATTCCCTCATACAATATGGTGTCTTTTTCTTGAGTTTCAATGAGTTCGTTAATGACATCCAAACGGATTTCTTCCATTCCCAAAGATATTATTAAAGCAGTGAATATATCCAATATCTCTTGTGTATCATCGGCAAGACTTAACAATTCACTCATTGCAGTATATGTACCACTTTTTAAAGAAGGCAATATTGGATTTAAATTTTGGCAATATTGTTGCATATCAGCATAAGCTAAATCCACAAAAGTATCGTATGTTTTAATGTTCTGTGTATCATAAATTGCTTTCCACACTTTTTGTAGCGTTGAAATGATTTTTTTGAACTGTCCTATGCATTTCGTATCTTTTGATATATTTTCAATATCCCCAACTTTTAATTCAAAAAGAGCTTGTGCAAATTTTTTATTGGCTTCATCCAAATTATTATTATAGGATGCATTGGTTACACCGAGCAAATCGGAATATGCAATCATAAGATCGGACATGCTCGTGGTAAGGCTAATATGTTTTGATATAGCTGCCCAAGTAAATTGAGGGCTATCCAAATACTTATTAAATGCACTATTCATGGCCTCTTGCGCTTTCACATGGTTAGAAAAAAAGTCCAAGTTGTTCAAATAATAAGAATACCCATAAAACAAATCCGAGTAATAAATATACTCCTCCCCATTTTCAGTAAATTCATTCGTAGTGTCTGCATGAACTGGTAAAGGTAGCGAAGTAAGCCAAAACGCAACAATAAGTACAATGGCGATACTCTTTTTTATAAATTTTTTTAACATTATATCAATTCTCTTTATCATTGAAAAACTCTCCTTATCTCTGTATAAAACTCAAAGTTATTTTCAAAAAGTACACCTTTTGACAATCTTTGTATATTTATATCAACAACCACATTCAACTAACTAAATTCCTGTTTTTTACCATAAATAGTTGCGTTCTACAGTGTTTTGTGGCAAAATATGTCTTGTAAGAATAGCAGTCAAAAGGTGTACTTTTTGACTGCTATTTTGATCCATGCGTAATTTTATATTCCCGTCTACGTCGATAAAAGGTAGATTCACTCATACCACATAGCCTTAGTGCATCCATCGTTGACAGTGTTCCTTTTTCCCAAGCCTTGATTATTTTCGCGAAATTTTTCGGCACATATTTTTCCGGTCTGCCAAAGCGTACTCCCTTTGCTTTTGCAGCTGCAATCCCTTCTGCCTGACGTTTTCTTATATTTTCCCGTTCACTCTGTGCCACAAAAGAAAGTATCTGCAATACCAAATCAGCGATAAAAGCCCCCATAAGGTCTTTCCCCTGCCTCGTATCTAAAAGTGGCATATCAATGACACATACATCCACATTTTTATCTTTGGTAATAATGCGCCATTGCTTTTGTATTTCCTCGTAATTTCTCCCCAGTCGATCTATACTTAGAATATAGAGTAAATCACCAGACTGCAATCTCTCCAACAGTTTTTGATACTGTGGGCGTTCAAAATCCTTTCCTGACATTTTATCCATATAGATATTTTCCCCCATCACACCTGCCTCTGACAGTGCAATCATCTGTCTGTCCTCGTTTTGGTCTGTGCTTGACACTCGCACATATCCGTATACTGTATGTTCCATAACCATTCCTCATCTTTCTCTATAAACTTTCTATAATATAAAACACCCGCTACCGACAATCGATAGCGGGAAGAAATTTTACTGATTTTTTGTTAATAAAGACAAATGGAAATGGAACAAAGAATTAAAAAAGGAGCATAAGCAATCGCCTAAACTCCCTAAAAAAACATTCTCCTATTTAATTTCATGAATCCATCCTTCCGGAGCTTCAATTCTGCCCATCTGGATGCCAGTTAATGTGTCATATAATTTCTTTGTAATTGGTCCCATTTCTTCCATTCCACTTGGGAGACAGATTTCTGTGCCGTGATCCACAATCTTTCCTACCGGAGAGATAACTGCTGCTGTACCACAAAGACCACACTCTGCAAAGTCTTTTACCTCATCAAAGAATACTTCTCTTTCTTCCACTTCCATACCAAGATACTCTTTTGCAACATAGCACAAAGAACGTCTTGTAATTGATGGCAAGATCGTATCTGATTTTGGAGTCACAAGCTTTCCATCCTTTGTAATAAAGATGAAGTTTGCTCCACCTGTTTCTTCTACTTTTGTTCTTGTAGCAGAGTCAAGATACATATTTTCATCGTATCCCTGATTGTGTGCATCAACGATTGCATGTAAGCTCATGGCATAGTTAAGACCTGCCTTGATATGGCCTGTTCCATGCGGAGCTGCTCGGTCAAAATCACACACACGAATCGTAATCGGTTTTGCGCCACCTTTAAAATATGGTCCAACCGGTGTTGCAAATATACGGAATTGATATTCGCTTGCTGGTTTTACACCAATAACCGGGTTACTTCCAAACATATATGGGCGAAGGTACATCGTTGCACCTGAGCCATATGGTGGCACGAAGTCTGCATTTGCAGCCACAACCTGTTCTACTGCTTCGATAAATTTTTCTTCCGGAAATGCCGGCATTTCCAATCTCTTTGCACTGTCAACCATACGCTTTGCATTGAGGTCCGGACGGAATGTTACAATACGTCCGTCTTCTGTGCGATATGCTTTTAATCCTTCGAAAATGGTCTGCGCATATTGAAGAACACCTGCACATTCATTTAACACAATGTTTGCGTCTTCTGTAAGACCGCCTTCATCCCATGCTCCATCTTTGAAGTTTGAAACGTATCTTTTATCTGTCTGAATATATCCAAAACCTAGGTTTGCCCAATCAATTTGTTTGTTACTCATAATATCCTCTCTTTCCTATTACTGTTCACACATCCACCGTCATGCGCACTCGTCGTGCTCACGCACTCCCGTTTCGCACTACGTGCTAAGACTGCTTATGTAGGTGGATGTTACGTGTTCCACGTATTGCAAAAAATACCCGTTTTTGTATGCAAGCATCCAAAATGGCTATTTTTTTGCAATCATGTGAACAGTAACTATCTTTGTGTCATATTTATAGCTTCGATTCCAACGCTACCGCCACGTACTACCTCGATAGACTGGAATTCTTCTTTCATCAACTTAATAATCGCATCATTCTTTGTTGCGGAATGAACAAACTCTAACAATAAACTGTCCTTTCCATAATCCACAATTCTTGCCTGGAAGGACTGTGCAATCTGGAATAATTCTTCTTTTTCATGTCGGTTAATCTTCTTTACCTTAACATAAAGGAGTTCCTTCATACAAACAGAACAATCTGTAAAGTCTACCACTTTAATGACTTCGATCATCTTGTTTAATTGTTTTTTAATCTGTTCAAATGTTTCATCATCACTAGATGTCGCAATTGTCATTCTTGATACAGTCGGGTCTTCTGTTGGACCTACTGTCAAACTGTCTAAGTTATATAATTTTCCTGAAAACAGACCGGAAATCTTAGGAAGTACACCGACCTGGTTTTCTACAAATAGTGAAATCCATCTTTTTTTCATTGTTGAATCCATGCATCTTCCTCCTTCCTAGCAATCCATAATTAAATCTTCTAAAGTTCCACCTGGTTTTACCATCGGATAAACCAAATCTTCCGGGTCGATGATAAACTCAATAAGAGTAGGTGTCTTCGTATTTTTACGTGCTTCTTCAAACGCTGCTTTTACATCTTCCGGATTAAATACACGCATACCTTTTGCTCCGTAACTTTCAGCCAATTTCACAAAGTCCGGTGTATATGGCGGACATTCACAGCCTTCTGTACCACATTTTCCATCGCAGGCTTTTCCTGCACGCAGGCAAGTCATGGAATAACGTTTGCCATAGAACAATTTCTGCCACTGACGAACCATACCAAGGTAAGTGTTATTGAATACACACAATATAAGTGGCAATTCCTGAAGAACTGCTGTTGCAAACTCTTGTATGTTCATCTGCATACCGCCATCTCCGGAAATCATGATAACTGGTACATCCGGATTACCAATCTGTGCACCAATTGCCCCTGGAAAACCGTAACCCATGGTTCCAAGACCACCTGATGTTAACAGTTGTTTCTTTTCATTCAATGCCAAATATTGTGTCGTAAACATCTGATGCTGACCAACGTCTGTAACCACGATTGCCTCATCAAATGTTTCATTAATAGTTTCGATAATCTTCTGTGGCGTAAGCTTGTTCTGATTCTTCATTTGAAGCGGATGTTCCGCTTTCCAGTTTTCTATTTGTGCAAGCCATTCCGGCCTCTTATTTTCTTCCACATATTCCAACATCTTCTCTGTCGCTTCCTTTGCATCTGCAACAATTGGAACATCTACGCTTACATTCCTTGAAATAGAACCGGTATCGATATCAATATGCACAATCTCTGCATTTGGTGCAAATTCGTGAAGCTTTCCGGTAATTCTGTCATTAAATCTGGTTCCAATAGAGAATAACAAATCACATTCTCCCACTGCCATATTTGCCGCATACGCACCGTGCATACCAAGATTCCCAATAAACAACGGGTGGTCAGTTGGAATTGCGCCTCTACCCATAATGGTTGTAACAACCGGTATCTGTGTCTTATCTACAAGCTTTGTAAAGTTCTCATTAGCATCTGCGATATTCACACCGCCACCTGCCAAGAACAATGGTTTCTCTGCTTTTTTGAGCATCTTAATGGCACGCTTTAACTGCCCGATATGTAGTCCTGGATTTGGCTTGTAACCGCGAATATTCACTGTTTCCGGATATTCTGCATCTCCAAGTTCCGCCATTACATCTTTTGGAAGGTCAACCACAACTGGACCCGGTCTCCCTGTTCTTGCAATGTGGAATGCTTCTTTAATAATTCTTCCTAAATCTTCTCTTCTTTGCACAGTGATACCATATTTACAAATGCTTCTTGTAATACCTACAATATCAACCTCTTGGAACGCATCGTTTCCAATCAAATGTCTTGCCACCTGACCGGTAAAACACACCAATGGTACACTGTCATAGTTTGCCGTAGCAATACCTGTAACCAGATTCGTTGCCCCCGGACCACTAGTAACCAAGCATACGCCAACCTTTCCAGTTGAACGTGCATAAGCATCTGCAGCATGAATCAGCGCCTGCTCATGTCTTGGTAAAATGACTCTTGTGTAGTCCTGCTTATATAATTCATCGCTGATGTCGATTGTACATGCTCCCGGATATCCAAAGAGAACATCTACGCCCTCTTCCTTCAGCGCCTTTACAAACAATTTATTTCCTGAAATTTTCTTCATATGTTGCCTCTTTTCATAAATCTACCGTATCTAAAAGATTATAAAATTTTCTAGTGATTTTGTCAAACCTTTTCCATTAAACATTCAATGTCACAACCTAGTGCATTGGACAATTTAAATAAATACTCCACCTGTGCCTTATTAATATGCTTTTGCCTTTGCTCGTATTGTTGAATAGTTCTCACAGGAATTCCAGAAAGTTCTGCAAGTTCACTCTGACTTAACCCCACTTGTTTTCGCTTTCTCTTCAAATTTGTATCAGGTTTAGCCTCCCGATATAAATCATTCATTTTTTCTATAAAATGTCTGATATCCATCTCGTGGTATGGTGAATACAGAGCCTTCACATAATGAATCGGAATAAATTTCTCAATCTCTTCAAAACTCAATGCTGTTTCCCACTGATAATGTGCTAATGCCCATCCTGTCCAATATTCTTCACTTCGGTTCACGGCATATTTAGGTGTAGTACGCTCTACATTAATCTTCAGTTCTCCCAAAACTTCATAGGCAACTTCAACGCCAGACTTCCCTGCCAAAATCGTATAATCGCCCTTCCCAAAACGTTCTGCTATACCTGATTTAATAAATAAAGAAAAAAATTCTTGTATACCATATTTTAAATCATGCACAGCAAAATCCAACATCCTTCCAAGTACCCTTTTAGCACAATCAAGATAAACTTTGTCGTAAGCGCAAATCATTTGCTTTCATCTCCTCATCTATAATCTGTATGATGTAAATATCTCCTTTTTTGTACCGATTTCGATCAATGTCAAAATATTCCCTTCTGGCAGTTTTATCACGAATCATCTTCTTCGCATACCATTCTCCACCGTCTGCGACTTCATAACCAAGATACTCTATTTGTTCAAAGGCTTTTTCACTTTTCAAAACAAACTGTTGCCCCAATTTCCCCAAATGCATTGCGTAATTTAACTGTCGATATGAAATCGTGCCATTGATAAAATCTTGCGCAAAAGAAAAATAACTATCGTCTGCACGATACCCTATAATCGCATCAAAACTCCCATAATCCACAGAAAAATTTTTTAACAAATACTCTTTTGCCTCCAACGCAAGACCACTTGAAATATCGAATTCCCTATTCTGCAAAAGTATAGTAAGCCAATGGAGGATGCAATAATCTTCGCTATTCAAATCTAGTATTTTAAGCCCATCACATTCTAATTCATAGCAATTGGCGAAACCATCTCTATTTTCAAAAACACCCCACTCCTTCGCCATATCTATATCTTCAGTACAATAAAACCCAAGTCCGTAATCATTATATTTTTTTCCATAACCAAACACTGGCTTCTCAATAATACTTTGCGAACCGTGATATAATTTTCTTTTCATGCACATCATCTCCTTGCTTGATTGCATTATACTCCTGTGGGAGTATATCTGTCAATATCTCTAATCAGGTTGTATTGGTGTGTATTTAAAAAAATTCATTAAAATCTAACCCAAATCAAACCAAATTTCTTGTTTTTCATGAATTTTTGTTCGTATATAAAATAATTTGTATTTTTCTAACTCAAAAAGGGACAATTGGGGTTAGTTTTTATATAATTATTTCGTATACGAACAATCGCATTTCAAAGACTTGAAACTAAAGCTAATTGGGGGACATAAAAAAGTGTCTTTGACACTTCAACTCCCCTGCCCCTCATTCTTGAGGGGTGGGGGTTTTCTTTTTCCTCGTTTTCCTTCATAATAGTAGTATGAATATCTTACAAAAAATTTTTATTGACCATTATGAGGAAATGATT
>JAEIGA010000391.1_pt1 | contig 64366 bp, 49 predicted proteins | sample 9270691 | NCBI WGS metagenome assembly JAEIGA01 (sample SAMN17057246, study PRJNA624740) | gut metagenome | biome: biome; isolation source: fecal sample | host: Bos grunniens | place: China: Xizang | collected 2019 | reverse complement strand
GCTCTTTTGGTCGAGGAATGTATAAGCGTAACGCACAGCACGACGCAAAATGCGGCGAATCACATAACCGGCTTTTGCGTTGCTTGGAAGTTGCGAATCGGCAATAGAGAACGAAATTGTACGCACGTGGTCGGCAATAACACGCATTGCAATATCAACCTTTTCGTTTTCGCCATATTTTTTACCCGAAAGTTCAGCGATTTTGCTGATAAGTGGAGTAAATACGTCGGTATCATAGTTTGAAGTCTTGCCTTGGAGAGCCATACAAAGACGTTCAAAGCCCATACCGGTGTCAATAACTTTTGCAGGGAGTGATTCAAGTGAACCATCAGCCTTGCGGTTATATTGCATGAACACGAGGTTCCAAATTTCGATTACCTGTGGGTGGTCGTGGTTCACAAGGTCGCGACCATCGATTTCGGCACGCTCAGCCTCACTACGAAGGTCGATGTGAATTTCAGAGCAAGGACCACAAGGACCTGTATCGCCCATTTCCCAGAAGTTATCTTTTTTATTACCGTTAATGATGTGGTCGGCAGGAAGATGTTTTTCCCAAATTGAAGCAGCTTCATCATCGCGAGAGAGGTTTTCTTCTTTTGAACCTTCAAACACTGTTGCATAAAGTCGACGTGGGTCAAGTTTCAACACATCAACAAGATATTCCCAAGCCCAATCGATTGCTTCTTGTTTGAAGTAATCGCCAAACGACCAGTTACCAAGCATTTCAAACATAGTGTGGTGGTAGGTATCCATACCCACCTCTTCAAGGTCGTTATGTTTTCCACTCACACGAAGACATTTTTGTGAGTCAGCAACACGTTTATACTTTGCCGCGACGTTACCAAGAATAATATCCTTAAACTGGTTCATACCCGCATTGGTAAACATCAATGTGGGGTCATCTTTGATAACCATCGGAGCAGATGGAACAATTTGGTGTTCCTTGCTACGGAAAAAGTCCTTAAAAGACTCGCGTATTTCCTTTGCTGTGAGCATTTTAATTATGATTTTATATTTTAGTTTATATTATTTTTCTAACAACTTGCAAAATTACAAAAAAAATGAGAACTGAGCAATAGCAAATTAACAAGCACACCCCAATGGATTGATTAGTACAAAATCATGAGATAGCCCTATTTAGCCATGCCTTGAAAAATATAGATTTAGTTCAAATGCAAAAAGCAAACACAACCCGGAGGGTTGATTAGTACATAGCCGTGGTATAGCCCCCTTTGGGGGATATGCCCGGTCTGGAGATGAATTTGCGTAGAATCTGAAAGATTCATTAATTTAATCAAACTAAATTCATTTTGGAAAATAAGGTTCATCGGGCGAAACACCCATTTCAATTAACCATTGTCGATATTCATCAATAAATGATATTGTTTGATGATGTTCTTTTTGATTGATTATATATTGCTTAATAACTTGTATATCATTTATTGAATATGTAAAAGCCCCATAGCCCTCTTGCCAACCATTCCATTTTGGGAAATGACTGTTTGTTTTTAACAAATAGCTTGATTCGCGTTTTATTGCCTTAATAAAATTAGAGACTGATATTGTTGCGGGAATATCAACCAAAATGTGTATATGGTCAGGCATACCATTAATTCGATATAAATGGCCTTCGTTTTTCTTGATAATGTGATGTATTATTGAATACAATTCACGTTCGTATTCAATTGGTATTGTCTTTTCCCTTTTATTTGTGGCAAAAACGATGTGATATGTAAATTTATAGAAACTCATGTTTTTTTGCTCTTCAACAATAATAAGGATTAATATTAAATAATCAATAATTTATTGGAATAATGAATCTTTCAGATTCTAATCAAATATTACACCTATTCCGGGCATATCCCCTACGGGGCTATACCACGGCTATATACTAATCAACCCTTCGGGTTGCGATTGCTATTGCAATTTATAACCTTTCTATTCGCTCCCATTTTAAGAATATACCAAGTTACAACCTAATCTACCTTATGGGTTGCGTTTGCATTAGATATACCTCCTATCTATTCGCTAGGATACAACCTACAACAGACAAAACAATCCAAGTTATGTTTCTACTATCTTAATCACTCAATCATTTCGAGGAATTGACCCTCGTTGATTATTGTAATACCAAGAGAGTTGGCTTTTTCGAGTTTTGATGGGCCCATGTTTTCGCCGGCAAGTATATAGTCGGTTTTCTTTGAGATTGAACCTACGTTTTTGCCACCGTGCTTCTCGATCAATGCCTTATATTCATCACGTGAATGGTGTGTGAATGTTCCACTAATTACTATTGATTTTCCTTGCAATTTATCGCTACGACCTTCGGTTACATCTTCGGCTATTGCAAATTGAAGTCCGGCTTCACGAAGTCGCTCAACTATTTCACGATTTTGAGCAACTGAGAAATATTCAATGATACTTTCGGCTATACGAGCACCGACATCTTCTATTTGTATCAACTCATCGGCTGTCATAGCCATCAATCTATCAATATCCCCCACTGTGCGAGCAATCTTCTTGGCTGTCGTTTCGCCTACGTATGGAATTGATAACGCAAACAATACACGCTCAAATGGCACCGACTTTGACGCATTCAACCCCTCCAATATGCGATTGGCACTTCGATTGGCAAAACGATCGAGCACTACAAGCTGTTCATGTTGCAAATCATATAGGTCGGCAATGTTTTTTATTAATCCTTGATTAAACATCAGTTCGGCAGTTTCCTCTCCTATTCCATCAATGTTCATCATACGACGACCTACGAAATGTTCTACTCGACCAATAACTTGAGGTTCACACGCATATTTATTAGGGCACACCCATGCAGCCTCCCCCTCAACACGTTCCAATGGCGTTCCACATGCAGGGCAATGAGTTACAAACGCAATAGGCTGCGTTACTTCTTCACGAGCCGAAATATCCACTCCTGTAATTTTGGGAATAATTTCACCACCTTTTTCCACATACACCATATCATTGTCATGAATGTCAAGTTGGCGAATAATATCTTCATTGTGTAGCGATGCTCGTTTTACGATTGTTCCGGAAAGCAACACCGGTTCAAGATTTGCCACAGGAGTAATAACACCTGTACGACCCACCTCAAACGACACATATTTCAACTGTGTTAATCCTCTTTCGGCTTGAAACTTATAGGCGATAGCCCATCGAGGAGATTTTGCAGTAAAACCAAGATTTAACTGTTGGCGAAGTAAATTTACCTTAAACACGAGTCCGTCGGTAGCAACCGGTAATTCCTTGCGTGCTTCGTCCCAATGGTTGATAAACGCATCTACTTGCTCTATCGTATCGAGGCGAGTCATCACATCTGACACCTTAAAGCCCCATTCGCGAGCTTTAACCATATTATCATAATGATTTTCGCATGGCAGATTTTCGCCAAGCATATAATAAAAATAGGCATCAAGTCCTCGGCGTGCCACTTCTGCTGAATTTTGCATCTTTAATGTCCCCGATGCTGCATTACGAGGATTGGCAAATAGAGGTTCTTCATTTTTAGCACGCTCCTCATTCAATCGATCAAATGCAGTCCATGGCAAAACGATTTCGCCACGAATTTCAAACATTTCAGGATAACCATCGCCCGCAAGCTGCAAAGGAATACTAAGAATCGTCTTTACGTTATCGGTTACTACATCTCCTTTTTCGCCATCACCACGAGTTACAGCTCGTACCAATCGACCATTTTCATAAATTAGCGAGATACTTGTGCCATCAAACTTCATTTCCCCTACGATCGAAAATTCCTCGCCCATCAACTGTTGGCGAGTGCGACGCATAAAATCATCAACCTCCGAAACCGAATAGGTATTACCTAATGACAACATGGGGTGAATATGTGCCACTTGTGTAAAACCTTTTGTCAAATCGCTACCCACACGATGTGTGGGCGACAATGGGTCATCGTATTGTGGGAAATTGCGTTCCAACAATTCAAGCTCTTTCATGAGCATGTCAAAATCTTTATCACTAATCTGTGGTGAATTTAGCACATAATAATTATAATTATGACGATTCAACTCCTCGCGCAATGAGTCTATCCGATTTTTTATAGGGTCCATATTTTACAAATTTTCTTTTATGCAAAAATAACGAAACAATCGTAATCACACAACATTTATAAATTCGTTTTACACAAAAATCAACAGCCGGCTCTCGCGAGTGGGCTGTCAACCAATACATACTTACTTATGAAAAAACTTTTCTTCTGCTACTCATTACAAAAACAATCAATATACTATTTTGTTCAGTATAACAAAGAAATCCTCGCCGATTTTTATCAGCGAGGATTTTATATTGAGGGAACTTCTATAAATTCCCTGAAGTTATTTTAAGCGTTTATTACATCATGCCGCCCATGCCACCCATTCCCGGTTGCATTGGAGCTGCAGCAGGAACTTCTTCTTTCTTTTCTGCGATAACGCATTCAGTAGTTAGGAACATACCTGCGATTGATGCTGCGTTTTCAAGTGCTACACGAGTAACCTTAGCCGGGTCGATCACACCTGCAGCAAGAAGGTTTTCGTAAACACCTTTGCGTGCATTGTAACCGAAGTCGTCTTCGCCTTCTTTTACTTTTTGAACAACAACTGCACCTTCAACGCCTGCATTAGCAACAATTTGACGAAGTGGTTCTTCGATGGCACGTTTCACGATTTGAATACCGGTTGTTTCATCTTCGTTTTCACCCTTGAGGTCTTCAAGTTTAGCAACGCAACGAATGTAAGCTACACCACCACCGGGAACGATACCTTCAGCGATAGCTGCACGAGTTGCACTCAATGCGTCATCTACACGGTCTTTCTTTTCTTTCATTTCCACTTCACTTGGAGCACCAATGTGAAGAACAGCTACACCTCCGGCGAGTTTTGCAAGACGTTCTTGAAGTTTTTCGCGGTCGTAGTCGCTTGTTGTTTGTTCGATTTGAGCTTTGATTTGAGCCACACGTGATGCGATAGCTTCGCTTGCCCCGTTACCATTTACGATAGTAGTATTTTCTTTGTTTACAGTAACTTTTTCAGCACGCCCGAGGTAATCGATAGTTGCACTTTCAAGCTTCATGCCCTTTTCTTCAGAGATAACAACACCACCTGTCAACACTGCGATATCTTCGAGCATTTCTTTGCGACGGTCGCCAAAGCCCGGAGCTTTAACAGCACAAATCTTCAATGAACCACGGAGACGGTTTACTACAAGTGTAGCCAATGCTTCTTGGTCAACATCTTCGGCAACAATCAAAAGAGGACGTCCACTTTGGGCTGTTGCTTCAAGAATTGGAAGCATATCTTTGAGGTTAGAAATCTTTTTGTCGAAGATAAGGATATATGGCGATTCCATTTCGCACTCCATTTTTTCTGTGTTAGTAACGAAATATGGAGAAATGTAACCACGATCAAATTGCATACCTTCTACGATGTCAACTGTTGTTTCAGTACCTTTTGCTTCGTCAACAGTGATAACACCTTCTTTTTTCACTTTCTTCATTGCTTCAGCGATGAGGCTACCGATAGCTTCGTCGTTATTAGCCGAGATGCGAGCCACGTCTTCGATTTTCTTGAAGTCATCACCCACTTCTTGAGCCATACCCTTGATGTTTTCAACAACAACAGCAACAGCTTTGTCGATACCACGTTTGATATCCATTGGGTTAGCACCTGCTGCAACGTTTTTAAGGCCTACGTTGATGATTGATTGAGCAAGAACGGTTGCAGTTGTTGTACCATCACCTGCATCATCACCGGTTTTAGATGCAACTTCTTTCACGAGTTGAGCACCCATATTTTGGAATGCGTCTTCGAGTTCTACTTCACGAGCAACCGACACACCATCTTTAGTGATGTGAGGAGCTCCAAATTTCTTTTCGATGATTACGTTGCGACCTTTGGGTCCAAGTGTTACTTTTACTGCATCAGCAAGAGCGTCAACACCTTTTTTAAGCTCTTCACGAGCCTTAATATCAAATTTAATTTCTTTTGCCATGATTTTTTGTTTTTAGTTGGGTTAATTATTCAGCGATGATAGCCAAGATGTCATTTTGACGCATGATGAGGTATTTGTTACCATCAACATCGATTTCAGTACCGGCATATTTACCATAAAGCACTGTATCTCCTTCTTTTACTACCATTTCTTCATCTTTTGTACCATTTCCGGTTGCAAGAACCACACCCTTTAGAGGTTTTTCTTTAGCTGAATCGGGAATAATGATACCTGCTACGGTTACTTCTTCGGCAGCGCAAGGATTTACAAGCACTCTATCTGCCAATGGTTTAATATTCATAACTGTAAATTTTTAAGTTTTTATTTTGTAATTATTATTTTTCGTTCTGCTCATAAATTAGCATAATCCGTGCCAAAATTCATTTCATGACACAACGATTGCCATTTTGTCACCTACTACCATCATAACGCAACACACATATCGCTCATTTTGTTCAAAAAAGAAACCACCCGGCTCGCTCCTTGTGTGGAGTCAAATGCGAAGTATTCGAGTGCAAGCGAACAGTGTAGGTCGGCTTTAGCCAGTACATGGTTGGTTATAACCAAGTGAGACTCACCACAACCCAATTTTGAAGCAATTCTCACAAGTTGGATATTGATTGTAAACTATTTTGCCAAAATCCTCTACGACCAAAAAGACTTGAGAGCATATATGTGAACCTTAATTTGTCGTATTGGATTAGGCATTGTAATGCCCTTTATCTTCGCACGATTTAGGGCAAGATAAATCATGCCGACGAAGAACAAAATAAGAAATATGACGCCTATAAAATTTATGCAGAAACTTAATCCTAATCGTTTAGATTTTTGATTCCTATTTCGTTAAAATTATTTATTAAGTAACCACTCTGTAGCAGGAATAATATTTATGGTGTATCCATCTTCCTCAATTATCTCATACTCTTCAAAGGTTACAAGCGTAAGATTGTTGCACTTGAGCTTTTTGGCAGCATTCTTCAAACCTCTAATCTCTCTTTTGCGTGTCTTTTCAGTGGAAATGTCATAGGATACCAGTATTAACTCTTGTACGTTGCCATCCTTGGCAATAACAAAATCAACTTGAGATGATGTCTCTTTATAGTAGAAAACATCACAGAAAAGAGGTTTGTAGCGTCGCATGAGTTCTATGCATACAACATTCTCCAGCTTCCAACCGAGATTTTCTAATGAGAAATTATCCTCACGCTCAGTGACAAATGCAGTATCCACTACATAAACCTTTTCGTTTCTTACACGCTCCTTACTTTTGTATGAGAAACGATTAACGCCTACCAATAGAAAAGCCTCTTTAAGGTATGAATAATAGTTTTCTGCCGTATGATTTGATACTCCGAACAATTCGCCTACCGTTTTGGCTACAAATTCCTGACAATAATTATCGGCTAGATAAGCTGCTATTCTTCGTAATGCTTCCACATTGCGAACCTTGAAACGTTTTGCTATATCAATCTTTATGATTGCATCCAACAATCCGTTAACATAGCCTCTACGATTACTTTCATTGAACAATTCAGGGAATCCGCCTTGTTGAAGATATTCATGGAGGCTACTTTTACGAAGCCCCTTCGCTTTTATTGATAGCGAGGTTGTATCAACCTTCTTCATCGCACAATATTCCGAGAATGAGAAAGGATAGAGTTCTACTTTGTTGTTTCTTCCTGTCAGGTGTGTACTCAACTCATTACTGAGCAACTTAGAATTAGAACCCGTAATGAACAAGTGTATTTTCTGGCGAAGCAATCTATTGACAAATAATGGCCAGCCACCTATATTCTGTATCTCATCAAGGAAGAGATATTTGAATTCACCATATGTCATATATAATGCTTCAAGCAAACGGTCCAAATCGCTTGCTTTCATATCCTCCATTCGGTCATCGTCAAAGTTTACATAAGCAAATTCAACTCCTTTTTGTTTAAGAAACATTTCACATAAAGTTGATTTACCGCATCGTCTGACACCTATTACTACCTGAGCTCTATTGCTCTTCAAATCAAGCTGTGATTCTTCCGGACGGAGGCAAAACTCCGAGTAATCATTCGCCAGCAACTCCTCACGTTGGTCAGCTACTATTGATAGTAATGTCTGTGTATTCATAATTCAATCATTTTGTTGACAAAGATAATTCTATTTCCATATATATACAAATTCTCGCAATTCTATTTCCATAAATGAGCGAATTTTACGCTTTCGACTTCCATAAAAAACACACAAATGTAATTTATATTTCCATAAATGAGTATCTTAGAAAAGTAGACACGGAAAATCGGGAGACAGAATATTTCAAAAAAAAGGCGAACAACCGAGGTTGTCCGCCCTATGATTTGTGGAAGATTGAGTATTTTCAATCCTCAATTATTTTACGAGTTGTTTTGAAACTTTGTTGCCTTGTTTTACGATGTAAAGACCATTTTGTGGATTAGCAACTTCTACACCTTGAAGGTTGTAGTAAACAGGAGTTGCAGTTTCAACATCGATAGCTTCTACACCTGTTGCATAATTTGACACATTTACTGTGAGGTTTTTGAAGTCAACATTTATATAATATGTACCTTCTGCAACAACTTTGAATGCAGCTTCACCTTTACTAAATTCAACATTCTCATCAATATTGAAAGCGACTTCACCGGCTACAGGTGCAAAACGTACTGGATTTACAGCTTCCCATGAACCTTTAGCTCCTGCAATAGCGAAATAAGAATAACCATCACCAGCACCTGTGAAAGTTACTTGACCAGAGAAATTATTGTCATCAATTTTTTCCAATTCTACTGCAGTAGCAGGATCCCATGAGCCAACTGATAAGTTGCCCATAACATAAAGTTTTGCGGGAGTTTCAATAGTTACTTTACCAGCTTTTTTAACTGTAACTGTCATAGCTGAAAGATCTACATAGATATTGTAAACACCTGCTGCAGGAACTTGCATAGCACCTTCGCCTTTTACAATCTTCATTGCAACACCTTCTGTTGCGATAGCATTGTCTTGAGCAAAGCCATAACGATTAGAATTAACTGTACCCCAATCAGATGATTGTTTTGTTGAAACTGCGAAGTTTCCACCGGCACCAAATTCGATGTCTTCCATCACATAAACGCCATTTTCTTTCCACATTTCAAGTGAGTTAGCGGGATCCCAACCATTGAATGACCCGAAAATGAAAAGAGACTGAGCCGATGCTCCGAGAGTTACTACTGCTGCTACAAGAACAGCCAAAACTTTGCGTAAATTTAATTTCATAAGTTAAATTTTAAGTTAATAAATTTATTAGAATCACATTTTATCCTGCAAAATTCGCAATTTTTATTAAATTAAACAAACAAATGCCCAATAAGTTTGCCTACATCATAAACTTTAGCTCATTATTGTGCAAAAAATCACATTCATCAAAAGCATAAATTATTCCCTAATGCAAATATTAATAAATAAATTTCACTCTTTTGCGATTAAATATTAACTTTGCAAGAAACTAAGATTAAACAAACTTATAATATTGAATTATGGCAAACAAACCCTTCAAGTATCAGGAAATGTTCCCACATGCAAAGGACACTACTGAGTATTATCACTTGACATCTGACTACGTAAAAGTTGAAAACTGGAACGGACACGAAATGCTCGTGGTTGACCCAGAAGCTTTGACCGTCCTTGCTCGCCAAGCTACTCACGACAATGCTTTTATGCTTCGTCGCGAACACAATGCTATGGTGGCAAAAATTCTCAACGACCCCGAAGCAAGCGAAAACGACAAATTCGTTGCACTCACAATGCTTCGCAATGCCGAAGTGGCTGCTAAAGGTCAACTCCCATTCTGCCAAGATACCGGCACTGCAATTATTCATGGCAGCAAAGGTCAAAACGTATTCACCGGTGGTGGCGACGAAGAACGTCTTTCTAAAGGTGTATATCTAACATACACTGAAGACAACCTTCGTTACTCTCAAAACGCCCCTCTCAACATGTATGACGAAGTGAACACAGGTTGCAACCTCCCTGCTCAAATCGATCTTCATGCTTGCGATGGCAATGAATACAACTTCCTTTTCGTAGCTAAAGGTGGTGGCTCTGCCAACAAAACATACCTCTATCAAGAAACAAAAGCTCTTATCAATCCTAAGACACTCATACCGTTCTTGGTAGATAAAATGAAATCTTTGGGTACTGCAGCTTGTCCTCCTTATCACATCGCATTCGTTATCGGTGGTACTTCTGCCGAGATGAACCTTGCTACAGTGAAAAAAGCATCAGTAAAATATTACGATGACCTACCCACTGAAGGCAACGAACTCGGACACGCATTCCGTGATATCGAACTCGAAAAACAACTCCTCGAAGAAACTCACAAAATCGGTCTCGGTGCACAATTTGGTGGTAAATACTTTGCACACGACATTCGCGTGATTCGTCTTCCTCGTCATGGTGCTTCTTGTCCTGTTGGTCTTGGTGTATCTTGCTCGGCCGACCGTAACGTAAAAGCAAAAATCAACAAAGATGGTCTTTGGATTGAAAAGCTCGACAGCAATCCTGGCGAACTTATTCCTGAATCATATCGTAAAGCCGGCGAAGGCGAAGTGGTCAACATCGACCTCAACCGTCCAATGCCTGAAATTCTTGCAGAATTGAGCAAATACCCTGTATCTACTCGTCTTTCATTGAAAGGTACAATCATCGTAGGTCGCGACATCGCTCACGCAAAAATCAAAGAACGTCTCGACCGTGGCGAAGAAATGCCTCAATATCTCAAAGACCACCCTATTTATTACGCAGGTCCTGCTAAAACTCCCGAAGGCATGCCTTCAGGCTCATTCGGTCCAACAACTGCCGGTCGCATGGACTCATACGTTGACCAATTCCAAGCTGCAGGTGGTTCTATGATTATGATTGCAAAAGGTAACCGCAGCAAACAAGTTACCGACGCTTGCCACAAACATGGCGGTTTCTACCTCGGTAGCATCGGTGGCCCTGCTGCTGTACTTGCTCAAAACAGCATCAAGAAAATCGAATGTATGGAATATCCCGAACTCGGCATGGAAGCAATATGGAAAATCGAAGTTGAAGACTTCCCTGCATTCATTCTCGTTGACGACAAAGGCAACGACTTCTTCGTTGAAATCTCAGAAAAATGCAAATCATGCGCATTGAATAAGTAATCACTATTCAACTTGCTACAAATAAAATGGCTGTCGCACTTGCAACAGCCATTTTGTTTAACAAAAATTTCGCTCTGATTATTTTATTGTTCGTAGAGCTCTGACGTTTTATTCATTATTTTACATTTCAAAAGACAAAACATTTCCATAAATTGTGCCATACTTATTTGTTGCATAAGCTTGGAAATAATATTTCCCTTTTGATAAATTGTCCACTGGACAATCAAAGTAAATCCACTCTGACTCTGATATATAATCTTCATAATCTAAACTTCCATAATCTAAATCTAAACTTACTACAACACGAGTTCCATTGTTTTTGGGATTTGAATTTTTAGAATATAATACACCAAAATCTATTGGGGCACAATCTTCATCTATATATAGAAATCGACCACAAAGGAACACATATCCTTCATAATCTTTATCATCAAATTCAGCATTTTCAGTTACAATCTTTAAGCCAATATCTTTCAATTGGACTAACTGCATATCGGCACGTGCCGTACGTCCAGCCTCAACCGTCACTTCATATGACGCAGTTTCACAACCATCATTCACCACTTGCAACAAATAGCTACCGATGTTAAGGTTTTCAAATGAAAATGAACCATCGTCGGAAGTGGTAGTTCTAAGCAACAAATCGCCTTTATAAGTTAAATCATCAACATTATTTAATATATACAGTTCAACTCCTACTCCTTTTACCGGCTCTGCCGAGTTGCTATATGACACAACTCCATAAATGCTTCCGGTTGCATCTTCCACATCTGAAGTACAACCACAAAGCACACATATTGACAATAGTATTACAAATATCTTTTTCATTCTATTTTATGTAATTAAATAAAAAATAAAGGCAATAATATTTTTTAGCATTATTGCCTTTATAAAAATTTTATTTTATTGTCCGCACAGCACGGACACGCCACTCTTTTGTATAATAATAACCTATAAGACTACCATCTTCAAAACTCAGACATTTATAATAATTATCATCAGAATAAACTTTATCTGCACTCCAGTAATAAGAATCTTTAAAATTACCTATCTCATCTTTATGAAGATATAATATTATCAATTCCTGAATCGTCGGCATTCTCCAATCATCAAACCCTCCTACTGTTGAATTTTCGCACATAGCATACGCGACATCCCATCTCGTATATTTACCCGAATTTATATCATCGGCTTGCACCATCAGCCCCTCTTCAGACAAAACATAATATTTAGGATTAATCTTAAATGTTTTAACATCTCCATACGTTGTGACATTTTGATTTGTAATATACGCTCTCACATAATATGTTTTGTTTATTTCCAAACCATCAATTACCACCGAGAATTCATTTGCACTTCCCGATACCGGCATTTTAGTAGTCGCATCACTTGGATCATCAATCGTGGGAACTGTATATGATTTTGAATAAATAAACCCTTTTTCGGTATATTTAGGATCACCAGCATATTCAACATACCCATTTAGAGTTGCAGAAACATCGGTAATGTTTGTTATATCCAAAGTTGACACCTGTGGATCTCCTGAAATTTCAAACGACACAACATCTCCATAGGCAGTGCCGTCGTCATATTCGCCTTTTTTGCGAGTAGCATAAGCCTGCACATACCACGTCCCCGGCGTCAATCCCGATACAGAAGCCGAAAAATTATTTTCAATGCCAGTAACTTTTTCTGCCACCACTTTCGTTCCTTCAACTTTTGGTTTCGATGATGTTGAATATATAAATCCACATTCTGTAGGAGCATCATTAAAATAACTCACCTTATATGAGCCATTAAATGTAGCCCCTGCACCAGCTACATTAGATACTGCCAACGTGCTAACACTTATATCAATTGTTTTTTCTACCAATTGCATATCAGCACGTGCCTGGCGACCTGGCTCAACAGACACACTATATGATGCGGTTTTATAACCTTCCGACACCACTTGTAGGTAATAATCACCTGAGGTAATTTCTTCAAATGAATATGAACCATCATCTGATGTTGTTGTTCTTAATAATAAAGACATGCTACGGGCATTATACAGTTCAACTCCTACACCTTTGACAGGCTCTGCCGAGTTGCTATATGACACAACTCCATAAATGCTTCCGGTTGCATCTTCCATATCTGAAGTGCAACCACAAAGCACACACATCGCAAAGAAAATAGTTAATATCTTTTTCATTTTTATTTATCATTTGGGGTTAACGGGATATTCACTTCCACTTTCTCGCCTATAATTGCGGTGATCGATTTGCGATTGGTTTGATATCCGTCTTTTTGCACCGTAATAGTATATTGCTGAGGATCAATATTTTCAAATATAAACTGCCCATCACTACCCGTAACCTTAGTTTCACCGCTTGGGCTCAACACTACATTGGCATTGGGAATTAAGTCGCCTGTTTTAGCATCGCTAACCACACCATACACCGACGAAAACACATCATAATCATCTTTTGTGCATGAAGTTAAAATAAATGCTGATGCCACTATTAAAAATAAAAATATTTTTTTCATCTTACATTATATCTATTTAAAAATTAATACATAATCCAATTCCTGCCGACTCAGGCGACACATATGGCGAAAAACTCATTTGTGCTGACCCTACTTCAACGTGACGTTTACCTTTTGCAACGACACCATCTATCACATTCCATAAATATATTGCAGCTGCACCTGCAATAAATCCATTACGAACGTTTTGCATATTAGATGCATTGTTAATATATTGTTGACGAGATGTTGCACTATGTGTTTTATTTATCTTTGACTCATAAGAAGCTCTCATGCATTCGGCCACAACAATCCCTCCTACAGCCAAAACCTCTCCACCAATAAATAAACACCCCTTCAATGTGCTACCTTTATGTAATTGAGCCATACCTGGGACAAATACACGTGCCGAGAATGGGTATCGCTCAGTGATATTTACATTTTCCAACTGATATGTGGGGTTCTTTGCCGTTTGCACCAATAAATATGTCCTTGTCTCTCCCGATGGCAAGTATTCACGATACTCATCAATCACACGTGATTTCACCTCCAAATCATCACTTCCCGACACCAATATGTCGCCATTTCTAACCTGAACGCTCACCTGCCTACCGGTAGCCAAACTACGACGGTCAATAATGATTTCTGCAGCCTTATTTCTTGCATTCTCCTCATTATATCCCACAGCTGAAACCACTTCAATATATGAATTATCCAATTCCTGGAAATAACCTTTAATCCACGACGGAGCATCTCCTTTGTTTTGAGCAGAAGCAGCAAGAGAGCAAACAAGCATCAATACTAATATTATTATATCTTTTCTCATTATTTTTATAAACATCAATATTAATAATCGCTATTCAGCTCAACTACAAACAGTTTCATCACAGAATAGCGATTATCTAAACTAAATATCTTTATCTCAGAATCTTACTTATTCATTAGAGCTTCATATTTTTTGTGGAATTCGCCTTCTCTAAAATCGATCCGTGCTTTTTGGTCTTCAGTTAACTCCTCAGCAAGTTTTTGTGTTATTTTTTCTGCCATTTGAGCTTTGTAAACCCGAATATTCACAATACATTCAATCTCTCCTTTTTCATCTACATCTGAGAATTTTGCTGTTGCAGACTCATAGGTGTCAGCTACTACTGCATTAATCACCTGTGTACCCGCAGCTTGCATCTTTGCTTGAATATCACTCACATCATCATTTTCATAATTTTCCATATAGTTAGTTACCAAGCCGGAATAAGAATGTGTGAGTTTTTGACGGATAATATCTTGTGCATTCATCAATGCTGTACGTTGAAGTTGACTCTTTTTTTTACGTGAACCATAACTAAAACCACTTCCTACAAAATATTCATCAGTATCAGTTTCAGCATCGGGAGCAGAATTATAGCTTCCACTAAAAGAACTTACCGGCCTTTGTTCTTGAGCAATGGGCTGTTGAGAGCCACAACTAACAATTGAGACAGTTAATAGTGCAAAAATCGCACATGTAAAGAATTTAGTTTTCATTTGATAAAATTTAAAATTATTATTTAGAGTTAATTTTTTTTGCAAAAATATAAAGCGTTAAAAGCTTAACCTCTAACGCTTTGATGTATAATACTAACACTTATGACGAAAAAATCATACATCTATGTTGCTCTTTTGCCACACTCGTCATCTAATTCACTGATATACAACTCAAAGAAGTTACGATTAAGAATTTTCGATATCTGCAACAACACGTCGGTATTTATGCTTTGACGTTGAAATATAGAATATACTGTGCCACGGTCGCAAAGTAATTTGCGAGCAAACCATGCTACTGTGCGTTCTTGACTTCTTAGCTCTTCTTCAATTATTTTTCCAATATGTATCATAAAACAAGGCGAGAACCACTCTCTCCTTACTTTAACCTGTGGCACCGCCAAGCACCATGTACACAAATAAGAGAAGAACAGCTCACGCCTTTTTCAAGCGTGAACATCCTATAACTTATTCTTTGTGTACTAAAAGTTTTGGCGGTTTTCAGATTAAAAGAACAAGAGTATAATGTTCAATATGTTAGTTTATATAATATTCTATTTTTTTCGTTATTACATTTTATAATATTATTTGAGAATGCAAATTTATATCATTTTTTAGAATTAATCAAAACGGCTACTATATTCATTTTAGCTTCAAATACTTTTTCCCAATATTAAGATTTTTTGTACATTTGTAAAAAGAACTCAATTAAGATTAAACCAATTATCATTTATGAAAGAATTGAAATGCCCTAAATGTGGCAACGCATTCGTAGTTGATGAGGCTGATTATGCTTCAATCCTAAACCAAGTGAAAAACGCCGAATTTCAAGATGAATTAAATCGTCGCATTGCCGAAATACATAAGCAACAACAAGCCGAGTACCGTGCCGATACCATTAAAGCTGAGCAGGATTTCCAACGCCGCATCAATGAAAAAGAGCTTGAACTGAGTCGTAAAGATACCGAAATTGCTCAACTTCGTGAGCATACCAAGAGTGCTGTGCAATCGAAAGAGCTTGAATTTAAGGATTTTCTTGCCGATCGCGATGCACAAATTGCAAAGCTAAAAGAGCAGCTACAACACATCGAGGAATCGAAGAAACTCGAAATAGCTAATGAAGTGGCTAAAAAAGAGCAAGAGATTTCTTCATTGAAATCCACTATCGCACAAAACGACAGCCAACGACAAATAGCTGTGATGGAAGAGAAAAGCAAAGCTCAAGAAGCATTGCAAGCTAAAGATGTAAAGATTGCCGAACTTGAAAATCGCATGATATTAGAGAAGAAGGAGGCTACAATTCGTGAAACCGGCATAAAAGAGCAACATGCTCTTATTCTTCGTCAAAAACAAGAGGAGATTGATTTCTACAAGGATATGAAAGCTCGCTTGTCAACAAAAATGGTTGGCGAGACACTTGAAGCTCATTGCCATACCGAATTTAACCGTGTACGTATGTCAATGTTTCCAAATGCCTACTTTGAAAAAGACAACGAAGCAATTGATGGCACAAAAGGCGACTTCGTGTTCCGTGACTATATAGATGGAATAGAATATATTTCTATAATGTTTGAGATGAAAAATGAATGCGATGCCACTGCCACAAAACACAAAAACGAGCATTTCCTTAAGAAACTTGATGAAGATCGCAAGAAGAAAAATTGCGAATATGCAGTATTAGTCTCATTGCTCGAACCCGATAGCGATTTATATAACGAGGGAATCGTAGATGTATCATATCGCTATCCCAAAATGTATGTGGTGCGACCTCAATTCTTCATGCCTCTTATCTCTCTACTATCACAGGCAGCCCAAAAGAGCATTGAATATCAACGCGAATTAATTGCAGCTCGTCAACAGTCAATTGATGTAACCAACTTTGAAAATAGCCTTAACGAATTCAAAGAAAAATTTGGTCGCAACTACCAATTAGCAAGCAAGCATTTCAACTCAGCCATTGAGGAGATTGACAAAACAATCAGCCACTTGCAAAAGGTAAAAGATGGATTAATTGGAGCCGATAACAATCTTCGTCTTGCCAACAATAAAGCCGAAGACCTTACCATCAAGAAACTCACAAAGGGCAATCCCACTATGCAAGCCAAATTTGAGGAAGCAAGGGTTATAAGTTCTCAACTTGGAACGACAGACAACCTTAACGACGAATAATCATGCTACACAACTTTTTATTAGTTGGAATTGGAGGGGCATTAGGGAGTATGGCTCGATATGGGCTTTCGCTACTAAGCTCACATCTTGTCATATCGTCAGAGATTGCGACTATGACAACCAACGCTCTTGGCTCTCTTTTGATCGGCATTGTTATCGCGCTATCAAAAGGAGATTGGCATCTACTCTTAGCTGTGGGATTTTGTGGAGGGTTTACCACCTTTTCCACATTCTCGGCTCAAGCGTTACAACTTTTGCAATCAGGACATCGTTTATTAGGTATAATATATATCCTCTGCTCCGTAGTAGTGTGTATAATCATGACATATATTGGAATACTAATTGCTGATAAATATATAAAATGACACCTGAAAATCTCTCTCGACAAAAAGGTATTTTTCGAGTAACAATCATTGGTAGCACAGGCAACTTTTTGCTACTTATTTTCAAATTCTTAGCAGGAATTTTAGGCAATAGTGCTGCAATGATTGCCGATGCTGTTCATTCGTTAAGCGATTTTATTACCGATATAATCGTACTCCTTTTCGTTAAGATTTCATCAAAACCTGCCGACAAAGATCATCACTATGGCCATGGCAAATACGAAACTCTTGCAACTGCAATTATTGGTCTTATACTCGTTGGTGTAGGGTTCGGTATATTCCATAATGGAATCGTTAAAATTATGGCATTCCTTTCAGGCGAAACACTCCCCCAACCCGGCATGTTAGCACTTATCGCAGCAATCGCATCAATCCTGATGAAAGAAATATTATACCAATATACCATTATCAAAGGAAAACAACTCAACTCACAAGCTGTGGTTGCCAATGCGTGGCATCATCGCAGCGATGCTTTCTCTTCAATAGGCACTGCTATTGGCATTGGTGGAGCGATATTACTTGGCGATAAATGGCGAGTGCTCGACCCGATTGCTGCCGTAATTGTGAGCTTGTTTATTATAAAAGTGGCATATCAATTAATCAAACCATGCCTCGAAGAGCTACTTGAACGCTCGCTACCAAATGAAGTCGAAGAGAATATTACGCGTATAATATTATCATTCCCTCAAGTTGCCGAGCCTCATCATCTTCGCACTCGTCGCATAGGCAATAATATTGCTATTGAGGTACACATTCGCCTCAACGGCGATTTAACGCTACGCGAAGCCCACAATATTACTACTGATATTGAAACAAAACTCAAAAAAGAATATGGCAACGGTACTCATGTAGGGATACACATGGAGCCTATCAAAACGAAGTAACTTATTATGACACGTATAGAAAGTGAGAAAAATACCGTCGCTAAGATGGTGCGTATCTATTGCAAATATCACGAACACAATAAACATCTTTGTGACAACTGCCATCAACTCCTTGAATATGCCTACCAACGGCTAAATTATTGTAAATATGGAGAGAAGAAACCAACTTGTCGTAAATGCCCTATTCACTGCTATAAACCCGACATGAGAGAAAAAATGCGTGCAGTAATGCGTTTTGCAGGTCCTCGCATGATATTTTTTCATCCGATAATAGCTATTCGCCATCTTTGGGCAGAAAGAAATTAACCCTTTTTTATGTTATGAAAATTCTTATTCTTTGCACCGGAAATAGTTGCCGTAGCCAAATGGCTCATGGTTTTATACAATTATTTCACCCCGATTATGATGTTCATTCGGCTGGAACAAATCCCGCATCACAAGTTAATCCCAAAGCCATAGAGGTAATGAACGAGATAGGCATTGACCTCTCCTCTCATTATCCAAAAAATGTAGAGATATATCTCAACAAAGAATGGGATTATGTAATAACTGTGTGTGGTGGAGCCAATGAAAGTTGTCCAAACTTCATTGGTGAAGTTCATAATCGCCTACATATAGGTTTTGATGACCCAAGCGACATCGTTGGCGACGAAGAATATATCATGAGCGAATTTCGCCGTGTTCGTGACGAAATTAAAAACAGATTTGCATTATCCAAGTTTTAGCCATCTCTACTATTTCATCGCCTGATACACCTCACTAAACAAGCGAGGACGAATGCTGAGTTGCGAAAACGCAGAGTTGTTGCGTGTAGGGTTCACTCGATTACATAGAAATATATAAATGAGCTGAGATTGAGGATCAACCCAAAAACAAGTTCCGGTAAAACCGGTGTGTCCATAAGTTGCAGGAGATGCTTCGCGACAAGTTGGCGAATTTTTCTCATTGCGTTTGTCTGGTTTATCAAAACCTAATCCACGACGACAAGAAGTACTTTTATTAGTTGTAAATAATTTTACCGTATTTTCCGAAAGGATTCTCTCGCCACCATATTCCCCTCCATTAAGCCACATTTGACACAATTTTGCGAGGTCATTGGCATTTGAAAACAGACCGGCATTTCCTTGCACACCTCCCGAAAAATTCGCTGTTTCATCATGCACATATCCATGCACTGTTTGACGGCGTAGATAGTTATCTTTTTCAGTAGGTGCAATATGTTTTTTATCATACCATTGCAAAGGACGATAACCAATATGCGTAGCTCCAAGTGGTGCATATATCGTTTCGTCAACCCACTCATTGTGAGGACGCCCTGTGACACACTCCTCCATATTCATCAAAAGACAGAAGTTTAGACAGCTATAATTATATCGCTTTGTATCGCGTAACTTGATATTGTAAATTCTCGACATAATGGTGTCAAGCGTCTCCTTCCCTACAAATATTCCATCGGCAGCCTCAATATTAAATCGCTCGGTAGCTTGCGATGAAATAATGTCACTACGCAATCTCGCATCTTTATGACCGTATGCTCCATTTTCTATTTTTATCGAGTATATATCTGAATACTTGCGTTGAATAAGTTTACCCGAATAGGTTGTGGTGTCCATCATCATTGAAAACATATTAACTGCAGCAGGCATACCCGACTCATGATATAATAATTCTCTAATAGTTATATCAGCCTTATCTCCACCCTGCAACTGCTCAATGTACTCCGACACAGGGAAATCCAAATCAAACAAGCCTTCATCGTATGCTTTCATCACTCCGGGCAATGTTCCGGTGGCTTTTGATACCGATGCGAGGTCATAGATTGTTTCTTCGGCAACTTTGTTTTCATTAATAAAATCAAGTGTTCCATAACATTTATTAAGAACAACATAGCCATCTTTTGCTACAAGGAGTTGACAACCGGGAAACGCTTTTGTTTCCAATCCGACATTTATCAACGAGTCAACACGCATCTCCAAATCAGCATTAAAGCCGGCAACCAATGGCGAGGTATATCCAAGTCGTGATCTCTTTAATTTCACACCTGTTCCGATGGGTGCAATTCCATCTATATTTACCGGCAATGAGCCTGAAACATCAATACCTCCAAATATAGCTTGAGCCGCATATTCTTGAATTAAAGGAGTATTATCATATCCCAAAACAAGTGTTTTTACATCATTAATCGATGCACCAAATTGTGCCATTTCGTATGGATTTACAAAAAACACAGGTACTATATCGGGAATCGACTTTAACTGAGCTAAGGCCAATCGTGCCGAAGAATTATGACTAAACACTCCCACAATAATAACATCATGTTTTTTTATTTCCGACAATATTGACGACGACAATCCTCCCACCGACGAATAAACATCAACTTTGGCATATTTTTTTATAAAACGCACAAATTCGTTATCTTTTGGCTCCCCTACATTGACAACTGCAATAGAACGCTCAGCCAATCCTCGAATAGGCAAGAGATTAATATCATTGCGAAGCACTGTCATCAATGAAGCCGAAAGTTTGCGATTTACAGCATCGGCCAACAATGAATTTAAGCGATTTTCTATTCCTTTTTTTATTATAGGTTTTTCATTGGTTAATCCAAGAGCATATTTATATGCCAACATTTTTTTGCACCTCTCCTCAATTATCGGCATAGCTATTTTACCCGATTTTATTGCAGCCATCACAGCATCTAAATCCTTAACAGGATTTTCAGGACTCAACAATACATCAGCTCCTGCCAATAGTGCCAATACACAATTATTTGTTGACACATTAGCACCTTTCATTTCAAGAGCATCGGTAAAAATCAATCCTTCAAAATCTAATTCTTCTCGAAGCAAATCAGTAGTTATTACCCTTGACAACGACGCCGGTGTACCACTGTTATCTAATGCCGGTACCGACAAATGACCAACCATTACACCCGATAGTCCACTATTAACATATTGCTTAAATGGTAACAAATCCACTTCATCTAAAGTTGCTTTATCGTGCGAAACCGTTGGTAGGGTTTTATGTGAATCGACCGACGTATCACCATGTCCGGGAAAATGCTTGCTTACCGACATCACTCCACCATCTTCAAGACCTCGAGAATAAGCAATGCCCAAACGTGCCACTCGTTTTGGGTCTTCGCCAAAAGAACGATAACCAATCACCGGATTATCAGGATTGGAATTTACATCAAGCACAGGTGCAAAGTTCACATGAATACCCATTTCACGACATTCACGTGCCACTTCTTTGCCATATTCGTAAAGCAGTTGCTCGTCGGCAATAGCTCCAAGCCCCATGTTATACGGAAAACGAGGTGTGTTTTTCATTCGCATCGACAACCCCCATTCTCCATCAAGAGTCATCATCACCGGCACTTTAGTTATCGATTTAGCATAATTAGTCAGCTCCACATAGTCATCAATACTCCCTTTATAAAAAAGCAATCCTCCCATTTTTTCGATTTTAATATATCTTTTTATGATTGCTTTTGAGGTATCACCATTGCGAGGATTAACCGTAGGGACAAACAACTGTGCCACCCGTTCACGCTCATTCATTGAATTATATACCGAATCAACCCAACGGCTACACTCTGTTTTTGATTTAATATTTAACAATGCAGGTGTTATCGCCATAGCAGGCAAAGCCATAACCGATAATATAAATATTAATAGTTTTAGATACATTCTCTTTATAATTAATTTAATCAATATTATAATCAAGTGCTATTTAAGGGGAGCACTTCCCACAAAGTTACAAAAATATGTCGTATGGGCAAAATGGAATGAATGCAATTCAATAACATATAACAGCCTCTCCCTTTTAGAGCCTTTTTTACTCCACAGCACATTTTATTCTAAAAATTAATTGCATTTTTCTTTGTCATCACAAAAAAATATTGTAACTTTGCACTCGCAAACAAGCGGAATGGCTCCGTAGCTCAACTGAATAGAGCATCTGACTACGGATCAGAAGGTTACAGGTTTGAATCCTGTCGGAGTCACAATTTCATATTAAGCCAATCATTATTGGCTCCGTAGCTCAACTGAATAGAGCATCTGACTACGGATCAGAAGGTTACAGGTTTGAATCCTGTCGGAGTCACAAAAAAGAGCATCACTTGATGCTCTTTTTTGTGTTTTTACTCCCCCGTGCTCAACATTTCTACTAAAACACAAAGTAGGTGTGCCAATTACACTTTGACACACCTACAATATTTTGAGACACTTCTCTCTGATTATTTTGCTTCCCAGCCAAGAGCTGAAGCTCCAAGCACTGCAGCATCGGCTTCTTTAAGTTCTGATAGCAACACTTTCACTTTCCCCTTAAAGATTCCCATCATATTCTTCTCCATGGCATTACGCAATGGCTTCATCAACATTTCTCCAGATTTTGCAAGTCCACCGAAAAGAATAATTGCTTGTGGCGAAGAGAATACAGTAAAATCACAGAACGTTTCGCCAAGAAGTTTTCCGGTAAATTCAAACACATCTTTTGCCAATTGATCGCCTGCATTTGCCGCATCAAACACATCTTTAGATGTGATTTCTTCGATTGGTAATTCGCGAAGCAATGACTCATCGTTACGTATTTCAAGAAACTCACGAGCAGTGCGTGCTACACCTGTAGCCGAGCAATACGCTTCAAGACAACCTGTGCGACCACAACCACAAAGACGACCATTATTGCGTTTCACAATTGTGTGCCCAAGTTCTCCGGCAAACCCATCATGACCATACACAAGCTGACCATTGATAACAATACCACTACCCACACCTGTGCCAAGTGTAATCATGATAAAATCTTTAAGACCACGAGCCGCTCCATAGGTCATTTCACCAATAGCAGCAGCATTGGCATCATTAGTAATCGCTACAGGAATGCCAAATTTTTCGCTCACAAGCTTTGCCAAAGGTATTGGCGTGGGCCAAGGTAGATTAACACCATCTTCGATTACTCCGGTAAAATAGTTTGCATTTGGTGCACCAATACCGATACCATGAATTTTACCGGTTGCATCATTTGCCTCAACCAATCGCATTGTTTCGGTATAAAGTTCATTGATATAATCATCTATATTGTTGTGCTTTTGTGTTTTGATTGAAGAAGATGCTACAACCATTCCACGTGCATCAACAATACCGAATACTGTGTTGGTACCACCTATATCGATACCTATTACATAAGGTTTACTCATAATTATTTATATTTTTAATGGTATAAGAAATTATTTCTACAAAGTTATAATTAAATCCCAATTATAAACCACCTAAAAAGCAAAAATGTTGAAAAAAAGTTGTTAAACTCAGCAAAATCATTCACATCTATTCATTTCTTCTATTTCTCCAATCCATCTATGCACCGTGGCTCGTTGAGGGAATGAGAAGTAAAAGTTTTCTCCATTTGTAGATGTAAATGCAAAGTTAGAGCATTTCAACACCTTTATTGTACACCCAAAATCTATTTCATAATATGACATTTTTTCATAATTACCACTGCTATCAATAGGTGCATATAAAAAACCATGATAAATAAAGAATGGGTTATCTCCTTTCACCTTCTCTCCGATTTCCTTATCGGCATTGTGCAAACACGTTGGGATTACTCTCATTTGTTTTGCACAATCATTATAATATTTATCTTTCCAATACATCACCAAATCATATGTAAAAATTTCGAAATAGGGCTTTTTCCATACCAAAGGTAATGCTTGATAGTCGTAGGTAACGTCGGCAAAAACCAATCCATCGGGCGATTTTTCATATTGCCCCAACACATATTCCACCTCATTCTTTACTTTTACCGCATAATACACTACAACTATATAATGAATCAATAAGAATAATGAAATGATAATAATTAATATACGTTTCAGTATAGATTTGCCATAATTATATCGTTGCTCCTTAAAGTTTTTACATAAATACAATGTTGCGATTATTCCAAACAAATAACCCATCCAACCTGTACGCGCACCCACATTTGTTATTATGTTTAATAATACTCCTGTAACACAAATCGAAACAAATGATAAAAATATTGGGTCGATTATCTGTTTGCGTGTTTCTTTTTTTGTTGCAGCCACCAACACCGACAACAACAATATAAATAACGGCACATGATACTTAATCAATTTACCCAACACAACCGATAGTTGTAATGTGTTTGTTTTATACCCAACATTTGCTTGAAGCCCCGGGGCACTTATCAGCCACAATAATCCAACTATCATTGCACAAATTATCGCTATACGCTGACGATTTATTTCTCTCCGATTAAGAGCCAAATATGTTATAAATCCCACAAGCAATGGCACAGAAAAGCCCTCATGCCAAGCTCCCACTATAACCCCTAACAATATCGAAATACTTATATTTTTTGTGTGTTTATTCCAGAATACAAGTGCTAATGCCAATGTCAACACTGTTGCCCACACATAATTTAGGGCAAAACATTGTGTAAACATCTGCTCATACCATGGCAATAAAAAAGAAACTCCAAACAATAATAACACAAATAGCAATGGATTACGCCAACTTATTCCAACCAATTTTGCCGACTGCCATAGCATGACACCAACAAACAACCCCGATAATATTGAAGGAATAATTTTAGGCAATAGCAACGTAAATGTAAATACTATATTTGACAATCGTATGTTATCATTCTGATAATGGTCGAGCCAACACTCCCATAATGCTTCACTCGGAAAAGTGGAATCAATACCCATGCAATATTCACGCAGCGGAATCATATACCAATAATCGTCGCATGTGTATGGCATTAAAACATATATAATAATATGTATCAACGTAAACACAAAAACAGCACCCCAAAAGAATATTTGAGCATAATTATTTTTATCGTAGTTAAGATGTTGTACGAATTTTATCATGACACAAAAATAATGATTTTATGCAACAAAAAAAAAGGTTGTCACAAAAGACAACCTTGAATCTTGTGGCGGGAGCAGGACTCGAACCTGCGACCTTTGGGTTATGAGCCCAACGAGCTACCACTGCTCCATCCCGCGATGTTTTCTGTATGCAAAGGTACACACTTTTCCCGAATCTGCAAAATAATGCAAGTATTATTTCTCTAAAATTTGTTAAATCCATGTTCTTAAACATAAATTCAAATAACACGAGCCTACTCTCAATGAATAGGCTCGCTAATAGTAGTGATAAACAATAATATCTTAACTATTTCTTAATCATCATTTTTGTGATGCCATTAGCTTTTACCACATAGATTCCTGCCGACAAATCTTCGACAACAATTTCAGCTATAGTATCATCAATAAATAGTGATTTTACCTCACGACCATCAGTTGATATGATTGATAAATTTCCAATCACGCTTGGAGATTTCACAACAATAGATACTTCAGCAGGATTAGGATATATTGAAATATCGGAAGTACACATTGGTGCTTCGACTCCAGTAAATGTTCCTACATACGCAGTTTGTCCACCACTTGTAGTATAATTAATAAGAGGATTAGTGTTGGCATAATTAGCATTTACAATAAAATTCCATTTTACCGATTCTCCATCAGCTCCTATTAAAACATTATCACCATCTTTATCTGGATTATCTATATTATCCTTAAATTTCCATCTCACTATTGTTGCCGCAACATTGGTTTTACCATCGACACCGGTAATTATTTTACCATCTAATTGCTCATGAGCCTTTTCAAAGTCATAAGAACCCGGGATAGTAGCCGGAGTGATTACATTGCCCAATCCATCTACTTCAGCCTCTATCAATACATATCCATCTTTATCAGGAAGCAATCCGGTAAGGTTAGTTCCTGACTCTGGATCAATTGGATCATAAAGATAAAAGCTATTAACAACATCGTCAATATCTCCATCTTTATCTTTATCAATTGAGATTGTATAATTTGTCACAGGATCAACACTCGTTGGATTTTCTATATCCATATAGAAATAATACCATTGATAATTCGAATCTTTCTCTCCATCTTCATCTGTATCATATGAAACCACATACGTTTCCTTATATACAGTAGTGTTTGCTTTTGGATTTTCAGGCACATACGCATTTGCAGCTTCATATTCAGTTTGTGCACTGTCAAATAATTTACCTGCTGTAGATTCTTCTTCAGGGACACCTTCATAATTTACTGTTACATAGGCTACAAAGTTTCGTTTTTGACAATTATCATCAACAGCATCTACATTCTCAGCAACATACTTAAACGTATGATATTCTTTTTCAACTCCATTTTCGGTAACAGTGTAGGTTGTGTATGTCAAGCCTTCTATAATATTGCCCGAAGCATCAGAGATTGTGCCATCAACATTTAATTTTACAGCATTTTCCCCAGTCAAATCAAATGTAATTTCTCCAATTTTGCCATCATTACCATCTTCACTGCCATTATCACGTTCTTCAACATCATAAATTGACATTGTATAACCTTGGATTTGATAGAAATTACCTCCCGACGTACCATAGTTTTCCACCTCGCTCCATGATGCAACTGCATCATATTGCAAAATATCTATATTTGCCCCATTTTCAGTTGCATATTGAGGATTAATCGACAATTCTACTTGTGTTGGTGGAAACATCGTATTGGGGGTTAAGATATATTTACCAAACATTAAGCCTGGACGATAAGTATAGATATAAGCATAGTCGGTCATACCATCTTTGTTTTCATCAATAATATTTCCATTAGCATCTTTTGCCTGTTCAGCATATATCCATAAACCATTAGTTTCAGTAGCATCTGTATTTGCCTTACCTGTGTACCATTGAGCAGTAGGAATAATCTCGGTCATATCAGCATTTGCTGCACCATTATTAGTCCATGAACCATCATTATTTTCGGTAAAACGATTTGCCATACCTACAAGGAACGAACCTGTATTACCGGGATACTGACCTTGAGGAACAACCAAGAATAATTCATTATTAAACTCAAAAGTAGTACCACCTATAGTGTTTACAAATGTGCTTGACTCATAAATTGCACGCTCGTCGGCAGTCGCCTTTTGTGTTGATCCATCACCCGATTGCAATGAATACACATTTGTCAATTGCTCATATACATATTCTTCACCTTCTCGACCTTCGCAATTCACAGGAAACGCATAGTTTTCTTGTGCGTATGTAAAGTCGGGGTTTGTACCATCTTCGGTAAATTTAATCCAATTATCTTCGGGAACATATACTGTGCCTCCCGATTTAACAAGTTTTACACGAAACACTGTTTTTGACACCATAGGAGCCATATAAAGATAACACCACCCATCATTATATAAGTCTCCTTGTGCCGAGAAGTAATCTACACGTCCCGGCAATGTTGGGTCGGTTGCTCGTAATGACTCTGCAACTGCCGACGCTTCCAATTCAGCGACAAGTGAAGCCGGTATATCGAATGAACCATGCCAGTTTTTATCAAAGTTATGAAACTCGATTGAAGAACACGCAAGAGCATAATTATTGTTATCATTCCACGAATTAACGTCATAACTCCAACCTGTCCTTAAGCCTCGAGTTAGAAATGTTCCACTCTTATCTACAGCTATACATTGATTTTCGCGGTGATAACTAACAAGTGGACGACGACTGATTGTTTTTTCTGCATATACACCCGCCGAGACTTGTGGATATGTTGACGGATATTTTACTTTATCATTGGGTATTGAATCACGTGGATCATCTCCTAAGAATCGCAAAATACCACCTTTAAGAGTTGTTTTTTCAAGAAATGGATCATGTTGAAATTGTGTTGCCGTATTATCATTAGTATATTGCGATATATACCAACATCCATTATAAAATACACCTTGACGATAACAGTCGGGTTCACTGTGGAAATTAGGAAATTCTTTAGCATCAGGAAGAACATAGCCATCATAACCCGTATAGTCATCACCCGCTTTTCCAACAATCTTATATTCATATACTTTTGAAATTGAATAACGAGGTTTTGCCCAGTCGCGAGTTGCGATTGACACTATTTCATCTTCATTATGCAAATAATTTAAATATTGTTCAGGGACAATTTCATTGGGATAAACCGCCTCAATGCGATAACGATACGTAGCTCCAGAAACGCAGGTAGTATCTACATAGTTAGAGCCACCTATTTCAAGAATCTCGCCATCTCGAAGATTTATCACTTCATCATCTCTTATCACATTATAGTGGTGGGGCTGGCAACCATAACCATGCCACTTATTCCACAACAATTGCACAATACAATATCCTTTATTGTCCTGCACCGGATTCGCATCAACCCACACAGGAGAACTTGGCATAAATTCAGGTGTGAGTGCCGATGACACAGTTTCAGTGCCTAAAGTCCCTCCTGCATAAACAGGAATTACTTTATAGGAATAAGAACGCTCATAATAATTACGATCATCATCTTCGAGCACTGTTGCCCAACACACGTCATCATGCTTGATTGATGTGTCAGTTGTTTCTCCAACTTTTGTCCAATCAGAGGTAACTGTATTACCAGCACCATTGGTATAAGTTGATTGATAGTAAACTATATAACTTACGGCATTATTAGGAGCATTCCAAGATATAGTAGCATCTTGACGTCCAAGATAACTCAAATTTTCTTCACATTCCACCAATATATTTGATACAGGCTCTTTGTCAGGAGTTGCAACAAATGAATAACGCCACACACCTCCGGAAGGGATAACACCATAGATATATGCGTTATATTCATCAACCACAACCGCATTAATACTTTGACGAATATAATTATTCTTAGATGGCACATATACAGGTTGATGGGTCGAAATTACCTTTTTATCCGTCATATCATATATTGTAATTTCTCGATACGGACTGTAATTATACGATTCATCAAGACTATTATATACCAAGAAATCATGCCCACTCAATGAAAATACAGCAACTTGCGGGCTATAGCTATCTGTTACAACTGGAGTAGTATTCCATGCTATTGATTTGCCATCAGCACTTAAAGTCCCTTGATATATAGATTGAGCAGTCATTGCTCCGGTTGATTCATTATATGCTGATGTCGAATAAATTATTTTATTTCCACCATATTGCTTAACAAAAGTATATGGATTTGCAGGATTTATACCATTTGTTAATGGCGATGTATATAAATCTTTTGCAGCAACAACACCATTAACAATTGTATAACGAGCGATTTTTGTTGACTCTGCCGCTATCCATATATAACCAGTGCCATTTACTCCATCTCCATTAGCACTCATTAAATATGCTTTATTTACCATCCACATTTCCAGTGGATCAAGATTAATTGTTTTCTTTACCCCGGGAACACCCAATGCTGGACACTCAGTATAATAACAAAAAGTATGGATACCGACTTCCCAATCCAAAGTAGTGGTTGGATCAGATCCACGCATTGTATGAGTCCAAAGAGTTCCGGCATCATCTGTAGCTATTGCCGGTCCCATATAAAAATACTCCCCGGTTGAGCTATTGCGAGTAACCGGATATATTGTTGGAGCATTTCCTCCTGAGAATGTTTCAGCAACAACATTTGAACCCGACTTGTATATTTTATACCCTTTCGTACAATATTGCAAATCAGGATGCATATCAGAAATTGCAGTAGGTGCGGGCAATGTAAATATTGCTCCATCTGCCACTGCTGATTGCAAATATTTTGAACCAACTTCATATGTTTCTGAATATGCCTGCCAATCAATTGATTTTACTGAAAATGTTTGTGCCGATGCATTAAAAGCTAATGCTAATACACTAAAGAGCATTGCATTACGCAAAAATAGTTTAATTAGTCTCATTAATTGAGTATTTAGATTAATAAAAACAATCTTTTTTACCTATAAATGATTTGCAACCGACTATCACACGACCGTCGGTTGCAAATATAATCTTTTTTATCCGATAAGATTTTTACCTGTCATCTCGGTTGGTTGTTCGATGCCCATGATGTGAAGAATTGTTGGAGCAACGTCGGCAAGGATACCATCGGCAACCTTAGCATCTTTGTTAGCTGTTACATACACACAAGGCACTGGGTTAAGAGAGTGAGCTGTGTTTGGAGTGCCGTCAGCATTTACAGCGTTATCGGCATTACCATGGTCAGCGATGATGATTACCTCATAGTCAGCAGCCTTAGCAGCCTCAACGGTTTCTTTCACACATTCATCAACAGCCTTAACTGCTTTTTCGATTGCTTCGTAGATACCGGTGTGACCTACCATATCGCCGTTAGCATAGTTTACTACGATAAAATCAAATTTTTCTGACTTGATAGCCTCAACCAATTTATCTTTCACTTCGTATGCACTCATTTCGGGCTTAAGGTCGTAAGTAGCCACTTTTGGAGAAGCCACAAGGATACGTTCTTCACCTTCGTAGGGAGTTTCACGACCACCATTGAAGAAGAAAGTAACGTGAGCATACTTTTCTGTTTCAGCAATGTGAAGTTGAGATTTATTGAGCGAAGAAAGATATTCACCAAGAGTGTTTGACACATTTTCTTTATCGAAAAGAATATGAACACCTTTGAATGACGCATCGTAAGGAGTCATACAATAATATTGTAGATTAGGGATTGTCATCATTCCTTCTTCAGGCATATCTTGTTGAGTCAACACGATAGTCAATTCTTTAGCACGGTCGTTGCGATAGTTATAGAAAATCACCACATCACCCTCTTTGATGCGGCCATCAACATTTGCGTTAACGATAGGTTTCACAAATTCGTCGGTAATATCTGCGTCGTATGAAGCTTGCATTGCAGCAACCATATCAGTAGCTTTCTCCCCTACACCATTTACCAACAAGTCGTATGCTTCTTTCACACGTTCCCAACGTTTGTCGCGGTCCATTGCATAGTAGCGACCGATGATTGAAGCAACCACACCTGCCGATTTTGCACAATGGTTTTGAAGTTGTTCGATAAAACCTTTACCACTACGAGGGTCTGTATCACGACCGTCCATGAAGCAGTGGATAAATACGTTATCAAGGTTATAATGTTTTGCTATGTCGCAAAGAGCATATACATGTTCGAGTGAAGAGTGTACACCACCATCAGAGGTCAATCCCATAAAGTGGATTGATTTGCCATTTTCTTTTGCGTAAGAGAAAGCATTCTTGATTTCTGGATTTTCGAGAATTGAACCATCTTTACAAGCCTTGTTGATTTTCACAAGGTCTTGATAAAGCACACGACCTGCTCCAATATTCAAGTGACCTACTTCTGAGTTACCCATTTGGCCATCGGGCAAACCAACATTTTCGCCACTTGCTTGAAGTTGTGAATTAGGATACGTTTCAGTCAAATAATCCCAATAAGGAGTGGGTGTAGAATAAATTACATCACCTTTTGATTTGTTTCCGATTCCCCAACCATCGAGAATCATCAATAATGCTTTTTTAGCCATAGTTTTATATCTAAATTTATTATTTTTATTTCATAAAAAATTTCAAGCTACAAAGTTACAAAATTTACACCACATATTAAAACAATAACAAACTTGAATGTACACACTTTGAATTTAGCACAGAATATAATTTATTAAATAATGTTAAAATGCTGTGGGAGGGTAATTTTTAATCTTTATATTTGAAGATTAAAACTTAAATAACTCTAATTTTAATATTTTACTAACATGAAAAAACTTTCCACCCTCTTGTTTTCCTTGCTATTTTGTGTAATAAGTAGCAATGCAGCAATCTACCTCATAAGTAGTAATGCCATTAAGGAATGGGCGTCCATAAAACATAATGGGCATTGGTTTACTATTGGCGTTAATACCTTTCCCGATTTTGAGTCATTCTGTCAGGCCAATATCGAAGAAAATTCTACTGTTTATGTTGCCGACGGAACATATAGCGACAATATCACAATTTCAACCAAAGGACTAACAATCTTAGGCAACAATGCTTTTAACGACTGGACCGGAACTCGTAAAGCAGAGTCGATTATCACAGGAACTATCGACATTAAAGCATCAAATGTAACCATCAATGGATTTTATTTTACCGGGAATGGTCGCATACAATCAACAAATGCCACCAACGCCAATCCTTTGAGCGGCATAAAAGTAACATACAACTATTTTAAAGAATCGGACTTAAAACGAGGGACTCACAATGCCCTTGTTAGGTTTGGTGAAATGATAACAAACGCTGATGTCAACAACGTCTCATCACAATGCCGCTACAAAGATTGTGAAGCATCTCACAACTGTTTTATGGGCGACGCAACCCACTACCCCAACTGCATCAGCTTTGGTGGTGCATTTGGTACAACAACAGTTATCGACAACTATTTTTATGATGGAGGCACAAGTGTTTATTTCGCAAATGCCCAAGGCTCTCTCAACATCAAGAACAATGTATTTAAGAACGTAGGTAAAACTACGTTTACAGCTCCCGATGGTGGCAATAAAGGCGATTTCTGTATTGCAATATACCGCAGTGCATTTGCCAATTCGACCACTGCCAATATCATTGCCAACGAGTTTGACGGTTGCTATGGTCAAGCCTCACTATTCCCCCTAATTCGCATTTTCCAAGGAAGTAGTGGGACTACAAGTGAAGTTCAGCCCCTAAATTTCCGTGTAAACGTAAATGAAAATACTTTCAAAAACAAGACTTCGGTTGTGCCCAACGCTACTCATAGCCAAGCCGGAGATAAGCTATTACTTTACAGCGATGAGAGTGCTGCCGGAAAGAAAGTTAAATTCAACCTCTCTAACAATCACTACGACAATCGTTTCTACAAATTTGCATGGACAACTCTTGACGATGGTTTAGGTGCTCGTGAAATTTATGCCGACCAATTCTCTCGCTTTTACCATGCTTGTATGACCGACAATAAAATGTCAAGTTGGACAAGTTCATTAACAGGGACCGACGTAGCCGACCATGTTTTAAGTCTTGAGCTTGATGATGTTACAGTGCTTCAAAGTTTCGACATCGACCCTCTCACCGGAGACTTGTATTTTTCTCAAATGATGCCAACTACTCGCAACAATAACTATAACACACTTCATGGACTCCCCTCAAACCATGATGGTATCGTTATCACTCGTGTTCCATGTACAGGTATCGATGGCTATAAATACACATATAGCTCAAATGTAGAATCTATGGAAATTGGATATGGTGGTCATGGCACAAATATTTGTACAGTTCGCGATAAAAATGGCGAACTATGGGTTTGGGGAGGCGGTAATGCTTCGGTCAACGACAACAACGACAAATCGGCAACCACGGCACGTTTCAAATTTGAAAAAGGGACCGACCTCAACCTCAACGTATCAAAAGACACAGAAAAAATCAAAATAATTAACGAATTAGATGCCGGAAACGAATACCCAGCCGTCGATGAAACATCGCGCTATCTCTGCATTTACACCACAACAACCAATGTCCACACCTACAGCATCTACGACCTTGACGATGCTCTTGAAGGGAAGAAAACTCTCATTAAAAGAGTAAATCTCAACGTTGGGGATAACAAACGTCCGGCTATTAACAATGATAATGGTTATGCCACTTGGTATATTCAAGGTTTTGACATCAATGGCGACCACCTCTATATCTATGAGGGAACACCCAGAGGCGAAGAAGGAAATATTAACTCAACCGATCCTACTATCGTGCTCACTTGCTACAACTGGCGTACTAACACTTGTGTATATCGTGCTATGATTTACGACGATCGCTTTGATAATGCAGTGTATGGTGAACCCGAAGGATTGGTTATTCGTCCTGATAAGTATGGTCATGCCTGTCTATATTTTGCTCTTGTTAATGGTAATGCAGGCTCTCGAAAAGTAAATATTTACAAACATATTATCGACTATCACCCTGGTTATGATGCAACTAACAATAAAGCTACATATACAGGAACAACTACCGAAACTTCAGCTCATTTCAAAGGCGACTACCCCAATTTGAATTACTCTTGCGACACACAAAGCATCAGTTTAGCAACTTCAGCAGTCGGCGAAACCAACTCTAAAACTGTAACTATTACTAATGGTGAATATATTTTTGGTGAGTGGTATGGTGTTATTACTGGTGAAGATGGTGAAGCCTTTAACGTAACAATCAACCCAAACAACGCATTTTCCGAAAAAGCGACGGCAACTGTTTCATTTAGTGTAACAAGTAAGAACACGGAGAAAACAAGCTATAATGCTAATCTTCGTTTATTCTCACCCTGTGCAAGCTCAAATGCCGAATCTAACGACATTGTTATTCCATTAACTGCCTCATACACCGGTCCAACAACCAACATTGAGCAAAATGGCATCACAAAGGATATTGCCATAAACGTCAATGATAAAATTCTCACAGTAGAGAATGCTGAGGTTAATGAAATTTTAGTTTATGCCCCAACCGGTGCATTTATGACAAGTGTCAAAAATCAAAATTCTATCGATTTATATAATCTTAACGGCATGTTTATAGTAAACGTTATAACTACCGATTCTGCTACCCACTCTGCAAAAGTTATTGTAAAATAACCTAAGTCGAGGAATATTATCATAAAAACCACTCCTATATTTGGGGTGGTTTTTATTTATTCGAACATTTTTTACCAATAAAAGGGTATAATTTGTTAATATTCCTTATATTTGCAGAATTAAACGAAGTATAGCCCTATTTAATCGACAAAACAACCAAATCATGAAAAAACTTTCTTTACTTTTCATTTTATTATTTTGCTGCATCTCACACAGTTACGCTGTAACTTATCTTATTAGTAACAAAGCAACAAATACAGGCGAAGTGCTAACCCATAATGGGTTAAAATTCATCGTAGGACAAACTGCATTTGCTGACTTTGCTACATTTTCATCAGCAAACATTGTAGAAAACTCTACAGTATATGTTGCAAGTGGCACATATAGTGGCAATATCGACATTACCACCAATGGATTGACATTCTTAGGCAATAATGCTTTCATCGACTGGACAACCAACCACAAAAGCGAATCAACTATTACAGGCACAATTAATATAAATGCGTCAAATACCACAATCAATGGTTTCAAATTTACCGAAGGAGGGCGCATTAAATCAACCTCCGGCACCAATTCTGCACCGTTAAGTGGCATCAAGGTAATATACAACTATTTCACAGGTTCTACCGTGAAACGCTCTACATCTTCACCATTAGTGGAAATTGGTAATGTTATAGCTAATGCCGACGCTAACGCAACCACATCGCAACGCAGATATAAAGATTGTGAAGCATCTCATAATTATTTTGAGGGAGATGCTACTCACTACCCCAACTGCATTAGTTTTGGCGGTGCTTTTGGCACTACTACTGTAATTGACAACTATTTCTATGATGGTGGGACAAGCGTTTATTTTGCAAATGCACAAGGTACTCTTAATATCAAATATAATGTATTCAAAAATGTAGGAAAGACAACCTATTCTGCTCCCGATGGTGACAGTAAAGGTGATTTTTGCATCGGTCTATATCGTAGTGGATATGCCAATTCAACAACTGCCAACATTATAGCAAATGAATTTGACAACTGCTATGGACAAACCTCCCTATTTCCTCTAATACGTGTTTACCAAGGTAATTCGGGAGGCACCGATCAAGTAACACCCAAAAACTATCGAATAAATCTAAATGAAAATACATTCAAAAACAAAACAACTACACTCCCTTCGGCAAGCCACAATCAAGCAGGAGAGAAATTAATTCTTTACAACGACAAAGGTACCGGTGGTGGAATAATTTTTAATCTTGCCAACAACCACTATGACAATCGTTTCTATAAATTTGCATGGGTAACTCTTCAAGACGGACAAGGGATTAGAGAAGTTTATGCCGACCAATTCACTCGATTTGACTTAGGTGGCAAGATGTCAACCTTTGGCACCAGCACTTTAACCGGGACAGATGTTACCAACCATGCAACAGGAGTTGGGCTTGGTGCAGTTACAGTAATTCAAAGTTTCGACATCGACCCAATCACAGGCGACATGTATTTCATTCAAAAAATGAACGCATCACGCATCACGTCCTACAATTCATTATATGGACTTGACTCTAATCACGATGGGCTAACCGTAACTCGCGTACCTTGTACAAAGATTGATGGATACTCTTACACCTACAGCACAGCCATTCAGTCAATGGAAATTGGTTATGGCGGACACGGCACAAATATGTGTTTTGTTCGAGATAAAGATGGTCAAGGTTGGTTATGGTCGGGAGGTAAAGCCACTATAAAAAGTGGCGATGACACTTCTGGTTCTACTGCTCGTTGGAAATTTGCCAATGGCACAGATATTAATCTCGACGGCTCTGGCAACACCGACAGTGGTGTGAAATATTTCAACGTTACAGGCTCTAACGACTACCCCGCTTGCGATGAAAATTCACGATACCTTTGTGTTAGAACAAGCGGTTCGGGAATTAACACTTATCAAATTTTTGACCTTGATGACGCTCTCGAAGGCACAAAAACTCCAATTAAAACCGTAGAACTCTCCAAAGGCGAATTTGCTCAATCATCAATCTCTGGCGATGGTGGATATAACACTTGGGACTTCCAAAGTTTTGATATAAATGGCGACTACATCTATGTTCTTGAAGGTTGTAGCGAAGAAAACAGCAATACAATTACGTCAGGAGACCCTACTCTCATAATCACTTGCTATAATTGGCGCAGTAATGAATATTGCTATCGCAAGCGTCTCGACTATGGTCGTATCAATAGCTTGTTTGGAGAGCCTGAAGGCATGGTATTACGTTTTGACCAATACGGGCATGCTTGCCTTTTTGTTGCTGTGGTAAATGGTCCCTCAGGTTCACGCAAAGCAAATGTGTATAAATATATCATCGACTATCACACAGGGTATGACGAAGCCAATGCAAAAACCACTAATAGTGGTGATGACACTAACACCACCGGCAACTTCGACTCCGACTATCCGTCAATTACATATAGTTGTAATACTTCCAGCCTTAACTTCTCAGCATCAACTTCAAGTGATAAACCATCTCAAACCGTTAAAATCACAAATGGTGAATACATACATGGTCAATGGTATGGAGTGATTACCGGCGAAGATGGCGATGCTTTCACTGTTACAACCAAAGACAACAATGCGTTCTCTTCATCGGCATCGGTTACGGTTACATTTACGCCAAAGACCAACAAGTCAACCTACAACGCAACTCTCCGCTTATTCTCTCCGCTTGCCAGTTCAAATGTAGAGTCAAACGACATTGTAATTCCTATTACAGCCACATATTACGGAGCCGGAAATGAAGACCCCGAAACACCAACTATTACAACAAGTTCATCGTCGGTCTCTCTTTCCACTCAAGTAGGAACTCCCACCTCATCAAAGGTTACAATCGAGGGAAATTCTCTCAGTGGCAACATCAATCTATCGCTCTCAGGTGCTAATGCTGACCAATTCTCACTTAGCAATACATCTCTTTCAGCTGCCGGTGGAACAATTACTATTACCTATGATCCGACAACAGCCGGAAGCCATAAAGCAAAAATAACTGCATCATCTTCTGATGCCGATAATGTTGAAATCTCGCTATCGGGCACTGCAACAAAAGCCCCTGAAGAACCAGAAGAACCAGAAGCTGTAACAGGATACTCCCTTACCCAAGATTGGGCACAAACAAGTGGACATCTCACAGCCGGCACTAACACTCGTTGGGCAACAGGTTTTAAAGGTAAGATTTACATCAACGACCATGCTAATTCATTACTATATTATTGGGCCCAAAACGGATTAACAAACACCAATATTTCATCTGCAGCAGGTACAGCTATCACAAGCGATGACGTCGGAAATATTATCGTTTCAACATCAATGTATGCCGGAGGTAACACTGCAATGAAAGTACTACCGGCTAATGGCACTGCTTTCCAAAACCTAACCCTTACGATGCCCGACGGTGTTACTGCCAACCAAATGCAATATCTCGGCAAAGCAATCGGTAACATTATGAGTAATGAAGGTGGAGCCATTTTCATCTTCCCCAAAGATGCTACTGCCGTAGCAAAAATTATCATCAAAAATGGCATGCAAACTTCTGCCACTAAAATTGATGTAACTGCAATCACTGCCGATGCTCAATCTATCGCAATACCATTTGCCAACAATATTAACAGCAACGACATTGCTGCTCGCGTGCGTGGAAAAAATCATTTCTATTACAACAATGGCTCTAACTTTGTAGCATTCCCTAACAATGGAATTAATACGACCCAAGGGGGAACTTTATTTACCCTTAACAACACATTATTTGCGGTAGAACCTATCGGAACTGCCTATCTTGATGGCTTCCAAATTGTTGACATTACAAACAACTCAATTGTTGCCACCCACAATGCTCAATTCACCACTGCAGTAGCTGCCCCCAACCCTAACTGCATCACTGCTGAAGTAGTCAATAATAATGAAGTAAAACTTTATCAATACGTTCCAGGACAAATTGCGGCCCAATACACTTTTACACTCACTACGTCGGGTATTGAAGATGTTACAATTGAAAATAATGCTAAAATGACTGTGATAAACAACGGCAATACCCTAAAAATCTCAGGCATAGATATTGCAACCGTTGCAATATATTCAATCAACGGCACAATGGTTGCCTACGATACAGATAACAATATTGATATTTCCGGATTAAATGGCGTGTATATCGTCATTGCAAAAACAATCGATGGCAATCAATACACTGCAAAAGCAATTATCAAATAACACATTACTTACAAGCAAAATGGGCTGTTCCAAACGTTAGAACAGCCCATTTTTCATCATTTCACAACATCTATTTCACAGCTCCATGGAATATCCAAGCACCAGGGGCGTTTTGATTTGCAATGGAGTCTAGATAATGCTTGGCTTTTGCCTTATCAACATTGTTATATACTGCAACGCGATGCAATGTTGAATCTGAAATTATATACGCATTAGCATATTTCCCACTTTCAATTATTTTCTCTGCACTTTCTATCGATTTCAATGTCATGACAACTACATGATATGTCGAATCCTCACTTGCCAATAATTGCTGAGCGACATTCTCATCAACGCCATTTGACTTATCATTCTGTAACACATCAATTGTATCAATCACAGAAGTACCACCATTTTCCTCCTCGTTTTGAACGATTTCGTTAGTCGCAACAAATAAACTACTCATATCTGGAACTAACTTATTCCATTCCGGATCATTGATAAATTTATATGTTACTATTGCTAAAACTCCCAATATTAACAATGTCGTGCAGAATGCCCATTCGGGAATCCATAATATCTTTCGTGATTTTTCTCCTATGCTTTCTACATCAATTGGCTCTTCTAAACCCTGAACATCTTCCGCTATCTCCTCTTTTAACGATTCAGTAGATGCATTTATATCAGCCATTGATTCTCCAATAGCCACAATGTCACTCTTAGAGGTTTCTTCATTAAGCAACTTTTCTTGTATAATCTCTGATTCTGTCCCCAAATCCTCATTTTCAACTTCCTTTTCATGTTGAGTTTCTTCAACTTTAAGATAGACTATCTCTGGCATTGGGTCTTTGAGTGCAACACCACAATTTGAACAAAAATTGGCATTTTCTAATGTTTCAAAGCCACATCTAAAACATTTATTCATATTCACACTTTTAATATTCATAAAACAAAAACAGGTTAACTGCTATTGCAATCAACCTGCTATTCAATGAAACGTGTCCGAGATGAGATTCGAACTCACACAGCCGCACGGCCACTACCCCCTCAAAGTAGCGTGTCTACCAATTCCACCACCCGGACGAGTATCAATCTCGGAATCGAGACGACAAAAAAATTAGAGCGAAAAACGGGACTCGAACCCGCGACCCCAACCTTGGCAAGGTTGTGCTCTACCAACTGAGCTATTTTCGCAATTCTAATCTCTTTTCAAAGACTGATGTATTTCATTGTTCTCTTTGAGCGAAAAACGGGACTCGAACCCGCGACCCCAACCTTGGCAAGGTTGTGCTCTACCAACTGAGCTATTTTCGCAATTGCGATGCAAAGGTAGGCATTATTTTTGAATTAGCAAACGTTTTACTGTTTTTTTTCAAAATATTTTACAGCTTTACCTCCTGTAAAATTTTAACCAAGTAATATTCAGGCTTTTAATTTCAAGTATTTTTCCAGACAAAAAAAACATTTTTTCAAAGGCCTCAACCTCTCTTTTCTTTTAATTCAAATTTTTGTCGTATCTTTGTATATAAAAAGAAAGCATGCGTAATACAACATTTGACATAATGAAATTTGTGGCTATCATCGCTATGATAGTGGGACATTGTGTACATGATTGGCGACAAATCTGCATTTACGTTTGGCACATGCCTCTATTTTTTTTCATTGGTGGATACTTCTTTAAGCCTTATTCGATTTCTTATGCAATTAAATACAACGCCAAAAGGCTTTTAATCCCGTACCTTATATGTAGTATTATCACATTACTATTTTTTTGTGCAATTCATTTTTTTTCGCACAACATAGACATATTCAGTTCAATTACACCTTTATTCTTTGGAGGTGGACTATTTCTCAGCAATTATTCCATCTATCATATATGGTTCTTTATTGCCCTATTTCTTTGCTCTATAATATATACGGTTATTTATAATTATATACCACACAATTATTCTCGCACTATCATCGCCATATTAATTACTACTATTGGATATTTTTTAGGAGAATATTATGGAACAAATATTCCATTTTTAATCCCTCAAGCTTGTGTTGCAATAATATTCTTCCATGCAGGATATTTATATAAAATTTATGACTCAATTACCCCCAAGTCATACTCTTTTATTTGGTGGATTTTATCCATAATATTTGCGTTTTGGTCTTTCTCTGTAGGATCTATCGACATAGCAACAAACAAATATTCTTTATTCCCAATAAATATATTAGGTGCATTAGGTGGGATATTTATCGTAATGCAGTTAAGCTACTTCTCTCATATATCCCTGCCTAAACTCACAAACAAAGTTGCTTTTGTAGGTTCTATTTCCATTTTAATATTTTCAGTTCATTTCATTGAATCAACATTTGGGATATCAAAATATATTACCTCCAACCTTTTATTTTTTATTGATAATTACAGAGAAACAACTATCGAAAAAATACTTTTTGCACTAATAGTTTCGTTATTACTATATCAAATTCCGATAGTGCGACACTTATTTCGCCTATCTAAACATCAATACATCGACATCAAACAATTAAAATCATGAATATTGCCATCGTAGGAACCGGATATGTGGGACTTGTTTCAGGAACATGCTTTTCCGACATGGGAATCAACGTTACATGCGTTGATGTAGATCAAACAAAAATCGACAATCTAAAAAAAGGCATTATCCCTATCTATGAACCTGGACTTGAAGAGATGGTCAAAAAAAACATCAAGGTGGGCCGTCTTAAATTTGAAACCGACCTCACTCGCATACTCGACGATGTTGACGTTGTGTTCAGTGCTGTTGGAACTCCTCCTGATGAAGACGGCAGTGCCGACCTTAGATATGTCCTTGCTGTGGCAAAAACTATTGGGCAAAACATAAATAAACACACCGTTGTTGTAACCAAGAGTACCGTACCTGTAGGAACTGCGGCTAAAGTCAAAGCCACAATTCAAGAAGAACTCGATCGACGTGGGGTAAATATTGAATTTGACGTAGCCTCAAACCCTGAATTTCTAAAGGAGGGAGCAGCAATTAAAGACTTCATGAGCCCCGACCGTGTTGTGGTTGGAGTAGAATCAGAACGTGCACGCAAAATCATGTCGCGTCTCTACAAACCATTCATGCTCGTTAATGATCGTATGATTTTTACCGACATTCCATCAGCTGAAATGATAAAATATGCAGCAAATGCCATGCTTGCAACTCGCATTTCATTCATGAACGATATTGCTAATCTTTGTGAGTTAGTCGGTGCCGATGTTAACATGGTAAGAAAAGGTATTGGCTCCGACAATCGCATTGGAAAAAAATTCTTATATCCGGGTTGTGGATATGGTGGCAGTTGCTTCCCCAAAGATGTTAAAGCCCTAATAAAAACAGCCGAAAAAGCAGGATATAATATGCGAGTGCTTAAAGCTGTTGAAGATGTCAACGAGCAACAAAAAGAAGTTCTTTTCAATAAATTAATGAAGCACTTCAACAACGACATTAAAGGAAAAACAATTGCAATGTGGGGACTTGCTTTCAAACCCGAAACCGACGACATGCGCGAAGCTCCTTCTCTCGTCCTCATCGACAAAATCGTTGCCGCCGGAGGAATCGTAAAAGTGTTTGACCCTATCGCAATAGACGAATGCAAACGTCGCATTGGCAACAAAGTCATTTATGGCTCTGATATGTATGATGCAGCTCTTGATGCCGACGCTTTATTATTGGTTACCGAATGGCGAGAATTTCGATTCCCTAACTTTGCAATTCTTGGCAAAGTTATGAAAGAGAAAACAATCATTGATGGCAGAAATATCTATGACCGAAACGAACTCGAACAAAACGAATTCACATATTATAAAATAGGATAATCGCCCATTCAATGCCTTCTGATTGCAAAATAGAATCGCACATCACTCGCAACGCATTGATGTTATATGTGAGAATGCTCGTAACTATTTTCATTGGGCTATACACTTCGCGCGTAGTATTAGAGCAACTTGGCATTAACGATTTTGGGATATATGGAGTTGTCGGTAGCATTATCGCCTTAACCGAGTTTGTCAATTCGGCGTTAAACAGCTCTTTTTCGAGGTTTTTCGCCTATCATATAGGTCAAAACAATAAAGGCTCCCAAAATCAAGTATATGGCTCTTCCTTAATTATCTCATTAATTGCAGCATTATTTATCCTCATTTTAGGTAAAACAATTGGATTATGGTATTTCACTAATTATCTCGATATCCCTTCCAATCGCATCGAAATAGCCAGATTCACATATCATTGTTGTGTCATAGGTGCTGCATTAAAAGTAATGCAACTACCATTTAGCTCATGTATGATTGCCAACGAAAAAATGGTAGCATTTGCCTATATCGAAATCCTAAATTCAGTACTACGATTAAGTGCAGCTATTTTTCTTATGCTTAGTACATTTGACAAACTTTACACCTATTCAATTCTTATATTAGCAGTTACAATCGTTATATTCTTCTGCTACTTGGTTTATTGCAAAACGAAGCTAAATGAATGTAAGAGATTTGCATATTCAAAAAACACACTTACGCAAATGTCGAAATTCTACACACTCGATCTTTACGGCACAATATGTTACTCTACTCGAAACCACGGCACTTCTCTTATATTAAACCATTTTTTTGGTGTAGCACTTAATGCCTCAAATGCAATAGCACTAAGCATTCAAAACATTCTTAATGGAGTAGCCGGAAACATCATCACAGCTTTTAACCCTCAAATCATAAAACAATATTCAGTCGGCTCCATCGACACTATGCTATATTTCGTATTTAAGGCAACACGATATACATCATATTTGTTTCTCATCATCGCTATTCCTTTAATCATTGAAACAGAGCAGATTTTACACATTTGGTTAGGTCCGAATATCCCCGAATATTCTACCAGTTTTTGCCAACTCACAATCATCTCGACTGGATTGGCAATTCCCATCAATATTCTTAACACCTGCATTCATGCCACAGGTCGTATAAAATTCCTGAGTATTGGAATTGGCTCAACATACCTTCTCTCCCTACTTATTATATACATAGCTTTTACCAATGGACTATCGCCCAACTTTGCATTCATCATATATATTGCAATTATGTGCATCATTGTAATACTCACTCTATTAAATGCTTGCCACCTAATAAATCAACTCAAATTGTCATTATACCTAAAGAATGTAATACTACCATTTTGTGCTGTATTAGCATTATCAATCTCAATCCCATTATTGCTACATTCTATGTTAGACGAAAGCATTCTGCTAACTATAATTGTAATAGCTGTTTCTATAACCACAACTATTGGGTCAATATTCCTTTTAGGACTAAACACCGACGAACGTAACGCTATCATCGCCAAGATAAAAAAATGGCGTTAAAAACCTTATATCGATTTCTATCGCCATTTACTTGTGGAGCTGGAGGGGATTGAACCCTCGTCCAAACGTGGAACTAATGAGCTTTCTACACGCTTAGTCTTTTCTTGGTTTTTGTGTCATGGCAGGCAAAAGACAACCAACCACAACCTTAGCCTCTAAAAACTTCGGCAACCGCACGAGGCATTTGGCTGCCTATTCCCGATTTACCTGCACCACCTATTCAATCCGTCTCGGGAAAAGGACAATTGGGTGATGTCTTGTCTCTGCAACTGTTGCGGAGATTAAGCTAATCTACTGTACTTCGATTAAGCAGCAAGAGCGTAGTTATTTTCGCCATTTAAGATTGCGATGTCCCTGATTAAAGAGAGTAGGCATCATTTCTCTGCGTGCTTACACACCACCTCTACACGCTGTCAAAGCCAGTCAGCCCCTATTGCATTATTAGAAATAATGTTATAGCAATGCAAAGATAGTGAATTATTTTTGTTTTAATTATGCTATTCACTAATTTTGCACGTCAAATTCAAATAAATAACAAATATTACGTCTATAAGTTTTGAAAAAATCGTCGCAACCATCTTTTATATTGTCAATAACACCCATTATTGCATTATTAATAACATTAATTGGAATCATCATTGCAAAAGGAGCTGATACAGCTCAAAACTATAGCTATTTAATACTTCTTGGTGTTGCAATTCTAAGCCTCACTCTATCTGTATTATTTTACCCTCAACCAATTAAAAAAATACTTGAGGGGATAAAAAAAAGTGCGTCACAAATACTACCGGCTATACCTATTTTAATTTTCATAGCTACGGTATCAGCTACTTGGATGTTAAGTGGAGTAGTGCCAACCTTAATCGACTACGGACTTAGCTTTATCAATCCTCAATTCTTTTTATTTATCGCTTGTATAGTATGTTCGGTTATTTCAGTACTTTCCGGCAGCTCGTGGTCAACAATCGCCACGATAGGCATCGCATTTCAAGGAATAGGACACGTAATGGGATATAGCGATGGGTGGATTGCCGGAGCAATTATATCAGGAGCTTACTTTGGCGACAAAGTCTCTCCCCTATCCGACACTACAGTTTTAGCTTCTTCATCATGTAAAGTTGAGCTTTTTACTCATATTAAATATCTAATGCTCACCTCATCACCGGCTATAATTTTAGCATTATTGATTTATACTTGTGTTGGCTTTTTTTCTTCAACCAACGATGTCTCGCAATCACTTGATGTTATCACTGCGTTGCAGTCATCATTCAATATTACTCCTTTGACACTTATAATTCCGGCAGTAACCGGTATTCTCATCGCAATGCGAGTAAAAACATACATAACCCTTGCAATCAGCTCACTACTTGGACTAATTGGGATTTTTGCATTCCAACCACAAATCATCGACATGATAGGCTATACATCATCATGGAGTGATATATTTATTATGTGTGCCGACATTCTATTTACCGAGACTACATTATCGACAGGCAACGAATTGCTCGACTCGTTAGTAAGTACAGGAGGAGTAGCCGGAATGATGCCTACTATATATCTCGTACTTTGTGCCATGATTTTTGGGGGCACATTAATTGGCACCGGCATGCTTAATGCGATTACACAAACATTTACCTATAAAATAATTTCGCTTCGACAAACCGTATCGGCAACAGTAGGGAGCGGATTGTTTCTAAACTGCTGCACAGGCGACCAATATTTGTCGCTCATACTTGGCGGTAACCTTTATCGCAACCTATATATTAAAAATGGATTAGAGCCACGCTTATTAAGTCGAACACTTGAAGACTCCATTTCTGTAACATCGGTCCTTATTCCATGGAATTCTTGTGGCGTAACACAATCAACCGTACTCGGCGTCGCTACCCTTACCTATCTACCCTACTGTATATTCAACATTGCAAGCCCTCTGCTATCACTCCTTTTTGCTTGGTTCGGATATAAAATTAGGATATTAAAGAATTAATTAGTAATTTTGAGATTATATTAAAATCTCAATTATCATGAATCGACGCGACATGCTAAAAGTTACCGGTACGACTATTGCCGGAGCTACATTATTGGGGACAGGAGCATTTGCAAATGTACCAAACCAACAATCAAAAACAAAGAAAGCTTTAATAATTGGAGCACACCCCGACGATCCCGAAACCGGCTGTGGGGGAACTATGTTGATGCTTCGCAAAGCCGGGTGGGAAGTTGTATCGGTATATCTCACAAAAGGGCATGGCGGAATTGCTGGAAAAACACACGACGAAGCTGCAACAATACGCACCCAAGAAGCAATTGAGGCTTGTAAAATTCTTGATGCTCGCCCCATTTTTATGACCCAAATCGACGGCAATGCCGAGGTTACAAAAGCACGATATGCTGAAATGCAAGAACTTATCGCTACAGAAAGACCAGATATAGTGTTCACCCATTGGCCTATTGACTCACACACCGACCACCGAGTATGTTCAACCCTTGTTTACAACGCATGGCGAAGACTTGATTATAGTTTTGAGTTATATTACTTTGAAGTAATGAGTGGCACACAAACTCAGTTATTCCAACCCACCGACTATGTTGATATATCATCAGTAACAGAGCAAAAGTACCAAGCATGTCTATGTCACAAAAGCCAAAATATGGAACCATTATACAACGATTGGCATATTCCGATGGAAAAGTTCAGAGGCTTGGAGTTTCGTTGCAAACGAGCTGAAGCATTTATCCACCTTCGCCACGACACAAGCGATATCACAACTTAAACTATTTACACATATATAGAAACAAGCCACTCTGTAAAAAAACAAAGTGGCTTGTTATTATAATTACCAAAATCCTAATTTATCGATATCTCGATTCTCTCCTAAAATCAAAATGTTAGCACAATATTATTTTCTTCAGCGATGCGACGCATATTAAGAATCGCATAACGCATACGCCCAAGTGCAGTATTAATACTTACATTTGTTGCATCTGCAATCTCCTTAAAGCTCATATTTTGATAATATCGCATCACTAACACTTCACGTTGGCTATCAGGAAGAGCATCAACAATACGCCTAACATCTTTATGGATTTGACTTACAACCATTGTGTCTTCAATATTATCTTCACACAAATCCTTTCTATTAAGCAGATTTGTCTCTTCATCGTCGGTTGATACTGTATTTTCAGATTTTTCTTGTCGAAAGAAATCAATAATAAGATTATGGGCTATACGAGTAATCCACGCCGAAAACTTTCCATTCTCGGTGTAACGACCTTGCTTAATCGTCATAATAGCCTTAACAAAAGTCTCCTGAAAAATATCTTCAGCAAGATCTCTGTTCTTTACAATATGTAATATATATGAGAAAACACGTGATTGATGACGAGAAAGAAGTACATCAAACGCTTCATTACTACCTTTAGCATACTGAAGCACCAACTGATCATCGGTGAGTTTTTTTAATACTTGCATTACTAATCTATTTTTAAGTTTTTAGAGTAGTGTTGTGCTATAGGCAGAAATGTTTTATAGGTTAAAAATTAAAATTTATTGGTTTATCGAGTGCAAATCTAACAAACCAAAATGAATTGAACAAACATTTCCTTGATTTTTTTAGATTAATTCACATTTACCACACAATAAAACATGCATTATTTAGTACATAGCTTCAAAATATTCAGCATATTACACTTTGTTCTCTGAACATACCGAAAAAAATAAAAATTTTGCGTCATTTCAATAATAAATAGACTTAACAATCGTTTATCATAATGTATTAACTATTATAAGATTTTGCCAATGAAGAAAATCTCTACTCAATTAATGGCAACTACAAACGCAAAACATGAGGACTTAAAAAGCTTCACACCTCGAAAATCAACAATTGATTTCATTAAGCAATTTGCTCGAAGCTACAACTACAACAGTAAACTTCACCCCTCATTAGGCGGATTTATTGCCAACTAAAACAAAATCAATAGCGACAGTCGTTTCAAAACATGTCGCTATTATTATTTTTACGACAATTTATTCAACATTAAAGCGATTATACCCCCCACTATTGCATAACTGAAAAAATATTACTAACTTTGCACCCGTTTTAACAACCAATTTTAATAATTAATTTTATGAATCATTACGAAACCGTTTTCATTTTAACTCCCGTTTTGTCTGATGTTCAGATGAAGGAAGCGGTAGAAAAGTTCACTAAAGTGTTGACCGACAATGGTGCAGCTATCGTGAACGAAGAAAATTGGGGCTTGCGTAAGCTTGCTTATCCAATTCAAAAAAAATCTACCGGATTTTACACATTAGTAGAATTTGATGCTGAGCCAAAAGCAATCAAAAAACTTGAAACTGCTTTCCGTCGCGATGAGCGCGTGCTCCGTTTCTTGACATTCCGTCTTGATAAGTATGCTGCTGAATACGCTGCTAAACGTCGCAGCTTAAAAGCATCTAAAGCTAACGCACCTAAAGAAGTAAAGGAGGACTAAATTATGGCACAACAATCAGAAATTCGCTATCTCACTCCACTATCAGTGGATGTTAAGAAGAAAAAATATTGCCGTTTCAAAAGAAGCGGAATCAAGTATGTAGATTACAAAGATCCTGAATTCCTCAAGAAGTTCCTCAACGAGCAAGGCAAAATCCTTCCTCGTCGCATCACTGGCACTTCTCTCAAGTTCCAACGTCGCGTAGCACAAGCTGTTAAGCGTGCTCGTCACTTGGCTCTTCTCCCATACGTAACTGACTTGATGAAATAACTTTAAAAGCTTAAGGAATTATGAAGATCATTCTTAAAGAAGACATTACCAATCTTGGTTATAAAGATGATGTTGTAGAAGTAAAAAACGGCTACGGTCGCAACTACCTCATCCCCCAAGGCAAAGCAGTTATTGCTACTCCTTCAGCTCTTAAAGTGCTTGCCGAAAACCAACGCCAACGTGCACACAAACTTGCTAAAATCAAAGCCGATGCTGAAGCTGCTGCTGTTGCATTGGAAGGTGTAACATTTACTATCGCAACTAAAGTTAGTGCTACCGGTACTATCTTTGGTGCAGTAAACGCAATCCAAGTATCTGAAGCACTTGGAAAACTCGGACACAACATCGATCGCAAGTTAATCGTAATTAAAGAAACTATCAAAGAAGTGGGTAACTATACTGCAACTATCAACCTTCACAAAGAGGTTTCAGTTGAAATCCCATTTGAAGTTGTAGCTGAATAATAAAACAGACACAATATTTCTTCGACACCTCGACATTTTGTTCGAGGTGTCTTTATTTTTATTTAACGATATAACTATTTCTTTTCTCAAAAAAATTTGTACCTTAGCCAAATATTATTTTAACATTAACCACAGCCAAACTTATATACCACCAAATCTAATCCACAATGGAATATACCATTACCGATTACATCAATTTATCTTGGCTATATTGGATTGTAGTGTCGATTTACGCACTCACAATTCTAAGCATTATTGGAATTATCTTATCCGAGAACAGGAATCCGGTTAAATCACTTGCTTGGGTCTCAATTCTATTATTATTTCCGGCTGTTGGCATCATATTATATGTGTTTTTTGGGCGAAGCATTAAAAACAAGCACATGATATCTCGTCGCAACCGTCGCAAACTAAAACAAAGCTTCACCCACAATGCGACTCCCACTGATATTGAAAACAAAAACCTATCAACCGAGAGCATTCAACAAATAAACCTCACTCGAAGCCTACATGGTTCACACTTTTACATTCACAACGGATTAAAAATTTACACTGACGGAAAATCAAAATTTGACGACCTAAAAACCGACTTACGTAAGGCAACTAAATATATCAATATCCAATACTACATCTTTGAAGGAGACACAATTGGCAATGAAATAAAAAACATACTCATAAAAAAAGCCACAGAAGGAGTAACCGTCCGTGTTATGTATGACCACGTTGGTTCATTTCAAGTAAAAAACAAGTTTTTCAAAGAAATGGAGAAAGCCGGCATCTTGACACACCCATTTTTTAGAGTATCAGTTCCTGTTTTTGCCACCCGCATAAACTGGCGCAACCACCGAAAAATATGCATCATTGATGGTGAAATTGGATATATCGGAGGAATGAATATCGCCGACCGCTACCTAACCGGAGGCAAGTTCTCAACTTGGCGTGACACCCATTTGCGAGTTACAGGACCCATTTTATCGGCACTACAATATTCATTTACAGTCGATTGGAATTTCCTTAAGCCAACATTGGCAAATGAAGACAAGTTAACATACAAGCCAACGAATTTTGCCCCTGAAAATATAGGCATGCAGCTACTTTCAAGTGGTCCAACAAGCCAATGGAACAACATTGCATTGGTATTTCTAAAAGCAATATCTAATGCGAAGCATAGCATTCTCATTCAAACACCCTACTTTTTACCCACTGAGAGTCTCTTAAAAGCCCTACAAAGTGCCGCTCTATCAAATGTCAAGGTTTCTATAATGATTCCCAGAAACAGCGATTCAAAAACACTTCGTTACGCATCTTTCTCCTACATAAATGAATGCCTTAAATCAGGAATAAAATTTTATTTATACGAAGCCGGCATGCTCCACTGTAAATCAATTGTCATTGATAACGAATTTTCAACAGTCGGTTCTACTAATTTTGATTTCCGTAGTTTTGAACACAACTTTGAATGTAACTTATTTATTTATTCCTCCGATGTAAACTCTCAAATGCGTAAAATCTTTGCCGAAGATCTTAAACACTGCACTTCTATATCCAAAAAATCATGGCGTAAAAGACCCATATTCCAGAAAGCCTTAGAATCAATAACTCGACTATTAAGCCCAATACTATAACACATTACACTTATTTGAATAATTGAGACAAAAATTTTAACATAATTTTTATCTCAAAATTACATCTTAAAACGATTGTCGATTGAAAAAAAAACACTACATTTGTAAAAATTTGGATTTGAATGGTCGAAGATTTTAAGCAGACACTTGAACGATTACGCGGTAAAACCGATTTATTAACCAAACGTTACCAAGCATTGCTTCAAGAAAAGCAAGTTGCCGACATGCAAAATGAAGAACTAACAGCATTAACAAATAAGCAACAACAAGAAATCAATCGACTCCAGCAAGAGGTTGAATACCTCAAAGTTGTTACAACGCTTAATCCCAATCGCAATGACGTGGAAAAAAGCCGAGCATTTCTATCCGAATTAGTGCGGGAAATTGACAAATGCATCTCTGAACTAAAAGAATGATGCAACAATGGATGATAAAAAACAAATAGAAGTTTGCATAGCTGATTGTGCTCCAATTCCGATGTTGGTAAATATCGACGAAATTGACATTACCAACACGGCACAAGAAAGCGTAACACACCTTTGGAAAGTGTGGAAAAATCGCTATCGCAAAGAAAAATCTTCTTATGAGATTATGGCAATGGTTGCGTTTAGATATGCCATGTTATATTACTCAAAAGAAGCAAACGAATCAAACTTAAAATCGCTTCTTGAAAGCTTTGAAAAAGATCTTGATTCTCAATTATTGAAAACCGAATAAATTAATTACACCCAAGAGTGGGTTACATTTTATTCGAATTTAATTAGACAGTTTTTTATTCATATATTAAGAAATTACCTGCACTCTTAATTGCATTTTAGCAATTAATGGGTGCTTTTTATATTAACAACATTAAAACAACAAACAAAGATGGATATAATAATTTATCTAATCATCGGTCTATCAACGCTTGTCATAGGCATTATTGGCACTCTCATTGTGCAAAAATCGCTGGCTAAAAGCCGTGCTAAATCTATTATCGACGAAGCAACATCTGAAGCTGAAAACATCAAGAAAACGAAGATTCTTGAAGCTCGTGAAGAAGAATTAAAAATCAAAACCGAAGCTGAAAAACAAGCCAATAACAGATTGGCAAAAATTCAACAATCTGAAGCGAGAATAAAACAACGCGAGCTTCAACTCAACCAACAACAAAGCGAAAATCAACGTCAACGCAACGACATTGAAGCTACAAAAGCAAATCTTGAAGCACAATTCAGCATTGTTGAAAACAAACAGGCTGAACTTGACAAACTCAAACTTGCCGCACAAGAGGAACTTGAACACATCTCAGGTCTATCTTCTGAAGAAGCAAAAGAAAAACTTGTTGAATCATTAAAAGATGAAGCCAAAACCGCTGCAGCTTCCTACATCAACGACATAATGGACGAAGCTAAGATGACAGCAAACAAAGAAGCAAAACGCATTGTTGTTCAATCTATCCAACGCGTTGCTACTGAAACTGCCATTGAAAATTCGGTAACTGTATTCCACATTGATTCTGATGAAATAAAAGGACGTATCATTGGTCGCGAAGGTCGCAACATTCGTGCACTTGAAGCAGCTACAGGAATTGAAATCATCGTTGACGATACCCCTGAAGCAATCGTCCTATCGGGATTTGACCCTGTGCGTCGCGAAACCGCTCGTCTTGCTCTTCATCAACTCGTTGCCGATGGACGTATTCACCCTGCACGCATCGAAGAAGTTGTAGCTAAAGTTCGCAAACAACTTGAAGAAGAAATCATTGAAACAGGTAAACGCACTGCGATTGACCTCGGAATCCATGGGCTTCACCCCGATTTGATTCGCCTTGTAGGTAAAATGAAATACCGTTCAAGCTATGGACAAAACCTTTTACAACATGCTCGCGAGACAGCTAACCTTTGTGCAATAATGGCTTCAGAGCTTGGACTTAATCCTAAAAAAGCTCGTCGTGCCGGTTTACTTCATGATATTGGCAAAGTGCCCGATGAAGATCCAGAATTACCACACGCAATTTTAGGCATGAAACTTGCCGAAAAATATAAAGAAAAACCTGAAATCTGCAATGCTATCGGTGCTCACCACGACGAAATCGAGCAAACTACTTTGTTGGCTCCTATCGTTCAAGTGTGTGATGCCATTTCAGGTGCTCGTCCGGGTGCTCGCCGTGAAATCGTTGAAGCATACATCAAGCGTCTTAATGACCTTGAACAACTTGCTCTTTCATATCCTGGCGTTATCAAAACATACGCAATTCAAGCCGGACGCGAATTACGTGTAATTGTTGGTGCCGACAAGATTGATGATGTTGAAACTGAAAAACTTTCAGCCGAAATAGCAAAACGCATTCAAGACGAATTGGTATATCCGGGTCAAGTTAAGATCACTGTTATTCGCGAAACTCGTGCAGTTAGTTTTGCAAAATAATATCGCAGAGTTATGGCTACTGAAATCACAAATGATAATAACGCCACAGCTGCTGCCAACGAGAATTGTACAAATCAGCAAAACAAATGTCCTCGTGGCAAGCTTCATTGCTACAACTGGCTTGAAGATGTTCCCGGTGGATATGCTGATTTCGACATCGTAGAGGTGCAATTCAAAAACACTCGCAAAGGTTTTTATAAAAACAGCACCAATATACCTCTCGAAATTGGAGATATGGTAGCCGTTGAGGCTAATCCAGGGCATGACATTGGCTCCGTTTCCTTAACCGGAGAATTGGTTAAGCTTCAAATGAAAAAAGCCAACATCAAACCCGACACTGAAATTAAACGCGTTTTCCGAAAAGCAAAACAAAGCGACCTCGAAAAATACGAAGAAGCAAAAGCCAAGGAAAACGACACAATGATACGCTCTCGCAAAATTGCCGAAGCCCTAAATCTCAATATGAAAATTGGAGATGTTGAATATCAAGGTGATGGCAACAAAGCGATATTCTATTACATTGCCGACGAACGTGTTGACTTTCGCCAACTCATCAAAGATTTAGCTGAAGCGTTCCACGTGAGAATCGAAATGAAGCAAATAGGGGCTCGTCAAGAAGCAGGACGTATTGGAGGGATAGGTCCATGTGGACGACCATTATGTTGTTCAAGCTGGATGACAAACTTTGTATCAGTTGCAACAAGTGCAGCTCGATATCAAGATATTTCCATGAATCCACAAAAGCTTGCAGGACAATGTGCTAAATTGAAATGCTGTCTTAATTTTGAAGTTGATGCCTACGCTGAGGCTGTAAAACGCTTACCTGCCAAAGAGATTCGTCTTGAAACAGCTGATGCCACATATTATCACTTCAAAACCGACATTTTCAAACGCGAAATTACCTACTCTACCGATAAGTCAATCCCAGCCAATTTGGTTACGATTGATGCTCAACGTGCATTTGAAATCATTGCAATGAACAAAGAGGGAGAAAAACCATTGAAATTACAACGCGAAGGCGATGTAGCTCCCAAAAAACAAGTTAAGGAATTTGGCGACATCGTTGGGCAAGACAGCCTTACTCGTTTTGACAACAAGAAAAAGAAAAAACGCAAAGGTGGGAACAAAGGTGGTAATGGTGAAATGAAAAATGCCGGACAACCAAAAGGTCATAGCGATTCATCGGATCAATTCAACAATGGAGAACTCCATCGCAAAAAAGGTAACCGCAACAAAAACGGAGAACGAAAAGAACACAACAATGAAGAAAAAACCAATAATTAGGTTTTACTACATATCACTAATATTATTGTGCTTGGGAGCTTGTAGCCCCGGGCACAATGATTATAGTCAGTTTTTCGATATTTCACCAAAAGGCTGGGAATATGGTGACACTCTAAAATTCTTCCCTCAAACGCAAGATTCTATTGTTTCAGGACGATTAAGCATTGCTCTTCGCCACACAAATGCGTATGAATATAGTAATCTTTGGCTTGAAATACGTCATTTTAACGGTAACGTAACACGTATTGACACTGTAAATATTGAAATGGCAGATATATATGGGCGATGGCATGGTAATGGATTGGGAGCAAGCTTTCAATATGAGCTGCCATTATCTAACGACATTACTTTATATAAAGGAAAACCAATCTCAATAACTCACATAATGAGAGTTGATCAACTTAAATCAATCGAACAAGTAGGACTTCTGTTCACTGAAAAAAAGAAAAAATGACACCTTCATTTGACAGTCTAATATTTGACATGGACGGCACCCTATGGGACGCTGTGGATTCATATTGCAAAATATGGGACATCACATTTTCTCAAATGGATAAAGTTCAAACTGTAGGTCGTCAAGAATTATTGGAATGTATGGGTTTGCCCATCAATGAAATTTTTCATAAGATTGTGAAAGTAGATGTTGATGAACAAAAATATTTGACATTGCTCGACAAAAATGAGCGTGAGATGATGCCTATTTTGGGAGGAAATCTTTACAATGGTGTTTTTGAAGGCATAAAATTACTCTCAACTAAATATAAGCTATATATGGTTAGTAATTGTGGGGCCGACGGATTAAACAATTTTCTATCATTTACTAAACTTAAACCTTATTTTAGAGGCACATTGACTCATGGCGAAACAATGTTGTCAAAAGCTGAGAATATTAAGCTTTTAATCTCTCAACATAATTTACAACGCCCAATTTATGTCGGCGACACTCAAGGAGATTGTAATGCAGCACATAAAGCCGGCATTCCTATGATTTTTGCTAAATATGGATTTGGCAAATGTGAAAATGCCGAATATAATATAGATTCATTTCCCCAACTGTTAGATTTGTTATATAAAAACATATACGAATAAATTCCAATATTATAATATGGAAAATCTATTGCAAATTCCCACATCAGAGGCTACAATCCGCACCAACAGCATTAAAACATTAATGCAAGAACAAGGTATTGATGCAATATTAATCAGTGATAATGCTAATAAATTTTACGTTTCGGGGCGTGTTTATAATGGATATACCTATATACCTTCCAATGGAGATGCAATACATTTTATCCGTCGTCCAATCGGTCTTTCGGGCGAAAATGTTGAATATATTCACAAGCTCGAAAACATCGCCGAGATACTAATTTCAGAAGGACAAGAACTTCCACATTCATTAGGTTTGGAACTTGATTTAGCTCCTTATTCGGTTGTGCAACGAATTGCAAAAATTTTTCCCGACACAAAAATAGCCAATGCATCAGGAATCATGCGACAAGCTCGTTCAATTAAAAGTGAATATGAAATTGAACTAATCAGGCTATCCGGGATAAAGCACGCCAAGTCTTATAGTCAAATCTGTGATATTTATACTCCAAACATGACCGACCTTGAATTTCAAGTCGAGATTGAACGAATATCACGACTTAATGGGTGTTTAGGACAGTTTCGCATAAGTGGCGACTCGATGGAAATATATATGGGGAATGTAATTTGCGGTGAAAACGCCGACGCCCCTTCCCCCTACGATTTTGCCATGGGTGGAGCAGGAATGCACCCGTCGCTACCTGTAGGTTGCAATGGCACAACAATCAAAAACAATATGGCAATAATGGTTGATGTAAACGGCAATTATACCGGATATACTACCGATATGTCAAGAGTATTCTCTGTTGGCTCACTCGATGAACTATCAATAAAAGCTCATGAATGTTCTCGCCGCATTTGCCAAGAACTTTCGACCATTGGCAAGCCCGGTGTCGAAGCCAAAGCTCTATACAATCGTGCCATAGAGATTGTTACAGAAAAGGGGCTCGAATACCTATTCATGGGACATCGTCAAAAAGCCGGTTTCATAGGGCATGGTGTAGGCATTGAGATTAACGAATCTCCTGTAATTGCACCTCGCAGTCGCGATATCCTTGCTGTTGGCAACGTTATTGCCCTTGAACCCAAATTTGTTATTCCCGGCATAGGAGCAGTGGGTATTGAAAACACCTACGTTGTTACCCCTAATGGCATGGAATGTATAACAAATGCTCCCGAAGAAATAATTAGTCTTGACAGAAACTAACAATACAACAAATGCACCCAATTGCCACTAAAATTGACAAGCCTATTTTCCACCTTGTAGGAGAAGTTGCCGATAGTCTGAATCGCGACTGTTATACAGTAGGGGGATATGTGCGCGACCTATTTCTAAATCGCCCATCAAAAGATATTGACTTTGTTACAGTAGGTAGTGGCATTGAAGTTGCTCAAGGCACAGCCAAAGTATTGGGGAAGAAAGCTCACCTCAACGTATTTCAAAACTTTGGTACCGCACAAGTAAAATGCCGCAACATGGAATTGGAATTTGTTGGAGCTCGACGCGAATCATATCGTCGTGATTCTCGCAAACCAATTGTTGAAGACGGCTCTTTAGAAGATGATATTTCTCGTCGAGATTTCACAATCAATGCCATGGCATTATGTGTTAATGCAAATCGATTTGGGGAATTAATCGATTTTTACGATGGTGTGGGCGACTTAGAACGTAAATTAATTCGCACCCCACTCGACCCCGACATAACATTTAGCGACGATCCTTTGCGAATGATGCGTGCAATTCGTTTTGCCACACAGCTCAATTTCACAATATATAGCGAAACGCTTGATGCTATAACTCGTAATGCGAGTCGCATTTCTATCATTTCAAAAGAACGCGTTGCCGACGAGTTAATGAAAATAATGGCATCTCCTCGCCCATCTATCGGCTGGATTTTACTCAAAAAAACCGGACTTCTCAAACTTATATTTCCACAACTTTCTGCTATGGCAGGAGTGGAGATTATAAATGGGCGTGGACATAAAGACAACTTCTATCACACAATGGAAGTTCTTGACAATGTTGCACAAAAAAGCGACAACGTGTGGTTACGTTGGGGTGCATTAATGCACGATATTGGCAAACCTCGCACCAAACAATGGGACGATAAAATAGGTTGGACGTTCCACAATCATAATTTTGTAGGAGCAAAAATGATTCCTCGAATATTCCGAGACATGAAACTTCCACTCAACGAAAAAATGAAATATGTTCAAAAATTAGTTGAGTTGCACATGCGTCCCATCGCTCTTGTTGAAGATATTGTTACCGATTCAGCAGTGCGTCGATTAATCTTTGATGCCGGCGACGACATTGAAGATTTAATGACCCTTTGTGAAGCCGACATAACCTCTAAAAACGAAGAAAAAGTAAAACGTTTTCTCGATAACTTCATTCTCGTTCGACAAAAGATGAAAGAGCTTGAAGAACGTGACCGCATTCGCAACTTCCAACCACCGGTCGATGGCGAAGAAATCATGAGACTTTTCAATCTTCCTCCTTGTCGAGAAGTTGGTGAGCTTAAAGCAAAAATCAAAGATGCAATTCTCGATGGCATAATACCCAATGAACGCGATGCAGCATATAATTACATGCTCTCTTGTGCCAAAGAGATGGGATTAACGCCTGTATCATAGTCTTTTTATTATATCTTCAATTTCATAAGCTCGATTTTCAGCAATTTTTATTTGGCTGAAATAGGAATTGTTCGTAATTTTGAAATATTATTGCAAACATCAAATTATGAACCGATATTATATATTTGCCATAAGTTTTTTAATTTCACTTTGTGCCAATGCCATAACCATTGAGCAAGCAAAAAAGCTATACGATAATGGCAAATACACTGAAGCTCTTTCGGGTTTCAAAGAACTACTAAAAAAATCGCCTAAAAATACCAATTTAAATTATTATGTAGGGCTATGCCTTTATGACATGAATGAGCAAGAACAATCTATTCCATATCTCACATTTGCTCAATCAAAATCAATCCCTGAAGCTTCAAAATATTTGGCATACATTGCCTATTTTAATTATGATTTTGAAGAAGCTCTTAATCATATCGAATCTTATCAAATGGCATTGACAAAAGCTAAAAAAGAGATGCCCGAAGATATGGAGCAATTTTTAACTCGCGTAGTCAACGCTCGAAACATGCTTGAACGCGTTGAAAATATTCAGATAATAGATAGTATAAACGTTGACTCCAATACATTTTTCAAATTCTATAAAATATCACGAGAATGTGGGTCACTAAATGCCACAACAATTCTACCAAACGGATTTGAATCAGCTCCATATACAGTTGTATTCCAACCCGAAAGTAAATCACAAATGATGTGGGCAGCACTTAATGCCAATGGGAAAGAATCAATTGTAACATCAGCAATATTGTCAGATAACACATGGGAGCAACCTCATGAACTCGATGAAAATATCAATACCAACAATTCCAACTACCCATTCATAATGTCTGACGGTGTTACTCTCTACTTTGCAAATGATGGAGAAAACTCTATTGGTGGATATGATATTTTCTTTACTCGAAAAGATGAAGATGGATATCTCCAACCTCAAAACATGGGTATGCCATATAATTCACTCCACAATGACTACATGCTTGTAATTGATGAAATTACCGGTGTTGGGTGGTGGGCTTCTGACCGAAATAATATTGAAGGACAAGTTACAATATACAAATTTATCCCAAACGAAACCCGGTCAAATTACCCTGCCAACACCCCCAACCTCATCAACCTTGCTAAAATATGCTCAATAAAAGATTCGTGGGCTGAAAATGCCGATTATAGCGAAATATTAAATAGATTAACTGAGGTTACTACATCAGATAAAGCCGACTCATCTAAATCGTTCACTCTATCATTACCAAATGGCAAAGTTTATAATTCTATTGATGATTTTAGCAACCAAAGTGCTGCTGAGGCTATGCAAGAATATCTTGATGCAGTTAAAGAATATAATGCAACCATCAATCGTGCTTCATCACTTCGCAAAACATATTCTAATGGAGATAAAAGCGTAGCTAATGAAATCATTGAAATAGAAAACGAAATATTAACTCAACAAAAAACTCTGACTACATTACGCAACACAGTAGTGAGTCTTGAGTGCCAATAATAACCGAAAATTAACCAATAAAATAACACTTTTATGGAAATAACAATCTTATTACTATTAGGAGCTGCCTTTATTTTCCTATGTATCTTTTTCTATTACGTGCCTTTCTTCCTTTGGATTTCGGCACAAGTGAGTGGTGTTCGCATTTCATTGATACAATTATTTTTGATGCGTATTCGTCAAGTACCGGCATCAGTAATTGTAAGAGCAATGATTGAAGCACATAAAGCCGGATTACAAGATGTTACTCGCGACGATCTCGAAGCTCACTTCCTTGCCGGTGGTAACGTAGAAATGGTTGTTCACGCTCTCGTTTCTGCGTCAAAAGCAAACATCGATCTTGGCTTCAAAATGGCAACAGCCATTGACCTTGCCGGTCGTGATGTGTTTCAAGCCGTACAAATGTCTGTAAATCCTAAAGTTATTGACACCCCTCCGGTTACTGCAGTTGCTAAAGACGGTATTCAGCTCATTGCAAAAGCCCGTGTAACAGTGCGTGCCAACATTCGTCAACTTGTGGGTGGAGCCGGAGAAGACACTGTGCTTGCTCGTGTAGGCGAAGGTATAGTATCTTCAATCGGTTCATCTGTTAGCCATAAAGAAGTGCTTGAAAACCCCGACTCTATTTCTAAACTTGTGTTGCGTAAAGGTCTTGACTCTGGCACTGCATTTGAAATATTGTCAATCGACATCGCTGATATAGATATAGGCAAAAACATTGGTGCTGCACTACAAATAGACCAAGCTCAAGCCGACAAAAATATCGCACAAGCCAAAGCCGAAGAACGTCGTGCTATGGCAATCGCCCTTGAACAAGAAATGAAAGCTAAAGCTCAAGAAGCACGTGCTCGTGTTATTGAAGCCGAAGCCGAATTGCCTCGTGCCATGGCCGAAGCATTCATCAATGGCAACCTCGGCATCATGGACTACTATCGCATGAAAAATATGGAAGCCGACACTACTATGCGTGAAACAATCGCACGCCCTGTCGCTTCAAATACCCAAACACAAAACAATAAATAATACAAACTCATAATATAAATCCCTTCCTCTTAATCATGGAAGGGGTTTAATTAACCTACTTATGACCTCGTTTCTAATTGCTCTTGCATTATTGATTGGTGGATATTTTATATACGGTGCCATTGTTGAAAAAATATTTGGTATTGACCCCAGTCGCAAAACTCCCGCCTACACTATGCGTGATGATGTGGACTACATGCCACTCCCCACGTGGAAAGTGTTTTTAATTCAATTTCTCAACATTGCCGGTTTAGGACCTATTTTTGGGGCTATTATGGGTGTAATGTTTGGTCCGGCAGCATTCATTTGGATAGTTGTTGGGACAATCTTTGCAGGAGCTGTTCACGACTTCATTTCGGGTGCTATTTCACTTCGTGCTCGTGGCATGTCGTTGCCCGAAATTGTCGGAAATGAATTAGGAACAAGCATTAAACAAGTGATGCGAGTGTTTTCACTCGTATTAATGATTCTCGTTGGAGCTGTATTTGTTAGTCAACCTGCCGACCTCATTGCAGGAATGACTCCCGAATATCTCGATCGCATATTTTGGGTTGTCGTAATTTTCGTTTATTACATGCTTGCCACGGTATTACCAATCGACAAACTAATTGGCAACCTCTACCCCATTTTTGGCTTTGCATTGCTATTTATGGCAGTGGGGATATTGGCAATACTCATTTTTGGCGATTACACTCTCAATATTGATTTTTCACAAGGACTACAAAGTCACCACCCAAAAGGGTTACCAATATTCCCAATGATGTTTGTATCGATTGCTTGTGGTGCTATTTCGGGTTTTCATGCTACACAATCGCCAATGATGGCACGTTGCCTCAAAAACGAGCGTCTTGCCCGCCCCATATTCTACGGAGCAATGGTTGCCGAGGGGATTGTGGCTTTGATATGGGCAGCAGCAGCTATCGCATTTACAGGTGGTTATGAACAATTAGCCACATATATGTCGGAACATAATAATAGTGCAGCGGTTTTAGTCAACGACATCTCTATCTCATGGCTTGGCTCTTTTGGTGGTATTCTTGCCCTTCTTGGAGTTATTGCTGCTCCTATTACATCGGGCGACACTGCTCTCCGTAGTGCTCGGTTGATTGCTGCCGACTTCCTCCACTTCGACCAATCTAAAACCTACAAGCGTCTCATTATTTCAATTCCCATTTTCATCGCCACATTTGGCATTATGATGATTGACTTCACCGTTTTATGGCGTTATTTTGCATGGTGTAACCAAACTCTGGCAGTGTTTACCTTATGGGCAATTACTGTATATCTTGCTCGCCACAAAAAATTATACATTATCACACTTGCTCCGGCATTTTTCATGACCATCGTGAGTGTTTCATATATACTTTATGCTCCACGCCCCGAGGGTTTTGGGCTTGATTACGATGTAGCAGTAAATTGTGGAAAAGGAGTTGCCATATCGATTACAATAATCATTATGTTATACATTCGACGCATAAATAGTGGCAAACTAAAACGCGAATTTGATTATTAATGGATTTCTTTGCAACCATAGGCGAAAGCAAACTCTATAACTTCCATTCACACACCCAATTTTGTGATGGGCGTGCATCGATGGAAATGTTTGCTCGTGAAGTTGTGGCTCAAGGCTTCAGCCACTATGGTTTTTCTCCTCACTCCCCTATCCCCATTGAGTCGCCATGCAATATGCTCAAAATTGATGTGCCGGTTTATCTCGAAGAGGTAGCACGCATCAAAGAGGTGTATGGCAACAATCTGACAAAATTCTATGCCTCTATGGAGATAGATTATTTGGGAAAAGATTGGGGTCCGGCTCACGAATTTTTCCAAAATCTCCCACTCGACTATCGCATCGGGTCGATACACTTCATTCCATGCCAATCGGGCGAAATGATTGACATTGACGGCAGTTTTGAAAACTTTGATTGCAAAATGGAGCGTTATTTTGCCGGCGACATTCGCTATGTTGTTGAAACGTTCTACAAACAATCAATTGACATGGTAAATGCCTGTGGATTTGACCTCATTGGGCATTTTGACAAGATTTGCAACAATGCCTCACACTATTGTCCCGGCATAGAAGATGAATTATGGTATCAAGTACTTGTAAGCGAACTAATAGAAGCGATAATCGCTCAAAAACTCACCGTAGAAATAAATACCAAAGCATTGGATAAGCACACTCGCTTCTTCCCCCATTCTCGCTATTGGAAGCGACTCATAGAAGCCCAAGTCCCTATCATCATCAACTCCGACGCCCACTACCCCCACCTCATCAACGCAGGTCGAGAAGAAGCTTTAAAACAACTAAACGAATATATTATTTAGGATTAAAAATTAGATTGCTATATTTCCATCTTTAACACTCCTCGCAATTAATCAGTCTTATTTCGGGACAAAATAATACTATTTTTTCAATTTACGGGACAAAATATATCTAAAATAGCTACAAAAGCGACCTCTTTTGTCCCGAAATTAAAAATAAGTCAGGATTTGCGATTGCATGGCATTGCCGTACGGCAAAACTGACTTTAGAGTCATTAAGGTCATTAGGGTTTTTATTTACCACATGGGGCATTGCCGAAGGTAATGCTTTTTGCGTAGCCGGGTATTGGCTCGAAGAGGCAATACCCGGTAAAGGGTTAGAATGATTGTGATTCTGAAAGAATCATTAATTCCATCAAATAATGAATCTTCCAGATTCTAACCTGCCTCAATAACAATCCGGGCATAACCACTACGTGGCTATACCCGGCTATATACTAATCAATTCTTACGAATTGCCACTTGTATATTCTTTTTGG
>JAEIGA010000390.1_pt1 | contig 64437 bp, 71 predicted proteins | sample 9270691 | NCBI WGS metagenome assembly JAEIGA01 (sample SAMN17057246, study PRJNA624740) | gut metagenome | biome: biome; isolation source: fecal sample | host: Bos grunniens | place: China: Xizang | collected 2019 | reverse complement strand
GAAAAGAAGAAAATTTAGAAGAGAAAAAAGAAGATGAGTAAACCACATAAAATAACCATCAATGGGCAGGAGTACCATCTTAATAGATGCATTCCAGCTGATGCAAAAAGTGAGCATCATATCGTGTGACGTTGTAATAGAATACAATATAATACTAATGAGGCTATTAATAAAGTGCTGATTAATGATAGAAAGCACCAAGCTCTTAATAGATTTTATGGACAAGCACAAAGTCCACACGAGCAATTAAAAGAAATGGTTAAACTATGGGAGCCTGTATTAAGTGACGTAGTGAGAGAAGAATTATATGCTATTCTTTCTCTCCCTAGATGAGCATTCTACCAGCCAGGAATAGTTAAAAAGAAATATGAAGATAGAGAATTATTCTCTGATGAAAGAAGCCATTTTTATAAAGAAACTTTATAGCTATGGAGAAATACTTTGAACATAATTTAAACGACCATAGTAAATGTCGCTATGAATTAGCCGTTACGGTTAGATGATGTAGAGATTGTCTCTTCGAAACACTATGTCATCTTGAAGCAGATAAAGAGAGAAGAGAGAGCAAAATTAATAGGGAAGACCCTATACAATAATGGAAGGAGATTTCCTTCCTTTAGACCCCTTGATAGAGTTTAGCTCTGTTGAGGGGTCTTCTTTTTAAATGATTTACTTTTAATAAGATGCCAAGAGCTTTAAAGCAATTTATTAAATTAAAGAAATGATATTGTGCAAGACAAGAATGTGCCTGTCGTACGATAAATGCTTGGCGTGATTATGAAAATCACCCAGAATATTGTTGATGTGGGGACGAAGCGATTCCTGTACCAACAACATATATAGTAAAATTCCAGTCTAATAATAACTCTTATGGAACAGTTAGCCCTAAGAGTGTAGAAGTAGAAGCGGGAACTCCAATAACTATATCAGGAAATATATTTACTTTAGGAGATGTAGACGTAGTTGCAACTGCAGAAGATGGATATATCTTCTCTAGATGGTCAGTTAGATGAGGAGGAACAATGCCAGAGACAATTACCTCAGATTTAACTATCAATGCTACATTTGAGGCATATGTACCTATTACAGCTATTGATGCACCTAGTGAAGATACACTAACTCTAGTAGAAGGAACTTCAGATACAAGCATAACATTTACTTATGACCCTGTTGATGCAACACACGTAATTGCAGATGTTACTATTACTTCTGATGATGAAGACGTGGCTAGAGCTATGATTGAAGACTTTGATAATGGGGTAGCTACTTTGCATATAGACTGAGCTAGTGCAGGTAATGCTACAGTAACATATTCATTTGGAGTGGCTTCATATGATATTGATGTTACAGTTACACAATCTCCTTAGTTTTAGAAGCTAAATAACGACCAACCAACTCTAAGGAGATGAACTCGTACATACTCTTCAAAGTGAGTAAGAAAATATAGTTAATTTTATTAATAACTTTTAACTAATGGCAATAAGAAGAACTAATGGGACACCTACTACAAGGTCTACCACACCTACAATAAATATTCCTGATAGTGTATTTAGATGAGGTAGGGCTAGTGATAATGGGCCAAAGTCTCCTGGGGTAAATTGAACTACGCAAGAGACAATTAATGAAACTGTTAATATAGTACCACCTCTTTCTACATCAGACATTCTTAATGCTAGATATCAAGCAGCTTATAACCAATGAAATACTAACCTAGCCGACGCATATAAAGCTCTTAACCAAGAGAATACAGCTTATAATAGAGTAGCAAATCAAATTGCTGACTATTATAATGTACTAGCACAAGATACTGCTAAGAGAGAACAATGATTAGCTTGAGCTAAATATGATGTAGCTAATAGATTATTTAATGATATGGCTTCTCAAAGAGATTATGTCTATGGATTGTATGGTCCACAGGGAACATTTACTAGAGAAGTTAATACATATTATGATGACTTATGAGATTATCTAGCAAGTGAGGCAGGAAGAGAGATGGCTTATGCTGATGCGTTATGAGCTCAATCTTGAGCCTCTATCTGAATGATGAGAGCCCAAAGGAACCAAGCTTATAATGAAGCTTTCCAAAGAAGCCTACAAGTTATGCAACAAGAACTTGAGGCTAAGCAAAACATTCAGCAGAACTTAATCAATTTTATGACAGCTCTTAGACAAGAATATTGAGACACAGCTAATGCTTATATCATATCTCAATATGAGAGAGCTAACAATTTACTTAATGCTATATCACAAAATATAGCAACTACTAATGCGAATATAGCTACAGCAAGATTATCTGCTTGATGAGGTGGACAATCACAGAGCCAGCAAGAAACTCGTACTTGGGATGATTATAATTGATTAGAAAAAACTAATGCAATACTCAAATGATGAAATGATTGGTTGGCTTGAAATAATATTAACTCTGTAGACTACAATAAAGATTGAGACCTTATATGATATACAAATAATTGAAGTACCGTAACATTAATCTCTGCAGACCAATTAAAGAATTCTTGATTATCTGCAAAGTGAGTAGCTAATACATTATCTTGAGCTTGAGTTAATGTTTGAGCCGCTTCATTCATTTAATTAACTTAATAATAATGACTATATATTGAACTACCCTTGGTCAGAATAGAAATATACTAGCTAGACAAATATGGAAGCTCCAGACAGAGAGATGATACTCTTTAGAAGATGCAAAAAGGATAGCTTATTCTCAGCAGGTGAAGAATGGGAATGTGAAGCCCTGAACTTTTCAGCTCACTGACCAGGGGAAGGAATATAGTTGGCTCTTCTCTGAAAAGAGAGCAGAGCTTAGGAAACAAAGAGCCGCCGAGAATAGAAAGATAAAAAATAGTATGATAAAATCTTTAAATAATATGATGAAATAAATATGAGATGTAACTTATGTTGAAAGAATTGTCAGTGTCCTTGCAGAGGCTGAGGTTGTAAAGGCTGTTGACAAAGCAACAACCAAGTAACATATACAAATGAACTCTTGAAATTATGAATGGAGCCTAAACAAATCTTTGATAATCTAGACTTCATTCATAAAGCCCAAAGTTCAAAAATCCAGGCATATGATGTCTGGGATAAATTAGTAAATGGTAAGGAACTTTCAGAAGAAAAACTAGAAGCTATTGAGAAAGGAATCACAATTAAATGAGAACCTATAAAGAGAGAAGTTAAGGATGATACTATAGCTCCTAAAGGAGATAATCCTACACAGGAGCATAGTTTCCCATCTAAAACTAATCCTTGGGTTAGATGTGAATTCTGTGGATGAATAGCTCACTATGTTAAATGAAAACCTTGCCCAGCTTTTAAATGAGATAATAAAGAATAATGACTTGCAATACTTGTAATGAATGTAATCCTTGCGAGAAGGAGAACAAACCTTGTTGTGAGCTTAAGGTATTAGCAGGAGATTGTGTCGATGTAGAAGAAGTGAATTGAGCTTATGTCGTTTCAGCAACTTGCCCACCAGAGGTAGTGGAATGAGATGGGATTGAAGTTGAAGTAAGTGACAGCCCTAGAGAAGGGTATAGTAAAAGATATACTGTAAGTGCTACTGATAAGAAAGTAGCTGTATGTAGTGATGATAAAGCTTGATATCTAAATGAAAAACTTAGATGAGTTAGTCCTATCGAAGTTAATATGGTTGGATGTTGAACATCTAATTGATATATGGAAATTAGTTTAGATGAAGATGCATTAGATACACCAGATGAAAAAGTAGCAGTAACTCAATGATGTAGATGAGTATATCTATCACAAGCTCTTGAAGTAGAAAGTGATTTAATTGAGTCTAATATTGTGCAAAGTGGATGATGATGTGTGATGAGGATTACAGATAAAGGTTCTACATTTTATGACAACAATGTTTGCCTTTGATTCACTTGAGTTCAAGACCATCACGTAGCTATGGATTGACAATGAGATTCAGTAGAGCCTAGGTTTGCTACTTGGGATATCTTTACAGGGAATTCTGACTTAGCCACGCAAAGATGAATCTTAATTAAAGAAGATTGATATTACAGAATCTTCTGACAGCTTACTGTACAGAATAACATTTGAAGTAATCGCTACATTAACCTATGAAGGTGACTACTTAGAATAGATTCTCCAACAAGACCAATCTTAAGTAGAGCTTATCTATCAACTGCTAAGCATTGAGAATATACTCTAGCTATGGTTCTAAGATGATGAAATGGAATTAACGTAGACAATAACTGAGTGATTTCTGTAAAAGAAGATTGATGAGAAGTTGACTTTACAGAATGAACATCACAAGACCCAGCTTATAATGAATGACCTTGGATGACATTCAATATGGATGCTTATGTTGATTTGCGCGCTTGAGACTTAATCACAGTAGGATATAGACCTCAAACAGATATGCCTGAAGGTAATAATTGAGTAGCTGATTTCAGATTTGTTTGATTATGAGATGCTTCAAGTGAGTATCAATCTCTATTCTGATGAGCTTGTATCTGAGTGCAGATGATTGCACCTAAGACATTTAACTGAGATTCAGTTGTAGAAAGAATTAGAAATGCATAACATAAAAAGACCCCCTTAATGGAGGTCTTTTTTTTATACCTGTAAATAAATTAAGTGATTTTTATAAGAATTATATTATATATATCTCTAAGAAATATCGAACAGAAATTATTCCAAACAGAATAAGTAATTCATAATAAGCCTTCTTCATTTCTTTTTGTTCGTGTTCAAGCCTAGCCTGTTTAACCATTAGTCTTTCAAAGTATCTTGAATGGTCAGTGATTTCTCTTTCTAGACTCTCAATAGTTCTTTTTGTCATATTAATATATTAACTATAAATGTTGGGGTGGTATCTTGTTAAGGTACACACCCCAAGTGTGTCTTATTTTAATTTAGACAACGGTGTCACCTGTGATTTCTAATCACTTGGGTGAGGAATATTTTTCTAATATTCCGAACACCTAGTGTTTCTTAGTAGTTCTTTTAGCCTTTTTTGTAGGTTTTTCTTCAACTTCCTCTTCATCTTCATCGTCGTCGATAATATCATCGAATAACCAAGCTTCATAGTCTTCTTTAGAAATAGTACAATAGTATACACCTTCTCAATCATCCCATTGATAGATATACTTCTCTTTAATTTCTTCTGGCGTAAGAGACGTTTCTACTCCGTGAGGAACATATACACAGAATACATCATCATCTTCATCTCACATATAAGATTCAGAGAACTCTAGGTCTGATTCTGTAATCCATACTTCTTGTGGAATTACACAATGACCACAATCACAGTGATGCAATACTACCTTATAGAAGTATTCTTTTTCTCACCAAGTATCAATATCTCCAATAGTTCCACAGAAACCTGAGAAGAATTTTCCTTTAGGGCTCTTCGCATTCAAAGAAATCTCTACATCATCCCCACAATGGAATTTAGGTGTGCGAGTTAATTCAACAACTTCACAAGGATAAGAGCTAGCTTTTCTCATAATAATAATTGGTAATGTTATAAAATAGTTGTAGCTAATTTGTCTGTATCAATAGTAGATTCTACAGGCTTAGCCTCTCCTGCAAAATCCTCTATATAGAACTTTCTTTCAAGAGTTTCATATAATTCTGGGCTTATTTCATCTATAATTATATCTCTTGCTTCTGTATCCATTCTAGCATTTTGATATACTTGTAGAGATTGTTTAGCCTCAGAGAATGAATCCTTTATAGATTGTTCTAATAGTCAAATCTCTTGTCTAAGCTTTTTAGCTTCTTTCTTTTTTAATCAATCGAACTTAGATTCCATTTCATTGATTTGTCATCTCACTTTAGATTCTTTTTCATTATAAGCTCATAACAATTCTTGAGCCTTTTTTTCTACATCTTCTCTTGCTTTCTTATATTCATCTGAGTTAATGATATGAGTTACAAGTTCATCAAGTTCAGCGTGAATATTTAAAGGCACATATCAAATATTATCTAAGTATTTTAATATCTGCCTTGCCTGGGCAAGATTAATAGTTTTATTTGCTGATTCTTCAGCTTTTTTCTTTGCCATTCTTTTATTTTCTAGTTAAATAAATGGTGCGCTATATGCACAAGTTCATCTATTGTTTTGTCTTTATGGTCTTCTGTGCTATTATAAGATGATATTGTATATGGGGTAAACTTTACTCTAGTAAGATATAAGTTCCTTATGTATCATAAATTTGTTACAGTAAGTTTTTTTAGAATAGAACAATTATCATCAGTAAGGTAGCCTACATCTACTAAAGTATCCTGTATGCTAGATACTGCATTATCTAAATCTCTTCTATGTCTATCTCCTACTATAAAGTCTATTTCCATATGCAATGGTCAGTCTATATCTATAGGGTGCATTTCTCAAAGAGAACTTGTTATAAGAGAATGCCATTCTCTATATCTCTTTGATGGAAGTAATCTTCATCTTACGATTTCCTTACTGTTTTTTTTAGCCGGTATGGCCCCTATGAATAAGATTTCATTATCACCAATATCTATAGCACAAGCTCCATCAGTTAGTTTAGTCATTAGTACATTTTATTTAAAAGGTTTTGACATAATATTCTTAGATAAGCTAATGCATTATTGCAATCATCTACATCAATTTCCTTTTTAACCCCTAAGTCATATAAATTCTTACCTTTAGTTAAGTAGATATTAAATCACTCATCAGTAGTCTTAAACTTAAACCACCTAACAAGTATAGCACATTTATCATCTAACTCTCGGCAAGTTTCTGACTCAGAAAGGAATTGTTCTAGAGTTGGCTTATCTATTTCTTGTTGTGTCAATATCATATTCCCGACTATACTCAAATAAATTGAAGATTTTTAAATCCGTTGTCTTCTATAGACATTACTACAAATCACGGATTAGATTTAGCAATAAACTTTTGCTTTTCATATTCACTTTCTCCATTAAGACTAGGGACAAAAAGCCTAGTATACCCATTCCCTTGTGTCATCTGCGATGTGTGTCGATGACCTGAAGCAATAATATTTTCCATTCCTACTTTACCTAGAGCTTGCAGTATCTGGGTATCAGATTTAGAATTAAATCCATTATCTCAATGGGAAAGGATGAGATTGTAATTACCTATACTCTCAGTTATTACTCAATCTTTTGAATACTTAATTGAAGTATCTGGAAAGAATCTTTTTAGTATTTCATACATCATACATCATACAATTCTTTCTGGGTCTCAATCTCTATCTTTAGACATTCTATGATGGTTTCAATTTAGTCATAGAATCTTGACTCACATTCACGAATCAATCAACTTGCCGATACCTGTTTGCAACATATCTACACATCATAGAGCCTGGTCTATTCATAGATAATCCATCTCTAATATTTGTGAGTCGTGCATACCTGTGACTCTAGGTGTCTCTATTAGGTCTCACATTAAGCAAAGTGTAATTTCATCGAAATCTTTGTCTAATAGATACTTAATCATTTTACTCCATTTTTCAAGAAGAAGTGGAGTTGAACGTCAGTAATGTAAGTCTCCCACAAAAACTATAGCATTGTAGAATGGAGTATATCACTCAGACTCTTGGAGCTTTGTATCCCATTCATATTCATCTAAAGCCTCTGAGAATAACTTGCTTATTTCTTCAGCTGTATACATAAATGTTAAAGCATCTTTTACTTTTTTGTTATAAGTCTTTCATCGAGACTTTTGAGCTCTTTTCTTTATAACCTCATCGAGCTCTTTTTTAGAGATTTCTTCTATATCTTCATCGAAATCTCATTCATTGAGGATTCTATAGACGGTACTATAACTAAGACTTTCTCTTTCAAACTCCTCTTTTACCTGTTCGGCTATTTTTTTTAGAGGAAGTCCTTGTTGACTTAGTTCAAGCATCCTTCTCTTTTCTTCACTTCTTAGGTGTAGCATTCTTTTTACTTTGTTCTAAAGCTTCTAAGCTAATCTCTCATTGGGAGATTGCTATATCTTTCACCTCTTCTGATTCTTCGAAATGAATATTAACATTTACTAATAGATTCATTTCTAAGTAATCAATAATTTTCTTAGATATCTCATAAGGGAGATTAAAGTCGAGTCATAATTCCTTTAGTGACTCTAAGTCATTAATTAAGATAGACCTATCATACGGTAGGGTTATATCTAACTTAGTGAAGTTAGATAGGTTCTCTACTACCTCATTCCAAAATACTTGGATAGTAGGCTTCTCACTAAGATGGTCTATTATCTTATTAATAACATCAACCATTCTATTGTAGTCTTCTATCTTAATAGGCCTATAAATAGGGTCTAGTTTTTGCATAGTATTTTATTAGAATGTAAATTTAGTAGAGACGGAATAAGCATCTCAATTATACTTATGTTTCTTTGGTGTAGCTTGTTTAGGTGTAGCTACAGGTGTAGATTGAACTTGGGTCTCTTCGATAGGAGCTGGCTCTGCTCTATGAGCTTGAGCTTGTTCAATTTTCTTATCGAGTTCCTTGTTCTCTTTCTTAACCCTTTCTAGGGTTTCTCTTTTTTTCTTATTCTTTTCAAGGTAGTCTTGTAGAATAGCTCTAGTTGTTTTAACTGTTATACGAAATGGGTCTTGACATTTTTCCATCGCGAGAGTCATCAACTGAGCACATATTGTAGCTAATTGATATTTATCTAATCAAAGTTTTTTGTCTGATAAATATTCTCAGCATACTTCAATTAATTCTGCATTAATTACATCTAGCATATCATCGACATCTTTATTAGGCCTTATATATAATTGTATTCAAGCCTCTTCTATATCTATATCTAATGTTCATTGATATACTGTAATTATCTGAGAAAGAACTTTCCTTGTAAATTTACTTGTTGCTTGCATCTTGATGTATAATATTACTAAAAGTTTCTTTACCGCAATCCCATATCTCTACAAATCACTCATCTATTAATGATTTATCCTCATCCCTTATAAAATGTTCATTTGTGCTAGGGTTATAATAGTGTAATTGAGGTAATCACTCATAATGGAATCATTCATCATTTAGCATAGGGATTAAGTTTGAAGTCCGGTCCCAAACCATTACACACTTATATCAGCTATTTATAGCATTTATATATTTATTGTAATGGTATAGCCTAGATTTTGGTCTAGCCCCAGGCTTTGGCGGAACCATTGTAGAATTATGATATGCAAATGGGTTTAATTCTACTAATGTGTCTCATATCTTGAAGTCATAATAATATCATCATAAATAGAATTCTGTCTCCACTTCATATCATAGATATTCCAATAATTTCTTAAATTGGATATTCTTTTTTGATATAGAACCCCTAGATTTTAATGCACACTTTTTGCTACAATAAATTTGGTGTTTCCTTTTCTTCACAAAGGTGTTATTACATTGTGGGCAGATTGCCTCATTTTTCTTATTCTTTTTTTTAATATCATCACTAGATAATCTATGTCACAAATTCCTACACTTCGCACTACAGTATTTAGTAGTTTTAGTCTTTGGCTTAAATATTTTTCAGCAAATCGGACAAGAAATATCTTGTAAGGTCTGTGCTTTTCAATAACACTCCTTACTACAATATTTTTGTGTTTTTCTGGGGTGAAAATATTCTCAGCATATCGGGCATAATTTATCACTCATTGTATTTCATAAGTATGCACATTTTCTGCTACAATACTTTCTATCAGCATTATCTGGATGAAATATCTTTCAACAATATTCACATTGTATATCCTTATATTTTATCCTTGCTTGATTGGAACATTCATAGCAGCAAAATCTTTGTTCTTTATGGTATCCTGAATCAAACTCTCTTCAACACCATTCACATACTCTAATATTATGTGCTGTGGTAATCATCTTCTAGTAATCAATTATCTTTAAAACGTTTTATTTTTTCTCTTATTTCATTACAGATAGTTCGGCCATATGAAGGACTTATTCAAATAAGTCTAGCCACTTCTCTAAAACTATTTCATTCTTCTAGGAGCTTTACTATTTGGAGCTCCTCTTCAGAGAACTTTCAAGAAGTTTCTAATGCTATATAGGTTTGATTTAGTTCAGGAGGATTGTCCACTAGAGCTAACTCACAAACTTCTCAGTCATTATCATATGTATCTAGGTTGTAAGATACCCTTTTTGTAATACCTAATCTACTTTTCTGCGGTACATTTGTGAATCTACTACAGGCAAATAATTTAGTAATTTTATCTTTCCTAGGTAACCCACTCCTAGCTATCTCATCCATAACTAAGAATGTTTCACTTAAGAAGTCCTCTTCTTTGATATAAGATGGGAGGCTCTTCTTAAGGACACTCCTGCGTGTAATCTTTTCTATTACATCATATAAGAATAATCTTCATTCGGAATCACTAATCTCATAATGGTCTAAGATTTGGTCAAAGATTCCTGGCATAAATAGATTTATTAAGGGGTAAATCTATCTTTCATTTTCTAATTCATCAGACAGACAGCGACCGCAAGTAGCTAGTCCTACTCACATATATTTGCTAACTATTTTGTACATTAGCTGTGTAGTAGACATAGCTATGTCATATCTTTCTGCTGATGCCATATCATTTAGAAATAATTCTAGAGCTAGTTCATAAGAAATAATCATATGCTTTAGTAGACAATGATATTCTTTATCATAATGTGGAGAGAGTTTCTTTAACTCTGCTGTCACTTCTTTCCTTAAATGATTAGCCTCATAGATTACTTCGTGTAAGAATTGATTAGTGGAGACTAACTCTGCCTCATCAACTACATCAAATTCATCTGATTTTAAGTCTACATCTGTCTTATTATAGAGTTCATAAGCGTGGCTAACTACAGCTTGAAGATTAGCTATCAAATCTATAATATCCATCTCTGGTCCACGCTGTGTTTCTCTTTGTGCTTCTTCGCTCATTATGATTTTGTTATTAATTAAAGCCTATCTAATGCTCAAGTTGATGTTTGAATCTCTCAGTTGTGTACTTTTGTAAGATATTGTTTTAACTTATCCCAAACAAAAGCTTCACATTCTTCTTTAGTTACTACGTGAGTAATATCTTGAAGCTTAACTGTCTTTAATTTTTGGAATACGAGATATGTGAATGAGATAGATTCTTTCTCAGGATGAGCCAAGAACTGCATCCAAGGATAGAATCTAGCCTGGAAACATTTTGTTTCTCGATATTCATCTTCAGGTCGTTTCTGCTTAGCAGTTTTACAATCATAAAGATAGTCTCAATCAATTCATCGGTCACATTCTCATTTGCAAATAACTTTATATCCGCTAGCATCGATTTCTACTAGAGAATTATGACTCCTAAGATTATAAACATCTCATCAATAATAAGGCATAGATAGTTCTACTACTTGCTCCAATCAATCCACAATAAATTGGAACTGCTTGTCTAAGTCTCCTTTAGGTGAGAAGAATTGCATTCTATCTGGGAATACATATTCTCTCCAAACTCTACATCTTTCTAGTCAAGCTTCTCTCCCCCTAGATACCGTATTCCAAGCAACATCTTCCACAATATTTCATATCCAAAAGATACAAGATTGTTTCTTGATGTCCTTTTGTTGCATCCATTCTGGAGTAGGGACTAAAGCCTTTTCAAGCTCTGTAGGACTTACAACAATAGTTTCAAAGTCTGGCTTAAGAGGAGCAAAACAATGGTATAGCATAATAGTAGTTATAAATTAATTAAAACTTAGAACGGAAGTTCATCATCTGCTTTCTTGATTTCAGCTATGCTTTCATCAACAGAAGCAGAACGTTCAGCATCATAATTAGCAAGTTCAGTAGCAAAAGCTTTCTGTAGAGTATGGTCTCATTCAGACAAAGCTTCTCAGTTTTCGAATATAGGGAAGCTCCATACAATTCTACCTTTCTTTCACTCTTCAGCACCTTTGAATTTAATCTTATGATTACGTGGGTCTATAGTATGCTCTTTAATTCATTCTCTCCAAGCCCCACTTCCTGCAGGTCACATCTGGAGTGTCTGTAAGTCTAATGAATCTGGTGTAGCGATATGGATATTTCTTACCAACTTACCACCAGCATTCTTTACTTTCTCACCAATCTCATCCCAAGTTCAAGAAAGCCAAACTTCTCAGCTATTCTTTCTAACTACGAATGGTTTATTGAATGAGAAGATTTCATTACTTCTAACTCAACAATTCAATGAATTAATATATCCATTAATTGCCCATCCCTCAGCAACGACAATAAATTCTTTAGGCATTTCGAAATCAACATATTGTTGTTCTTTTGGAAGTCATTGTTCTTTTAACTCTTTCTTCCATACTCTAAATTTTTTGTCATCACTTTTCCATTCAGCCCATAGCTTAGAAGGATGTGGAGTTTTTTCAGTTGAAGTAGTTTCTGCTCAATAAAAGGTCATTGTTATACGGTTAATAATAAATAATTAGAACGGCATTCAATTGTCATCCGTTATATCTCAAATGGATTCTATATCAAATTCCTCTTCACTATGGTGTGTATAAGGATTATCGATTCGTCTTTGTCTTTCATCTGAAAGGCTAAATACTCTTCCCATAGCCATATCACATCAGAGATTTATTGGGGTAGGTTTAACCATTCCTCATCTATTCTTAAGAAGATATACCTGTAGCACTCATTGGAGTTCTTTAGGGCAGTCATCTTTCTCTCAGAACTCTGGTCTCCATAATCACAAAGCTACATTAGCGATGTTTTCAATATCTGAAGACCCATTAAAGTCTGACATCTTAGGCTCTTGTATAATCCTTTTATCTAAGTCTCTATTAAATTGAGAGATTAAGATAATACATACATTTAATTCTTGAGCAATTTGTTTAAATCCATTAACTATATCTCATATATCTCTTGCACTTGTTCAAGTCTTCTTTTGTGATTGTACTAAGATAATATGGTCTACACAGAATATCTTAGTTCAATTAGAAGCTTGAGCATAGATTTCATTACAGATATGCTCATATCTATTTATCTTATCAAAGATAACTAATCTCTTTAACATATCTGTTCTCTTTTCTCTTTCCTCTTTTACCTTTGCTATTAACTCTGGAGTGGGCTCTGCTTTATAGGCTTGAGAAGGTATCCCTCATAGGATACTTACAGCTTTTTGGGCTATCTCACTCCTATCTACCTCTAGGGTAAACAAGCAGGTCTTCACTCATTGGAGTGCAGCATTGATTAAGAAGTTTAAAGCTAATGTAGATTTACCGTGGGAACTTCTAGCCCCAACAACTCGCACTGCAGTCTCAGTGAATCATCATACATAATCATCTAGTTCTTTATATCAAGTACGACAGATTGGTTTAAGTCATCATTCCTCTAATGATTTAATCAATCAATCATAAGCTTCTTCTAAAGTTGCTCATCAGTTTTCAAGTGATTCTCCATTTAGGAAATTATAATAATCTAGTCTAAGATTAGCTAAGATTTTATCACTTGACTCGTGCTCCATAGCTTTTGCTGTGAGTGTATTCATAGAACTAATTAACATTCTAAGTTTATAATTCTCTAATACTACCTTTAAATACTCCAAGAATGGTGAAGTAGTGATTGAGAATGCAGCTAATTCTAATAAATAATCATCTCATCAGACTTTATCATAGTTTCATCTCTTAGTAAGCCTATCCCCTATTGTTATATAATCCATTATTCATCCATCATAGAAGATATCAAGCATAGCTTCATATATCATTCAATGTTCTTTTAGAAAGAAACATTTAGGTTCTAGCTTATTAGAAATTGCTATAGACATATATGTGGGTTCTATTATTAAGCAAGATAATAGCCCCTTTTCGGCCTCTACATTACTAGGTAGTGGACCATACATTAATAATATAATTTAATATAAACTATAAAGACTTTCAAAATTCATACTTAAGAGGGTCTATCTCTTTTGTAGGAATAATTGTCTTCATTAATCTTTTTTGTTTGTCATCTCTAGCTTCAAGAATAGCTATCCAACGCTTTTGATTAATCCAAGTTTGAGGCATTGCTATAAACTCTGGCTTTCTTTCCTTGAGATAGATATCTAACGCTTCCATAGCTTGAGACCTTTCTTCATCAGTAAGTCTGTTCCATTTCTTTTCAGTACCAAGCTTATCACCTTTCTTGTAATCATACTTGTCTCGAAACTTCTGAAAAGGAATATTTATTTCGTGGCTTAATGCCTTAATCAACATAGGGTGGTCCTGTAATCCCTGTGATTCTATAAATTTAATAAGCTCTTCTTTCGTTAGTCTTGATAAATCATTCATCTTATCTTAAGGTATATGCTAAATTTTTTAAAGTAAGATATCGTTTTTTCTCATCAGGAGAATAGACAAATGCGTCGACTAATCATCTTACTTCTTCCTCTAATGTTACCACAATTATAGGTAATGGCGATGGTATTGCCTGATTAATTACCCAGAGAATTAGATTTTTTGGTAGCTCTAGTAATCAATCCATTGGGTCAAGTTTATTCTTAGTGATGACTTTCAACACTTGATGGTCATATACTACAGAATATCATTGACTACTTTTATAATTCTGTGGTGTCATCTGATTCTGTTTTAGAATTAAATCTCTCAAAGAGAACTTCATTCACAGCATCCACTAAATGGTTAATCCTTACCGATGTATACTTTGATGTTCATATTAAACGAAACTTTGCATTATAGGGATAATACATATCCACTTTACATAATACATACCATCACTTATAACTCAATTCAAAGTCTACATAATCGGTATGTCTAAACTCATCAGACCAATTTACTCATTTCTCTTTAAAGGCTACTTTGAGTTTCCTTAGAGTCTGCTCTAAATTTAGACCTAAGTATTCGTTCTTCGCCATCTCGCAATAATAAATCATCTAAATCTTCTATCTCTCATAATGTTCATCACCATATAGAACTTGTGACTAAATAATATAGTTTACTATTCAACCCAACCCTGTATCATCAGATTTCATATATATTGTCTTTATATTTAATTATAGTCCCATTTGGGAGAGCATTATCTAAGATAGAATCCATTTAAAATAAATTATTTTTGAAAGCTAAAGACCAATCAATTCTTCCACCTTTTTTTCTGTGGATTTGTAGACTTCTAAATATATGAGGGTCTGCATTATTATGCTTCTCTAAGTTAATAATCTGATGACGACAATTTGTTAAGACTCAAATTGTGTCATTAGCATTCACTCAGAACACATAAGCATATCCTCATTTGTCGTGCTTAACAGCTCTCATTAAGAAGTCTGGTCAGAGAGCTTTCTTTATCCTTTGGAAAGGATAGAAGTTGTGTGTAGACATTTCAAATAAGAAATATGAGATAAAAACGAACGCAATAAGACACGTTCATATTTCAGAGTGGAACAACTATCCACCCTGAGAGATGAATGCCTCTTATTTTAATTTTGATAACGGTAGTACCTAGGGTTTCTATATAAAATAACCCATCTCTTTCTTAGGTTTTTTCTTAATTGCTGCTATCAGCTCATCAACATCATTACTCCCTACAGTATCATTTGTCATATATCTATATCGTGGCAATATAGCATTTAACTCATTTAATTCATCATATTGTTTTCCTGAAAGAATTACACAATCCCCCATCTTAAATACCCCTGGGTCACTATAGCATTTTAATATATGTTCTGCTTGTTTCATATCTCATATGGATTCACATCGCTTTTCATATATTAGGAATGGATTAATGGGAGTAGGAGCTCAATAGTGTATCATCCCCTTAGGGTCGGGTACAAATTCTTCTAATCGACAATATACCATAGTATCAGCATATATATCTCAATCCATTGAGAAGTATCTCCCCACATCGTGAGTAAATAAAAATCTATGGCTATCTATTCGGATAGAAGTCCCACCTCTATCTATATCATTATCCTCTATATAATAATATCTTATGTCAGGTATTTCTACTGGGATTGGAGTTCCTACAGTTGGACTTATATATGCTGATTCATCTATTGGGATTCGATATTCTCAGTGTAATGGCTCTGCCGCTACCGTCCTCCATTCTGTATCTATATTTGCTCTTCTCATTAATCATTCATATTATAAGGTAAATAACTTCAGTCTTCATTTTCAACGAAAAAACCTCAATGAAAGATAAATGCTTGTCACTCTACCTGTACCCTTAAGATTCATCAATCTATTCACAATACAGTTGCTAAAATATCTTCTCATTGAGGTTGAGGTATCCTTATTGTATCTCATTCTTTAAGTAATATATGTGGTATGATAATCATATCTGGCTCCATTATTAAATAAACTAAATATAAAGATACCTATCTATAACATTTTTAATATTAATTTCAAGTCCTAGATGATTCCATAATGAATTAATGCTAAAGCTATCACACCAAGCAATGATACAATTCCAATTCCCCAACTTAGATAAATCCATCTATTAAGTTGTCTAAACTTTCTTATTACTGTTAAATCAAATTCGTTTTGTAAACTATGCCTTTCTTCTATAATGTCCATCGATTCATTGTAAACATTACTAAATCTACTTAAATAATTCTCAATGTGTCTTAGGTAGCTTGATACTGCTACAGGTTTTTCAGCTTTTCTCATTGTGTTAATAAATAATAATATAAAAGATTATTCAATTACCTCAGGGAAATAAGTTAGATAGAGCTCACTATAAAGTTTCCCTAAGTAAGTGTCCCTACGGCCACCCCTATGGATGTAGGGTCGATTAGCCTTACTTCATAAGATTAAACGTAGCTTTCTTTTTCGCATTCTCTCGTGAAGTTTTTCTTCGGCTTTAGTTATAGTGGGGAGCTTTCAAGTTCAGGTGGCTATGCTTGTATCTCCATACAATCGCTTGTACCACCTAATCCATTCCATCTGTTGCTTCTCCGTCCGCATCAGCATTCCATCTATTAAGAACTAAAATATATTCTCAATTCCTAGGGAACCATCATTGCTCTTTCATCTGATGTAACTTTCTTTGAAGCTTATCTATATCTTTTTCCACTACCACATAAGTTTCTAATTGTGGGGTCTTTAATTGAGAATCTTCTTGTTGAAGAGTTGTAAGTAACTTTGTAGCCATTTTAATTATTTTAAGAAACTAAATATATGTGCTATAGTATCGACAGTCCATCAATTTCCTAGAGCTTTATATCTCTGAGAATTTGATACTCATTCAGTGTAGTTATCTGGCAATGTTTGAAGTCTTTCACATTCTATTGGAGTGAGCTTTCTAATCTTCATAGGTTGAGTTCATTCGATTACTCCATTAGGATTACAAGCTCTTAATGTATAAGCCTTTTCACTTCCATAAGCATTACCAAAGTTCTTACTATTCCCTATCTGTGTAGCACAAGGAATTTTTACAAGTTTCATTCATCAAGAATCTTTTCCACAATGGGTTGTAAGTGTGTCAGATTTCTCTTCTCAGGTTTTAGCTCTCTCTAAAGGTTTCTCATAACATTTCCAATTAGCTATTTGGTCTATCTTTTCTTGAGTAAAGTAAAGAGATTCATCTATAATATGACAATTTCATCATCAAGTTCACATACTAGCCGTGATAGTATCACACTTATCTCATTCTTGTAGCTTTCATTTACTTCAGAAAGACCTTTCATAATTTTTTAATTGTCAATCCCTTAAATAATATTTTTCATCTGGGCTTTCTTGTAATACATCTTTAAGTAATAATCATCTATCTTCTGGTTGAGGTATCTCTACTTTAGTATAGGTTCCATCTTCTTGAAGTTTACCTACTCGATAATTTCTTTCGCGATGTTGTGCACTTACTAGAGCTGAATCTATAAGTGTAGGAGTTATTCATCGAAGTTGCTCATTAATCACTTCTATAAATTCTTTCTTCATCTTAACGTTCTCTAGTAAGAAAAACTTAGGCTTCACTTCTTTTACTACTCTTACAAATTCAAAGAATAACTTACTTCTAGGGTCATCGAAGTTAAGCATTTTACCGGCAAAACTAAATCACTGGCAAGGCGAGCCTCCAATTACTAAATCGACCCCTTGATAATCTTCTCATTTCACTTGGCATACATCCCCAATTTCTATAATATCTGAGTGATTTTTTAATGCTACTTTGATTGCGTGCTTATCAATCTCACTAGCATAATATTCATCCACAGGGATTCAAGCTCTTATAAGAGCCTCATACCCACAAGAGATTCAGTCGAACAAAGATAATACTTTCATAGATAAATATATTAATAATAAATAAAGGCTTGGGTGAGATTCGAACTCACGTCGTTTCTTATGTGGGACTTTGCAGGTCCTCCCAATCGACCACTCTGGCACCAAGCCACGTTAAGAGGGGAAGTGTGTTTAAGATTTCTTCCCCTATAATGCATATCCTGGGAATCGAACCCAGCCTATTCCATAAAGTCAAGTCCCAAGCTACTTAAATTGACTCTATATAGTCCATAGCTTTACACCTTAAGTCCTCCAAGCCGACCTGGTTCACAGGTATTTATCGCACAAGGAAGTTCATAGGAAATCCTAACATATCCGCAAACATTCATAGGGTTCTGCGGCACCCCCATCCAAACAATTTGTCAGAGAAATTACTGTTCTTTATGGCATCCAGCTTTCCAGAATTTACTTTTAATCTTATAAAGAAATAAAGTTAAAAATCAAGCTAAAGTGTGTCTTCGACACAGGTGAATTATCCATCATCTATCTATCCATATCTGATAACTATGCTTACCACAATATTGACAACACCTTTCACTTTCATCCTCAACTTCTTCTAGCAATCTATCCACTACTCAAGGCTTATCTCAGTAGTAAGTTGTATCATAACGACCCCATTTCTCTTTACAATAACAGGGGTCATCTCCTATGATGGATTTCTTAACCTCATCAAACTTCTTCCACCAAGTATTACATTCTTGGAAGTATTTGTTTCTATAAGGAATTGGCTTTATTGTCATCATTTTTTCTAAAGTCTTTATTTAAAGAAGATTCATCATCCACGAACCGTAAATATTGTGCTTGAGTTATAGAACAGATATATTGTCAACGATAGAATACCTTTACCCAATCATCTTTAGGTTTTAATTTAAACTCTATATGTTCTGGGTATGTAGTCATTATCCCAAAAAGTCCTGAGCTTATAGTTTCTTCTAACTCCATAAGCATTTCCTCTCTAGGATGTGTAGTTATTTCAGGTTCTAAGTTTTTATCTGTCATTTATTTTAAACAAGAAATTAAATCTTCAATAGGTGTTTCTGATATTGATAGCTTTCATATAATATTTTCTTCATCGTTTCGTGAAAGCATTATTTCTCAATCCTTTGCTTTTCCTATATTTATCTTGTCATTCTCTACTAACCACTGAATGAAACCACAAGGCTTTGATATTAAATGTATTTCATCCATTACTGATGATAAGCAATCTGAGTCCGACCAAAAGATTCAATCTCTGTATGCAACTACAGGTAAATAAATTCCATCTGGGTGTATTTCTTTTTGCCACTCTCAGATAAGTTCAATAAGTTTTTCCATAGTTATAATAGGTAATAATATAAAACTAATCTTCTTCTTCCATATCACAGAAAGGGGTTTTCTCTACAATAATATGATTGATATCATTTACATTAAAGACATATGTCTTCTTCGTTTTATAATCATATATCGTAGCGAAGTGAAAGTCTAAGTTCTGTTTAAAGGCATTATAGTCTTCTTCTGTAACATAGAGCCATTTCTCAAAATGGTTTGAATTGATATATAATTTTATTCCCATAGTTAATAGGTAATAATATAAAAGTATAATTAACTTATCATTATCGTATATCTAACAACTCAATTTAAGCCAGCCCATCAATATTTTTCTACCAGACTAGCTCTTTCATAATTTCAACGAATTTTTATCATTACCTCTTTATCTTGAGGCATCTTTTGTAATTGTTCTATAAGTTCTTTTACTGTCATTTGGTAAAGGTTAATAAATAAATCTGCCTAATCTTTAAGAATATTGACTATCTGGTCTATTCTATGTTCTTTAAGATAATCTTTAAGGGCATCTGCTATCGTGATATCCCATCTATCAAACCACTCTCTATATCATTTGTCATTTATATATACAATAGTCCATCTATGTTTCTCAGATTTTGCCCTCTCTATTTCTTTCCTCTCTTTCAAGTTGTCTTTATAATCTTCTAATAAATCTATTATCTTTTGTAATAATTCTTCCATAATATAACAATTTTTTCTCATTAGTTTATAATTAATATATAAAGCTATTCATAATCATCTTCAGGGTAGTATTGGAATCAGATACAACTTTCTAATTTCTCATTAGAAGAATCTTCACTATCTTCTTCATCCCCATCATCTTCTTCATCATCACAGAAAGTTTCAAAAAATCAAGATACTAATGCTACAATAGTAGTTCATCATAACAGTATAACAATAAATGTTGGCACTTGTAATACCAGCTCATCATTACTCAATATAAGATATGTTCCTATACCGAATAGCCAAGATAGATTTGAACTTAGCCACACTTTTGTTGTATCTTTCATTACATATCATTATAACATTTAAAAACCATAAGTTCTGTATGTATCTTTATTATCTGTTGCTCTAATTTATTTCTACTCTCTTTATCGTGCATATCTTTAGCTTTCCATTCAAGCTCCTCTATTAAGGTTTCATATTCCTTTATAAAGACACGTGCTATTTCTTCTGGGTACTTTATCTTTATAAAGAAATAATCTTCAATTTCAATAGGTTTTTCTTCTACATATTTAGGGGTAGTAATTCAATATGACTTTCTCTCCCTAGGGGCTTTTGCTTTTTCTGCTTTAGCTTTCTCCCATTCAGCTCCATTCGTGATGGCTATCTCTTTAGGGTATCATCAATCATTTACTCTACTCACAAAGAGAGGAAACCTCACTTCAGGACTTTCTTGTTGAGAGTACCAATCCCACAAGTCTTTATGTCTTCAAGTATATCTCTTAGTCTTATATTTATATGGTTTTTGCTCTCATCTAACTATAAGCTCCTCTCGTGGTGTATCTGGATTGTGAGATATCTTTTGATAAAACGCTAACATACTAATTTTTTCTCATTCATATTTATCCCAGAACTCTCTACACTTTTCTTTAAGAGTTCCCTTACTATTTCTTTTTAAGATATACATATAAATATAATTATAATATAAAGTCGTCGTGGGTAGGAATCGAACCTACTTGGATAGCACTCGTCCCACACCATAAATTCTCTATTTGAATAAAACCAAATCACTACATATTATGAGTACATTAATCACACGACATAGATAGGGGGCTTACTGTCCCCAAGTCCGAGTGGGGTAGGGGCATTTTCGTGAGTCCTGCCCAGAGAATATATAGCCTCAAAAACCTCTATACGAAATAAGCATTCCTTGAAGTTCATCTCTTTCTCTTTATTACCCTAACAAAGACATCTCAAAGTCCATACTCACTTCAAGTCGTAAATCGTTCTTCATCGAAGATTGGGGTGTTATCTAAAGCCATTATATTAACTTTATTTTTTCGATTCATCATCTCCATAAATCACTCTCAAACCGTCGTATAATATAAATGGGTATTAGGGTCATACATAAATTCTAAGTTGTTTACAGAACACCAGCATTTAATTATATTTCCCCAATCCCAAGCAGGGATTAATTCTTCTCTGAATTCATCATATCAATTACCGTGATGGCACCCTACCACATCTTTACTAACTTCATACTCTATGTCATCTATCTGAAAGATAGCTCTATCTCATAAGTCAATCACATTAGAATCAATTTGTTCTAATCAATATAATCTGGGGATAAATTTCCAAGAAAATTGATTAGATTTATCTATTCTATAGTTAGCCATTTAGATTGTATTATTAAAGTAAATCTTCTCTTTCAGAAAGAATTTTCCAACGATAATCCCATCTTCATTCTCAATACTTCTCCATCTTTACTTTATATATCTTTCAATATTTACACATTTCATCTTTCTCTATAGGATTTCCATTACGAGAATATCTATTTCATTCTTTATCTTCATAATATGCCACTCCGTCATACCAGTTCCAGTCCTCCCAACCAGTGATATCCTTAGGCATTTTGTCATATATATTAGTCATCTTTTACTATAAAGATAATAAGTAAAATAATTCATACAATAATTTTTCACATTCTCCAAGAATTTGTAGCATTCATTTTAATAAGATTAAAATATAAAAGAGGTGAGGTCTTACTTGAACTAAGTTAGTCCAAGTTTAATCTCTTAATAGCATTTTCATAATTCTTGACTCGATACTTACATTCTGAAGTACAGTATTTTCACTTCAACCAACTAGCTCAAGTCGTTCTTTTTTCCCAATCATTCTTTTTATAAAGAGAAACTCGTTCGTGGATTCATTCCTCAACACTAGAGAATCTTCTTTTTATGCCCCTATACATTAGTCAGAATCAATTATTCGTAGGGTACATACCTTTAGTAAACATAGTGGATTCAGCATTGCTTACTCCCACTACATTTTTAATACAAGTAAGATAGTCTTCAACTTGTGTCGTGCACTCATCTACGATAGCCTTACTTATATTATAATTCCCAATTAATTCATTAACCCCGTTAGTAAGTCTTTCTTTAGTCATATCGAATGTATAGATAATATCTTCTTGAGTATCTTCTACCACTGATTGACTATTCTCATCTTGTTCTGCTTGTCATATTGGCATTCATAAAAGAAATACCACCCCAATTATTATTATAACAAGCAAGGTCTTTAGTTTAGTCATACAATTCATTAGTAAATAAACACGACCCCACCTCAGTATGTTAATTGCTTAACACCTACATTTCTTGTACCCTTATAGTTCCACTCACACCTACAGCTCAAGCATTAGTACATTTTTTCACTTCATCTATCACTAAGTTAGTGAGAGACTTATCCACCACAGCCTGGCATACTTCATCTCCAAACGAGATGATTCATCAAGCTAGAGCATATCAACCTTTTAAGGCAATATTCACTTGCTTAGATAAAGATTCTACATTAGTAGCGTGAATAATTTTATAGCTTTCTTTCTCAGCCATTTTCTATCTTATTATAATATAAAACACTTGTATCGATATCCTGTTCTACTAGATTATCCTCACTACGCAAGGACGGGCTCGAGTCAATCATCTCCCTTATCTCCTCAGGAGATAGGAGTTCATCACTCTCGATTGGAATCTCGTAGATTTTTTTCTCAATTACTCTCATCACTCGTTTGTGTGTCGCTTTCATTTGAATGATAATTATAATATAAATTTTCCATAAGAATAGCATAAACTAATCAATGTGTAGTTGATGCCATAGAGATACCCCCACAAGGGACATATCCTCTTTCTCATAGTTTATTGATTTGGTTTTCCACTTCAATAGAAGTTCCACTAAGGAGTCTATATTTTTCTTCCTTTAGGTCATCTCTTGTAAATTCTAAAGGCTTTCAAGTAGAAATACTTTCTTGTATCATATCATCTAATGTCATAATATTGATATATAATTATATAAAATATGTGTTATTCCTTATTTGAGCTCAGCCACACAATCCAACTAAATCTATATCCATATCTTTTGCCTGAACTAAATCAGCAAAATCCTCTAAGGTTATTTTATGTTCTAATAATAGCTTAACATAGATAGCTCTAATAGTAGATTCGTGCCTTAGTCATAAAGTAGTAAAGAGATAATGCTTATAATTAGCACTCGATGAGTGTCATCTCCATTGGGACATTTTTTCATTTACATATTCTTCTATAGTTTGAGGTCTATAATAGATTAGTCTAATACTACTTGTATAAGTAGGAGACATCTCTGTTCTAAATCATAATCTTCTAAGTTCTGATACCCTCTGAGAGGCTCTAACTAAAGTATTAGCTATATCTCCCTCATTAATTTCCTCAACATTCCTAATCATAGGAGGAGATTCGAGAGAATTATACTCTGTTCTAAAGTCTGGAGCAGCTCAAGCCCCTAAGATAATTCTTTTAAGTTCTTCTTCGTCATAAGTTCCCTGCATTTCCACAATCATAATAAAGATTAAAAAGTACGATGGTCTTTTCTCCCCATAAGTAGTAGCCACTTTCTCATTTAGTGCAGGCTTTTTATATCATAGTAGCAAAGGACAGTGCTTTTTATATCATAACCAAGTAGTTTGCTACTAAGCGTACTAATATATGGAAAATTATAATAGATAGTTTAAGGACATAACTATTATAGGTCCAGTATATAGTAATTCATTCACTCTTGCTTTACAAAAACTCATCAGAATACAACTTCCTTTTGGGAATATCCTACCCTCCAGAATCATCGTCTCCAGATTCTTTCACAGAAGTAGCAATTCCTAAACTTTCAATCGGAAAATTTTACTCTAACTTTTTCTCAACGTTCCATTTCATATACTGTCTTTCTAATTTCAGCCATTAGAATCAATGAAATATCCTATAAAGTAAAAGAATAAAATAACATATCATTACCATACCAACGTACTCTAAGAATATTAATAATTTTGAAACTCATTTCAAGTTCAAGTATGAATACCATATTGATATAATTACTAAACTTCATACCATAATTAAGCTCCATACAATATCACTTACCATAACATATATTAATAAGATATAAAACTAATTAAGATTTACTCTGGGACATATCTCTTTAAGATACTCACTCATCCTATATCTAGCACATTCAAACTCTGAACAACTATTATATATCTCTACCATTTTTTTACTATCCACATTACAAGCAAAGTATCTCTCATCCTCTTTCTTCTCATCCTCCATTTGTTTCTTGAATGCTTTTAGTTCACTCTTTATATTTCATTCCTCATAACAATTCATATTGCTTATATCTAACGGTCATTTAAATTCTACCTGAGTTCAGCATAAAGGGAATCACTCCTCTACCTGACTTTTATCTATCGCACATATCGTATTAATAGAATGATAACCATCAAGGTATATATAATCTCAATCCTTTAGCTTTACTTCTCCCCAATATGTATCTTCTACATATCTTTCCTCACAAGTTATAAGCTCAACAGGGTCTGGTACCTGTCATATTTTATAAAGAGCATAGATATAAACTCATACTAATATCACTCAGAATGTAATTACAATGTATTGCCATCGTTTCATCCTTAATAAATACAATATAAAACTAACTCCACTTGCCTGGCACCTTTAACTTAAATGTCCCATCAAGACTTTCTTCATAGACGGGAGCTTTTTCAAGGTCATTAAGTAGGCGTTTCCATTCTGTAATAAGTTCCTTTCTCCCCTTAGCATTATCTCTAAAAGCGTCTTCTAATTTTATAGGAACTGAAGTGAGCCACTGGACTTCATTATTTCTTATTGAAGCCATTGCCACCTTAATTCAATGCCCTCGTTTATCGACGACTCGTATAGGTTTTGCGCTCATCTTTAGTTATATAATCAATGTAAAACGTCTTCAGCTTTTTCTTCATCAGATTTTTCTTCTTTCTTATCTTCTTTCTTCTCTTCCTTTTCTTTCTTCTCTTTATCTCCTGTAAAGTATTCATCTTCATCTATACAAGAATCCCAATCTGCTTGATAGTCAAAGTCATCTGCCCATACATATTTTCATTGTGTCTTACTATACACTTTCCATTTACCATTCTCTAATAAAACACTCACATCTGACCTAAGTCCCATTTCAGTTCTTAAGCTCATTGAAGTAGGATATCTCACCGAAGTGAAGAAGAAGTCAGAATCCAATCTATCATCTCCCATTAATTCATCATCATCGTCATAATCATATCAAAAGAATCTATTATCTTGTTGTAGTTTTTTATTATAATCTCATCGACCATTATATTTAGGAGCTGAATACTTTACAATATGTTCTTCCAACTGAGATTCTAAATCTCCACTCCACTTATACCAATCCACATATTCTTTCATTCATTCCATTATCTCTTTCTTCTCTTTCATCTTTTCTTCTGCCTCAGCTTTTGCCTCATTCTCACAGGTTTTCAAGATTGTTTCCACTTGTGGATTGGGCATTTTCCTAACTACTACTTCATCATAGTTTTCTTTAAGCTCCTTAGAGATATCAACTCATAAATAATCTAATACTCTTGTATAATCTGGCTCAGTATAAAGCCCATTGATTTCTTTTTGTCTTTCTTTTACCTTGCTTTCAAATATATCTTCTTTAAGTTTATTATATTCCTCTATATATTTATGATAGTTCTCATCAAGATATCATTCTTCATAGTACATATCACAATCTATCTCAATAGGATATGGCTTATAGAAATTAAGACAACCTTTATAATCCACTTCGATATTATCTCCACTTCATTTATATGCCGTCACGACAGCAAATGCCATAAATCTTCAATCATTCAAATCTTTTCTAGCATTATCATCTGTCCCTGACCAGAAGACTCCCATTCAATGGTGGCTATGTAGCACACAATTCCATAATCACATATCTTCTCATCTTTCCTGGAGTTCTTTTACTGCCCATTCCATTCATTTATCAGTAGCCGTCACGGCTCAGCTTGAAGTGGTTTGTTCTGGGTGTATCATATCTGTTAAGATAAAATCTCCAGGTCATCTTTTCTCCACTTTACATAAAGCCAACCATTCATCTTTAGGATATTCCTTATGGAGGTCTTTAATGTGTTTATGACACCATTCAGAGATTGTCAAGTGAGGTTGTTCCTCTAACTTGATATTATTCAACCCCAATTTCTGATTAATTTGTTCATAAATTGAAGGTCATTTTGCCACAGTCGTGGTCTTTTTCTTTCAACTACTTCTCATTTGTTATGATAATAAATATAAAAACATTAAATAAATAATGCGATAGTGATAGGAGATTCTAACCACTCCTCTAAAAAGTTCCACTCTGTACCTCTCTCACTATAAATCCTATAATAATTAGAATAATTAATTCCTTTTATTTCATAAATCTTTCAGCACATAGGAGTCATACTAGGATTTCGTCCTGGTCATTTATTAAATGCCATTAGCTTTCTTATTTCATCTAATGGCTTAATCTTTACCATATCTCATACCTTATATCTCATAGTTTTCCTCTAAATAAAGAAAGCTATAGGTTGATTAACATATCCTACAATATGTCTATCTCTTACATATCGAGAATCTCCTCTAAAGTCTTCTATAATATAAGCACTATCTCCCACCGAAATCCCTATTATCTTTACTATAGGATTTTGAGCAAAATGCTTTACCATAGTTGGACCGTACACATCTCCAGTAGGATATACTTGTATTATATCTCATACCTTATAGTTCATAATAGAAGATATTAAATAAATAAAGCCACTCTTTTTCGAAGACCTGCAATTTCATCTTCAAAAATTCCATAAGAAATTCCATTAATACTTGTCCAATATGTAGTATTACCATATCCCTCTATCTTTAGAGGTATTCCCTTTTCTGCAGCCTCCATTAACTCTATAGGATAGTTTGTACCTTGATGAGGAGTTTTTCCAAGAAGAACTATATCTCCAATTTGATAACTTTTCATAGCCTTTTCTTAAATAAATAAAGCTGTGATAGACCTAGGTCTTATCCATTCTTCATTTACATATCGACAATCTCCTCTATAATCTCTAACTTTATATTGATAGTAATAGAATACTTCTCAATTACGTTCTGCCGTATGTAGCTCATCATAAATAATTTCTATCTCAGGATTCTTACTAAAAGTATCTATCATTTCATAAACATATCAAGGTCAATGAGAGGTATCACAATCTTCAGGCGGAAGAATTTCTACAATATCTCAGAAGTTATATAATCTATTTGGTATGGTCATCTCTATTTCATTTAGACAAATAAAACAGGTCATCTATTATTAGCTATCCAATCTTCTCTAATGGCTCGACTCTCTCATTTCCAATCCTCTATATGATATATTAATCAATATGACCTCTCTGCACTTCAGACAATCTTCACTTCAGGATTCACCTTAAATGTTTCTATCATTCTTCGCATATACAAAGGAGAATCTAAAATCTCTTTCTCCGGCACTCGCATTCTTACCATATCTCATTTTGAATATTTCATAATAGATATATCTAAATAAATAAAGCTACACCACTATCTACAATCCAATCAGGGATTATACACCATACTTGTCAATCTGAAAATCTAGCTTTCATTAATACAGCCCCGTCAGAAAGAGTTATTTCTCAAAAGACTTCTACAAATGGGCTATTCTTAGTAGCCCTTACCATTTCATCATTAAAATCAATGTGGTGTCCTTCAAAATCATATGTTCTGGAATGCTCTAAGGTGATTAATCTTACCCTTTTTCAGATATATTGTTCATACATTTTTTATTCTGAGAATGTATGTAAAGTTCTATTCTGTCAATCTAAAGCATAAGTATATTTAATAGGCAAAATCTTATCTGCCCCCTCTCATCACTGACATATCTTTATGTAATCTGTGATTAAAAGCCCTACAAGATATGCCATACCTAAAGCATTATAGCATATAGCTTTCTCTGTACACCTTGTACCTGCTGCCTCCTCATCTGCTTTTTCATCTCGTTCTTTTTCTATCCAGCTATCCCTCTGAAATCCATATAGAGTATTCACTACAACAGATTTCTTTACCATTCTTGTATCTAAGATAAAAGCATTATCATCACAGGTTTCCACTACTTCCTTTCTAACCTTTAAGCTATCCAATGCCAGCACTAAAATCTTACAATCCTTGAAGTCATCTGGATTATATTTCCCATTTATAATCTCAATATCTTCATCACACATTGCTTTTATATTTTCCTTTAGTTGTTCTACCTTAGGCTTTCATAAATCCTTAAGCCCATAGAACTGACTACTTGTATTCACGTCATCTACATTATCGAAGTCGCATACTTTAATTTTAATCCCCATTTTTGCTAGACAATAAGCACTGTTTGAGCCTATTCCCCCAGCTCAAATGATTCCTACTTTAATATCTTTACATAGGTCTGGATTAAACATATCCAATCCTCTTGAAAAATCTCTTTCCATAGTTAAATAATAAATAATATAAAACTAAGCATATACTTGATTTAACTCTACCCAAACTTGAAAAGCTCGCTTTTTTTGAAACTCGAAACATCAATAATTCTTTTGCTTTTTGCTTTCATTCTTTCACATATCCCATAGCAAATTTGCTATTTCTTCCGGAGACAATTCTTTTAGTTTTTCCTTTAGTTCTTCTTTATCTATTGGTTTTCTCATTCTAATGATAGTTAAGGGCTAAAAATTAATCATCATCTTCTTCTTCGTCCCAATCGTCATCATCATAATCATCATCAAAATATTCTCAATGACTAAATCCACCTGTCTCCTTTACTTCCTTTTTAATAGTTCAGCTTTCTCTATATGCCTTTATGTCTTCATCTGAATATCATAATCATCTCAATAAATGATATTGATTATCTTTACTAATAGCTCCTAAAAGCATTTTCAAAAAGCTCTCATCTTTACATTTCTCCACAAAATCTGGGCAATGATATGTAAATCGATTTACGTCATAGAAAGCCACTGACTTAAATATTTCTTCGAATGGTACTTCCTTTATATTCAAAAGGTCATTAAATGTTAATCCTTTATCTCTGATATGCCTTATCAAGCACCTTGATGGGTCTCTATCTCAATGACCGCAGTCATTACTTGTAAATGAATTTCAGAATTGTGCCATTGCCACCACTAATCAATGGATATCTTTATCCTTAAAGCATTGGTCTTTAATCCTTGTGAGTTCTCATCATAGACAAGGGCTACCACCCAAATTATGTGGGTGTTCTCATTGTAAAGAGATATCCTTACCCTTGAAATTAATTATGATTTTGAATGGTGGCAATACCATAGGATAATAATGTTTAGAGTTATCAGTACCCATTCTATAAGGGAACTCTAATGTAATTTTTCAATCCTTAAATCCACAATATTTTACAGTTCATAATGAAGATAAATCAGACTTTATCCTTTCTATTAATTCACTTGATTGTTCTAATGTTTTAGTTCATAACTGTGTATAAGAAATCAAATCAGCCATAATCTTTTTCTCCAATTCCATTTTATTATAGTCCTGATTCTTTTGATTATACATTCTATAAGCCTCTAATTCATCTGTAGATAAGACATTATCTCGTGGGAAGTAGATTGTAGTTCAATCAACTGACATACTAGGCAATTCAATATTACCATACTTAGTACATACCTTTACCTTATAAGGTCTAATCTGAATTTCCCCAAATAAGACATAATCTCATCTCTTAATATAAGCAGATTTATTCGCATAGAGTTTATTAAAGACTTCTGTTATTAAATCTTTTACTATTGTTCAATCCTTTAAGAAGAATTCCTTTCAATCTTCATCTTTTAATACTTGAAATCCTTTTCCTTTAAGAAATCTATTCACTCCTCACTTATAATCATTCAATTTCAAGAAGATTTTTAATACTTCCATTTCATCTTTAATTGCCTCTGCCTCCTCATTGACTTCAAAATCAATGACATCTTTAGGCTCGATAGGTTTTAATGCGTCAAGCTCTGTTTTGAGTTCAACCTTTTCAACCGTAGCCTCAGTTGAGTCTTTTCTTCTCATTTTACTTTTTTATGATATAAAGAGCCACTACAAACTGGCTATTACTATAGAGAATATCGTAGAGGTGCTATTATTACGGCTCCAGCTACTCCCTATTTGATATTCTCTATAGGGTATAGATAGTTTATCGTGTGGTATTCCCTAATTAATTAGTTAGCCCCTTGAGTAATTTTTTTAGTAGGCATAACTAATACATCTCCATCATCAAGGATATCGTCTTCATTTACAACTTCTCCATTACAGCGAAGTTCAATTCATTCATCTAATCCTGCCTTTTCAATAAGGTCAGCTACTGTAGAATCTTCTGGAAGTTCTACGAATTGAGTTGATTCTCCAAATTTCTGAAGTTCAACTTTAATAGTGTTAGTGTCTGTTCTTCTCATTTTAATAATTGGTTAAGAATAAAAATAACGAAAAGAAATATCCCTACCGTACTAGAGATTCTACCCATAGGGTATAGATAGACTAGACGAGGTAAATAGAGAGAAACCCTTATCTAGTCTGTCTATACCCCATAAGATTTCTCCTATGGTGTATAGCAACCAACTTATTTGGAACTAAGAGCAGTTTAACGACTATGCTCAGGTTAGCTACCTAATAGTTTAAGAATTTGATTTTCATTTTCAAGAGATTTTTATATAAATAAAATTGGTCAGATAGGAATTAGTCTAACTCTACCTGTATTACAATTGCTATAAAACTGTCTCATTCTCCACCCAGCGGGAGCTAGTTCTATTCAATAGATTTCATTTTCTTTATCTCATCGTGAGGTAGAAGTCCGATAATAATTTCAGTGAGTAAAATCATATTTCTGTCTTATCTCTTTCATCTTCTCTCTCCTAGTATCATAGTCAGGGATTTCATTTATCTCCCCAAAAATCTCTTTCCATTCATCTAATGTAGGAAGACGATATCAAGAGGGGATATCAAATCTATTAAGTTCCCTACTCACTCCTTGAAAATCCTCTAATGGAATGTTCATCTCTTATTTCTTAGAAGATAAACGAGGTCATCTCTTTTTTCCTTTAGGTCGTCATCTCTTTCCCTTAGGTTTAGGGAGTAGAGATTTTGCGAATTCAGATACCCCTGTAGGTATTTCACTTTCTTTTAGTAGTTTTTTCTTACGAGTTTTCTTAGGTAGTACCGTACTCGAAGTGTTATATTCCTCTAATTTACTTCTCCTGTGGATAATTGTTCTATCGATAATTTTATCTTCTCCCATTTCAATTTTGCCCACGGTAGTACCTGGCTTTTCAAGAGATAAGGAGATTTCACTATCTCCTAATTTAATTTCCAACTTCTCGTTGGATTTAATGTTTAGATTGTACCTTGTCATTTTCTCTATTATTGTAAAGAAATAAAATCTCTCCTAACTGAAAACTTACTAGCATTGATTTCTCCTAGTTCATCTTCATAAATTGTATTCAATACATTCAGCATATTCCTTTCCCAATTTCCATTGCTTGTAGCATATCTCTTTCAACTATCGAAATATCTTACACAACTTCACGCATTGGATAAGCACCCAAGTGTCAATACATTTCATAGGTATCTATTATTCAGAGTCATTGCCACTTGTTCTATACTTTCCCATTTTCATTCAAAACAAACTCTATCTCAGCTATCGTTATTTCAGACATTTCATAAGTTATAGCAACCCTCATCGACATATTCTCAATTATGTCCTCAGCTTGTCTCAGCTATAAGAATTGCTAGTAGCACCCCCTCACGAAGATTATACTTATTTTCAAGCTCCCATATCTTAGAGGCGTCTAGTCAATATGCTTGACATAATTCCTTAAAACGTTGATGACTATCAGTTCATTTGACCTCAGGCATTTCCTGTGAAGTTCATTCAGCATTTAATTTTCCTGGATACCAAGTCTCACTATAAATTACATTGTATTGATTCTCATTCATCTCAGCTTTTACCCCATTCTCTACAGTGGATAAAGCTCCTATTGTAAAAAGAGATAAAGCCGCTACACAACCTATAACTGTGCGAAGTCCTTTATCCCTATAAGTTTTTAAGCTATTCAGCTTTTGTTCATCTAATTTGAATTTCTCCATTTGTTTTTATTAATGATAAAAATTCTCCTAAAGTGGAGAGATTGTATTTGATAGCATAAGCCACACACAATTTGAAATACATATCCCTAAGGCGACTATCCACCTGGAGTGTGGACATAGTGGATAAGCACCTAGAGATTTTTTCTATCTCAATATCTTCTCTAATCATCTCGTCTAAAGATTAAAGCTGTAGGATTGAATACCCATTTACGACCGTGGCCGTATCCTACTTCATAATCCTCACAATGGATTGTATCTGTAGGGGTGTGGTAGATATCCCAATCTCTAAAGTCATAATCTAAAAATAATCTCAGATAAGCTCTAATATCGTGCGACGTCGTTCTACTTCGTCGTCCCCCATTCTTCACTGTATATTCATTTCTATCCTTACAGAATGATATAATTGGGGTATTCCGTAGCCGGATTTTCCAATCCCCATTAGAGCTAATTTCCACTTGCGTGTTATTCGCAAATGTGCGCTCGCGATAGTGTCAAGAATCTGCTCGCTTTTGTACAAATTCAAAAGCCTCTTGACATTTTCTTGTAATAGTTGCTGGCATATTCTCAAATTTTACAAGATAAAAAATTCCTCACTATCATTCAATATACAAGATAAACTCCACTCAATCCTTGAAATTCATTCACTCCCAATGCTCCTTTAGTTCCTCATAGGATTCAGAGTCATTTTCTTTTAATTCCATAATGTTCTGGAGCAATCTCCCATAAGAGCCTTGACTCCTTGCGAGCTGTTTTATAAGCTCTAAGATTTTATCGAAACTCATCTCTATTTTTGATTTAATAATGTAAAGATATCCCATAAATCATTCTCAGGAATTGGTCTATAAAGCCACTTGCTACCATATCTGTATCATCTATCTTCATACATATCCCACTTCATCAAAAATTCTTTTACTTCATCATATTGATGAGATTTTAATTCTCAACTTTTAATTCCCATTTCGATGAATTCCTCTTGTCTAAGAGTACCTGCGTGGCTATCATTCAGATGATAATTCTTCCAGAGATAATACACTTTATCCCAGACAAAATCTCATTTGAGATAATCATTCATAAAATCTAAGCATTGTCCTCATCATCATCGATATTTTCCACTAGCTGTGAATACAAGCTGTCCATTGTCCTTTTTTTGGAGCGCAATATCCACATAGTAGTAGTGATTTCAACTCTTATCTTCAATTACCCAGCACAAACTGCGAGATAATTTCTCACATTTGTAGAATCTAGGAGATTCTATCTTTACCTCTTGCTCTTTTAGTTTCCTCATCTCTCTCTATTTGTAAAAAAAGTAAAACTTTTTTAGCCCCATTCCTTACGGAATTAGTAATCAAATAAAAGCCCTGTCTGAATTTTCAGATAGAGCATATAAGAAAGCCCACATAGTGAGTAAAAAGCCCCTATAATTAGGAGCTTAATGATTAAATTCCTCAGCATTATTCAAATTTCTGACTTACGGATTCTGTCTCCACAAGAACAGACTCCTGATTCAAAATTGTTTTTACCTGATTCACAAATTCAGAGTGGTCAAGCTCTGTAGTGGTAGTACAGATGAGAGTATTCTCAATTACTACCTCGCCATTTTCGTGAGTATAAAACCCTTTTCACGAGTAGATAGTTCCCCCTCAGAAGAATTTTCCTACAAGCTCCATTACAATCTTGTAAGCCTCCACGTCTGTGAATTTCTGGACTTTTGTATCCTTATCAGAAAGCCCAATGTAGAAAGTTTTTTTCTTTCCCATAGTCTCTATATGTTATGAGATAAAATTTCAATCCGTGAAAATCCTATTCCACCCATTGAGATTTTACCTCTTAATTTTTTACCGTGGTAGCCCCTCTTTTTCCGACGGAGGTATTCCGAAAAGTATGTTCCCATACTGAGATTTTCGTATTGCCGACTTTAATCCGAAGTCGAGAGCTGATAGCCCCACCGCAATGAATATCAAAACTGCAATTTTTCCACTAGTGCGTCTGCTCCTACGTGTCAAGTAAGAGTTCTTACTACTGTTATTTTCAAGAGTTCACGCTCCGCTACTAGAAAAACATAAAATTCATAGCAAGTTTTTGGCACTGTTTAGCGATAATACTCCAGATACTGTCCTCTGTTTTCCAGGCGATAGAAAAACTATTGCAGTAGTAATCCTACCCTCTATATGTCCCTTTTGCTACGCAACCATTGCTGCGCCTGTGAATGTCAAGCCTGCGTTTACCTGCTCGACTGTCTGAATTATAATCATTTGATTTTCAAAGTCAAGAGATTTTTTTGATTTTGAATTTTGCTAGGTACAACCTTTCGAATGTATCTTTTTTGTTTATGCTTTCATAAGTTTACATTACTCACAGACAAACATAAACTAGCTGAAATAAAATCTCAGACTTACTGAATCAAACGACTATGAAAGACCGACCGCCTTGCAGATAGTTTTACCTGCTGACAGTGAGAATATTAATCAAAAAAAATCAAAAATCAAGAGAATTTTTTTTATGGCTTCAGACCTAGCAAAAAAAAGCAAAAAAGGAAGAATCTCAAGAATTTTTTGATAGAGTGAATTGAGTAATGCTAGGTGAGAAGCACATTCTGAAAAAATAGCAATTTTTTTATACTACTGAAAAAAATGTACATTTTGGTGAGTAATGCTAGACGATACCTATCAAAAAAAAGTTGATTCGCGCGCGTGCGATGTGCGTGTGTGCGATATGTACGCGCGTGTAATGCGTGTGTGCCTGTATGTGCGGAGTTAATATTGCAGATAGAGTGGCTAAAATGTAGCGCCTGGAGCAGCTACGTGCTGAGCCGCATATATGCGCGTGTGTGTGCGTGTACGTGTGCGTGTATACGCGCGAGAGTGTAGCACGTGGGCGGGTTGGGTGATACCTTTACAGGTTGTAATTTTGACACAAATCCCCGAAAGGGTAGAGCTGAAGTGGGATACACTCACTCACATAGACAGGAATGGACGCCTGCAGGGAATATTCTGCAGGGAATGTCAAGCAGGAAAACACGGGGGCGCGATGGGTCGGGGGGTCCGGGCTATTGGTATTCGTTAGGGGGTACTCCTGACGTGAGGATAACCACCAAAAGTGAAGCCTTAGCGGGCCTCCACGAAGTGGCTCTGACAGAAATCGGGCTCCAAAGGGGCTCATACTCCATTAAGTGAATCGGGCTCCATTAGGAATCATCTCTCTTAGGGAATTAGTTGGCCCAGAAGAAATGCCTATCGATTGAGGCAGATGAAATGGGCTAGGCTTTATGGATTAATAAAAAAAGAACCCCACATAATGCGGAGTTCTCTCATTAAAAAAGAAATTTTGGTAAAACCATTGCTTGCGCCTGTAATTTTATATTTTAGATATATAGATATCTCTATTAGGATATATTCTACTAAAGATTATTTCTATCAGGATATATCTCTAATCGGGGTCCTATAAGGATTATCTTATAAGAAAAATCTAAGAAGGATTATACTCTAACAGGGTCAGTCTATTTGAGCTCTATTAATTGTCTAATAGCCATTAGCCAATTAATGAACGAGCTCTTCAAATAAGAAGACTTTGTTAGGGACATTCTTTATGTTGTCCTTTAAGCTTCATACAATCAACTTATCTCTTATATATAATCAACGTAACATTGATTCACGAACGAAGTGAGTGTAATCAATAGCTTTCTTTACGCTGTTTTTCTTTGGCTTCAAAGAAAAAGGCTAGATACTATAAGAGAGAAACAATAAAAAAAATCCATAAAGGAATAATTCCTATATGGATATATCCTATAAGGAGAGTCCACTTAGGTGATGCTCCTATAGACTTCCCCCTATAATGTATAGGCTTTATTTTTGCAAAATGCTCTCAAGGTGATTTGCTAGGTCCCATCGAGACATTTTGGGGCTTGACAAAAACTTGACAGGTATCACCTATAAAATAGAATTTTAATAGGTAAGTCCAACAAACTTTTGCTCTTGACAAAATGTTTGCATATACTAATTCTAATCCCACGAGGAAATTTCAACTTTATTGTTCTCACCTAAGGAATGCCCACTATGATTTTATAACTTTTTTACAAAATGTCAACCTTTGTAGGAGAAAAATTTATAAAAATTTTACACATATTTTTATAATATTTTTGTAAAATGTCAAGTAATAAATAATCATATTTTTTTCACATACCCCTATACATATATATAGATATTTACATTATATATAATATTATGTGGAAGTTATTAGAGCTATTGAATAAGTTTCATAATAGGAAAATAGAATACAAGGATTGAGAGTTCTATATGGATTGACTAATAGCAGACCAGAGAACAGTAATCTCTTCTAAATTTATGAGACATCTTATAGAAGAAGACAAATTAGATATCTCTTGATATAACTCTACTTATGAGTTTCTCCTACACACTCTCTCCCAATGGCATCTAGTAAGATTTTTACTTCCATTAATGAAATAATTTAATATGGCATCACTTTATGAAGAACTTCTACAGCAAGCTCCAAGAAAGGATGTCGAGAAAGTGAATAGAAAAACTATAAAGAAGAAGCCTATAGAGATTCCTATGGAAGGAGATAGACTCCCTACAGTGGAAGAGGTGAAGAAATATAAGCATAAGCTATCTATACAGAGATACTCAGAAAAACAAAGATACAAACATAAGGCTATAGCAGAAGAACTATCGCAAAAATATTGATTCACTATAGATAGAAACTTTATATATCAAGATTGGGAAGGAATCTATGCTGATTATGTAGAAGCATTAGAGAAAATCGATAAGGAGATTCCAGACAAGCTTCTCCCAATAAATGTCCAAAAGGATTATGATTACATTCTCTCCACTAAAAAAGATTGGTGCAGAGGAAATAATCGTTGGTTTGCAGTTGATTGGTTTCAATGAACGATTCCAAATCTTCATTCTAAATATAAGATGAAGATATGATGACCTATTAAGGTAGCATCTACATATAGTGCTAATCATATATATGGATATCTCTTAAAGGTGCAAGACACTATATGGGAATATCTAGAATGATTTGCTAAGCAATATAATCAATCTGTAGAAGAATATGTTAAAAGTAATTATAACCAAGAAGATATACATCTATGTTGGAAGCAACATAGGGGGCTATACCGTCCCATAACCTATGCCACTAAATGAAGCTGGATGGATATGCTCTATAAGGGGCTACCAAATAATATTAAGAATTATATATATGATTATGTTAGATTAATCTATGAAGACAACTTCCTTAGACAAGAAGTGAATCTACCCTTCACTACATATGTTATGTGAGACTATATATATCTATGAAGTAACTGATGTATGGTCGTATCTCTTACAGGGAATGGTGAAGTGTACAGTGAAGAGAATAGAAAACTTGTACATCAATGGGGGCTTTATGGAACTCTCCCTACAAAGAAATATTCTCTCACAGAAAGGATTCCATTATTCTATTGAGACAATGTGAAGTTAGTTAAGGTAAGTAGTGCTTCTATAGAAGAAGATAGAGTTAGACACAATAATTGAATGTATGATTTGTATATAGTACCAACCAGGGTAGGGAGATGAGCATCATTCACATCTAGTACCACATTACAAGAGGTGATAGATAAGTTTGATGCTCTCACTTACGAAGAGGCTACTATAATTCCATATAGTAAGCGAACACCTAAATATCCTAAACGAGACCCCCCTATGACATATCCGATTAAGAAGAATATTTTATATTATAATGATGAAGATTAATGTTTTGATTTCTATATAGAGATTGGGACTCAAATAATGAGAGATGATTCTTTTATGATGGACAAGAGAAGAATCTCAAATATTGCTTGAATGCAGTAGAAGCTCAAAAATGGTACGACACCCATAAAGATAAAATGGTAAGTGTCACCATAAAGAGACCACCTGACTTAGAAGTCCCAATAAAACTTCCATTAGAAACTAAGCCTTTATTAAAGAAAAATATCGACACACAGTTCCTACAGTTCATTACTAAATGAAATCTCTCTACAAGAATGGAGATGATACTTAACAAATTTATGGATAACTATTATCTCTGATTGGATTGATACTTCTATAGGAGAGACCAAGCAGGAGAAGAAATGGCTTGGAGTTCTAGAAACATAATGACTCTTATTATGATGAAGGAAACAATCCTATGAAACTTTAGAATTACTCCATTAAAAATCCCAACTTGAAAGAAGAGAAGTAATCTTGCAGAGAACGAATATGCTGAATGGGATTTGTGAGATGACTTATATGCAGAGTATGTAGTCGATTGAGTAAAGTATTGAACTAATATATTCTGAACATACATACATAAACTCTTTGCCACAATGCTTCCAGAGTCAGACTTCAATTGAAGGAAGCTACAAAAATGGCAGTTAGATGTGCTACTTAGATATTGAAGACTTAATTATATTATATGACCTAGAAGCTGATGAAAATCTTTAGTGATGACTTGAATGTCTACATCTGTACTTCTTAAGGAACTCACAGATTATAATGAAAGGCTTCAGGAATTTGCAGTATTATATATGGGGCTATCTCAGAAACAGAATGCACCATATATGAACTACTCTATGAAAATGCTAAACAATCTCTTCACTAATCTCAAGATAGCTAAGAAATCAGAAGAAATAATCTCTATAGTGGATTGAGACAAGAAGAGAAACTTGGAGTTCATTACAACAAATCAAGATGACCCTTCAAGGTCTCGTAGAACAAGATTTGCTGTAGGAGATGAAGCTGATTATCTTAAATGGGAATATGTAAAAACACTTATCTGAACTCCAGATTCTATAGTCACTCTAATCTCAACGATAGACCCAAAAACTCAAGCAGGTAAATTCTATGATGGGCGGAAGAATGCTTATGCTAGGCAAAGGGAATATCCAGAAACAATAGAGCAATTAATCCATAGAATTCGAACTGAACATTGAATGCATTTATGTAAATCTAGAAAGGATATCTATGAGAAGATAGAATCTTGAGAGATGGCTAGAATGAGAGCTGAGTTCTTAGAAGCTAGACCTGTAGTTGCATTGCACTATACAATGGATGATGTAGAGTTTCTTACAGAAAGACAGAAAAGACTACAGAATGAAACTGCTATGAATGTCTGATGATATGAATATATGCTAGCAGAGAACTATTGAGAATATTCCACTAACACTACAGTATTCACTACAGATTGAAAACAACAGGAGTCTCCTATTCAAGGGGATTATGTAATCTTGTGATATGATGAAGCAGAGAATCGAGATTACCCAGGATTTGCTGCAGTGATAGTTAGTAAGGAATGATATTGGGTGGACAACACTTGGCGTTTAAGTCACGACCCAGATGAGAGATTTGCCCAGATGAAACAGTTCTTCTTAGACTATAAATCTAGAGCTAGAAATTGAAGAGTGTTCTTTGCATCAGATATTTCTAGAAGTGAAGCTATTGCTAGAGAACTTGCTATGTTATGAATGCCAGTTAATATGAAAATCAGATGGGGATGAAATGTTGACTGGAAAATTGATAAATGACATTATCTAGTTAGTAAGCAATGGTGTATTGAGATGATTCAGAATACATTCTTCACATCTAATACATTCCATCTAGACCCTAAATGTTATAGAGAGTGATGACTTGTAGATGAAATATCTCACTTCAAGAGAGCTTGAACTAAAGTGTTATGAGAGCATTGAAAGAAAGATGACCAAGTATCTGCTATGATGGCTTGCTTATTCTTCCTTTATCAGAATGAACAGCTAGCTATGAAGAATGCTATGTCTGCTATGCCACAGATGACTCAAATGCAGAAAGCTGAGATGGAATGGCATAATAGATATCAGAGAATGGATACAGATAATAATCCATTACTCAACTTAAAATTATCTCTTTTTTAGAGAACAAATTACTATGTTTTACCCCTATATATATTAGATAAAATGATTTCTACTGAACAAAAGAAAGCTTTAGAAAAAGCAATGAAAGAACACTATATTGCTGTAAGAGACGAAGACTGAGAGTTACTATGTCTTCTCACTAAAGATGAAGATTGGTGATATTCAGCATTCACTCTAGAACAGAATATAATGACTAAAGAAGACATTGAAAAGATTTTAGATAGGTCTTCTTGAGTTAGTTTAATAAAGAAACTAGAGTTCTTTGAAGAGAATTAATTTTATATTCTTAATTTAAAGAACTATGTATATATTAGAAATTAATGCACATACTTGAGATTGAGTATGTAAAGATTTATTAGCACCTAGGATTAAGAAGAGACTAGGAGAAGAACTTCCAATGGTAGAAGTTAAAGAAAATTATACAGAAGAACAAACAATCCCTGTATTTAGAGGGCTTCACGATGGAGCCATAATGTTTGAAATTAAATGACTATGTACATCTATTGATATAGTTGAGCATTTCAAATCACGAATTAAATAACCCCTTTGCCCATCACCTTTATAATACACTGTATTGAAGTCGAATCCATTCCCCCGATTAGTGGAGGAGACTTCTTTATGGTGTACTATAATCGTGGTGGGCTTTTTATTTTAGAAAAGAAAGATTATGGCTTGGTATGATAACATATTAAGTTGGTTTAAGAATACACCATCTAATGTCACAACCCCAAAAGCAGACAATGAGACAAATGCAAATTGATGAGGCTCTCCTATTCAGGTATCTCCATCAACACAGGAAACACAGCAGGTGGCTACTACTACACAATCAACACAAACTCCTAAAGTTAGTTGGGTAGATAGAGCTTTAGATACTATATTCCCTATATCTACATCTAGTTGAGAGAATTATCTTTATACATTAAAAACTAAATCGATATATAGTGCCAATAAAGATAAAACTAAATTTGAAACAGAATGATTCTCATTAGACCCATACAATGTATCTCAATGATTAGACTCTAGTGATTCTCCTGTAGACCATTCTGTAGATATAGAAAAATCTGAGCCTAGAAAATGGTTTGATATTCTATGAAAGGCTTTTGTGCCTAAGTTATCTAAAATGATAAAATGAGAAGAACTAGATAATTGAGATATGTTTGATATAGCTACAGATGTTGCGGTAAACTACTTCAATGAAGAAGTTAATCTCTGACAAGAGATAGACCCTAAGGCTATTCCTAATGCTATATCTAATCGATGGAAATATTGATGAGAGTGAGAGTATTGGACAGAATATTCTTGAGGGCCTGTAAAAATACAATATGAATCTCCAAATAAACAAGAGTTTAATTATGACCTATCATTATATAATATGTATAATGATGCTTATAATCAATGATTAATATGAGATGTGACTTGGGAAAATACAAAGGATGCATTCTATGATAAATATAAATCTTGATTTTGAGTAAAGTGATGAGTGCATCGATGAGATGATGATTTATTCACAGATTGAAATCTTTCTAGAGACCATTTCTTCTGATATGTAGATAATGAATTAGCCAAGCAATGAGCTCTATCAGAGCAAGTTGAGGAATCTAAATTAATGAAAATCTTCCAAGATACACAAGCAGAGACAAGGCAATCACAATTAACTCAATATGCTACGAATAAAGTATGAGAAGCTGTACAGAATTCATTAATCTCTACAGTAGAAGCTAGGCAAGAGTTTATGAACGATGCCGTAGCAAATGCATCAGATACTTTCTGAAGATGGAATAATGTAATGTATTGAGCATATCATACAAAGGCCCATCTTCAAAGGTTATATAATACTACAGATTTATCTCAAGTGACTATGACACCTGAGCATCAAGTGATATATGAAGATATCCTTTGGTGAGAAAAAGCTCTTGACCAATTTGTAAAGAATTATACAGAATGGATGTCACTTATGCCAGATTATGTCAATCCATCTACTTGAAAAATAGATAGGATGCCAGATGCCATAGTAGACCCAACTACTTGAGAAACTATATCTTATAGAGATTTCTTATTTAAAGGTATAGATATGGAAGGTAGATGGCTACCACATACACTTCAAGAAGTACAATCTCCACAAGATGTACTTGATTACAATACACGTTTCATTAGATTAAGGATAGAGAACTTAGAGGATTGATTCTTAGAAAAGATGTGGAACTATAGTCAATATTGACTATCTCTTTGAGTTGGTGCTCCAGTAAATGAAATTGCACAGCAAACAATATGAAGATGAATAGACTTAATATGAGATATAATATCCAAAGAATCTTGAGAAGTTCCATTTGCATTCACGGATATGGATACTTCTATAATGGCATCTATGACTACCAACAAATCTAACTTCTGAAGATTAGTACAGAACTACTTAATTAAGTCAGAAGAATATGTCCCAGAGTTAGTTGGGCAAATATGATTCAACTATTATCTAGGTAAGTGACTTAATAATATATGAGAGCTCGCACAGATAAGAAGTTTGTGAGCATTAAATAAAGTTAATTGGGTAAAAAATTCTGTAGGTGGACAACAGTTTGCACAAACAGTAGCATATGCCCCTAGAGTATTACAACTTATATGAACAGACCAAACGATAGATGCTATTGCTTCTATATGAGATACAGAGTCTCTTTCAGATTTTTCTAAGGTATTATCCGTATGATGAACATTCTTGTGAGAATGAATATGAATTCTAAAAGATTTGAAAGTATTGAATAAATCATTACTTATGAACTTTAGCAAATCTGCTAGAAATTCTTGATGACTTACAGACCCAATAAGACTAATTGCTGATAACCCACACATATTAGATAATTATGCTGCACAAATCTGAAGATGAACGGTTGATGAATCTTGAAAGATAGTTTGAGACCAATATAAATTATTGCTTCAAGATTTGAACCAATATGCTAAATGATTAAAGAAAATGTCTGATGCAATTACTCAATCAGTCAAAACTGCAGTTGATAATTGAATAGATATCTCTAGGCTTAATCAAGATGTTAAACAAGCTGCATATAATGTACTTAAGCAAGTATTTAGACAAGACTCAGCTATGGCTAGAGACATCACTAATATGCTTACAGACCAAAGAGTTAATATAGCAGATATGGTTAAATACATATGATGAATTGACTGAGCTGTTAAAGTTTGACCTTGGGTATCTACTATTAAACTAACAGATAACTTAGGTAATTTTGCATCTAGAACTGTTAAGAATTATAATCCTTGAGCTGATATCATAGTAGAATGATGATTAGTTAGCTGAATTAATAGGTGACTCACAAAATCAGAACTTGATGAATTATGAGCTCAGTGAATTATATCTCAAGCTGCTATGAAAGATATAGAAGATAATCTTTGAGAATACTTCACTATAGTAAAAGATTGAGATGAAATAAAATATTACCCAACAGAAAAATGATTAAGTGCACTTTGAGTTGAATCATCTGTAGTAGCTAACCCATTAGCAATAGCCGCTATGAGCGATGACACAAGAGAACTCATTGATAAAATAAAATCATTACCAGCTAATCAAAAGAAATTAAGTGATAATTTATTAGAACAAATATGAGAAACTAATGCTATAGATACTTTAGCAAGGAATATAGCAGATATAGACATTTTAGATATATGTAAATAATAATGCCAGAAGTTTGTAAAGAAGCCCAATGGCTAGCCGCTGTGCTTATGCTTAATGATGAAGCTTTTGCGAGAGAGATGACATCATTAATATGAGATAAGAATGCTATAGAGAATCTTCTATCACAGGGGGTTATATCAAAAAAAACTTATTATGAAAGGCTACATACTCTCAATGAAAGAATAAACCTATTTGTAGAGGCTAAGCTTCTAACTTGAAAATGAATTCTTTGAAACCTTTGAGATATAGCAACAGCAAAAATCATTAAACAAATGTTCGATTCATCTTATGCTATAGAGAGAGCTCGAAGAACATTAGAGTCTATGATAGAAGCTGACCCTACAGAGAGGAGAAGCATAGCTCTTCTTCTTTCTGATGGTAATGAAAAAAATGCTGATGCTATAGTAAATAAATTTAATGAAGCTATGGCTAGATATGTCATAGCAAAAGATACGATTAGAGCAAAACATTGAATTAATCAAAAACTATCAGACCTATTACACAAGACAACAGATAATCTCACAAATAAAGCTGCAAAGATGTGAGTTTATGACACACTCACTTCTGAAAAAAATGTTGATGATATAGTATCATCTGATAAGCCTATGAATGCCAATATGACTAAGCCTCAACAGCCTTCTCTATTTAAGAGAGATATCCCTTGAATGGAGCAATATGATAACATATCACAAAAAGAGGCTAGAGATATAGTTTATCAATACTTCGACAATGATGAAGTAACTATCATTTTTGCAGACAACTTAATGACTCCAGAATGACAAGCTGCATTAGGAGCCTATCGTGAGAGAATGATTCAATTCGTTAAGAATCCTAAAAGGTTTGTGCCTGAACACGAAGTAGTACACGCATATATAGACTTATTCCTTACACAAGAAGAAAAAGCAAACTTAGTAGCTAATGCTCTTAAATATCATTCTCAAGATATAGCAGATTATGCTAAGCTTCATTGATTATCTATGGATGAAGCAGTTGAAGAATATATAGCAGATTGATTTGTAAGTTATGTTAAAAAGAAACAATCATTCACTTGAACAATACAATCATTCTTTGAAGACCTATGGTATAGGGTTAAGAAAATCTTTTGAAGAGAAGATAAAGTAAGAAACTTATATAAAGATATTGAGGCTAGGAAAAGACCTATATCTATTCAACCATCTGATTGAACTACTAGATATAGATGAGAAGTTACATATTCTAAATGATATGTAGATAATACTTGAAAAGAGATAAGTGACCAGATGTGAGACTTTATGAAGAAGTCTAAGATGAGAGATTCTAATTGAAATCTTATCCACGCTTATAGATGAAGAGATGATATTACTCCAAGTCAAGCTTTATGAAGAAGCCCAGATTATGGTACTCACGATTATTGAGACCATACAGCATTATTCTTTACGAGTGATAAAGAACTTTGAACTATCTATTGAACTTGAAGACCAGCCACTTGAAGGAGAATTAGAAACTTAGAAGATGCTAGAGAAGAAATAAATGCAAGAGCTATGAATGAAGAATTCTTCCAGGTAGACCAGATATGAGATAACAACTATAAAATAACTATGAAAGCTGATTATCTCTGACGTAAAGAATGAGAGGTAATCTTTGAATGAGATATCCAAGCATTAGATAGGTTCTTAATAGATGAAGAAAATGAAATCACTGCTCTTACAGAGCCTCGCTTATATGAAACATACCTTTATGCAGAGAACCCATTAATAGTTGATGCTTGATGAAAGAACTGGAATGAAATAGAATTTAATTGAGAGATAACATCTACAGATAACATAGTTAGATATGCTTGAGATAATTGATATGATTGAGTGATTATTAGAAATGTAAAGGAGATGAGAGATAGAGCTCCAGTTGATGATTATGTTGTTTTCTGACAAGACCAAGTAAAGGGGGTGGATAATTTATCTCCTACCTCTGATAGTAATCGAAGATTCAAGAGAGACCCTAATACTATCACAGCATATAAAATCTGAAAAGACCCGGCATTAAAAGCAGAATATGATAATAGAATAAACATAGTAAAATTAATCCAATGACTTGCTAAAGAAGATTTGGATTATGTAAGATGAGCTTATGGTATGTTCACCGAAAGGAGTTGATTATTCTGAGAAGCTAAGATTATAGACATTGTTGATGAGTCAGTAAAAGATAGAATTATATCTATTGCAGAGACATATCTATGAAAATGAGAGATAAATAAAGTTACAGTAGCTGAACTAAGAAATAAAATCCAAGAAACTATAGAATATTATAGAAAGGCTTGATTACAAAAGAATGTTATTGCATCTATGAATGAATCTAGAGTTAGATGAAATGGTTCTATAGAAGTAAAAGAAGAAATAGTTATAGATGATACTGCTACAAAGAAAGCATCTAAACAAACTTGAAGAGAAATAGTAAGCTCTATAATTAGAAATGACCTACAAACAGAGGAAGCTCCTGTAGTTACTAAAGCTACACAGGCAGACCCTATGAATAGAGTAGATTTGCCTAGTGATGCTGAAGTTATATTAAAAGATGCAATTAAAAAAGACTTAGACCAAGTAAAAAGATGAGAAGCTCCTAGTAATGTAGCTAATGCAGATAATACTTGGAAAGAGTTCTCTGAGCTATCTGAGGATGTTAAAGAGAGACAGCGTGCTTTAAACAATTATCTTATCGGTAAAATATATCTTTGAGAGTGAGATGATGTACTAGAGTCTTCTCTTAAATGGCTTAATGGTAATAATCTTAAAGATTATTGACCTCTTACATTAGCTCAAATAGCTAAGATTACAGACTTGTGACAATTAGAACAAATAGTATATAGCCACATATGAGATATTATAAATGATATTTCTATAAGAAGTGCACTTAAAGAAAAACAATTCGAACTTCGAACTTCTGTAGCTTGAGCTACCACAGAAGAACAATGAAAATTATTATCACAAGCTTGAAGTGTATCAAACACGGCTACATTCTTAGAAGCTTGAGGTTCTTATACATCTGTAACTATGTATGATAGAGCCTGAAGAGCATTAAGATGAGTATTTGATTTTGACTCATCTATTAACAATAGAGACTTATATGACCAATTTGTTACTGCAGTAAGGAACTTTAGCTCTAGACGTGTTAATACCACACAGAAAGTTGGTGGTATAGATATGAGTGCTACAGATTTAGTTAAGTGAATTTATGCTATGTCACGAGATGATATAGCTAAGGCTGCAGCTACAGCAGACAATGCAGACCCTATCGACCAAATTAAAGTGGCTGCAAAAAGATTATTCGATATTGGGTCAGTTGAAGATGCACAAAATGCACAAAGAAGAATAAATGACCTATTCAATTCCATCACACCACAAGATTTAGAAGATGCTGATATTACCAAGTTAGCATATTCAACTACATCTGCAGTTAATATAGAATGAAACATAGATGACACTAATGCAGTTTTCTATAACTATAGAGACTGAATGTATGCTTGAGACCCACAGACATCATATTGAGAATTCTTTGATGAATTAGCAAAGCAGAATTCTCTAGTGATAGATAAAGAATCTCATATGAATGAAGTATTTAAAATATCAGATATACCAGCTGATGTTAAATATATTATAGTAAATGACTTCAATCGATGAGATGATAAAGAATTAATGGATTTTATATATAGCTTCCCTGAAGATAGAAGACCACAAGTAGTGTACCCTAAATGATGAATGATGGCTAACTACTATGTGGAGAATTGAAAGCTAAAGTTCAAGACTACAAACTGAACACTATATAATGAAATCACAAGAAATGCTTCTGTACAAACTCTTTGAGCTTTTGCACAGAATATAGAACAAATCACAGAAGAAAGTGTAAAAGATTTAGAAGATAAAGCTTTAGAATACTTTCGTACTATGATGTGACTCAATATGGATTGAACACCAGTAAATAAAGCAGAATACAAAGAGTGGATTATAGCTAATCTAAGGACTATGACTTGATTGCCTATCTCTGCTGAGATGGATACATATACTCCTGGCTCTACTTGGAAGATGGCTAGTGATATAATTAGATATCAACTTTGAGCTACTGGTCGTTATACTAAAGTTATAAAGAATATCGACGATACAGTTGCTTCTATAGAATCTATGTTTTCATCAGATAGAGACGCATTCTATAATTCTATTAAAGAGATAGTATGATGAAATGATGAAGCTATGGAGAAAAATGCAGAAGCACTTAAGCAAGCATTTATTAATTATTCTATAGCGCCAGATATTCAAAACAAAATACAAGCTAAATGAACTATGCTAGCACTAGCCAATTGATGAGAAGTAAGCGCTATTAATGTAGACACATTTACGAGTGCAATTAGAGAAGATAATATAGTATGAACATTATGACCTATTATCTATTGACAAAGAGAGTTATCTCCATCAGAAGAGCAGGCAATAATATCTCTATGAGAAGATATACTTAATGCTTATGTATTTGACTTCTGAGCTAATATGATTAGTAGATGATATTCTATGCCATTAATCTCTCCAGCTAGTTCTATTAGAAAATTCATAAGATGAGAGTCTATCATAGATGATGACTTTACACAGGCATTCATTAAAAAGAACTGAATTGAACAGAATAGTGCTTTAATAAATGAGTTATTCGACTCATCTATGCCAAGCTCATTAGACTTTGAGATGATAGATGCATCAAATATTATATCACCAAGTGTCGTGCCTACTAATATAGTAGTAGACGAAGTAGATAATGTTATAATACCTACAACATATAATCAGCTATCTGCGATTATAGAGAAGTGAAAAATTAGTAGATGATGATGAGTCACATTTGAAGAAGAAGATATAGTAAGATGAATTCTTAATAATTATTATAATGAAGTAGAAAGACAAATAAATGCCTGAACTATGACTCCTACTATAGCACAGAGACTTAAGCTTCAAGCTTGATGGGCTCTTGATATGGTTGAACAAGACTTAATGCTTGCTAAGTATGATTCATTCCTAACTATGGAACAGAGAAATGGATTAATGTGAGGTAAATATAAACTTAGAATAGCTACGACCAAAGATGAATTAAAATCAGTAGAGAGATGAAATCAAGAAGTAATAAATTGATATAAAGCTAGACTTGATGAAATGTGAAAAGAATGGATTAAAACTTATAATAATCTAGACAAAGCTAAGAAAGACTTAATAGATAATTGAAAAGTTATGACTGTGGTGAATTGAAGGACTGTTACAGTAAATGTCCACGACTTATTAATCCAAGAAGTGAATACTCTCCCTGATTGACTTAAATGAATCTTTGAAAACTTCAAGCAACTCACAGTAAATGATATTAGAAAAATTCCATATAAACAAGCTTATTCAATTATTAAAGCTATAGATTTAGCAAAGAATGCATCAGCTAGATGAAATCTTTATACTAGATTGATGTACAAGCAAAATCCACAATTAGCTAAGAAGCAGTTCTTTAAAAACTTTATTCTTAATAATGATTGAGTACCTGTATGATTACAGAATAATGCTGCTAAGCTAGTAGATGCCTCTATTAGTGATTGAGTAGATACAACTATTAAAAGTAATATTGTCCTAGATGTATGACAAGTTATGAAGAAAAGATGAAAGATTAGTGAAAATGAATTAGTTGATATAATTAACAAAAACTTATCAGATTATAAGGATAATGACTTGCTATTCAACCACTATAAGAATATGTTTATGGCATATACATATCTTACAGACATTCCTAAGGATATTAAGAATACTATTAATAATATGTTAGATGCTCAACTAAAAGAAATTAGACAAGAATTAAAATGACTTGATTGAGATTTCTATGATTGACTTCTAAACACTAGAATAACATTAATAGATTGAAGTGAATTAACTCTATGAGATGTATTGAAATGAGACATAGATTCTTATAAATGAAATCTATTTGTAGAAAAATGAAGTGATTGAGTATATAGAAGTATTAATATGAAAGAATTCACATCTAATGAGTTATGACTGACAAAGTCACAAGTGATTGATTACTCTGATTCTATGTATTCAATGCTTAATCAACTTGACCAAGTTAATGATGTAGAAAGAAGACTTAATACACAAGTGTTGAATGATGCTAGAAAAATATTATCTAAGTATACAACAACAAAAAGATTAATCGATGCCGACTACCTAGTTGGATGACAGAATGATACTGTAAAGAACCTTATTAAATCAAATGCATTCTCTTGATGGTGAAAGCTTTGGTGAGATAATGATATGATATCTAAATTATGGGGTAAGGCAACTTGAAGAACGTTCTTTAACAAAGAAGATTGGGAAACAATAAGAAGTTATTATTATTGATACTATTCTCAAGACTTAAGCACTCTTGAAAGAATGAGAGTTGATAATGACCTACAACGTACGGCTCTTGAGATGGCAAAATATTTTAAGAGAATAGAAAACACTTTAGGGTCAGCTGATTGAGTAGTGTGAACTTCAATCAATACATCTCTTAATAGAGCTTTCTGAAGGCTTGGTACTATAATATTAAATGTATCCACGGATAGACAAGTTCACGACTTAATGAATGCTATTGGTAATAACCAGATTCTTAAATTCTTTAAGTTTGCAAACGAATGAGATTGAGCTTATTTTGATTTATTCTCTTCATTAAAACAAGAGAGACAATATCTCACTTGAATAGAATATATAAGGAGACTAGATGAAGATAACTTAAGTAGATTTAATGAGTTATTTAATTCTGACTTCTCTATGAATGAGTATAAAATTATTATGCAAGCTTTATGATGATATAACTTATGAAGTCCAGCAAGGATGTTTTTTAAATCTATAGCTAGATGAATTAATGGGTCATCTGTTTTGGCTAGGGCTATTATGTCTTATCCATTCCAGCTTCTTACTATTGCACCGCAATCTATAGCATATAACTTTAAAGCTAATGCATACAAGAAAGCTTTGTGAATAGAAGATATGGATGCTATTACTAGAATAAGAGAATGAAATAATGTGCTCACATCTGAGTTTATTGAGCTTAATCCTAAATGGGCTACGAAGAATACGATTAAAAATTACTTTGCAAAATATACTTGAAAGGATGTAGATGATTTGATGATAGACCAGAAAGTAGATATGAGTGATTGACTTATGGAGCTATTCTGAAAGTCATATAGTCAATTAGAAAATAAATTCTCTTGGGATAATTTCATATCAGTATTCGATGCTACAAGGGATAATGCAAATAATATTATCGATGCATTAATGGCTCAAAAGTTTAAGAACTTAGCTTTTGTAAAAGCATTAAAAACAAACAATGTATTAACATTTGCTAATGTAAATATGTTCGATAACTTTATGAAAGATGTAACTATACCACAAGATTTAAAAGATAGAGTAATGGATGCAATTAACATATACTCTTGAAGAATCTTTAAAGATATGCTTTGAACTTGATTCACTTGACTAGATAAAGTTTATTGAGCTAATGTCTTCCAAGATATTTTGGTAGCACTAATGAACACCATAAACTTTAGATGAGCCTGGTGAATGAATATGTGGAGACAAACTTGGGAGAAGATATGAACTGTATGAAAACTAATAGCTAACATTTGAGATAGAGATGCAATAGAACAATGAGTAGACTATATACTTCGTACTCCAGAGTTCTCTAACCTATCACAAGCTATGTTTAATGATTTAGTATGGATGTGGAAGTTAGCTAGGTTCTCTGATAATGGTAAATGGCCTGATGATGATAGTGAAGCAGATTTGATGGATTATTGTGAATGGATATTATCTAATATAGATATAGTGTCTCAGCAATGGCAATGAATAATGTCCTTCTGATTAGCTAGACCTTTCATAGCACAATGAGAAGCTATATTAGAACATCAAGCACATCCAGATATGTATTGAGATGCTTGGTGACTATGAGCATTTATTCAGACATTTGTATCTAATGTATGAAGAAACTGGAAGCCTAGAAGATTTATGATAGATGCATTAAGAGTATGACAAAGAGATTGAATGTGAGCTGCTTGGGATTATGTAGCAGATAACTTCTATACTCTATCAGCTTGAACACTTAGGTATATGCTAGAAGAATGATATAATAAATATGGTTCCAACACTCCATTAGTTTATGAAGTATGATGAATACCATCATTCTTAGCTTGAGAACAATGGGAAGGTTCAGATACTGCATATATGTATAAGATGAGACAGGCTCAATTTTCTGATTATATGTCTCATATGATTAAATGAGATGAATGATACTCAGTGAAGTGAATGTGGACACAGTTAAAGAGTTTATCACAATTGATTACATCTTGAAGAGAAATAATTAGATGAGCTATGCAATTAGCTACTTGAGATGATAAGCGAGCTTCATCAAAAGCCGTTTATGATTTAGCTGATTTAGATGAGGCTTATGAAGATTTACCTGAATGGCAAGAATGGAGAGAGAACTGATTCATTATGCCTAAACACGAGCCTTGATATTGAAGTTATTATGATTCAATCATATATGCATTTACAGAGTCATCTGCTCCGGGATGAGCTAATTTCTATAAATGAATAGCTAATTTCCTAGAGTCTTGACATATCAATTGAAAGAGTGAATGAGATTATTGGGATGCTGAACTTGAGGAGCTCTATACTAGAATAGAAGAAAGAGAGCCAGGAGCATTAAAGAAATTTGTTAGTGATGAAAAACTTATGGCTCAAGTTATGGAAGATACAAAGGCAAGTATTCAAACTTCTTTATCATTTATGATGGATAAATTGAAGTCATTTGAATGAGACCCAGAGTATCAGAAATATCTTACTCTAGTATATAAATGAGTATTATCTAATGTGATGTATGATGAGCTACAAGACTTTGCAGATAGGAAACAGGCAGACTATAGAGCTAGATGATTAATATGACCTAAAGAAACAATCACTCCAACTAAGATTAAAAAGGTACCAGACCTATATAAAGAGTTTAAAGAAAACTTTGTAGACTCACATTGGGATGAAATTATAATAGCAGATACAGAAGCTGTAGATGAGGCAATGTTCAATTTCTTAGCCAATAAAGCTAAAGATACATCTGATAAATACTTCACTAAAAAGACATATAAAGATAGTGATTGAAACGAATATGATAAGTATTATCTTAAGTGAAATCTTCGTTCTCAAGTAGAACAACTTATAGACTTTGAGAAGGCTATGAGACAATGAGAATGGGAAAGAGCTGTGGTACAATGAACTATGATTACTAAAACATTCAACTATGATAAAAATGTAGAACCAGAAGTTGCATCATATATCTTTAATAGAATAGCCTCAGCAGAGTCTCTTACTAATAAACAGAAACTAGAAGCTATGACTGAGTTCGTAGCTAACAATCTAGATGCTTTTGCTTGGGATTCTCCTCTAAAGGAACAATACCCTGAAGTGTATGAAACAGCTAAGTGACATTATAATGATATAGTTTACCAAGCTAACTTGGAGCTTATCCAAAGAGCTAATGATTATGCACTTAGTCTTGAATCAGACAAAGAGAAATCATCTAAGAGTGGATGACTTGCAGGAAAGGCTCTTAAAGTATCTCAATGATTAGTAGATATTATGAAGGGATTACAGTCTAGTGGTAGTTCTACAACTAGAAGAGCCGCCTCTAAGACTAATACTTGGCTGAAGGCTCCTATCATAGATGCCACAAAGATTACAAGTGATTATATTCGTACTCCACAAATAGACTTTAATGTAACATTTAAAGGATGAGCATATAAACCTAAGACTAATCTTTGATGAGCAAAAGCTTCGGCAAAACCTGTGAAAGTGAAGAAAACTAAAGTTAAGGAAAAGGACATTGAAGCAATTTAATATCCTATATTATTAAGAAGATACCTTATATTTTTACTAGGTTAAAGTTATCACACAATTTCGGGGTGGAATAATCGTCCACCTCGAATCCTGTGTGTGTCTTATTTTATTTTTGGACACGGTGCTACCTAGCATTTCTCCATAAAAAATGGGGGTACTTTTATATTGAAATGTTATATTTATGACTAAACCTATAGATGTTAATCAAGTAGATGATGATGTGATAAAGGAAACTATATCACTAGATAATCTATGAGCACAAGAGATGATAGAGAAACTAGCCCAAGAGATTTTTTGAGAATCGATGCAGGAGGTATATCTTAGATGACTTCTTATAGAAATTCGTGACTTAATGGCTATAGAGAAAAAAACTCCAAATGACCGTGAAAAATTATTAAACTATTTAAAAACCGTAGATGGTGTCTGTGGCTTCTCAAAAGATAAAAGGAATATAATAATCCAATCCCAGTTACATCCTATGGATTCAATTTATTGAGATTTACAAGACTAATATGGCAACTATAGATAAACAACTAGAAGAACAAAAAGCCGAATACGAGCTTAATCGTAGCAGAGCTATTGATGAGAATGCTACCCCAGAAGAGAAAGAAATCTGGGATAAGTTGCATAGGATATTAATCCATTTTAGAGATAATATATTTCCAGAGCAATTCGAAATTATCAAAATGAAGAAGCTCTTCTCTAAGGAATATGAGGCTGAGATTAGAAGATTATGACTAGAGCATAAGTCTGCTAAAGTTTACCCATTGATTCAGCCAATTCACGATACCTTTATGGCAAATCTCTATGATAATGACCTTCGTCCTAAGATTCTTCCTATGGAAGATACTGACCCAGAGCTAGCTGAAAAGGCTCAAAACTTCTTTCAATGGTGAGTAGAGATGTCTGAAACAGAGCAAACTCAAGAGATAATTAGAAATGAAGCTACTCTTATATGAGCTTCCTATTGAGTCCCTTGATATGTAAATATCGATACAGAGATAAATTGAAAAAAGGAAACACTATTCGTTCCTGCATTATATCCTGTAAGTTTCTTTGAAATGTTCTACTCTATATGAGCTAGAGATTTCTATAAAGCTCCAGAGAAATTTAGAAGAAGATTCTTAAGTTTCCAAGATATAGAATTTACTTATAAGATTCTTATGGATGAGAAACAGGACGATGATACTACAATGAGAGAAAACTTAGAGAAAAAGAAGTATGCAATATTGGATTATTGAAACCCATTATCTAAAGCTGATTTTACTAAGATATACGATATCGATGCGTACTCTCAGACCTTTATTGAAAACTTTAATTCAGCTGGTTATAGTTGTGATGGTATTGTTTACGACAATACATTCAATGTTCTGGACACCTCAAATTTTGTTGAGATAGTAGAATTATATATTAGAGACCAGTTAATGATAATGGTGAATGGTTATTTTGTTTATAAAGGAAAATCTCCATACTTCTATTGAGAAGATGAACTCCTTTCTTATGAATGACCATTTATTGAAATGACTTATGAGAAATGATTATGAGCATATCCTAGAGGAATTTGACATAAGATTATGCCTCATCAGAAACAATGTAATGCTTTATTCAATTCTCTATGAGATGCAATCTACAAGCATCTTAACCCTATGTATACTGTAATTCAATGAGCTATCTTTGACCCACTTACTTGAAGCTCTCCTACTACACTTAAATATAAAGAATGAGCTACAGTTACAGTAAATCCTTGATACCCAGGAGCTCTATGAAAGCTAGACTTTACAGATTATAACATTGTACAGATTGCTCTAACTATGTTGAACCAGCTTAAAGATGATGCTGCTTCGATATGTTGAGTGAATAGCTATGTAATGTGATGAGACTGAAAGATTGAACGTACTAGAAGTTGAGTAGAGTCTAGGGTATGAACTGCTAAAGCAAGACTTGCTCCTATCACAGCTTCTATTGGAAGATTCTATTCTAAGTTATTCTATCATTGGATTAATTTAGCAGAGAATTCTTGAGCAACAATTGCTTATATAGAAGATGAAAATGGAAACTATACAATTCCATTAAGTGATATTAATAAGAAATTCAAGATTATATGTACAGCTGATGCTGCAGTTGAACAGCAAAGAGCAACTAAGTTAGCTTGATTAATGAATAACATTCAGAATCTTACACCATTTGTACAGAATGAAATCACTCAGCTATGAGAGATTGATAAGAGAGCCTTCTTGGATTCTGTGCTTAAGACAGTAGGACTTCCTGGATTTAAAGCCTATGATAAAGAATCATATCAGAGTTACATCAATGATTCATATGACATAAAAGAGCTTATGCTTAAGAGAGAAATGGAGCTCCAACAGATGCAACAGCAATGAATTCAACCACAAGAGCAAGCTCCTTCACAAGAAGCTCCTGCACAAGAGGCTCCTGTAGAGGAAGCCCCTGTTGAAGAAACCCCTTGATATACATTTTAATTAAAAGAAAATCCCTAAGGAAATAATCCTTGGGGATTTTTTAGAAATGAAAGATATTGTATATGTAAGATTTTTAAAATTGATTGCAAGAAAATTTCTTAAACAAAAAACCCTCCATAATAGCCGGGTTGGAGAGTTTTTTGTAACGTGATAAGTTTTTAAGAGGTTTTATTTTGTATTAACTTCTACAGAGAATACAAATGTATAACTTGTATATGTATCTATATAGGAATATTCTATAAGAGATTTCTTTTAAGAAAGCTATGTATGTTATACATAAAGACTTTCACGGTTGAGACATTAGTCTCGGCTCAAAACCTCCTATATAGAGAATTTTAAAATTTTTCTTAGTACAAGAAAAACATACGCAAATCTAACATTTGCACTCTCTAGATAGAAGTTTTGATTCCGAACACCATTTCCGGTTAATGGCTACTAAAGTGATAGACTTTTCACGTATATCGACATTCAGTGGCTCGGTGGGATGAGGACCTCCTGTATAAACCTACCCCAAATATGCTTTCTCGCATATCCTCATATATGTATAGGATTTATTTTTTAGGAATGTTCTCTGAGAGTTCATACCTAGTGTTTCTCCTATACTGCCATAGTTATAAGAAAAAAAATATAAAATGCAAGAGATTTTTTATAGAACATTTTCTCAATTTCAAACCTATACAATTATGATAACGAATATGTTATCTTGAGAAAGTAATGGTAAACTTTTCTCTGAAGACACAGTCTATGTGTAATGGTGATGGTAATTGAGATAGGTTGCCATAAGGATAATTGGTAGGTTCTTATGGTAATCTACTCACTTTATATTCCAAATTATTAGACTATGGAAGAACAAATCACTTTATGATGAGTTGCTGCAAGTCAGCAAAGTATCACTAACCCACAAACTCCTGGAGAAGAAAAAGCTCCAGAAACCATACAGCAAGAAGCTCAGCCTACTGAAGCTCCTGCTCAAGAAGCTCCTACTGTGGAAACACAACCAGAAGCTCCTGAACAGACTTTAGAAGATGTAGCTCACGATGCTGAAATAAAAATGAATGAACAGGAGAACAAAGAAGCTTTAGACAAAATTATTGCTGAAGCTAATAAAGATATAACGTCTCCTGATACAGTACCTACTGATTCTAAAGAAATCACTACAGATAGTGATAAACTTCAAGAAGAATCAGACAAATTAAAGCAACAACTGGATGATGTGAAATCTTTGAAAGATGCAGAGACTATTGCAAAGAAAGTGTATTTAGCTTATGAGCAAGAAGTTAGGAGACACCTATTAGACAATGAGACTAATCAACAAACTATTGATAACTTAAAAGAAGTAATCAAACAGTTGAATGCTAAGACTACAGCTATGGATGTTGACCCTAGAGTAGTCAAATTAGATGATGAAAACTATGCCTTATACAGAATCAAACAAGCTTATAAGGCAAACAGTTCTGCAGAGAACAAGGACAATTTAACGAAGCTTTACTTAACAGAGATAGCAGTTATGCATCCAGAAGTAAATGTGAACAAATTGGTTGCCTTTATGAATGATTCTGCAAAAAAGGCTAATACTATATGAGCCAGTGCTGGTACACCTGCTCCTGTAGCTGAGCCAGTACAACAAGTACAAAGACCTAAAGGAGTTGTTAGAAATAAAAGATGATTGCTTTAGGATTTTAAATCTTTAACACTTTACGGGGGATGAGTGGAAACTCGTCTCTTTTTTCTTTTATTTATTATTCTTATAGACAAATGCCAAGTGTATGTAATCACTGTGACGCTGGAGGAAACATTCTTGCAGATAAAGAATTAAGAATGCAGGACCTCTTGAATGAGATGTATGCCCTAGGGAGAAGACTTGAAACTTGGGGAAGATACAAAGAATTCGCAAACTATGAAACAATCTTCTTCGACGTTAACGTTGAAACAGACAAAACAACAGGAGAAGAATTAGTTTCTTACAAATTTAAAGATGGATTAGCTTCTGCTGCTGATGTTCTTACTAATGGAGATTGTGAAGTTGAATGGACTGAACCAAGAATCTGTGGTGCTGAAACAGTTGTAGCTGAAGATGCTGACATTGGAGATTCTGAAGTTAAAGTTAAATCTTTACAGCCATTAGCTGGAATCGGAAGAAATTCAACTATCTTGGTTACAAAATTAGATGATGGTACTCCAGTAAATGGATTGTACATTGAATCTATCGCTTCTGCAACTAACACTATCACTCTTCAGAGCCCACTTACTGTAGCTCTTAAAGAAGGAGATATCGTTCGTAGAGGAGCTTACTTAAGAGACAGAGGATGTGACTTAACTATCGACAACACTGTAGAATTAGATGCAGTTGATGTATATAGCTCTAAATTCAGAACAATTTCTATTTCTCACGACATCGATGCTTGTGACCTTAACAAAGATTACTTAGTATCTGGTGGAGCTCAAGCTATTCTTGACGCTAGATTAAAGAAAGGAGATTACGAAGCTATTAAAGAATTCATCCACGCTGTATTCTATGACAGAAACATCTATATTTCTGGAAGAGGAAAAGCTGCAGAAACTTATGGATTATTCCCTGCAATGGATAGAGCTCAAGAAGCTGGTCTTAAGATTGCTTTCGACTTAGGAGAATGTTGTAATGATGAATTATCTGATTGTGTAAATGCTAGAAATCAAATCCAAGCTTTCTTCGATATTGTTTATAACAAGACTGAAGAATCTGGAATGTTCGATAATGAAATCACTGTTGCTATGAACGGAAAAGCTAGAGCTAACTTGTTCAAGATGCAACCTTACTTCCAAGATTATGGAAATGTAGGATTTATGGATGGTTCTGAATTCGACGTAGACATCGCTCTTCCAAGAATCAGATATGCAGGTAAAGTAATTAAATTCCGTTACTTACCAATCCTTGATGACTTCCAAGCTCCAGTAATGCTTACTATCCCTGAGGATAAAGTTGGAGTATTCCAGAAGAAATTCAACTATGTAAATCCTGAAACTTTGAAAGTTGAACAACAGAAGATTAATGGAACTCTTCAGAACGGAACTCCTGTATTGAGATATGTAAATGCTACAGATGACTTAGCTGCTAAGTTAGGTGAATGTAACAGAATAGTTGGAGATATGGAATTCGCAGTTATCTGGATGTGAGTTGATAAAGGAGCTTACAGATTCATTAAGAACTTTGGAAGCTGTCTTGAATCTCAATGTAAAGCTTGTGAATTAACTGAAACTACAGTTCTTCACTAATTGATAAAATAGAAAAGAAATATTCCAAATCCTAGTAATTAGGTAAGGGGTAGGGGTGTGGGTCTCTTGTCCTATCCCCTATCCCTTTTTTTAATAACAACTTTAGAGGCTAATGAAAATAACAGTAAACCAATTAATTAAACCTCTAAACTTATCAGACACTTGATGTGAATCTAAGATAGCAAGGCTAAATGATATTCTCTCTGCATTTGCAGTACAATGCTATGACTTATATACTATGAAGCATTCTGAGATATTTAATGCTCAGAACTGTGCTATAGAAATCTTAACAAATTATCCTATAGTTAGAGTATGGTGATTCCTATGATGTGGATGTACTTGATGTAGTATTAAGCCTATGGATTGCTGTGAATGATGGGCTCATCTTTTAGTGAACCAATGATTCCCTGACCAACTAGATAAGAATAGCTATTGGTGGGAACCAGTTGATACAAAGACTAATTCTAAGTGATGAAGAATAGAATTAAATCTGCCTTGAGTGGTTACAAAATGAATAGTAATTTATTCGAGAGGTTTCCCTACAATCACATCTATGAGTGATGAAATAGAAATAGACCCTATAACATTATCTCTATTGAGAATGTATATCAAGATGGAATATACCTTAGAAGCAAATAATGATATAACAATGTACTCTTATTATGTAAAAAGAATTGAAGCTAGAATAGAACAGATAAATAAAGCGATGTGAAATCATATCCAATTTGTAACACCTTGAGGTACACAGATTAAATGACAATTTTAGTAAGTTAATTAATTATAGATGGCAAACATAGATTGAACAGATATGCGATGGAATGGGAAGCTGTCTTGAGCAGTTGACTTATTATATTATGATAAAGTAAATGTGGATGTAGTAAAGCCTCCATATTCTTGAAGAGATAGAAATTCATCTTTTTTCCTTCGTACTAGAGAATGATATATATGAGATGTCTCTATTAAACAAGCTTTATTAGACCATCATTTCATAGAGGAAGATGAGGATTTCTTAGATAGAGAATGGGATATATCTGATATAAAAATTCAATGGGATGATAATTGTACAAAGGAAACTTGAACGGTATATTACCTATGTACAACTAGAGATAGACATTATAAAACTGTACTTACAAGAAAAATAGAATGATGATGTGCAGATAATAATACATATGTCCCTAAAAATGTATATAGGCTAACATCATATATGGTAGATAAATGATGTAAGTGTGCTGATAATAAGTTTTTCACTACAACTTATGTAAGGTGAGAGCCACAAATTATTCTTATAGATAAAGAGGACCATACTACTATAGTAAGAGATGCAGTCGAGACTTGAATCCAAATCAATAGAAAAGAATGATGAGTTACTAGATGATACTTTATGGACCAGAATGTAATCGATTGAATTATGGAGTTTAATTATAGCATATGAGATTATATTGTAGCTTATGGAACTACTAATGCAGATTGAAGTTGATTCTGTGGACAAGTTAGGACGATAATATGAAAGTCCAAGAATTGAGAAATAATGGTAAATGCACCTTGGTTGTGATTTAAAGATATACTTGGAGATAATTGAGAGGTTAGATGAGATTGAATATCATATAGAATATTCCACGAATATTGAGATGTAATATGATACACATCATATGATTGAGTAAAGCTTATAGTGGACCCAGATAATGAAGAAGTAGACTTAAGAACATTAACTATGTGTGATTTCCATATGTGAGGTAATGATTCTTGATGTATCATTTCTACAACAGCAGATGTTAATAGAATATATTTCTTATATGAGAATGGTTTCATTCATTATTGAGAAATATGAATGAATAAATTTTTCTCTCTTACTGATGATACTATCTATGCTTGAGATGATAAGAGCACTATCACTACATATAGAGATATGATACTTGCGTTTGGTAAGAGACATATAGCTGTATGAGTATGGGACTCTACTTGACAATATGCCCAGATGTATAATCAATCTGTTAGTATATGACTTAAAAATAGATATGCATTTTGAGAGTATAACTGAGATATGCTATTTATTTCAAATGATAATAGACTATTAGCATTACAATTTGAAAGTAATGTATGAACACATATGCTAAACTTTGAAGATGTATGAGCATATGCAAATCCATTTATCAATTCTATGTTACCTACAGATGAAGCTTATATCTGAGTAGATGATAATCAGTTAAGAATATTTATCAATTCTACAGCAGATGTTGATAGATGAACTAGAAATACAAGAACATTAATCTTAAAGTATGATACAATATTTCAGACTCGGACAGTTGATGAATTAAAATACTTCATAATAAGATGATGCTATGAATGATTGTACTATTGATGAGATGTATATTATAGATGATGAGATAAAGATTTTTGAGTAAGATTACTTAAATGAGAGGAATCATATATTATGGAAGAAAGAGAATATAATATATATATTTCTGCATTCCTATTAGAAAACGAAAACAATGGAATGTCTAATGAATATGGTTCATCTGACTTATTTCACTTAGCATCTCTTCAAAAACTTATACTCTTATTATGAATGTGAAGGTATAGTGATGACCTTACTAAGCTTAGAATTACAGAGTGGAGATGATGATGGGGAAGACAATATGAGATAAATTGCTTAGAGAATAATGATTGGGTAAGAATGATATGATATGCCTATAATGGGGCACAACTTGATGAAGAATTCATTAAGAAAAAACAATGTGTAATAGACTCTCTTAATGATGGGTCTAGACAGCCTAGGGTTAAATGTGAAGAATGACATAAAATACAAGACCCTATTAAACAAACACCTTGGTGTGATTATGTATATAAAACAACTACTAATGATGATGATAATGAGAATCGAAAGTTAGTAGGCTTATATAAAAATGCACAATTCTGAGAACATAATGTATGTATTAATGACGAAGTGTACGAACTCGCTCCTACTATGCCATTAACCATAAATTTATGAGACCAGGAGAACTATAATTCAGGAATTAAAGTCGAGCTAATTTCTCAAAACTGAGATGTAATTAATTTCTGATGATTTATGGCTCAATTACATTTTGCTACTTTATGAAGTAGTATTGGATGAGATTGAGAATATCAAATAAATATAGACACTGGATGTTAGCCTCAGAATTCTTTAATTTATTATAATAATTAATTATGAACGAACTAGATGCTATACAAGCACAGATGGCTTGATTAGGAATAGATGTATCTCCTAATCAACAAATGCCTCAACAAGAATATGTTCCTTCATATCAATTAGAAGACCCCACACTTACTCAGCAGGATATGGCCGCTTTAGAATCATATCCAAATCCAGATGAAGTTGGAATGCCTGAGTATGATGTGGATGCTCTAAAAATGGATATTGCTCCATTCTTGCAATGACTTCCTAAAGAAGAATATGCTAATCTTATTCTTTGGATTTCAGAGCAATGGAATGTTTTAAATAATAATAATTCAGAAAATGCCTAGACAAAGAAAACCACAAAGTGGTGTAGCAAGAGCAGCTGGAAGGGTAGCTAACACAACCACTAGCTGAAGGGACATAGCAACAACGAATGCTAAAGTTTATAGAATCCCTACAGGGGGAAATAGATTAGAATGTCCAGCTCCTTTATCAGAAGTAGGATGAGTATATCCTATATCTGTTAGAAGAGAAGGAAATGTCTTCTATGTATCTTTACCAGAAGAAAATCTAAAATCAGTAATAGAATGAATGGATAGTTTAGATTTGTCTAATGTTACTGTATCTATGAGTACAGTTGATGGACCTCTCACTATTAATGGTTCTATTACTTCAGATTGAACTATTACTGGAGAATCAGTAGAGGCTACTACAATTACAGCTACAACTTGAAATATTACTAACTTGACAGCAGGTGATGTAACAGCTACTACAGTTGATACTAATGCTGTAACTACTGTAACATTACAAACTTCTTGAGATGCTACAGTAGGATGAAACTTAGAAGTAGTCGGAGCTACAACACTAGATAGTACATTATCTGTAACTTGAAATGTGAGTGCAGGTTCAAATTTATCTGTGGCTTGAACTACTACAACAAACTCAATTGTAGCTAATTCTTGAAATATATCAGATTTAACTTCTACTTCTATTTCAACTTGAACATTAGAAGCTACAACTTCTATTGCTACAGAAGGAACTCTTTCAGTTGATGGTACAAGTACCCTCAATGAAGTAAATGCAACAGATATAAATGCTTCTTGAAACTTATCTGTAGACTGAACTTCTACATTTACAGGACAGGTTTCTGCGGGAGATATAGTTGCTTCAGGAGACGCTTCATTAAACAACTTAAATGTTGCAGGTAATGAAGTTATTACTGGTTCATTGACAACAAACTGAGCTACTACATTAAATTCTAGCTTAACAGTTGCAGGGGCTTCTACATTAGGATGAAACACTTCAGTAGCTTGAAACTTAAGTGTAGCTTGAAATGAAACAGTTACTTGAAATTCTACAGTAACT